>Ga0307372_10001240_pt1 | contig 44926 bp, 42 predicted proteins | sample OX1MG_FD_202533 | JGI IMG/M metagenome (GOLD analysis project Ga0307372, IMG submission 202533) | Soil microbial communities from Risofladan, Vaasa, Finland - OX-1 | ecosystem: Environmental > Terrestrial > Soil > Coastal area > Acid sulfate soil | place: Finland: Risofladan, Vaasa | collected...
CTGCCGCCAACCCCCCACCGGTCAGCCGCGACCAGCTCACTACCGTCTGCTGGTTCGCCGAGCGGCGGCTGGAGCAGGGCCAGCACTGGGTGATCAAGCACACCACTCGACTGACTTCGGCCGAGGTTTTGGGGATCGAGAGCAAGCTCGACCTGGACACGCTGCGGCTGACGCCGGCGGCAACCCTGGGTGCCAACGACATCGGACTTGTCCGCTGGAGAATGACCGACCCGATCGCAGCCGATCAGTACGGCGACAGCCGGGTCACAGGCAGCCTGATCGTGATCGATCCCGAGACGCATGACACGAATGCCGCAGTGATTATCGGGGCGCAATCATTGGCGCGGCTTCCCTCCGCCGGTTAGCGGTCCGAAGTGGCGACCCTGGGGCACGAGTCGGTAAGGCGGCCGTGCACTCGATTGGAGCCTAAACGGGGCTGCAGTCAGGGTCCGTGGGGCCTCGAGGGACCCTCCGCCCCGTAAGATCGGCGCGGTAGGAGTGGACGATTCCACTGCTGAGTTTGATAATTCGCCGAAACGCCGGGCCGCCGGCACCCGATGGCGCCATTTGAGGAGGACCGCATGACGTTTGTGCACCAGCCCCACCCGCGTACCACGGCGATCATCGAGGGCACGGCGCGAGCCCCTGTCCGTACGCAGGACCAGCTCAACCGAAGCAGTGCCATAAACAGGCTCAATTCGTGGCTGGCGATCAAGATCACGGCGGCCGTCGGCAGCATGTGGTGCGCTTACGTCTTTGCGATCATCGCTCTTATTGGACTCCCCGCAGCTCTCAAACCCGGAGGGGAAGGGCTGATCGCGTGGATCGCTCAGACATTTCTGCAGTTGGTCCTCCTGAGCATCATCATCGTGGGCACCAACATTCAGAGCTCGGCCGCAGATAAGCGGGCACAAGACACGTACGCCGACGCCGAGGCGGTACTACACGAAGCATTGCAGATCCAAGCACACCTAGCCGCCCAGGACGCCTCTCTGGAGCGGATCCTGACCGCTAACAAGGGCTGAATCACGCCAGGATTCGGGGTAACGAGACAAGCGTGGTGTTTCCGCCGGCAGGAAAGGCGCTGGTTCGCGACGGCATGTTGGTGCGTGGCGCTTCAATCCTGGACGTACTTGGACGTGCAAGGCGAGGCCGGTCCGGGCCAGGCCACGGCCCGCGCCGTCAGGGTGACTCCTCGCCATGCCGTGATCGGCCACTCGGACTCCCCGGCTGAGGTGATGCCTTGGCGGCGGTACGCTACCGGGCTCGAGGACGATGGCCACGCCGACGGATGTGCTGGGCCGGACAGCGACCGGGTAATCGCGGAGTTCCTGCTCGGCAGCCGCGGGGGCCGAGGCATTCCGATTGGCACGAACGAGTTCATCTCTCCGATGGCACCCGAGCTGCCCGGCGCTAGACCCATGCGCGAAGACCTCGGCTCAGATTCGGATATAGGGCGACCCTCTAGGCTGGACATGGCCCGAGGCAAGACAGATACGGAAATGGCCGATGACGAACTGTGGCGAAGGGCAAGGACCGAATCCTCCACCTTGACCGTCCGTGGACCACGAAAAGTGCCCTAAGAGGAACGTGCGCGAAGCGGTCGGCCCCGAAGTTGCTCGGCTACCCCGGCCCGCTAGGGTGAGGACCTAGGCCCCCCGCCGGACGCCCCACACCCTGCTTGCGGCCACAGTGCAAGCGGTCGATGGGTGCTGGCCTAGTCGCGTCTACGCCCCGCCCCCGCCGCCAACGCTGGTGAAAACAAGCTGAGACTGCGTGGCCCAGACCTCGTAGGGCGAATTCAAGTTCGTAGACCCGGTCTCCAGAGAGTCGCGCGTGCCGAGGGTTGGCACCAGCGCCATCAGTGTATACACTGGCATACGAATGAGTGGCAGGCAGGAGCGGCCCCATACTCCGTCCCTGGCTGGCCTGGGTTCGGCCACCCTCGAGGAGGTCGAGAGGCAGCTCAGAATATGTGACTCCTGCCGGTATTGCGAGGCATACTGCCCCGTGTTTCCGGCCCTAGAACGCCGTCCTGCCCGAGCCGCCAGCGACCTCATCTTTCTCGGCAATTTATGCCACGACTGCGAAGCTTGCTTTCAAGCGTGCATGTATACCGAGCCGCACGAGTTCGGGATGAATCTTCCGGCCGCCCTGAGCGGCGTCCGTGCCGAAACCTACGAGCAATACGCGTGGCCTACTTGGCTAGCCCGGCGAGTGGGCTCCAGCGTCACGGCGCCTCTATGGATGACACTCTTCGCGGTAGTGGTTATCGCTGCGGGTCTCACATTGAGCGGGAGCTGGGGCCGATTGCTCGTCGCGCACTCCGGCGCGGGTGCCTTCTATCAGGTGGTCCCCTTCCTGCTGATGATGATCCCCTCGTTGGCTGGAGCAGTGTTCATCATCGGCATTCTCGGAGTGGGGACGTTGCGGTTCTGGTTCAACGCCGGGGGCCGATTATCGGAGTTAACGAACCTGGGAATCTGGACGAGCGCAACTCGGGACTCGATCACGCTTACCAACATGCGGGGCGGTGGCGGCGGGTGCTACGTGCCCGATCCCGATCGGCCCAGCCCCACTCGACGACGCCTTCATACCTTCGTCGTTGGCGGTTTCACCGCTGCACTCATCTCGACCATCCTGGCCGCATTCTGGCAGGAACTTCTGCACCAGATGCCCCCCTACCCTATTCTGAGCCCGACCGTAATTGTCGGCATTATCGGCGGGGTGGCATTGATCTTGGGTACCACACCACTTCTTTATCTCAAAGTACGTACGGGTCGACAATTCTCCGCTCCGGCGATGAGGCAGATGGATTTCACATTCCTTCTGTTGCTCGACGGGACGTCATTTTCGGGAATGCTGACCTTGATCCTTCGCTCGTCGTCCGCGATGGGAGTCATGCTTGATCTCCATATCGCGCTGCTCTTCGCGCTTTATCTCACGGCTCCTTACGGCAAGTTCGCTCACTCCGTTTTCCGGTTTGCGGCACTAGCCTTAGACGTCACCGAGAAACGTCGGGCGGCAGCAGTTCAGCCACCGCATGCCCATCTCGGCAAATCAGTGCCTCGGTGAGCGGAGCCAACGCCGCCGAGCCGAGAGGCCGAGCGTCGGGCTTAGCCTGAAAGCACCGAACGCGCCCAAGTAGAGAGATGGCAGAGGAGGAAGCGGAGGCACTCAGTGCTGGGATAATTGGTGGTGTCAATATGCCAAGCGACGCCCCACAAGCTGCACCATTCCGATGCGGCCCTCGGTGCACGATCTGGACGGCGTTGCGATCGCCTGCGACGATCCCAACGCCGTCTCCAACGCTGGGCCACCGCTGGCCTTCTTCACTGCGTAAGGCTACACCCCCCTGGTGACCGACTGTGACGGCACTACCCTCGAGGTCGAAGCCCGTCGCCGGGCCGGGGCCGAAGTGGAGACCGGGATCTGCGATCTCCAGGAGGGCTGATGGAGGGCCCACCCAACCTGAGGACGGCTCGCCACCAACGCGACCAGGCTGGACCTCGACGTGCTCCCCCACAACCTGGCCAGCGAGGTGGTGGAGATCGGACTGCCCGACCAACTGCTGCGCCGACCGCCCTTCTCGCAGTGCCCGGGCACCGGACCAGCGCCGGCCGTCGCCAGACCGTTCACCTGCCCGAGCGCCGACCGTCGCAACAGCGCTTCCTCAACGCGCTCTCCCACATGCGCGCGGTCACTTACACCGGCCCCGGGGCCACACTACGACTCCGAGGGTCGGCGACAGCGTGTCCGAAAACCAGTCGCCGGTACCAGTTTAAGTGGCTCCAGGGCCACTAGATCGTCCACCCATCTGCTCGATTCCGCTGCGCTGCCACCTCACCAGCTCCGCACTATTACTCTCCATGCCAACGAAGATCGCCACCGCGACGTGCTCAGTGGACTGGTGGATTCCAGCTAAGCCTGGCTGGCGACCGCGCTGAGCCGGATAGCCATCGCCTCACGATAATGCAGCCGCGAGATCTCAGTCGCAGCATCTGCATCTTGGCGCGCGATCGCATCGGCCAACTGGTGGTGCTCGTCGTGCGACTGACGGCGGCGCTCGGGAAGACGCAGAGTAGTATCCTGAATGCGCTCTATATTGGCTCGCAGAGTCAGCAGCTGCTGCGTCAAGTAGCGGTTCCCCGCCATCTGCCAAACTGACTCGTGAAACGCGTGGTTTAGTGCGACCAGATTCCCGACATCGTCCGTGGCTGCAGTTATCCCATATTGGCGCGCAAGGTTTTGAAGGCTGAGCAATTGCAGTTCCGACCGGGCCAGCGCGGCGGTCCCCGCCGCCATGCCCTCGAGCACTTCGCGTACCGCGCAGGCGTCGGCCAGGTCGACGGCTGACATGCTGCCGACGACCATTCCCTGGCCGCTGTTCCATACCAGTCCGTCCATCTCCAGCTTGCGAATGGCTTCTCTCACCGGAGTGCGGCTGATGGAGGCCAGTTGGGCGATCTTGGACTCCACCAGGCGCTCCTGGGGCTGGAGGTGACCCGCCAGGATGTTCGTCCGCAGGGTTTGGTAGATCTCGTCCGCTCGGGACTGCCGACCGGCCAGCTTGATCTCAGTTAACGGCATCTTCCACGGTGGGAGCTCGATCTGCTCAATCCATTTCCTCCCGGACCACCTCGAGCGGCCGGGATGCCTCGAAGTATGCCCCAGGCAGCCCGAGCGCAGTTGGCGGTTGCCGCGCAGACGACTTCATGTCGTCGAAGGCGGGGGTTGGACGCCGACACCACCCTCACGACCTCGCCACTTGCCCAGAAGTGAACTCCCACACCACCAGCGAATCTGCGACGCTTGCCCGTGTCGCGTCCTGTCTCACGAGAAGCAGCTTAGCTGGTCAGGGGCCTCCAGGGAAGCATCGCCCCGTAATCCATGAGGAGGCCAATATTTCACTCAGCGCGAAGTTCAGGGGATGGGTCCGGGAGGGGCGGACCCGCCGGACTCACGTTCTTATTATCGATGGACTTTGTCCATTCCGCCTTCTCGTTGGCCGCCACCCTTGGCGTGGCACCGCTAGTGAGCGGACTTCTGCTTGCCGACGTGACGCGCACAGCCCTCCACCCCGGGGACGGATCGGAGTTCCGGGCACAAGGGTAGCACCCGGGCCACGCGGACGCATTCGCCCACGATGGTGTACGGCGATTCGCGATCTCCAGTGCTCGACGGTGCTCGATGGCTGGCCTGCTTCCATCCCAACAGATCGAACTGCCGGGGCCGCTCGGGTTCGGATCGGCCAGTCACCAGAATCTGTAGGCGGCCCGATGGGTCCTGCAGAATAAGCACGTGCGGGACCAGTACAATCTTCTTTTGCAGGGGAGAGCGAAATGCCGATAGTCGAAGTGTCTCTCGTCGAAGGGCGCACGCCCCAACAAATCCGTCGGCTGATCACGGCCCTCACGGAGGCCGTCGTCACCTCGGTCGCGGCGCCTCGCGAGTCGATACGCGTCGTTGTGCGCGAGGTGCCAGCCACGCACTGGGCTGCTGGCGACGTCACCTTTCCCGAGCGCGCTATCCAGAAAGTACCTAGTCCTGGTCCAGACTGCGGGGAGGAAGTGTGATGCATGCTCTGGGACACATCATCGACGGCGTCGAGTCCGAGTCCTCGAATAAGGAGAGATTCGTGTCGGTCGATCCATGGACGCGCGAACCATGGTGCGATGTGGCATTGGGCCACTCTACCGATGTAGATCGCGCAGTGGCGGCAGCGCGAAGAGCCTTCGACGACGGCCCGTGGCCCAGGATGGGGTTTGACGAGCGTGGGCGCGCACTGCATCGACTGGCTGACTTGATCGACGAGAACGCGAGTGAGTTGGGCCTAGCCGAAACTCGCGACATGGGTAAGCCGATCAAGCAAAGCGAGCGAGAAATGATACGCGCCTCGTACAACCTACGCTTTTTTGCGGACCATGCACGGATGGCAGTCGGGGAAACCTTGCCCTCGAGCACGGGTCATCACGCCTATACCAGGTTCGAGCCGGCTGGGGTAGTCGCGGCCATTGCACCCTGGAATTTCCCACTCATGCTCGAGACATGGAAAGTCGCGCCGGCACTCGCGTGGGGCAATACGGTGGTCCTCAAACCGGCGGAGCAGACCCCAACATCCGCCACACTGCTCGGCAGGCTCGCGATCAAGGCCGGGATCCCCCGGGGAGTGCTCAATGTTGTGCACGGATTCGGACCGGGCTCGACCGGGCAGTCGCTCACTGAACATCACGGCGTGGACCGGATTACCTTCACCGGCGAGTCAGCGACCGGGCGCGCCATCGCGCGTGCTGCGGCCTCTAATTTGGTTCCCGTCAGTCTGGAACTCGGCGGCAAGGGCGCGAATCTGATTTTCTCGGACTCCGAGCTGGATAAAGCGGTGGACTGGTCGGTGCAAGCAGCGTTCGCCAATGCGGGTGAAGTCTGCCTAGCCGGAAGCCGGATCTACGTTCAACGAGAGATCTACGAGCGCTTCCTAGCCAGCTTCGTCAGTGCTGCGGAGGCGCTCTTGGTGGGCGATCCCAAGGAGCGCGGCACCGACGTGGGGCCGCTCGCGTCGGAAGAGCACTTTGGCAAGGTACGCGACTACGTCGACACCGCACAGGCCGATGGTGGTACCGTGTGCACCGGTGGAATCGGAGATGGGTGGGTGGTTCGACCGACGGTGGTAACCGACCTGCCGCCGTCCGCGCGCCATATCCGCGAGGAAGTCTTCGGACCCTTCGTGACGGTCACCCCCTTCGAGTCCGAGGACGAGGCCATCAGACTGGCCAACAGCTCACGCTATGGCCTCAACGCCATGGTTTTCTCCGATAATCTGAATCGCGCCCACCGCGTGGCCGCCCGACTTAACGCGGGCACTATCTGGGTAAACTGTTTTTTTATTCGAGATCTGCGCGCTCCATTCGGGGGTGTGGGAGATTCTGGAATTGGTCGCGAAGGGGGCTATTTTAGCCGTGACTTCTTCACCGAGCCAAAGGCCGTCGTCGTTGAGATCGATAACGAGGGCTAGCGTTCCAATCACACGGTGACGTCTGTGATTGATCGTTGGGGACCCGCGAGGGCTAAGACAGCTCGCGCACGCCCGGCCATCGCCTTGTCGACCATCTTTCCTTCGAAGTTCACAGTCCCGTGACCTGCGTCGACCGCCCTTTCAAAGGCTTGTAGTAGCCGTTGAAAATAGGCGATCTCTTCCGGGGTTGGTGAATAGACTTGATTGACCGCCGCGATCTGTTTGGGGTGGATAACCATTCGGCCCTTGAATCCGAGTCTCTTGGAGACGAGGGATTCCGCGATTAGGTCCGCTTCGCTCTCGAGGTCCGCGAACACCCCGTCGATCGGATACTCGAGTCCCGCCGCGCGGGAATCGACGACCAGCTTTGATCGTGAGTATTGCAGTTCTACTCCCCCGACAGACCATTCGTAGCCGAGGTCGGTTTGAAAGTCGCCGTTCTCCCCGCTCGCTAGCCCGATCGACCCCACCCGGGCAGAAGCCGACGAAATCTCGAATGCTTGACGTAGTCCCTTGGCGCTCTCCACCATCGGCACCAGTAGAATGCTGCCGCGCGCTATTTCGAACTCGCGTTCTAGGTCGGTCAGCCAGCCGTCGACCTGCTGAACCTCCGCAGCCGACTCGACCTTGGGCACAAACAGGCCGAACGGTCGGAGCGGCACAACTCGACGCAACTCCTCCTGGCACCGCTTGACGTCGGGATGGCTGATCCGGACAAACACCGCGAGCCCGGTAGCGCGCAGCAGGAAGGCGACCGTCATCTCCAACGCCGAATCCTTCTCACTGTCTGGAACCGCGTCCTCAAGATCGAAGAGGAGGGCATCCGCGTCGGTCGTGAGCGCTTTCGCGAGCATTCGTTCTCGATTGCCGGGGACGAATAAGAAGCTACGAAAGAGACGCATCAACCTCCTCCTCTGGCAGATGGTCGAACACCACTGATTCCGCCAGCAAGCGAACAACTGCCGACTCGTCATACCCGGCCAGGTCGCGGAGAACCGCCCGCGTGTGTTCCCCTAGGTTGGGCGCCGGTCCGTACCCGTCGACTACGGTGTCACCGAAGCGAATCGGATTGGCTAGCATTTGCGCGGTGCCCATGTCGGGGAGTGGCACCTCTACGATTCCGTGGTTGAGCACGAGGGTGGGATGGTCCAGAGCCTCCGCCACGGTGTTGACGGGACCCGCTGGCACCTCCTCGTGGCGAAAGATTTCGAGCCACTCCGAGGTCGTCCTTTGTATCAGGACACGCTCGAGCAAGGGGATCAGCAGTTCGCGATTGGCCACGCGGGCCACGTTGGTGGCATAAAGCGAGTCATCGGCCAACTCGGGGCAGCCCACGGCAGCGGTAAAACGCCGCCACAGACGTTCCTCACGGGTGGCCACGACAATCCACCCATCCGCCGTTTTGAAGGCCTGCCACGGTACGGCATAGGCGTGGGCAGAGCCCCAGGCGCGGGGAACGTATCCCGTGTTCAGGAACACAGTCGCATCGTAGGTCAGCAGAAAGGTCATCGTCTCCATCATCGAAAGTTCGATCCGCTGCCCCCGCCCGCTTCGATCCCGCTCTATTACCGCAGCGAGAATTGCGGGTACCGAGAAGAGTGCGCCTGATAGATCTGCCAGAGGAATCCCTTCCCGCGCCGGTGGGCCGCTCGGCTCGCCGGTAATCGACATATGTCCGCTCATCGCTTGCTGGATCAGGTCGAAAGACCGGAGGTCCCGGTCAGGTCCCTTGGTGCCAAACCCACTGACCGAACAGCAGATAATCCGCGGATTGATCTCGCTCAGCGTCGGATAGTCGATCCGCAGCCTTTCCACGACTCCGGGGCGAAAGTTATCCACGACTACGTCGGCGTGCCGTACCAGGTCGTAAAAGACGGTGCGGCCCTGGTCTCGCTTGAGGTCGATGGCAACGCTTCGCTTGCCTCGGTTCATGGTGAGGTGGATAGCGCTATGGCGGCCCACTGTGGCTTGATCCGGATTGCGCCCCAAGTCTCCACCAGGGGGCTCCACCTTGATCACGTCGGCGCCGAGGTCGGCCAGGAGCATCCCACCGTAGGTGCCCGCGATTATCTGGCCAAGTTCCAGCACTAGAAGGCCAGTAAGGGGACCCCCCGTCATGGCCTGTACTCGCTGGGCCGCTGAAGGATGAAAACCGCTGATACGGCATGCATAAGTACTGATGGTGCTCCCGCAACCGACTTGTGCTTGCTTATGGCAGGATAAAGTATCGCATAGGGTAGCTGAGTTCCCGGATTCTAAGCGGAGGGAGTTGACGTGGCCGCGGCATGGCGAGTCTGCCTCACCGATCAGGTCTTCCCTGAGGTAACCATCGAGCGCGAACTGTTAGCGGCTGCTGGCGCCGAGTTAGTGGTGGCGCGTGGCTTTCCGGCCGACATAGTGATGCAGGCACGCGAGGCGGACGGATTGCTCAACACTTACCTGCCGCTCGGTGCCGCGGAGATTGCCCAACTAAGTCGCTGCCGGGTGATCTCGAGGTATGGCATCGGCACCGACAATATCGACATCGCCGCCGCTGAACTCGCGGGAATCGTGGTCACCAACGTTCCCGACTACTGCGTCGAAGAAGTCGCTGCCCATACCGTTGCCCTTATCCTCAGTCTGGTCCGGCGCATTCCGGATGGGTCAGAACGGGTTCGGCAGGGAGGCTGGGGGTTGGACGGACTCCGGCCGATCGAGCGCATCAGTGAGACCACTCTGGGACTGGTCGGTTTCGGACGGATCGGACAGCGGGTGGCTAGAGTAGCGAGGGAGCTTGGATTTCGGCTTCTAGCCTACGACCCTCTGATCGACGTCAATTCCGCGGGAGCCGACCTCGGGGTAGTCGCCGCCGAATTTCGGGACCTGCTGCGGCGCTCGGATGTGGTCTCACTTCATCTACCCTTGACCCCACAGACTCGAGGCGTGGTCGACGCTGCGGCGTTGAGCCTGATGCGGCCCCACACAGTATTGATCAACACGTCGCGGGGCGGCCTGGTCGACCTGGCGGCGCTGGTGAAGGCGCTGAGGGCAGGGAGCCTGCGGGGCGCCGGCCTCGACGTCCTCCCTAGTGAACCCCCGGTCGATAGCTACGCTGACGTGCCGGGATTGCTGATCACACCGCATGTCGCCTACTACTCCGAGGCGGCGATCCGAGAGTCACAGCGCAAAGCGGCAACCCAGGTCGTGAAGGTGCTGACTGGACAGGTCCCGGATTATCGAGTTTCTATCGGCCGCTCCGGGACATAACCCATCACCCGAGAGCGCAAGCCACGCCAGTGGTGATTCGCCCGACTCGGAAGGGAGGGGCTTCCTCAGAGCATGACCCGACCGCCGGCGATGTCCATGGTCACACCAGTTAGCCAAGAGGCGGCCTCAGACACCAGAAACACGGTGGCATGAGCGGTGTCCAGGGGGGTACCAATCCGACCCAAGGGCGACATCGCCGCGATTTCGGACAATCGTTGACGGTTCATCAGTCCTTCCACGCGCGGCGACATTGTGGTCGCCGGAGCAACACAATTGGCACGTATCCCGTACCGCCCGACCTCTAGCGCGAGATGTCGCGTGAACGTGATCACGCCTGCCTTGGCCGCCGCATACGATGCGGCCAGCGGGATGTCCAGGAGACGTCCCGCGTTGGACGCCATCGTGACCACCGCGCCGCGCCGCCGTTCGATCATTCCTGGAAGAAAGGCCTTGACCGTGAGAAACGTGGACGTCAGATTGGCGTCCAGGTCTGCCCGCCACTCGGCTTCGGTCGTCTCCAGCACCCCTCTCACGCTGGAAAAGCCCCCGGCGAAAGGGATCAGAATGTCCACCGGCCCAAGCCTGGCGGTCACCTCTGCCAGCATCGCGAGCAGATCCTGCCACACTTCGCACCGGGCTTCGACGCCGATCGCCTTTCCCCCAGAAGCCTGCAACGCGTCTACCTCGGCATCGATGGCGGAGCGTTCCCGAGCCACGACCGCAACCCGGACTCCGTTGTCAACCAGCAGTTGGCAAGTGGCCGCGCCGATTCCCTTGGACCCCCCAGTAACCACCGCCACTTTGCCGTGCAGATCCGGATAGTTAGGGTACACGGCAGCACTCATCGCTCGGGCCGAGCCTGATCAGCGACGTGAGCGCCAGCGATGGAGGTCGCGGGCGCTCACGTAGACGGGTATGACCATGCGTCCACCCTACTACGGAGGTACCGCCGCTGGGAAGGCGTGCCCCACATGGCACGATTGGTGGGCGTGCGAAAGGGCCGACGCGGCGATCGCACGGGCGAGAGGCCATCGCCTCGGGAGATAAGGCCATTCGCACGTGTCGTTGGACACCGGTGGTCCACCCGGCTACGGTGCTGACGTCCGCCGATTTAGTGTAAGTGAACTTGCCGCGGCCCCAGACTGCAGTTAGAAGAGAGACAAGAGACGGCCTCATTTGGCACGGTCGGAACCGACTGGCAAGAGCGCATTAACTGGCAGCGGATGCGCGAGTACCGGCTCGCCCGGGCGCGCGACTCGATGCGGCGCCACGGACTCGGCGCTCTTCTCCTGATGTACGACGAGAATATCCGGTACGTCACGTCAACCTTGACGCCAGGCTGGAATCGCCTTAAGCCCGGCCTGCGGTATGCGCTGCTGATTGAAGGTCAAGAACCGATCCTGTACGAGCAGGGTGACATCGGAATCCACATCAAACGCCACTCTCCCTGGATCCCCCCTGCGAATGTCCGCTACGCCTACTCGTGGATCAAGGGGGCTGCGGGACCCGCTTCTACGATGCAAGTCGGTAAATTCCTAACCGCGCTCGAGAGCGACCTTCGCGAGGCCGGCATGCGGGGAGAGCGCCTCGGCGTCGACTTCATTGATATTAACATGGTGCGCGCGTTCGAAGCGGCCAAGATCAACTGGGCGGACGGAATGACTGCGATGATGGAGGCAAGGGCGGTGAAATCTCCCGACGAGCACGAAGCAATGCGCATCGTCGGGGCAATCGGCGACGGTCTCCACTATGAGTTCAGCCGCTTCTTGCGGCCGGGACTGACCGAGAATCAGGTTGTCGCCCATGGAATGGAGTATCTCTACGCTATCGCTGGCATCGAGGATGTTGAGGACATCATTGTGTCGTCGGGGCCGAATTCCTGGCCAAACTGGCGCAACTTCTCCGATCGGATCATCCGTCCCGGAGAGATCGTGATCATCGACCTTGCAGCGCTTACGTGGAACGGGTTCAAGTCCTGCTACTACAGGACCTTCTGCGTGGGAGGAAAGCCGTCCGCAGAGCAGGAGCGTTACTACGACATGGCCTTGGGATGGCTGTACGACTCGATCGGGGCAGTCAAGGCCGGGTCCACGACCCGAGAAATCGCGTCCCAATGGCCATCGGCGCTGGATGTCTGGGGCTATAAAGAGGAAGATCAGGCTGCCGCTAACCTTTGGGGTCATGGGCTTGGCCTTGCTCAATACGACCAACCGGTGATTTCGCGGATCTGGTCGCTCGACCACCCCATGGAGATCCTGCCGGGGATGGTTTTTGCGCTTGAGACGCAGCACGGCAAAGTGCTGGAGTGGGGGGTGCGGATCGAAGAGATGCTGATCGTTCATGAGGACCGCACCGAATTGATCAGCTCCTTTCCAGTGCAGGCTATTACCGTCGTCGATTGACCAGTGGGCCTTGTTTGGCTGAGTGAGCCAGCGGCGACTGACCGGGAGGTGACGGGAGCCAAGGCGGCGCAGCTGGCGAAAGCACTTCAAGCCGGGTTACCGGTACTCCCCGGGTTCGTACTCTCCACCGAGGAATCGGGTCGAGCCGTGGAGCTGGCAGCGTCCACGCTGGCATTCGGCCGTCCTTGGCGGGCGTGGAGGTCGGTCATGTCCGAGCCTATTGGCGCTGATCTGCTCACTCAGATTAGGCGAGCTAGCGACGAACTCGGCGCGTCGCTTGCGGTTCGTTCCAGTTGCCCCCTGGAAGACTCGGGGAGCTGGTCGGGTGCGTTCGCATCCTACCTCGATATCGCTTCCGACGAGGTAAGTCTTGCGGTTCACAGCTGCTGGGCCTCGCTCTTTTCCACAGACGCACTGGCGCGGTGTCTCGCCACAGGGGTCGATCCGCCGAGTCTGCGGATGGCGGTGCTGGTGCAGCCAACGCTGCATCCCGACGCGGGGGGGCTGGCATCTCTTGATACCCACGGAATGGTCACGATATCCGCTACTGTGGGCTCCCCGGCCCCGCTCCTGGGCGGCTGGACCCCTGGAGTGGAGGCACTTGAATCGCCGTCTGGTACGATCCGTGGGACAGCCTCGAGCGCGCTCCCCAACCATCTGCTCAAAGCGGTGGCTGCCCTGGTGCGGCGTGTCGAGCACGAGTTTGGCGACAACGTAATCGAGTGGGCCGCCGCAAACGATCGTGTGGTGCTGCTGCAAAGTAGGCGCCGTACCTCAAGGACCCCCGAGCCGACTAGCAACCCGCGGCGAAGAGACGGAGCGTCAGTGGGCATCTCTGCTGACCTTATCCGCGCAGTCCACGATTTCCGAGGACCCTTGGGCGAGCGACTCGCGCTCCCCTGGATCGGTGGCACTGCTATCGACTGGCGGGCGGTTGACCCGGTCTCCGCAAGTGGGATCGGGGAAATGCTGACCGAAGCCGTCGGCCTCTCCGGGCAATTGAGTGCGGAGGCGTGGGGACAACCTGCCGAGATCGCACAGGCGCAGGCAGCCCTGGCGATCTCCGAGCTGCGTGGCCTTCGGCCTGATGATGCCGCCCGCCGGCTCACTGGGCTAAAGGCGGTCGATGCAGCAGGCGCAGCTCGCCTTTTTGGCATCGTCCGGACGATAGCGGCTGCGCTGGTTAGGCAGGATGTGATCGCCAATGAGGCCCAAGTCTGGGGCCTTTCCGAGCAGACCTTAGATAACTTGACTTCCCATCGTCCAGCGATCCGTGCGCGTTCCCACGACGTCGGTGCCTGCCGCGCTTGGGAGCCGTTTCTATTTTCTGCGGTCGTCGGGAGCGGCGAGCCGCATCCTGGGGCACCGACGGTTTCCGGTACCGGCGTGGGCCGCCTGGTGCAGGCCGGTGCATGTGCCGTTGCTGAGAACGAAGCAGACACAGAAGTGTTGTACGCCGACCGGCCCCTACCGACCCTCGCACCTCGACTCTGGCACGCGGCCGCCCTGCTGATCGGAACGGGTAGCCCCGCGGCGCATCTGGTCGAGGTTGCACGCGCGCTACGTGTTCCGACGCTGGTGAACTGCCAGCTCCGTCGCGACCTTGACGGCACCGACCGGTTCGCCGCCGTCGATGCGGAGCACGGCATTGCCTACGTGGTGGAAGTCTGACGTCAAATGCCTTGCGCTGAGCTCGAGGCCGGCGCTGCGCGCTAAAAGGCGACGCTTGGATCCGGCCACCTCTAAGGGAGGTTCCCGCTATGCCAGTCCCGCCAGGTAATCCATCCGGTGCGCCGGAAGCACCGACGACGGCTGACGAGCGCGCGCTCATGGATAGAGTGCCCAAGCGACTTCGGATTGGCTCCGGCTGGGTGGTACCCGACTCCGGAGGTTTGTTTTCGGTGGCGGATCCATCCACGGGAGTAACACTCGCTGAGGTCGCCGACGCGACGCCGGAGGATGGAATCGCAGCGCTAACTGCCGCACACGGGGCCCAGGCGGCTTGGGCCGCAACAGCACCTCGCGAACGATCCGACATTCTGGTGCGGGCTTACCAAGCGGTCAAGGCTCGCGTGGACGATCTATCCCTGCTCATCACGCTTGAGATGGGAAAACCCTTGGCAGACTCTCGGTGGGAAGTGGCATATGCCGCCGATTTCTTACGCTGGTACGCGGAGGAGGCAGTCAGGATCGAGGGTAGGTACCTCGTATCGCCCTCCGGCACGGGCCGGATTTTGACCCTGCAACAGCCGGTTGGTCCGGCGCTGCTGATCACCCCTTGGAACCTGCCCTTGGCGATGGTGACGCGGAAAATCGGCGCGGCCCTGGCAGCCGGCTGCACCATCATCCTAAAACCCGCTGAGCAAACGCCGCTGACTGCTCTCGCACTGACTGAGATACTCCTTCAGGCAGGCATACCCGACCATGGCGTCATAAACACCCTTACCACCTCTTCGCCGGGTCCACTCGTCGCAGCGCTGATGACCGACAGACGGCTGCGCAAGGTCTCCTTCACAGGGTCCACGGAGGTGGGTCGAGCGCTGATCGCGCAGTCGGCCTCCCAGGTCCTCAGGATCTCTCTTGAATTGGGAGGTAACGCGCCGTTCATTGTTTTCGAAGATGCCGACCTTAACCAGGCCGCCGACGGCGCGATGCTCGCAAAGATGCGCACCAACGGAGAGGCATGCACTGCAGCAAACCGGTTCTACGTCGCTCGAAGGGCGGCGCCAAAGTTCATCGACCTACTGGCGGACCGGTTCCGGAACATCCGAGTGGGGCGCGGCACGGACCTGGCCGTCGATGCCGGCCCACTTATCGACGCTAGTGCGCAGGACCGCCTCGACGGGCTTATTGCCGACGCAACGTCCCGCGGGTCACACATTTTGGTAGGCGGTGCGCGCTTAGACCGCCCCGGCTACTTCTACTCTCCGACCCTGCTCACTGATGTCGGACCAGGGTCCCAGTTGCTCGACCAGGAGCTGTTCGGGCCGATCGCGCCAGTCTGCATATTCGACAACGAGTCCGAGGTTGTCGCTGCGGCCAATGGAACCTGGTACGGGTTAGCAGCCTACCTCTACACTAATGATCTCAATCGTGCGCTGCGTGTTAGTGAGAGCCTCGAGACGGGCATGGTTGCTCTCAACCAAGGCACGGTCGCGAACGCCGCGGCTCCTTTTGGCGGCATCAAGCACTCCGGCTACGGGAGGGAGGGGGGTCAGGAAGGGCTCCAAGATTATTTGCAGACTAAGTACCTTGCCATCGGGATGGACTGATTTCTCACTCCCACGAACTCTTCCACCGAAGTCCCCAACGACGGAGGCGAGGCGCAGCGGTCGACGTCAGAACGTCCGCCGTCCCACGTCGAACTCACGGAGCATTCCCGGCGCACGATCACGTAAATGGCGACGTGATGGATAAGGGGCGGTGAGGTCAAACCTCTGTGCATAATCTCATTCCAATTCTGGTGCTCGTAGCCACAGGTACCGCTGCGGGGGCGATCAATGCTGTAGCGGGGTCCGGATCACTGTTAACATTTCCGACCCTCCTTGCCTTGGGTTATTCACCATTGGTGGCTAATGTCAGCAACACAGTCGGGTTGACGGTGGGGGGAATGAGCAGCGCCGTCGGTTATCGGCGCGAGCTTTCGGGCCAGCGCACCCGCTTGTTACACCTCGGAGCCTGCTCACTTGTCGGCGGCTTCTGCGGGGCCATTCTCCTGCTCATATTACCGGCCTCGGTATTTCAAAAGGTCGTACCAGCCCTAGTACTACTGGCCGTCGGGCTGCTGCTCATCCAGCCCTGGCTCAGTCGGGTGTTAGCTGCGCGTCACCCTGGGCTCGGTGGTCCGGTAGCGCTGCGAGCCTCAATCCTAGCCGCCGGGGTATATGGAGGATATTTTGGCGCAGCGCTTGGGGTCCTCTTCATGGCGATTCTGGGCTTACTCGTGGACGACTCTATGCAGCGCCTATCCGGTCTCAAAACTGTGCTGGCGACGATCGCGAACGGGATCGCCTCGATCGTCTTCATCTTTAGAGCACCAGTGGCATGGGAGGTGGCACTGCTCATCGCGATCTCGAGCGCCATTGGCGGTCAGCTGGGAGCAGCCTACGGTCGCAAATTGCCAGCGCCGGTCCTCCGAACCGTGCTTGTCACAGCGGGCATCGCAGTGGTACTGAAGTTGTTGCTTTGAGGGACTGATCCAGCGAACGTGCGTATTCCGATCCCAAATCGCCTGAAGTTCAGTTGTTGATCTGCTCCAATTGGGCCGGCCCGTATCGCGCTCCCGCGACCTCTTCGACTGGCACAGCTGTCCTGATTCGCTTGAGGTCCTCGGCATCGAGCACAACGTTAGCCGCGGCCACGTTTTCCTCCACCCGAGCTACCGTCCTGGTCCCAGGAATCGGTACGACGTCACTGCCCTGATGCAGGATCCAGGCTAAACCTAATTGTGCCGTGGTGATGCCCATTTCCCCCGCAAGCTCGCGGAGTCTTTCCACGAGCAGCAAATTACGCTGGAGGTTCGCCGGAGCAAATCTGGGGTACCGGTCTCCGCGGCGTACATCATCCTCGGACAGTTGGTCACGACTGGGCATCGCGCCCGTGAGCAGGCCACGGGCGAGTGGGCTGTAGGCTACCAGCGCCACGCCGAGACCTCGGCACGCCGGAAGAATGGCGGCTTCCACATCAGGGGTAAAAAGTGAGTACTCAGTTTGTAGTGCCGCGATAGAGTGCACGGCGACCGCACGTCGGAGAGTTTCAGGCGAAGACTCGCTCAGACCGAGGTGCGCGACCTTGCCCGCAGAGACCAGCTCGGACATAGCACCGACCGTGTCTTCTATGGGGACGCTGGGATCGACGCGGTGCAGGTAGTAAAGGTCAATGCGTTCCACGCCTAGGCGACCGAGCGATGCGTCGCACGCGCTGCGGACATGCCCCGGGGAACCGTCCAACAAGACGGATCCGTCAGGCTGACGGCGGAGGCCGACCTTGGTCGCCACCTGCACCTGATCGCGGCGACCCTGTATGGCTCTCCCCACGAGCTCCTCGTTGGAGAACGGCCCATAGACATCCGATGTATCCAGGAAGGTGCAGCCCAAGTCGATTGCCCGATGGATTGTGGCGACGGATTGCTGTTCATCGGAGTGGCCGTAGAATTGGGACATTCCCATGCAGCCAAGACCGATCGCCGATACCGTCAGGCCGCCTTTACCCAATATGCGATTTTCCACTGCCAGAACCTCCAACCTTCAGGGGGGTCACCAAAACCTGCGCGCCACAAAGCCCGGAGTGATAGTTCAGTTACCAGACCGCTCGAGCCCTTTGGCGATGTGCGCGCCGACCGGGTTCTTCACCTCGCCATTTATACGGACATCGATTAGCGTCGGCCCGTCACTTACGTCTAGGTACCGGTCCAGATCTGCCAAATCGTCAAGAGATCGGATCCGAAAGCCATGAGCGCCGAACGCCTCGGCGACGTGGTCTAGGTCCGGAGATGGGTGGCGCGCCTCTTCGTCTGACCAGCCATGGGCGAGAAGGGAGCGGCGCTCAGCGGTGTATCCTTGGTCATTCAGCACGATCACCTGAAGCGGCAGCCGGTAGCGCACTGCGGTATGGAAGTCGTTCAGTGACATCATGAATCCACCATCCCCACAGACCACAGTAACCGGCTCGCCAGGAAGGGCGAAGCAGGCTCCTATCCCAACCGCCAACGCCTGGCCGACAGCGCCAAAGTTGTTGGCGGGAGCCAGGCGGCGTGGGTCGAATGTGTGGATCAGCTGCAAGGTGAATTGCACGAAGGTACCAGCGTCCGTTACTAACGCTCGGCTCTCGGGCAGCTTCTCATTCAGGGCGAGCAGCACATGGCGGGGGTCTAGCTCCCCGGGCCGGTCTGCAAACGCGGGGTACGGCCAACCGGGGTGATTTGCGATCCTCCGCCGCAAGTCGTCTTCCCAGCGTGGCGCCACATTCATGCCGCGGAACCGGTCGAGCACCGCCTCGGTGGTGACCCGGGCATCAGCCAAGACTGACAGGGTCGTCGGGTAGTGAACTCCTATTCGGCCCACCTGATTGTCGACCTGGATCACCGGCTTGCTCGCCAGCACCCTACCCCCGGACGTTGTCCAGGGCGAAAGGTCGGCGCCGACGGCGAAGACGCAGTCCGCCTCCTGCAGTAATTCGGAGGCAAGCCCGCTGCCGAACGGTCCGGCGATCCCACCATCTAGGGGATGTCCCGAGTGAAGACCGCCGGCAAGGAGGGACGTCACGAGGGGAGCGTTCAGAATCTCTGCGAGCGCGCGAAGCGCTGGCCCAGCTTCAGATTCCACAGCGCCTCGGCCCGCGAGCAACGCGGGCTTGCGACTCTCGAGGAGAGTATCAACAATCCTGGCGACACTTACTGCTGCTGGGGGCTGCGGCGGCGCGACCTTCCACGAGTAGTCGATGTCTTCGAGCCGTCCTTCTGCCTCGCTGCAAAGCACGTCTGTAGGAACGTCAAGTATCACCGGCCCTTGGCGAAGCCGCAGGTGCCGGAATGCGCCTCCCAGCGCTGCGCGGAGGCGGAGAGAGCTAGCTACGTACTCAAAGCTGCCGGACGTGGAAAGTCCGAATCCCAGCTGATCCATGTATTGGGAGTTGTCAGGATCATCCGCGGGGGTATCGGCCGCGATGACGATGATCGGGGTCCCGACTCTACGTGCAGTTAGCAGGGCAGTGCCAGTGTTCGATAGTCCTGGACCTTGGGTGACAGCGACCACCGCGAACAGACCGCTCATTCGGGCGTATCCGTCGGCCATCGCCACCGCGCCTTGCTCGTGGTGGGCATGCACGGCGGTCACTCCATGGTGCGACGTCAAATAGGCAATGAGATCGAGGTTCCCGTGTCCCATTACACAAAATAGATACCGCATGCCGGCTGCGACCAGGGCATCGCCCAGTGCCTCGTAGACTTTCACCTCACGTGCCCCGGCCGGATAGGAGCCGACATTCCTGCGTGGATCTTCACTCGCGCAGGCCGTGCTTCGTCTCACCCGAGTCATCGAGATCGGGGTAGACAATACCGAGCCCCTGCGCGACAGCTCGCAGTCCGTATATGTCCGCGCCTAGTTCACCGCGGGCAAGCCGTTGCCGGACCAGCTCCTCTCGCGAAAGCCGCTGCTCCGAAGCCTGTGCCACATTCGCCGCCTCTTCGCGAGGTACGGCCAGTACGCCATCACGATCGGCGACGATGACATCTCCGGGACGGACTAGCTGCCCAGCGCAGATGATGGGGGTGTTGACGGAGCCCGCGCTGTCCTTGCAGGTGCCCTGAGCCGACACCATTCTCGCCCACACGGGGAAGCCAATTTCGTGCAGTTCAGCGATGTCGCGTACGCCCGCGTCGACTATTGCCGCAATGGCCCCGTAGGCCCGCAGCGACGTGGCGAGTAGTTCCCCTATCATGCCGCCGGCGGTTGGAGAGCTGACGCCCACCACAAGGATATCCCCAGGACGGCAGCACTCGACGGCTAAATGCACCATGAGGTTGTCTCCGGGCTGGCAGAGGACGGTCACCGCTGATCCGGCCACTCCCGGCCCGTCGTAGATCGGACGGAGATAGGGTGCCAGAAGGCCGGACCTCCCTTGGGCCTCATGGGCGGTGGCCACGCCCGCTCGGGCTAAGCGAGTTACCGACGTCGGATCTGCCCTGTCGATCACGCGATGCACCACCAGTTGAGAAGTCATTCGAGCTTCTCCGCAACTTGAGGGTAGACGCGCATGTACGCCTCGGCGAACACCTGCTGCGGCAATCCCAAATTGGGTCCAGCATTGCGCGCCAGCTGGGTGCCGCGGCGCCGGGCCAAGTCGTCGTAGTATTCCCATAGGTGGCTCTGGGCTACCATGCAGGCCATCGCAGCGCGCTTTCGTTCGATGACCTCGGTGATATCCAGCAGCACTTCCGGCCTGAAGCCACATTGCTCCGACTGGTGAGGTTCAAAGGAGAAGACGGGCGGAGCCCCAAGGGGCGCGCCCGGGGCTGGGTATCCTGCGGCTTGGGCCAGGATTCGTGCTTCGATCGCGAGATTCGCAGCGGCCGGATGGTCATAGTTGTATGGGTCGGACAGAGCATGGGTCAACACCGCCGTTGGACGCAACTGACGGTATAGCTTGACCAGGCGGTCGGTGACCTCCTCGGTAATTCGCAAAGGATAGTCGCCCGCGTCGAAGAACTCCACCTCAGCACCGAGCGTCCGCGCAGCCAACTCCGCCTCGGAGCGCCGGATCTGCTTGATCTCGCTGAGCGACTTGCCTTCGCGCCAAGCTTTGGCCGATTCACCCCGCTCGCCGTAGGAAAGGCAGACCACGGTCACGGTGTGGCCCCGCGCAGCGGCGAGCGCCATCGCTCCGCCGGCACGCCACACGAAGTCCGCTGCGTGCGCGCTTACCACTAACGTTGATCCAGTCGCACTTGACATCGGCTACTCTCCTGAGTGACGGCTCATGCGGCAGGGCCGCAATGCTGATACTGCACCGCCACCGCTGGTCTACTAAGGTAGCCGCCCCAGCCCCCCAGCGCTCGGGGACTGCCGACACCTGTGAGCGACATCACCATGGCATCTCAGGCGAGCGCCGTCAATCGACGGCCTCTGATGTCCAGATCACCAACGGTGAACGGATGGCACGAATTCCTGACTTCGGCGGCCGATGGTAGACCAGCAGGACCAGGAAGGACGAATACTTGCCATCACGGTCGTTGATGGTTTATGCTTCACCCAGTACTAGATCGGATGGGAGATGATTTGTGGGCAGAGCTGCACGGCCGGTAAAAAGCAAGGATCGGCTCTAACTCGTGGAGTTGCGGGATCTTCGGACCCTGAACGCGGTCATCGAGGCTGGGGGCATGACGCGGGCGGCCGTCGGACTGCATGTAGTGCAGTCAGCCGTCTCACAAGCGATCAAGCGGCTCGAAGCCCAGGTAGGTCAGCCACTGCTCGAGCGCCGACCTGGGGGAGTCGTCCCCACCGCCGCGGGCGTCGCGCTGCACGATCATGCGGAGCTGATCCTTAATTACGTGGAACGCGCGGAGGCGGACATGCGGGCGTTTCGAGGCCTGAGCAAGGGGAGCGTTCGACTCGGCATGTTGTCGACCTCGACCCCGTTCGCCCTCGGTCCGCTGCTTCGAACTTTGCGGCAACATCACCCCGGGCTGTTGCTCCATGTAGAAGAAGACCTGGCCGCGGTATTGGTTGACCGAGTTCGGTCAGGCCACCTGGATATGACCATGGCATACATACCCGCGGATACGAAGGGATTGATCGCTGAACCCATAGTGAACATCCGCCTCGCAGTGGTGGTCGGACGCGAGCACCGACTCAGTGCCCGCCGAAAAGTCCGATTGACAGAACTCACCGACGAGCCATGGATCACCTTCCCGGATGGCAATCCAGCTCGCCGATGGCTCGAGGACAGCTGCTTTGCGTCGGGATTCCACCCTCAAATAGCGGTCGAAATCCAGTCGCTCAATCAGCTTGTGACATACGTCTCGGCAGGAGTCGGGATCGGAATGATCCCATCGCAGGCAGCCCTCGTCGAGCGACACGAGGGTCCTTTACGAGTTCTCGACGTCAGTGATCCCTTGCCCAGCGTCGTACTGGGCGTCGTTCACGAAGCGCGCCGTCTGAGCCCGGCGGCACGTGCCGTACTTCGGTCGTTGATTGAAGTGCTGCAGGCTCCAAATTGATTTCACCCGCGTCCTACTAGCTGCCGAGTGTCCCATTTGCGGATATGCTAGTCGCCGAGCGGCGGTTTGGCTCCCCATCAGCCAGTCCGACTCACCCAGTTGGCGAGAAGCTAAACAGTCGGGCCGGGTTATTCTCGGCGACCTCTTCTACCGTTCGCGCGTCGGTGGCGGCCAATAGGGATTCGAGAGGGAGCCGAGTCGCCATGCTGAAGGGTAAATCGGTGCCGAGGACCACATTACCGACGCCCATGCGAGCCACTAGGTAAGCCAGCGCCGGCGTGTCGTGCGTGATCGTGTCCACGAATATCTGCCGGGAATATGCCCACGGGTCCTTGGGCGCGTCGGCAAGCTCTGCCTTGACCTCGGCGGCATGGCGCAAGCGACCCGCTTGGAATGGGAAATATCCGCCAGCGTGTGCCAACAGAATACGGAGTCGGGGGAACCGATCGAGTACTCCAGCGCAGATCAACCGTTCGACCGCGACTGTGGTTTGAAACTGGTTGCCGATCACGTTTTGCAGGTAGAAGTCGTTGAGGCCGGAGTAGTCGACTTCGCCCGCCGGATGGATGAAGACCGGAACCCCCCGTCGCTCGGCGACGTCCCATAAAGGATCGTACGCAGGGTCGTCGAGCGAACGATCCGCGGTCGCGCTCGCGACTTCGATACCAACCGCCCCTGCAGAGAGCGCCTCCTCGGCGATCTCCGTAACTTGATCCGGAACGCCCATCGGAACGTGCGCCATCCAGCGCATTCTGAATGGGTCCACAGCCGCAAACTCGGCTAGCCCCAAATTCGCCACGCGGCACAGTTCCCGGCTCGCCTGAGGATCGCCCTGGTAAAGGAATACAGGAGGTGCGATGGATATCACCGCGCCTTCCAAGCCGTTGGCGGTAAGTTCAGCAAGTTTGGCGGAGGGGACGTGAAACGATCGGTCGAGGGGAATAACTGCCCGGCCGTGGAGGATCAGGCGGTGAGACTCAACCACCACCCCGTAACTGGGCGTCTCGCGAAGGAGCTGCAAGAGCGGCTCCGGGATCGCGTGGTTGTGGGTATCGATCTTCATGGAAGCGAAACTCCTTGACTAAGCTTGAGAAGGCGCCGTGATTCCGTAGGCGCGCCGAACCGCTCTTGGCGTGCATCGCCCCGCCCTGAGAGCACCCTGCCATGCCTCGTCGGGTCGCGGTGCTCCGCGCTGCAGGGTACCCCCGGGACGTGTCAAAATACGCAAGTGTTGAAAGAATCTTACCGTGGATGACCCAGTGACATTCAGCGCTCTACCAATTCAGGTGGATTGGGATGTTCCCATTCCGATGAGCGATGGGGTAGTTCTGCGAGCTGATGTCTTCCGGCCCTCCGATAGCTCACGTTGTGGTGTACTCCTTTCTTACGGGCCGTATGCCAAAGGTCGACCATTTCAGGAAGCCCACACACTAGAGTGGAACAAGATGGTGTCCGATTTCCCAGAGGTCACCAGAGGGTCTTCGGGACAATATCAGAACTGGGAGGTGGTCGACCCAGAACGCTGGGTCCCGGCAGGATTTGCCTGCGTGCGCGTCGACTCCCGGGGGGCAGGTAGGTCGCCCGGACTGATGAACTTCTGGTCCCCACAAGAGACAAACGACTTGTGCGAGTGCATCGAGTGGGCGGGAGAACAGGCCTGGAGCAATGGTCGGGTAGGCCTGGCGGGAATCTCTTACTTCGCGATGAACCAGTACATGGCGGCGGCCAATCAGCCCAGGCATTTAGCAGCGATCTGCCCTTGGGAGGGCGCCTCGGATTGGTACCGCGAAGCCTACTACCACGGGGGTATCCTGAGTCGCTTCCCTAGCACCTGGTTCGACCGGCAAGTGGCCTCGATACAGCATGGACTAGAGGGGGCGATTGCCAATCCCCACACCGGCGAAAAGTCGACCGGACCAGAGGCTCTATCCAGCGAGGCGCTCGCGAGCAGCCGGGTGGACCTTCCTGCCGAAGTGAAGTCCCACCCGCTTATTGACTCCTGGCATCTCGAACGCCAGACAGATTGGACCCGGGTCAAGGTGCCTATGCTCTCTGCCGCGAACTGGGGAGGGCAAGGACTGCACAGCCGGGGCAACTTTGAGGCGTTTGTTCAGGCGGCGTCGCAGTATAAGTGGTTGGAGGTTCATGGGCTATCGCACTGGGACGAGTTCTACAAAGACCGCGGCGTCGAAATTCAGAGACGGTTCTTCGACCACTTCCTAAACGGAGCCGACAATGGATGGGACCGCGAGCGCCGGGTGCAGTTGTTGATCAGGCGCGCTGATGGCAGTTTCGTCGAGCGGCACGAGGACCAGTGGCCCTTGCGCCGAACTGACTGGAGAAGGTTCTACCTCAACCTCTCGGCCCGCACCCTAGAGACCGGAGCTCCGGCGGCGAGTGCATCGGCCGAATTCGAGATGCTGGGTGAGGGAATCGACCTCATGACTCAGCCCTTCGCGGAGGACACAGAAGTCACTGGGCCAATTTCCAGCAAGCTTTTCATCGGTTCCAGCACGGAGGATGCAGACATCTTCCTGGTCGTGAGCCTCATCGATCCAGAAGGTGCAGAAGTCACGTGGCAGGGCACGCTAGACCCCAACACTCCGATGGCCCAAGGCTGGCTTCGAGCCTCCCACCGACGACTGGACGGGCAACGATCCCTCCCCTACCGGCCTTACCACACTCATACGGCGCTGGAACCGCTGACGCCGGGGCAGATCTACGAGCTGGACGTTGAGGTCTGGCCAACCTGCATGGTCGTGCCAGCGGGCTACCGAATCAAGCTCACAGTCCGTGGCAAGGACTATGAGTACGCGGGAGAGTTAAGCGAGTTCGCGCGGCAGTTCCACCAAGCTAATCGGGGTGTTGGTCCGTTCCAGCACATTGACCCCGACGACCGCCCCGAGGCGGTGTTTGGCGGCACGATCACGGTGTACGCAGGACCGGGGCACGAGTCGTCCCTTTTGCTCCCATTCATTCCCGAACCGCTGCCCTCCTGACCACTCCGTATCTCCTGGCCGAGCCGGCTCCATCGGTACACCCGATTGGCGCTGACCTGGTGGTTAGGCGATCGAGTGAGTCCCTCCGAGGAAGAGCTCGGCGAAATCGGCGCGGGCGAGCAAATCTGCGCTCTCACCGCTAATTCGAATACGGCCGGAGACCATGACAGTGGTCCGATCGGCGATCTCCATCGCCGCGTGGGCCCTCTGCTCGACAAGCAATATCGACTTACCTGACTCCGCCAGCCGCCGGACGTACGTATGTAGGATTAGGTCGATGACCTTCGGCGCCAAGTTGGCGGTCGGCTCGTCGAGAATCAGCACGCTGGGGTCCAGCATCAATACTCTAGCGATAGCCAACATTTTCCTCTCCCCTCCACTTAGCTTGGCTGCTCGCCTCTTCATCATCGTCGACAGATCCGGGAACATCGAGCAGACCTCTTGGATTCGGGCTGGGATCTGGCTCGGCGAGAGCAAGTAGCCCCCGATATCCAAGTTCTCGGCGACTGTCAAGGGGTCGAACACGTCGCCGACTTGAGGCACGTAGCCCACGCCCCTTTTCGCCAGGGCCTCCGAACTCCAATTGGTGATGTCCTCATCTCCGAGGAAAACGTTCCCGCTGATGACGCGGACGACACCCACCAGACTCTTTAGAAAGGTACTTTTCCCAGCTCCGTTCGGCCCTAGAAGCGCGACTATCTCGCCCGGCCGTACATCTACACTGACCTCGCTGACGATCGGCAAACCACCGTAACCAGCGGTGATGCGCTCGGCCCGAAGGACAGGGTCGTTCCCCGATCCAGCTGGAAGGCGGATCTCAGCCGACAAGGTACGCCTCGAGAATCTCGGGTTGCAGGCGAAGAGTTGAGAGGGTACCTTCGCCGATCACTCGACCCTGGGCCATTACGATTACCGGATCACACAGCCGCTCGACGATCGGGAGTTCGTGTTCCACCAGCAATATGGTGAGACCACCGTCACGCAAGCTCTCAAGACAGTCGGCGATCTCGTGTACCACGTTGGGATGAACACCCGCCATGGGTTCGTCCAGCAGCAGCATTCGCGGGTGAAGCATCAGCGCGCGCATGACCTCCACTAGACGCTTTTGCCCACCGCTCAAGTCACCAGCATAGTCGGACTCCTTCGCTGTCATTCCGAAGCGAGAAAGTAGAGCTCGTGCCTCTGCCACCAGGCGGTCCTCGTCGGCGCCCCAGTAGCGGCGTCCAAGCAGTGCCCCAAATAAAGAATCACCCCTGTTCATTTGGGAGGCTGCGAGTAGGTTTTCCAGCACGGTTAGTCGTGCGAACTCGGCCGACATTTGGAAGGTACGGACCAGACCTATCCGCGCTCGCCGATAGGCGGGCATGGATGTGATGTCTGACCCTTCGAAGTGAATACGCCCGGATTCAGGGGCCAAAGTGCCGGCGAGCATTGCGAGAACTGTTGACTTGCCCGCACCGTTGGGGCCGATCAGACCCGTGATTCGACCAGGCCTAACCGAGATCGAAACGTCATCAGCGGCGTGAACCCCTTCAAACCCTCGCCTCAGTGCGGTCGTGTTGAGAATCCCCGGAGCCTTAGCCCCGGGGGAGCTCGAGCTAACCGTCACGGGTCGGTCCAAAGACACGGCGCGTCTCCGGGATAACACCTCTCGGACGGAACCAAAGAAACCCGAGAATCAGCGACCCTATCACCACCCACTCGATCGCAGGCGTGAGGCCGGACGTCCCGAACTGGGGGATGAATCGCGTGACTTCTTCGAAGCCGAGCGGCACCAGCAGGGCCCCGAGAACGGCGCCGAGATGATTGCCTCGTCCACCCACGATGATGGCTGCGACCAGGATGATGGTCTCAGGATAGAGCCACGCCGACGGTGCCCAAAACCCGATGTAGCCGACGAGGACAGCGCCGCTCAGACCCCCGAGGGCCCCCCCGACGACGAAGATCACTACCTTGCGGGCGTACACGTGCTTGCCGAGGGCTCCAGCTGCATCCTCATTTTCGCGGATCGCTCGCAACGTCCGTCCATATGGCGAATACGTGAGTCTCGTTGCAAACAGCAGGACGAGAACCGCGCAGGCAAAGGCAACACCAATGTACAACCACTCGTAGGGTGTCCCGGTTGGACTCATGTGGCCCGCAAATGGTGCCGGCACTAGAGCGACGCCTGCGGCGCCATTCAGGAATGGTGTGGAATTCGTGACGATCAAGGTGGCGATCACCGACGTCACGATTAGGGAGATCGCCTGTAGATCATTTCGAAGCCGTCGCAACACCACGAGTCCAATGGGGAGTGCCAACAATCCGCTCACGAGAATTGCTGCCAACCACGGGTAAGGAAACGGTAGGTGCAGCCCTAGGACGTACTGTTGGAATCCGTTATGGGCGGTATCTTTCGGCAGCGACAGCACAGCCGCAACATAGGCACCAGTCGCCTGGAATAGGATGAAGCCGAAGTTGATGACACCCGCCACCCCGAATTGCAGGTTTAGCGCCACGCAGGCCATCGCGTCGACAGCGAAGTAGACGGCGATCGTGACCAGATAATAGCTCATTTCGGACTACTCCCCACGCCAACTCGCGCAAGGATCCCGCGCGGGCGAAAGATCAGAACTGCGATCAGAAGTCCAAACGCGGCTACCTGTTCGTATTCGGGCGAGATGGCGGCGGCACTCAGCGAGGTCACCTCGCCGATAATGAGCGCCCCCAACATCGCCCCATAGGGCTGACCAGCCCCACCCACCACGGCTGCCGCAAGTACCGTGATAATCAGCGAAGAGCCGTCGGCGACCGTAAACGAGCCGGAGTTCATCGAGGTCACGGCTCCCGCGACTCCGCAAAGTCCGCCCGTGATCAGCCAGACGATGTCGACTATGCGCACCGTCGGAACGCCAGAGTTTCGGGCTAGGCTCGCGTTGGCCGCGGTCGCGCGCATTGCCCTCCCTAGCCGCGTGTACACGAGGATCACATGGATACCGATCATAAGCACGATCGATATGGCGATTATCCCAATCTCGGCGGCGGTGAGCTGAAAGGATCCCAGGGAGTAGGTGGGACCCGACGACTGAAGATAGGACACGTTGTCGGGGCCGGCGATGGCTAGGAGGATATTGCTGAGGACCAGAGAGACCGCGACCGAGACGATGACCATACCCACCAGAGGGATGCCTTTTCGCTGGAATGGCGCGTACAGGAAGCGATTAAGCAATACCGAGAGGATCGAGCCGCTCACCGCGGCAACGAGCAGGCATATCCAGATGTTCACACCAGCACTGTTGACGGCGTAGGCCACGAAGGCAGAGGTGATCATCACCTGGCCATAGGCCAGATTGAGCATGTTGGTCACGGCAAATTGCATGGTGAATCCGACCGCCGCGATGGCGATCACCGCAGCGATGACCAGGCCAAATCCGAAGGCGGCAACGTAAAGACTCATGAGCGGAATCGGTCCTCTAAATCGTGCATCGGCGCGAGCAGCGAGACCACCTTCGGGAGATGCGCCCCACCCCCGACACGCCGGTGTACCTGGGGCCGGAGTTGAGCGCCAAAGTCACTATGGGGTGTCTCCTCGTGGGGCGACCGGAAGCTGGAGTTGCCCAGCCCGGGGAGACAAGTCTCCCCGGGCTGGCGATAGATAAGGTTGCGGTGATCAGGCGTTCCCGTAGGCGATCATCTTGTTTGTCTGAGCCTGGGTCAACACTCCGATCTGCTTTTCGGCACCCTTGGCGGTCCACTTCACGATGATGTAGCCACTATTGGAGTTATTCCACTGGTCAAAGTGCGTGGCGCCTCCGGCTCCGACGTAGCGGATGGACTTACCCGCTTTGAGAGCGGCGATGCCAGCCTGGTAGGTGTAGACGGTTTTGGCTCCCTTGACACCATTGGCGATCTTTTTGATCCAGGGGTTGTAAACGGAGCCATCGGTGCTCTTGGCAGCTGTCATGGCCAAGGCGGTGAGGATAATCCCGTCGTACGAATGCTCCGCGTATGTGTTTCGCAGGTACTGACTGGCGGTCGGATTTTGCGGTGTCGTAGCCAGCAGGTTGGATTTGTACGCTGCGTAGGCTGGGCCACTGAAAGTTGGAGGAAAGTCGTCCATTGTGAAGTACTTGTAGAGATCGGCCGCACCGATCGCTGCGGCCATCCCCTGAAGGAACTGTGGGTCGACCGTACCGGAGGTGACGATGACCGGCAGCATTCCATGCAGTTGCTTCAATTCGGAGACGTAGGTTGCCTCGGTCGTGCCCAAGGCCTCACTAATGATCACCTGAGGCTTGGCTTGGATCAACTGATCGACTTCCGTCTGGTACGAGGGCTGGCCCAGCGCGAGCGTCTGGCTGATCACGACCTTGGCGCCGAGTTTGGGAAGGACTTTCTTGAGCGGAGGCACAAATGCCTGCGACCCGATGTCGTTGCCGAACACCAGAGCTATCCGCTTGAAGTGATAGTGATAGACCGCGATCCCGGCCATGGCGTAAGCCTCATATTCGTCAGCGGGTACCATCCGGTGAAAGTAATGGAATGAACTCTTGTTGAACTCCGACTGACCCGTGAAACAGAATGACGGAATGTGGGCGTGCTCCATGATGGGAACGACGGCGATTGCCTCGTCCGAAGTGCAGCCCTCGGCCGCCATGACCTTAGTGCTGGCAATCATCTGGTCGGCGGCAGGGATAGCGTCGGCAGGGTCGCCGCGAGTGTCGAACGCTTTGCAGGTGACCGTAGACCCCATCACGCCACCGTGGGCGTCGACCTCGCGGGCTGCGGGAAGACAGCCTGACATGAAGACTGGACCCAAGGCGGCGTCAGGGCCAGTGAAGGGCCCAAGCATGGCCGCCGTGAGGGTTCCCCCGGAGGCGCTGGCGACCAGCCCGGTCACGGTCGCTGCTGCCGCCACAATCGCGATCGTCGCCGATACCGCGAGGCGAGAAAGAAGACCGCGGTCCCGTGCCTGGCGCTGCCACTTCATGGCTTGTACCCCCTCAACTGGTTATTAGCTGCGCATCCGAACCCGGGCCATCTGCTGCCCGGCCGATTCGCGGTCTTCCGGCAATGGGACATAGGGCATCCTCCTGAGCCAGCACGCGTCGCCGGGTGCTTGGGCAGGCACATGGTATGCCGCCGCATACACAACGTCAAGGGCCTAGCTTGACGCCTGTCATCCGCGAGGCGGCGCCGCCCGGCCCCCAACCGAGTCAGCTGGGCGCCGAGCCCGGCCGCGTACCCTATCCGGGATCGGAGCCGACAGTGGTCGGTCATTGCTCAAAGGAGAGTCATGCGCTTGACCAAGATGGGACATGCCTGCGTTCGGGTGGAGAAGTCCGGATCCACCATCGTCATCGATCCCGGCTCCTTCAGTTATGTCGACGCCGCCCTTGGTGCCGACGCCCTCTTGATCACGCACGAACACTTCGACCACTTTGACCAGGGTCGAGTTCGTCGGGCCGCGGACGCTAACCCCGGGCTGGAGATCTGGACCAACCGCAAGGTGGCGGAGCAGCTTGGGACCATAGGCGCAGCGATCCACGTGGTGGGGCATGGAGACCGGGTGGTCGTCGCCGGCTTTGATGTCACGGTTCACGGTGAATACCACGCTGTGATCCACCCCGACATCCCGGTGGTAAGCAACGTCGGCTTCCTGCTCGACGGCGAGCTTTTCCACCCGGGAGATGCTTTCACCCTTCCCGAGGCACCAGTCTCCAACCTGCTCCTGCCGACCGACGCACCGTGGCTGAAGCTCTCGGAAGCCATAGACTTCGTCCGCGCCGTGGGCCCACGGCACGCGTACTCGCTTCACGACGGGCTGATGAACAACAGCGGACTCGAGGTGGTCGACCGCCTCCTGGGTGGCCAAACCGGCCCTGCGACCACCTTCCACCGTCTCGCCTCCGACGAGCCGGTGGAACTCGACGCCGCCAATTAGGGGCCGGGATAGCCCTGGCTGGAGGCGATCGCGCAGTCGAGGCTCGCTGCGCGTGTCGGTCAACCTCTGACGCCTTTCCCGGGCACGACGGCTGCCCAACCTAAACGGTTCGGAGAAGCGCCGAGCAGGACGGAAATAGTACCGGAACAGCTTCGCACGACCTTCGGTGCGACCGAGCGCACATGTTGGGAACAGGGAACGTCAATCACCGGGTCCTCGAGTTGCTCCAACGGCGCCGCGGTGTGTCTTGACGGTAGGTGTACCGTTGTATACGCTCCTTGGGCCGCTTCGATCCCGACCTCTTGGACCCGCTGGCGGAGCAGACCCAAGGAGTCCAGGATGGGACGAGTTGCCAGGTGAAGGAGAACTGATTGTCGCGCCTTTGGGTACGTGCATTACGAACCTTGGAAGCCCCGCGCCGACCGCGGTCAGGACCCGGCGTCACTTCGCTCGCCGCCACCCGACTGCCACGAAGGCTCACCGCACGACTGTCATGAGAATTTCGTATGAGACCGAAAGCATCCTGGCAGCCACCGGTCTCTCGGCGCCCCTGGGCTGCCACGTTGGGGGGAAGTGGCTACTTTCAGTTTCTGACACTCGTTTGCCGATCGAGGACCCGGCCACCGGACGCATCTTCGCCGAGGTTGTCGAGGGGGGCGACGACGAGGTCGACCAGGCGGCAGAGGCCGCCCAGCGGGCATATGACGGAGAGTGGTCCGTGATCTCCCCTGCCGACCGGGGAGTTCTCCTGATGGCGCTGGGCCAGCTCCTACTGAAGGAGCAGGAAGCGCTGGCACAGCTCGAGAGCGTTGATACCGGCAAGCCCCTGTCGCAGGCTCGCCAGGACATCGTCATGGCGGCCAGATACTTCACCTACTTCGCTGGGGCGGCGGACAAGGTCACCGGCCACACCTTGTGGGCGTCGAAGGCAGACCTCAGCTACACCGTGAGAGAACCCTTCGGGGTGGTCGCTCAAATCATTCCGTGGAACTCACCGCTGGCGCAGCTGGCGAGGGGCGTGGCGCCCGCGCTCGCCGCCGGCAACACGGTGGTTGTGAAGCCCTCGGAGCTGGCGCCGCTCTCGTCGCTGGCCCTCGCCTTGCTGGCCGCTCAGGCAAATTTCCCCCCGGGGACCCTGAATGTGGTCACCGGGACGGGGACCAGGGCGGGTTCGGCGCTGGCAGCTCACCCCCTGGTGCGACAGATCACATTCACCGGGTCCGTGGAGACAGGGCGAAGTGTGCTCCGAGCCAGTGCCGATCACATAGTGCCCTGCACCCTGGAACTTGGGGGAAAGTCTCCTACCCTCGTCTTCCCAGACGCGGACCTTGCGGATGCCGCCACGGCCGCGGTCGGTGCACTGCGACGGAACTCTGGCCAGTCGTGCTCGGCAACGACCCGGATCCTGGTGCACGAGAGGGTGCACGACGAGTTGCTTGAGCGAGTCCTAGAGAAGGCTGGACGACTCACTCTCGGTCCAGGGATGCTCGACCGAGATCTCGGACCGGTGATCTCTCGCCGGCAGCTGGATCGGGTTTTAGGACTAATCGACAGCGCCCGAGCCCAGGGGGCCACTGTCGCCAGTGGAGGAGTAAGCCCAGCGGACCCCGACTTGGCTGATGGCTACTTCTGTGAGCCCACGGTCGTTGCTGGAGTCGTCAACTCGATGAAAGTCGCCCAGGAGGAGGTTTTTGGGCCGGTGCAGTGCCTGATGGCCTTCACCGACGAGGAGGAGGCAGTGGCGATCGCCAACGATTCCGCATACGGTCTAAGCGCGGGAGTCTTTACCAACGACTTCAGCCGCGCCCACCGGCTAGCGCGCAAACTGAAGGCGGGCCAGGTGCACATAAATGGCTACCCTCTGGACAGCGCCGAGACACCTTTTGGCGGCTACAAGAGCAGCGGTATCGGCCGCGAAAAGGGAGTCCAAGCGATCGCGTCGTACACGCAAGTCAAGACGGTCCTGGCCCGAGTGACCAGCTAAATGACCACTCGTCGGAGCCGGCTGGACCCCGATGTGTTTTAGCTCCCTACGTCCCGGGAGGTGCGTCCAGGGAGTCGATCCGAGTCGGCCATGCGTCGCCGGGAGCCGCGATACGCGGCGGCTCAGACGGCGGACGCCTCATGTGAAGGAGGATGCCGGTGGCGGTTTCTGAGTTCGACAGCGGTATCGCGGCGCGCTTGGCGGACCTGACTCAATCTCCCAAACGGCTCCTCATCGACGGGAAATGGGTGGAGTCTATTTCGGGAGAGACGTACTCGACTCCGAATCCTGCCACGGGCGAGGCCTTGGCTGAGATCGCTCACGGTAAGGCCGTCGACATCGACCGAGCCGTGCAGGCCGCGCGCCGTGCCTTTGACCAGGGGCCGTGGCGAACGATGACGCCGGCCGATCGAGCCAAGATCATCTGGAACATTGGAGCCCTGATCGACGGGCACCTCGACGAACTCGCCGAACTCGAAAGCCTCGACAACGGCAAGCCAGCAGCGGTGGCCAAGATCGCCGATGTGCCAGCCTCTGCCGAGATGTTCCGGTACATGGCTGGATGGGTCACGAAAATCGAGGGCAATACGATTCCGATCAGCTTCGCCGGCGCGGCCTGGCACGCCTACACCCTGAAGGAGCCCGTGGGCGTGGTCGGTCAGATCATCCCCTGGAACTTTCCGTTGCTGATGGCCGCCTGGAAGCTGGCACCGGCGCTCGCCTGCGGCTGCACCATCGTGCTCAAGCCGGCTGAGCAGACCCCACTGAGCGCGCTCCGCCTCGGAGAGCTGATGTTGGAGGCTGGTCTGCCGAACGGCGTGGTCAATATCGTGACCGGGTTCGGTGACGCCGGGGCAGCGCTAGCGGCTCACGACAAGGTAGATAAGGTGGCATTCACTGGCTCCACCGAGGTCGGCAAGCTTATCGTGCAGGCCGCCACCGGCAATCTCAAGCGCCTTACCCTAGAGTTGGGAGGCAAGTCCCCCAATATCGTTTTCGCCGACACTGACCCCGAGCTGGCGGCGGCTGGCGCGGCTGCCGCCATTTTCTTCAACCACGGGCAATCGTGCTCCGCCGGATCACGGCTTTACGTCGAGAGGAGTCGCTTCGACCAGGTAGTGGCGGGGGTCTCGGACCTAGCCAAGAAGATCAAGCTTGGCCCGGGCACCGACCCGGCGACTGAGATGGGCCCCCTGGTTTCGGAGGAGCAGTTGGAGCGGGTGACCCGACACCTCGAATCCGGATTCGGGGCCGGTGCTCGTGCCACCGTGGGTGGACACCGTGTCGGGGATCGCGGGTTTTTCGTCGAGCCGACTGTATTGGTTGACACCACTCCCGAGATGGCGGTGGTCCGCGAGGAGATTTTCGGTCCAGTGGTCACGGCTATGCCATTCGACGACCCCGAGGAGATCCCGGCGGTGGCCAACGACACCAAGTACGGGCTCGCGGCCGGAATCTGGACTGACGACCTCAGCAAGGCCCACCGAATGGCGTCGCGCCTCCAGGCGGGCACGGTGTGGGTGAACTGCTACCAAGTCTTCGACGCAGCCCTCCCGTTCGGGGGATACAAGGAGTCAGGTTGGGGTCGGGAGATGGGTCACGAGGCCCTCAACAACTATCTGGAGACCAAGTCCGTGTGCATCCAGCTTCACGAGGGCGGCCACCCGAGGGGCCGACGATGAAAAGAGAGTGGGACGACTCCAACCCAGCACCGTTCGGCGGCGCCGTGGTGGAGGCCAGGTGAGTCCGGAGTCGGTGACCGGCGGCGACCTCCTTATCTCCGCCCTTCTCGCCAACGGGATCGACACGATATTCAGCGTTCCCGGGTTACAGCTGGACGCCGCCTTCGACGCGATGACCCGCCGCCGGCAGGAGATCAATCTCTACCACACTCGTCATGAACAGGCCGCCGCTTACATGGCGGACGGCTTCGCCCGGGTTACCGGGCGACCCGCCTGCTGCATGGTGGTTCCGGGACCCGGACTTCTCAACGCCATGGCAGGCCTCGCCACCGCGTATGCCTGCTCGTCGCCGGTCCTTTGCATCACGGGACAGACGCCTACCGGCACGATTAACGTCGGCCTGGGCTTACTCCATGAGATCAAGAACCAGCTGGAGATGGTCCTATCGGTGACTAAATGGTCTGCCCGGGCCTCGCGCCCGGAGGATATCCCCCGGGTGCTCGCCGACGCGATCAGGGAGATGATGGTAGGGCGGACGCTACCGGTGGCGGTGGAAGTTCCACCGGACGTTCTGGCCGCCATGACGGCACCTCAACCGGAGATGCTTCGAGCCGACTTGCGGCCGCTTAGTCATCCTTCCGGAAGCGCAATCTCCCGAGCGCTGGACGCGTTGGTCGGTGCGGAGCGACCCCTGATCATGGCTGGCGGGGGGGCTACGCGGGCGGATGCCGCAGCCGAGGTTACGCACCTTGCAGAGCGGCTCGGGGCACCGGTGATAATGACCACCAACGGCAAGGGGTCGATCTCGGCGCGCAACTTGCTAGCCTTCGAAGCACCGGCGATTCCCAGGCTGCTGCCAGCGGCGGACGTAGTGCTCGCCTTAGGCACCCGCTTCGCGCCCCGGAGCGGAAAGCGCTGGTCGCTGGAGGACGGGCAGACTCTGATCAAGGTAGACAACGACGCGACCCAGCTGACGCTGGGCCTGTCGCCCCAGATTCAAGTCGAAGGCGATATCAAACAGGTTCTCGACCTAATCCTCGACCTTCTGCCGCCCTCGGTGCCCAGTAGCCGCGGCTGGGGGGAACTTGCCCCGCTGCGAGCAGAGCTCCACTCCCAGACTGAGGCGATTGAGCCGCAGGCGACCTTCGGCAGGGCGATCCGCGCCGCGCTCCCCGACGACGCGATCGTGGTCGACGGAATGACCCAGGTTGGGTACTGGGCCCGAGTGGGGTTTCCGGTCTACCAGCCACGGACGTTCATTTCGCCCGGTTACCAGGGCACCTTGGGATTCGAACTGCCCACTGGCCTGGGGGCTCAGGTCGCTGCTCCCGAGCGGCGGGTCGTGGTGGTGACTGGGGATGGCGGCTTCATGTACAACGTCGGCGAGCTGGCGACGGCAGTTCAGCACCGGATTAATTTGATCACCGTCGTCTTCAACGACAACGCCTACGGAAATGTCCTGCGCACGCAAGACGACGAATACGGCGGGAGGCGGATCGCCTCCGAACTGCACAACCCCGACTTTCCCCGCCTCGCCGAGAACTTCGGAGCGAAGGGCCTGCGGGCGGAGAATCCGGAGGCGTTGGAGCGCTGCCTGCGCGAGGCCCTCCAGGAGGACCGGCCGACGGTGATCGAGGTGCCCGTCGGCATGATGCAGGATCCCTGGAAGCTGATCCAGGGCCACTAGCAGGGTGTTGAACTAGGCCCGAAGTCAGCCCGTCGCGTTTTGGTGGCGGTTTTTGAGGGGATTCCGGGTGGTTTGGGGTGCGGAAACCAGCGGGAGTGGACGTCTGGCAGCCGGTGGCTGGGGCAGATTTAGCCCATCCTGCCTGGGTTTCACGTGGACACCGCCACCAGGTTACTCATTCGGACCAGGTTGAAGGCTGCCGCGGTGAGCTCCACCCAGAGCCGGTTGCGCTCCACCCCCAGGTAGCGCAGCTTGCGGCCTCCGCCCACCGTCTTGGCCCAGCCGAAGATCTCCTCCACCCGCTTGCGTTTGCGCTGGCTCACTTGGTAGCCAGGGGTTCCCTGCAGCCGAGCCAGGTGTCCGTTGGCCCACCAGCTCTCGCGCATCGCAATGTGGGGGGCCACGCCCATCTCCCGGCAGCGGTCCACGAACTCCCGGGCGTCGTAGCCCTTGTCCGCCCCCAAAGTGCAGCGCCGGCCGCGGCCAACCCGGCGCTGCAGCATCGTCATCGCCGCCTCCCGCTCGCTGGTGCCGGTCGCCGGGGTCAGCTCCACGTCCACCACCAGCCCATGCCGGTTCTCCATCAGGACGTGGCCGGTGAAACATAATCGGGTCTCTTTACCCAGTCCCTTGCGGGCCATCCGGGCCTCCGGATCGGTAGTCGAATAGTGCGTCTCATTGGCGCGCCGTTGGCCCCGGAAGTCCACGTCTGCATTCTTTCCTCCACCACCCGGGTGAGTACCAGGGCCATCTCCCTGGCGCGGGCGCAGACTCTTCATCGAAGCCCAGGATTCCAAGAGAGTTCCGTCCACCGTGAAATGCTGCGAGGAGAGCAGGTGGCGCCGCCTCGCCTGGGCCACCACCGCCTCGAAGAACTGCCGGCTCACCCGGTGGTCCAGCAGCCGCTTGCGGTTCTTGGCGAAGCTGGAGTGGTCGAATGGCTCGTCCTCCACGTTGAGGTCCAGGAACCATTTGAACAAGAGGTCGTAGCGCAGCCTCTCGCAGAACTGCCGCTCGCTTCGGATCGAGTACAACGCCATCAGAAGACAGCTCTTCAGCAGGTGCTCGGGCGGGATCGAGGGCCGGCCAATCTCCGCGTACATGCGCTCAAAGGTCGGTTCCAGTTCCACCAGCGCCGCCTCGGCCAGCGGCTTGATCCGGCGGATCGGGTGGTTGGCGGGAATCAGTTGCTCAGGGTCGATCACCCCCAGCATCGTCACCTGGCGGGAGGTAGTGCCACGCATCCAGAACTCTCCAGCACCTTCGCCGCACCGACCCCCTTCAGACTATCAGCCAGTCACGGCGCCTAGCTATCGAATTTCAACACCCTGCTAGGGAGTCCGATTCAGGTGAGAGGGGTGTCGGCTTGCGCCACCTCTTCGAGAACCGGCAAAAGGTACTGCTTGAAAAGGCGTGGGTTCTCCGCCACTGGGAAGTGGCCCAGACCGGGCATTGGATGGACTCGTGCACCAGCGATACGTTGGGCAGTCGCTGCGGTGAGCTCCAGGGTGCAGGAATAGTCGTACTCACCGGTCATCAGATGGACGGGGCACGTATTCGTGTCGATTCGAGCGACTCGGTCCCGAGCGTCCCACTCCCCACCGAAAAAGTCGATATCACCGTTGAACACGCCAGCTGCTGACTGACTGTAAACCCACCACACCTCGCGCCGATGTCGCTCCGGGGATTGCGGCGCTACCAGGCCGTCCACCCAACCCGGCACTGCCTCCGCGGAATTCACTTGGGGGTGATTGGTCCACCCGACCCGGCGGCCCGGCACTCGGTCCGCGGACTCGCAACCGATCACCGCGCGGAAGCTACGCGGACTCCGGATCGCCAACTCCAAGACGATCTCGCCCCCCATGGAACAGCCGAGCACCACGGGGCGATCTAATGCCATAGTCTGGGCGAAGGCAGTCACAAAGCCGGCGTAGAAATCGGTTGTGAGGTGATACTCCTCTTCCCACCAACGGTCGGGCGGCATCGAGCGACCGTGCCACGGCATGTCGAAGGCGATCAGGCGCCAGCGGTCGGTAAGCTCGGGGTCGTTGAGTAGATGCATGTACTGGCGGGAGTCGGACCCGGCGGTATGAAGGAGCAACAAGGGCGGTCCCGCTCCCGCCTCTTCGAAGTAGACCCGGTAGCGCCGCGCCTGAAACTCGAGCCACAGGTACCTGCCCTGGATCGGCTCGAGCCCATTCCCTGGTTCGGGATAGGGCTCAAGTCGCCGATTCTCGCCCGTGGTCACCTGGCGTGCTAGTTCGGCCAACCGACGCACGACCCGGAGTGATGTCATGAAGAGGCGGCGGTCCCCGTCGACCCGGAAGTCCGGAGAGCGCATCCAGAGCGCTAGCAAGTCGTGGTGATGACGGGCTGGCAGTGGCTCGAGGAACTTCTCCCAGACCGCGGCCGACGCCTCCAGCGTGAAGTCCCAGCGATCGTCGATAGTCAGCTCCGTAGCGAGTTCGTGAAGCCCCTCGTCAAACGTGACGAGGCAGATCCTGTCCTCCGAGCGGAGTAGCATCCGAAAGCGAACTCGGTGAGCGATCGCTGCGAGCTCCCGGTCGCCCGCGCAAACCGCACTGAGCTGCTCCAGCCAGGGCCGGGTTAGGAAGTCCGCCAACCTTCCGCTCGGGCCGGAGCCGGGACCGGCCCGACCTTCATCTCCGGCGCGCAACATCGTCAAGGCGCACGACGGCGCTCTGAGGTGCCAGCAAGTCGGAGGAGCCTCCCATATCGCTAGAGAGCATACCTGCCCCACGACAGCGCGCTCGGGGCGGTTCATACCCGCCAGTCGTCCGAATCTCGCGGATTCGCCGACGCTGATGGCCGGATGCATGATCATCGTTGGACGCGGGCGAGGAACAGATCTAACCTCGTTGTCGAGGGTCGCGTTCGTTTGGATTCAGTTATCTTGGTTGGGTGGGCATACGGAGCGTCTCCAGGGATGCCAAGGGTCCGATGCGCGACGATCTGAGAGTTTCAAGCTAGTCCCCGGGGTCCGACGAGCGCCCCACTTGGGGTCCGGAAGCTGGTCACCACCAAGACGGCACTCCGACGATATTGAGAGGTGGAAGCTCCCAATAAACTCCAACCCGAATCCGACAAGGAGAAGCATGGGAAGACTGGATGGAAAGGTGGCGATCATCACCGGTGGCGCGGGCGACTTTGGCGCAGCGGCCTCACGACGCTTCGTGGCTGAGGGCTGTCGGGTCTGCGTGGCCGACATCGACGCCGACCGGGGTAACGAGTTGGCTCGAGAGCTCGGCGAGGCGGCATTCTTCGCCACCTGCGATCACACTGATGCTCGGGCAGCGGCGGACGCGGTAGCTCAAACCGTGTCGCGTTGGGGGAAGTTGACCACACTGTTCAACAACGCTGGGATCATCTGGAGCGGTGACTTCGACGCGGCCGACGACGCCGTCTTTGCCCGAGTCCTCGAAGTCGACCTGATGGGCGTGGTGCGGATGACCCATGCAGCACTTCCAGCGCTGCGCGATAACGCCACTCGCGATACTCAAGCCGGCTCCTCGGTCCTGATCACTTCATCCGGCCTGGGCTTGCGCGGGGCACCTGGGACCTCCGCCTACGCGGTGGCCAAGCATGCCCTGGTCGGTCTTATGCGCTCATTGGGGCAGGAGCTGGGACCGGAGAACATTAGGGTCAACGCGCTCTGCCCGGGCGCTTCCGACACCGCGGGTATGCGGGCGGCGTGGCCCGCGCCGGATGAGACCTTGCGCAATTTCAAGGATCGGACTCCGCTTAGGAGAAACGTGGAGCCGCTCGACGTGGCCAACGCGGCAGTGTTTCTGGCGTCTGACGAGGCGCGCAACATACACTCGCACTCGCTCGCGATTGACGGCGGCATCTATGGTCTTTGAAACGGCGAATCGCTGCCCCTCAGATGCTGACGCGGTCGGTCATCCTCCAAGTGAGAGTTCGGGATGCTGTTCCTAGTCGACACCGACATCGACTTCAATGCACTGGGTCAACAGCGTGACGAAGTCCTCACGGCCGAGTGGGCTCACGTCGAACAACAATGGCAGAATGGAACCATGCTAAGGATCTGGCGAAAGGCCAACGGGCTCGGGATCATCGGCGTGTGGGATGTCGCCGACGCAGACGCGCTCCGAGCCGAGATTACCAGCCTGCCGATCTTCCGCTACCTCTCGGACATCCGGGTGACTCCGCTGGTACAGCACCCGAAGTACCCGCACCACGCTCGGCCAGAGAGTGGGCAGGTGACCGAGTTCAAGACCAATGGGAATACTGTCGCTCCAGCATGATCTCGCTCCAGACTAATCGCGGGTGCTCAAGTCTCGGGCGTACCGGAGGTGAGTGACAGCCAAGAGCTGCTGGTCGAGTCCAGGGGACATGTTCGACTCCTGACCCTCAACCGCCCGCAGCGGGCTAATGCGCTCTCCGCCTCACTTAGCCGTCAGATCGTGGAGGCCTTCATCGACGCGGGCGAGGATTCGGAGATTCGGGCGATCGTCCTCACGGCAACGGGCATCAGGGCCTTCTCCGCCGGCGCCGACCTCAAGGAAATCGCCGCCGCCGACGCCCGCGGCGAACAGTACCGGCCGCCGACGGCACGGGCCGAGCGCACCCTCTACGAAGTGGTGTACCAGACCTACAAGCCCTCGATCGCCGCCCTCAACGGAGTGGCTCTCGGGGGCGGCTTCGAGCTCGCGCTTGCCTGCGACATTCGGCTCGCGGCACCAACGGTGTGGCTCGGCTTCCCGGAAGCTAAGGTGGGGATGGGTGCACCGTTCGGTTCGGTCGTCCTCTCGCGTCACCTGCCACCGGCAGTGGCCTTAGCTATGCTCTTCACCGGTGACCCGATGGATGCCTCCCAAGCTGAGCGGTGGGGATTAGTCAATCGGGTCGTTGCCCCGGAGCGCTTACTGGACGAGGCGCTACAGTTGGCGGCCCGCATCGCAGCCAACGCCCCGCTGTCAGTGCGACGCATGAAGGAAACGGCACTGAAGACGCTGGATTTACCGGTTCCCGCCGGGCTTCGCCTCGACGTCGGACCTAACCCTTACTTGACTGAGGATCGAAAAGAGGGCGCACGGGCATTTGCCGAAGGTCGGCCGCCTCACTTCGAGGGTCGGTGACTTGGCGAGTTTAGGAGGATCCGGTGGCTGATCGCTTTTCGGGCAAGACTGCGGTAGTTACCGCGGCCGGGGGGGGCATCGGTGGCGCGACCGCTCGCAAGCTGGCCGCTGATGGGGCAGCTCTTGTCATTGGCATTGACATCAACGCCTTGGCGCTGAGTCAGCTTCGCTCCGACATCGAGCAGTCAGGAGGCCGAGCTGTGACGGTTCTCCTCGACTGTACTGACCCGAAGGCCGTCGTTCAGACGTTCGCTCAAATCGAGCGCGATCAGGGTCCGGTCGACATTCTGGTGAACCTCGTCGGACGGAGCGCCCAGGAGCGTGCAAGTGAGTTCTGGGAGAGTGAGCCTGAGGTCTGGCAGGGCGTCCTCGACATGTCGCTACTAAGCGCGATGCTGTGCAGCCGCCAGGTGGTCCCACAGATGCGGACGCGACGGTCCGGGAAAATCGTCAACATCTCCTCGGACATAGCCCGGCGCCCTGACCGAGGCTGGGTCGACTACGCCGCTGCCAAGGCGGGAATTATCGGGTTCACTCGAGGTCTTGCGATGGAACTAGCACCCTACGCAGTGAATGTCAACGCAGTCGCGCCCGGCACCATCCACACCAATGCCATCGCCAAGATGCCGGCCGAGATGATCGATAGAATGCGCGCCAGCATTCCGTTCGGTGATATCGGCATGCCCGAAGACGTCGCCAATTGCATCGCCTTTTTGGTGAGTGAAGAGAGTCGCTATATTACCGGTCAGACAATTGGAATTAACGGCGGGCGCAGTACCACCTGATGCCGCCGCCGCCTCAGGTCCAAGATCAGTCAGCCGATCTTGTGGTCGCGGCCGCCCGGCCAGCGATACGACCGAAAACACTTCCGATCGTGAGGCCGATCCCGGCTAGATAGCCCCGCCCGAGCACGTTGCCCATCATCGTCTCGCCCGCCGCGAACACGTTATTCCAAGGCCGACCGTCCGTGCCTAGGACCCGCGCCCATTCGTCCACGGCTAGGCCAAAATAGGTGAAACTGAGACCCACTCGCAGGGGGAAGGCGAAGTACGGTGGTTGGTCAAGCGGGACAGCCCAGTTGGTCTTCGGAACCGTCAGCCCTTGAGTTGACCGGCCGTCGAGTCGCTCAGGATCGAACGCGCCATTTCCGCTGCAGGATTGATTGAACTCGGACACGGTGTGCATGAGTTTGCTGGCGGCGACTCCGATCCGCGTCGCTAACCCTGGCAGGTCCTCAGCCTCCAGCGGCGGATGCAGGGGGGGCATGAAAAGTCGGCGACTCTGGGAATCGAAAATGGAATAAGCGATCTGCTCGGGCTGAGCGGCGATCAGCCCACCCCAGCTCGCGTACCGCTTGGGCCAGAGGTCCTGGCCCTCGTCGGCAAAGCGGTCGCCCACCTGGTTGATGACGATTCCGAATGGAAGGCTGTCCAAGCGCGTTACGATCCCACCGTCCACCCGAGGCCCCCTTGCGTCTACGGCCACAGCATGGAAGCGCCGCGGATCACCCACTGACTGGGCCCCCTGAGACAAGAGGGAGGTAATCACTCGACCGTCATTCAGCGGCGTCCCGCGCACCACAAAGTTGGAGGCCGCGACTCCCCACTGCCTGCTAAGCCAATCGAGATTCGCCTCGAAACCTCCGGATGCGACCACAAGTGCACTGCCACGCAAGGTCTGCGCGCCAGCCTCCGATGACAATCGGAGTTCCCGAAAAACCCCATGTTCGATTACGATTTCCTCCACACAGACGTCGTAGCGAACTTCGATTCCCACTTCGGAAGCGGTGCGGTAGTAGGAATTCAGCAGCGCCTTGCCACCACCTAGAAAGAATCGATTGGTGCGTCCCAGGTGGAGAGTTCCCTGAAGAGGTGCCTGCCAGCTCGCCCCGTGAACGGCCATCCAGCCCGGAAGGGATTTCGATTCCTGAATCAGAAGGCGCGCAAGTCGGGGATTGTCGGCACCGCCGCCAACACCTGATAGGTCAGCCAGGAACTCATCCGCGCCGTAGGATCCCGTCATGTACTCGTCGGGGGAATCGTGGGCGTGACGAATGTCACGAGTATGGCGGCTGTTCCCGCCCCGTAACTGCTCGGGTGCCCGTTCCAAGAGGAGTACATCGGCACCGGCATCTCGGGCGCTCAGAGCGGCGCAGATGCCGGCGTTGCCGCCTCCCACCACGATGACGGTCATCTTTTAGCGCGAGCGCATGACGTAGAAATGGGCACGCCTCAGTAAATCTCGCCGACAGCCCGAGATGATACCGATCCGGAACACAACTTCGGAGTCCGTGGCAGGAGGCTCAGTGAAGCCACTATGGGCAGAGGCGCCGGTCAAGAGAAAACGGTGGGCTACTGACATCTCGCGCCTGTCCACCAGACCAGGCGGGCTCGTGTCAGCCCTGCCACCGTTTGAGTGCGGGAACATCAGCTTGGACTGGGGTAGCGCGGTGGCGGGTCGAGGGTGCGACCAGGGGGTTCGGGGCCGGCATCCAGGCTTGGAGCGTGGCTCAACGATCGGACCTGACGGGGCCGACAGCGATCTGCCCGGGTACCCTTCGCGCGACGTTTTATCGGGCCCGATGGCGATGAGCCCCAACCGGTGGACGAAAGTTCCGGAAACGGGTGAAGGCCCGCCTCGGCTCGACCCGAACAGATACTTCTCGTGCCGGTATGGCATACACCGTAAACCCTAGAAAACCCGATCGGTATTCTTCGGAAAGCTACCGGTTACGACGGGGCGCGAACCGCGATCCAAGGATCTACTCCAAGCAGCCGCTCGAGGCGCCGAGAGGGAAGTGGTCAGCGGCTGCCCACGTACCGTGGCCACGTTGTCGGCCCTTCACAGCAGTGAGGGGGGCCAAATCGGCCGGAAGTTCGGGGCGAACACCTACCGGTTGGCTTCGCTCGATCAAATGGCGCCCTCGAATAGGCCGAGACGCGTGGCTCAGTACGGCTTGAGTCGCGATACTGATGCGCTGGTCGACCATTACTCGGAGCCCCCTGCACTGCCGGGTGATCTCGGCCGGAACTGCCGGCGAGCGCAGGGTAGCGGGAGGGTCGTGGCGTGACCGGTCGGGCGGTCTTGGTCACCGGCGCGTCCCGGGGCATCGGCCGGGCAATCGCCCAAGCGTTCGCCGCGGCGGGTGACCGGGTG
>Ga0307372_10001242_pt1 | contig 44842 bp, 42 predicted proteins | sample OX1MG_FD_202533 | JGI IMG/M metagenome (GOLD analysis project Ga0307372, IMG submission 202533) | Soil microbial communities from Risofladan, Vaasa, Finland - OX-1 | ecosystem: Environmental > Terrestrial > Soil > Coastal area > Acid sulfate soil | place: Finland: Risofladan, Vaasa | collected...
TGATGACAGCGGTGAGCGATGAACTCATCCCGCGCAATCCTTGTGTCATAAAGGGCGCCGGCACCGAACAAGCACGCGAACGCCCAATGATTGAGACGGCAACGGTGCTTCAGCTGGCCGATGCCATCGACCCGAGGTTGCGCTGCCTCGTGTTACTTGCTGGCCTGGGCGGGCTACGGGCTGGAGAGCTTTTGGGGTTGCAACGTCGCGACATTGACCCCTTGCACGGCACGGTGACTGTGGCCCGCCAGGCTCACGAGATCACGGGCCAAGGGCGGATTCTGACCCCTCCGAAGTCAGAAGCTGGCAGCCGGACCGAAGCCCTGCCAGCCAGCGTCCTCGAATCGCTGGTCGACCATCTGGCCACCTACGTGGCCGCTGCTCCCGACTCCCCCGTCTTCACTCGCAAGACCGGATTGCCGCTTCGCCGCCAAGACCTCTCGCACGCGTGGAGCGACGCGCGCGCTGTCGTAGGGATAAGCGGTATCCGTATTCACGACCTCCGGCACCACGCCTTGACCATCGTCGCCCGCAATCCGAACGTGACGCTCCGGGAACTGATGGCCTTCGCTGGTCACTCATCCCCCGTTGCCGCATTGCGGTATCAGCACGCCACCGCCGAGCGTGGGAAGGCCATCGCCTCGTACCTCGATGACGTGGTGACGGCCGCCAAGAGTCCGCCCAAGCCCGTCAAAGTACGCCGTCGGCCGTAATGGGCCACGGTATAGCGACGGTATAAAATGCTTTGGTCGGAAGTGGCGCTTGACCAGAAATGGCCTTTGACCAGGAACAATACTTGGAGGCGGCGCCCGGATTCGAACCGGGGTACGGGGCTTTGCAGGCCCCTGCCTAAACCACTCGGCCACGCCGCCGTGACAGCAGGGCGGTCAGCCTAGTGGGGGGCGTCCCTACCTCCGGAAACGGGTCACCAGCCAGAAGGCCCCACCCACGAGGGCCATGACGACGGCAATCTTGACGAAGAAGAGAATGATGCCGACAATGCTGCTCAGGACCCAGAAGGCGACAATCACGCCGACGACACCGACGGCGGCCATGGCGGCCAAATGGGTCATGGTCACCGGGGTCTTGTCTTCTCGTCTGCTCACGTCTCTGCTCACGACCCCAATGCTACGTTCCCGCCATGGTCGCTGAGACGTCACTCCGCCAGAGGCGCCAACGGCTCCTGGCCCGCTCGGACCTCAGGGGAGATGAGTTCTGCCACGAATACGCCGCCGAGGCTGACTCCTGGCTCTCCGAACTGGCAGAACGGGCCGGCGGCGACGCCAAGCGCCGCCTGGCCCTCCTGGCGGTCGGCGGGTACGGCCGGAGCCTTCTCTGCCCCTACAGCGACCTCGATGTGGTGCTCGTCCACCACGGGCACCGGGACATCCGATCCGTCGCCGATGCGATCTGGTACCCCGTCTGGGACGAGGGGGTGCACCTCGACCACTCGGTGCGGCGCCCCTCTGAGGTCCTCACCGCCGCCGCCGAGGACGTCCGGGTCGCCCTCGGCCTGCTCGATGCCCGACTGGTATGGGGCGAAGCCAAGGTGGTCGAACCACTCCTGGCCAAGGCCCGGGCCGCCTGGCGGGATCGCCTGGGCACCCGGTACCTGCCCCTCCTACGGGTGCAGATGGACGAGCGGCGTGCGGCGGCGGGCGATGTCGCCTTCCTCCTGGAACCCGATCTCAAGGAGAGTGCCGGGGGACTGCGCGACGTCAGTGTGCTGCGGGCCATCTCGGCCTATGCCCCCATGTTGGCCGACTACGCCGACCTGGCCTCACTCGAGCCGGCCACTTCGCTGCTCACCACCATCCGGGTCGAGCTCCATCGCATGGCCGGGCGGGCACACGACAAGCTCCTGCTTCAGGACCAGGATCAAGTGGCGGCCGTGCTCGGTTTCCCCGACGCCGATGCCCTCATGAGCGCCGTGTCGGCGGCCGGCCGCCAGATCGCCTGGGTGAGTGACGACGTGTGGCGGCGGAGGCGGCTGTGGGACCCGACACCGCCCCCCCGCCGACGCTTCCGCCGCCATCTGGCCGAGACCGGGTCCACGGCCTCCTCGCTGGACCTGGGTCCTGACATGGTCCTGGTCGGGGGGGAGGTCGCGCTCACCCCCACGGCCGCCGTCTCCGATGACGTGTCCCTGGCCTTCCGCCTGGCCCTCACGGCAGCCGAGCTGGACCGCCCCATCGCCAAGGGCTCCCTGCATCGGCTGGCCGATCGCATGCCGCCTCCGAGTGACCCGTGGCCACCCGACGTCCTGGCCGCCTTGTTACGCCTCCTCGGGGTGGGCCGACCGGCAATCGACAAGCTGGAGTCCCTGGACCAGCACGGATTGCTGGTCCGGCTCATTCCCGAATGGGCCGCCGTGCGCAACAAGCCGCAACGCAACGCCTACCACCTCTACACCGTCGACCGGCACCTGTTGGAGGCCGCCGCCGTGGCCTCCGAGCTCACCGGCTCGGTGGAACGCCCCGACCTGCTGCTGGTCGGCGCCCTCCTCCACGACATCGGCAAGGGCTTCCCGGGTGACCACTCCGAGGTGGGCATGGAGGTCGTCCGGCGCGTGACGGCGCGCATGGGATTCGACACCGCCGACGTCGCCATCATGGTGGAACTCGTGCGCCACCACCTCCTGCTGCCCGACACCGCGACCCGTCGCGATCTCGACGATGCCACCACCATCTCCAATGTCGCCCACGCCGCCGGAGATCGGGTGACCTTGCATCTTCTGGGCGCACTCACGGAGGCCGACAGTCGCGCCACCGGGCCCTCGGCCTGGGGTTCGTGGAAGGCCGGGTTGGTCACCGATCTGGTGGAGCGGACCGACCGCGTGCTCCAGGGGCAGCGCGAGCCCGTCGGTCGCGACATCCTCCTTGGGTCCTACCGGGACATGATGCAGGAGGTCCGCCGCAACGGGCTTCCCTCCGTGTCACTGCAACCGCCGCTGGTGATTGTGGCTGCGCCCGACCGACGGGGGCTGTTCTCCTCGGTGGCCGGCGCGCTGGCGCTGCAGGGGATGGACGTGCGCGCGGCCAACGTGAGCGGGGAGGACGGGGTGGCCGTCGAGGTCTTCACCGTCGAGATGTCGCGGGGCAACTGGCCGGACACCGCCAAGCTGCGGGACGACCTGGTGGCGGTGCTGTCCGACCGCATGGCCATCGGCGAACTCCTTTCCGAGCGGGCGCGCCTGTACCCGGCACGCCGGCCCTCGGCCGCCCACATGCCCGACCGGGACGTCCGGGTGGACAACGGCGCCTCGGAGAGCGCCACCGTCCTTGAGATCCGGGCACCCGACGAGGTCGGGCTGCTCCACCGCGTCACCCGCGCGCTCTACGAGGCCGACCTCGATGTGGTCTCGGCGCGCGTCTCCACCCTGGGTGAGCTGGTGGTCGATGCCTTCTACGTGAGGGAGTCCACTGGGGCCAAGGTGACCGATGAGAAGCGGCTGGCGGAGATCAAGGCAGCCACCTGGGACTCACTGCAAGCCGGGGACTGAAGCTTCGCTGGTAGAATTTCACCGCCATGACCGCCGGACTGCATGCTCAAACCCCGAAACGCCCGCCCCTGTGGTTGGTCATGGCGATGCTCGCGGCCGCCCTGGTCGTGGGAGCGTCGGGGACCCTGCTGGTCTCGTACCTGCGCGGCCCCTCGGCATCGGCCACACCGACGGGACCCCCACCGGTGCTGACCGTCGTGTCCACATCGCCGTCAGGAGATGGTGCGGCGTCGGGTTCGAGCATTGCGGTGCGCTTCTCGACCGACCTGGCATCGGGCACTCCCCTGCCGACACTGGCTCCCGCCATCGCCGGGAACTGGGCCGTCCTTTCGCCGTCGCTCCTCGAGTATCGATCCGCCGGGCCGTTGGTGCCCGGTTCCGCCGAGACCCTCACCATCCCCGGCGGGGCGGGAGGCGTCGTGGGCTCACGGGGGCAGCATCTGGCCAGCACCGTCACGGACACCTTCACGGTGGCGTCGGGGTCCACCCTGCGGCTGCAGCAACTGCTGGCCGAACTCGGCTACCTCCCGCTGGACTTCACCGCCGCCACCCCGGTGACGTCGCCCACACAGGAGGCCGACGACCAGGTGGGCACCTTCACCTGGAGATGGCCGGACCAGGCGCTGGCCTTGACATCGTCTTGGGTACCGGGCACGTACAACGTCGTCACCAAGGGCGCCGTCATGAGCTTCGAGGCGCAGCACGGCCTCAAGACCGACGGGCTCCCCGGGCCCCAGGTCTGGAGCGATCTGCTCGGAGACGTCCAGAGCGGTCAGGGTGATGCGCTCCCCTACGACTACGTCGTGGTGAGCCAGGCCTTGCCCCAGACGGCCACGGTGTACGACAACGGCGCGTCGGTTTTCAAAACACTGGTCAGCACGGGAGTGGCTGCGGCACCGACGGAAAACGGGACGTGGCCGGTCTATCTCCGCTATACCGTGACGACCATGTCGGGAACCAATCCCGACGGCAGCAAGTACGTCGACCCGGGCATTCCGTGGGTCAGCTACTTCCACGGCGGTGACGCGCTGCACGGGTTCATCCGGTCGTCCTACGGTTTCCCTCAGAGCGTGGGGTGCGTTGAGATCCCCCCGGCCAACGCCAAGGTGATCTATCCCCTCACGCCGATCGGGACCCTGGTCACCGTCCAATAGGCGGCCACCGCCCTATTGTCTCTCCCCAATGCGAGCTGCCGGGATCATTGGCCGGATATTGATCGGAGGCGGGATCATCCTTCTCCTCTTCACGGCCTACCAGGTGTGGGGAACTTCCTTTCAGGAAGCCCGGACCCAGACGGCCCTGCGGAGCGCCCTCGAGCGCGAGGCCCAGAACGCGCAGGTGCGCCGGGCCCTGGCCGAGGCCATCGCGCTCGACAAACTGCCCACCGGACCTCCGGTGGCCGCCGCCACCACCTCGGCGCCCGCTGAGGGCAAGGCCGTCGGGGAGATCCGGATCCCCGCCATCAGCATCAACCAGGTGGTGGTGGAAGGGACCAACACCGGGGACCTGCGCAAGGGCCCGGGGCACTACATCGGCACGCCGCTGCCCGGGCAGGTGGGGAACGCGGCCATCGCCGGACACCGCACCACCTACGGTCATCCCTTCTACAACCTCAACGTGCTCAAGGTGGGCAACCCGGTCGTCATGACCACCATTCAGGGGATCTTCGTGTACGACGTGACGAGGACCCAGGTCGTCTCGCCGAGCGACGGCGCGGTGATCGACAACTTCCCGGGAGTGCACCTGACCCTGACCACCTGCAACCCGCGCTTCAGCGCATCCACCCGCCTGGTGGTCACTGCCGTGCTGGCCCATTCGCAGCTCTTCCCCAACTCGGGCCTGCCCCCCGCCAGGGCAGGCAAGCCGAAGAGTGGCGACCTGGCCGGCACCTCAAGCGGCCAGATCATGGATGCCGCCCTGTGGGGCGCCCTGGTGGCGATTGCCGGGGCCGTCGTGCTCCTCCTGGCCCACCGCTACCGCCGCCGCCGGTGGGCCATCTACATCGCCGGCGCGGCCGGTGACCTGGTCCTGCTTTACATCTTCTTCGGGGCCATCTCCCCGTTGTTGCCCGCCAGCTTCTAGCGGCATGCCTGACTGGACGCTGCCCGAGCAGTTCCGGGCCTTCGCCGAGTCGGCCGAGCGTGACGGCGGCGACACCTACGCCGCCATCTGCCGGGGCGTGGCGGGCGACGCCGTGGTGCTGGCGCTGATGCGGGAGTCACCCCCTGCCCAGCGGCGGCCCAACCTGTTGCTGGCGGCGGTGCACTTCCTGCTCCTGGGTGGGGCGGACCACCCCCTGTCGGCGTACTACGACACCATGAGCCCACGCCAAGGTGACAGCCCGCGGCCCGGTGGCCACGGTGTGGCGGCCGTCTTCGCCGACTTCTGCCGATCGCATCACGACGCGCTGCTCCCGCTGATGGCCACGCGGAGCACCCAGACCAACGAGGTGGGGCGCTGCGCCGGGCTCCTGCCGGCGTTGTGCCATGTCGCCGCCGGTGTGGAGGAGGACCAGCCACTTTCCCTGTTGGACCTGGGGGCCTCGGCCGGCCTCAACTTGTTGTTCGACGACTACGCCTACACCTACCGGCAGCGCACCGACGGTTCGGTCCTCCACGCCGGTCGCCTCGAGTCGGATGTCGCCATTGCGGCCACGGTGCGCAGTGATCTTTCCGGGCTCCCTGGGCTCAACGTGCCCGCGGTGGCGGAGAGGGTCGGCCTGGACCTCTCCCCGCTCGACCCGACGTCGGAGGATGCCACCCGGTGGCTGGAGGCGTGCCTGTGGCCGGACAACCTCCCCCGCTTCAACCGTCTGCGGGCCGCCGTGGCCGTGGCCCGGACGGCCACCCATCCCCCTCGCCTCGAACGCGGTGACCTGGTGGAGGACCTGGCCCGGGTCGCCGGCACCATCGATCCGGGCGGCCCGCTGGTGGTCTTGCACACCTGGGTGGCCGCCTACCTCACGGTGGAGCGGCAACGGGAGCTGGTACAGGCAGTCCGGGCGTTGGCGCGCTCACGTCCCGTGCACCACCTTTACGCCGAGTCGCCCCACGAGGTCATCGGACTGGGGGCACCGCCTTCCCCGGAGCCGGCCCGGAGGTCCGACTACGTCACCGCTCTGGTGCACACCGGGCCCGACGGGGCATATCCGGTCCGCCTGGCCGACATGCACCCACACGGGAAGTGGATCCGCTGGTGGCCTACCCCGGGGGCCCCCACGGGGCGTCGCGCCGGGCCGGGACCTGGACCCCGTCCTCGTTGACCATGGCGGCCGAACCGACCGAGGAGCGGCCGAAGCGGTGGCGGATGGCGTCGACGGCCGCGGTGACGTCCTGCCAGGACTGTTCGTGTGACGTGGCGCTCTGGGTCCCATCATCCTGACCGTCCCCGAGGTCGAACGAGAGCTGGTCCCCACCCCCCTCCGTCAGGCCCGAGGCGCTCACGCCGAGCAGGCGCACACCCTCGCCGGGATCGATGCCGGCCAGCAGGGCCGACGCCACCCGGCCGATGGCGCCGCCGGTGGTGATGGCCCGACCCAGGGTGTGCGCACGCGTCTGCAAGGACAGGTCCTTGAACTTCACCTTCACCGTCACCGTCCGGGCCGCGCTGGCGGCGCCTCGCAGCAGGGTGGCCACCGATTCGGACATGCGCAGGACGTGGCGTTCGAGCTCAGCCGGGTCCACCAGGTCCTGACTGAAGGTCTCCTCGTGGCCGATCGACTTGGCGGGGCGGTTGGGCGTGACGGGGTCGGGATCCTCGCCCCGGGCCAGCGCGGCCAGGTGGATCCCGCTGGCCTTTCCGAGACGGCGCACGACGGTGTCGACCGGGAGCGCGGCCAGGTCGCCCACCGTCCGCACCCCGAGACCGTGCAGCCGGCTGGCCGTGGCCGGGCCGACCCCCCACAACGCCTCGACATCGTGGGCATGGAGGAATTCCAATTCTGTCTCGGGCTCCACCATGAACACTCCGAGTCCCGGTACCAGCCCCGCTCGGCTGGCCCGAGGCTTGGCCGCCCGGGACGCCAGTTTGGCGATCATCTTCGAGCGTCCGATCCCCACCGCGCAGTCCAGGCTGAGCTCGTCCCGCACCCGGAGACGCAGGTTGCGGGCGATCAGCTCGGGTGGTCCGAGCATGCGCAGCGCGCCGGCGACATCCAAGAAGGCCTCGTCGAGGCCGATCGGCTCGACCATGAGCGTGAGGTCACCGAGGATCTGATGCAGCCGGCCGCTGATCTCGGTGTAGCGGCCGTGCCGACCAGGCAGGAAAATGGCGTGCGGACAGAGCTGGCGGGCCCGCACCGAGGGCATGGCCGAGTGCACTCCGAACGCCCGCGCCTCGTAGGTGCATGACGCCACCACCCCTCGTGCCCCCGCCCCACCGACGATGACCGGCTGGCCGGCCAACGACGGATCGTCGAGCACCTCGACTGAGGCGAAGAAGGCGTCCATGTCGACATGGAGGATGGTGGGGATCTCACCCACCGAGCTTCAGCCGGCGGAAACCTTCGGCGAACGCGGTGCCGGCTCTTCGACCCTCCTCTTCGGCCCGCCGGCGGACGGCTTCCCCGGCCCAACCCTCCGCATCGGCGAACTGGGTGCGGTGGCATTCCACGGCGGCGGCCTTGCAGTCGATGGTATCGGTGACATCCACCCACACATCGGGCTCGAGTGTCCCGGAAAGCAGCACGGTCGCCACCTGGTGGGGCGGGCCGGCGTCGGGGAAGTAGAGCGGGAGCGCGGCGGCGGGCGACACGGCATCCAACAGGGCGGTGCCGGCGATGCGATGGTCGCGATGATTGAAGTACTCCTGGCCGAAGAAGAGGGCGGACGGGTCGTGACCGCAGACCACGTCGGGGCGCAGGGAGCGCACCCGCTCGACCAGTGTGCGCCGGAAGTCGTCGGAGTCGACCAGCTCACCATCGGGGAAGCCGAGGCTGGTCACGCTGGTCAACCCGATGAGCGCCGAGGACGCCTCCAATTCGCCGGCGCGCTCGGCGGCCAGCTTCTTGGCCACCGCACGGGGGTTGAAGCTCCCCTTTCCCCCGTCGGTGCACACCACGAGGTGCACGGCACTGCCTGCCTTGGCCCAGCGGGCCAGGGTGCCGCCACAGGCCACGTCGGCGTCGTCCGGATGGGCGTAGACCGCCAGCGCCACCTGGGGCGACTCCTCCATCATTTCCGCTTGGGCTCCGTCGTCTTGGTCAAGAGACCGGCCTCGCGCTGGAAGTCGCCCGCTTCCTCAAAACCCTTGTAGACGCTGGCGAAGCGCAGATAGGCCACGTCGTCGAGGGCCTGGAGGCGCTCGAGCACGGCCACGCCGACCTGCTGACTGCTGGGCTCGGCCGTCTCGGCCCGCAGGGCGTCCTCCACGACCTGGGCCAGCTCCTCCATCTGCAATTCGGTCACCGGCCGGTTCTTGCAGGCCGACCGCACCCCCGCCACCAATTTGCCCCGGTCGAACGGCTCCCGCAGGCCGGTCCGCTTGACCACCCAGAGGGGAACCTCCTCCATCCGCTCGAAGGTGGTGAACCGGCGCCCGCACCCGAGGCACTCGCGGCGGCGGCGGATGGCGGCGCCATCCTCGGCCAGACGTGAATCGACGACGCGATCGTCATCGACTGCGCACCAGGGACACCGCACACCGCCGACGATAGTCAGGGAATGAACAGATGCTCCCCGGGCACCACGACGGTGGAACCGATCTCGTCGGCCAGCCTGTGCGTCATGCCGGCCACATTGGCGCCGTCGGCCCGCCCGGCGATGGAGGCCAGGGTGTCACCGCTCCGGACCACGTATTCCTGCCCGGGGATCGGAGCGGTGCCCACCGTCTGCCCGCCCAGCGCCCGGATGGGCAGCATCAACAGCACCAGGAGGGTGACCACGATCCCGGCCAGGAGCACCAGGCGGCGGGACCGGGGGCCCGGCCCCTGGCGCCGGGGCGGGGCGGCCACCAGTTGGAGCCGGGGGCGGTACGTCTCGTACTCCAGCTCGTATGCGACCGTCATGGCGTCTCCTCTTTCGAACACCTGTTCGCTTCACCTGCATTGGACCACGAACACCTGTTCGGTGTCAATACTTTCCTCGAACACCTGTTCGGGGCCATGTCCGAACCATAGGGGAGGGGTGTGACGGTCCGGGGTGGCGAACAGATGTTTGCTTTGGGTGCCCCGGACCGCTAGGTTGGGTCCTCACGAACGGATGTTCGCCCCCTCTCCGGGGTGCCGGAGAGGGTCGGGGTCAGCACAAGGAGGAGCCAATGGCCGAGGTCCTGAGCGGGAAGCGGCAGCAGATCCTCACCTTCATCGCCGACAGCCAGCGGGACCGGGGCTATCCCCCGTCGGTGCGGGAGATCGGCGAGGCGGTGGGACTGGCCTCCTCGGCCACCGTGCACACCCACCTGGCCGTGCTCCAGCGGGAGGGCTACCTGTCCCGGGACCCGAGCAAGCCGAGGGCGATCCAGGTCCACTACGACCCGGCCTCCACCATGAGCATGGCCACCTCGGCCGTGCGCAACGTGCCCCTCATCGGTGAGGTGGCGGCCGGGACGGGCGTCCTGGCCCACGAGAACGTGGAGGAGCTGCTGCCCATGCCCGAGCAATTCACCGGCAGCGGGCCCAACTTCATGCTGCGGGTGCGCGGGGACTCCATGGTGGGCGCCGGCATCTTCAGCGGCGACTTCGTGGTCGTCCGCCAGCAGCCCGAAGCCGAGAACGGCGACGTCGTGGTGGCGGGTATCCCCGACGAAGAGGCCACCGTCAAGACCTTCAGCCGCCGGGACGGGCGTATCGTCCTCACCCCGGCCAACCCTGCGTTCGAACCCATGGTCTTCGACGGCGACGACGTGACGATCTTCGGCAAGGTCGTCACCATCGTGCGCCAGCTCTGAGCCCGCGCCCTATTTGAGAAGACGCGACAGGCGGCGGTCGGCCAGCACGTGGCCGCCGGTCTGGCACGTGGCGCAGTACGTCATCTCGTAGGACTCGTAGGAGACCCGGCGCAAGGTGTCGGTGCACCCGGGCGTCGGACAAGGCCGGCCGAACTTGCCGTGCACGGCGAAGCGCCCGCCCAGCTTGGCCTCGGACAGCCCTCCGGTGCGGGTGCGCTCAAGGGTGAGCGCCTCGTCCAGCACCGTGGTGGTGGCGGTGAGGAGGCCTTCGCGTTCGTCTGCGGTCAGTGAGCGCAGGGTGGTGAAGGGCGAGAGGCGGGCCCGGTGCACGATGTCGTCCCCCCAGCCGCGCCCGATTCCGGCCACCACGCGCTGGTCGCGCAGGTCGGTGTGCAGTCGGCGGTTGCTGTCGCTGGTGTGGATGAGCCGGGCGAACTCCGCACTGGCGGGCTCGGGACCGAGGCCGGCCAATGGACCTTCGTCGCCGGGAGCCAGTATCCACCACGATGCCTTGCGCCGGGTGCCGTGCTCGCGCAGGAGAACGGCCCGTTCGGCGCCCGCGCCCGCGAGCACGAAACGGGCCACGGAGCCCCGGGGCCGCGTTGTCCGGGGCGGTTCTTCGGTGTCGACCCGGCCGGCCTGGGAGAGATGGATCACCACGCGGGCCCCGCCGGCGAAGGTCCACACCAGGTACTTGGCCCGCCGGGTGACCGTTGCCAGTAACCGGCCGTAGAGTTCGTCGGCCGGCGGGGCGAAGGTCTTGAGCCCGGAGAAACCGAGGGGGTCGATCCGACGCAACGTGGTGCCGGTGGCGAAATCGTGGAGCCTCTCGGACAATGCCTGCATTTCGGGGAGCTCCGGCACTGCCACAATGTTCGCATGGCTTACACGCACGGGCATCACGAGTCGGTACTGCGCAGCCACACCTGGCGCACGGCCGAGAACTCGGCCGCCTACCTGCTGCCGCACCTGCGGCCCGGGCAGAGCCTGCTGGACATCGGCTGCGGGCCCGGGACCATCACGACCGACCTGGCGGGCCGGTTGGCCCCGGGAGCCGTCGTCGGATTGGACGTCTCTGCGGAGGTGGTGGCCCAGGCCCGCGAGCATGCGGCACCCCTGCACCTGGCCAATCTCCGCTTTGAGGTGGGCGACCTCTTCGCGCTGGATTTCGCGGACGCCACCTTCAATGTGGTCCACGCCCATCAAGTCCTGCAGCACCTGGCCGACCCCGTGGCCGCACTGGTCGAGCTCCGCCGTGTCCTGCACCCCGACGGTGTTCTGGCCGCCCGCGACGGCGATTTCGGAGGGTTCATCTGGGCCCCGGCGGATCCGGTGCTCGACCGCTTCACCCAGCTCTACCTCGACGTCACGGCGCGCAACGGGCACAACGCCCTGATCGGCCGCTCCCTCCCGGCGCTGGCCCATGAGGCCGGGTTCTCCGACGTCACCATTTCCAGCGCCAACTGGACCTTCGCCGATCCCGAGTCACGGGACTGGTGGGGCAGCCTGTGGGCCGACCGGGTGCGCTACTCCCGCTTGGGCGAGCAGGCCGTGGCCTACGGGTTGAGCGAGCCCGACGAGCTGGAGTCCATCGCAGAGGCCTTCCGTCGGTGGGCCGCCTCGGCCCACGGCATCGTCATCGTGCCCCACATTGAGATCCTGGCCCGGGGTTAGTCGGCCCAGAGCTTGTCGGTGTAGATGTCCGTGCCCGGGATGGTGGGGATGAAGGGCAGCGCCGCCACCACGGTGGCCTTGCCGGACGCCTGTAGGCGGCGGCGGTGCTCGGCGATGACCGGTTCCCAGGCCACCTCGGGTGGCGTGTTGAGGAACCACAGCAGCAACGTGCGGCGATCACTGGCCGGCTCGCGTGGCACGTCACCCGGGGCGTCCACCTCAAGGGCGATCGGGGTGAAGGCGGCCACCAGGTCGGCATCGGTGCCCGGGAGCAGCCCCGGCAGGTGCTCGGCGCGCAGCCAGTCCCACAGCTCCTCGTTGCTGACCTCTTCGGACCGGTCGATGAACACGGAGACGAAGCCGCGGTAGGGATGGTCCAACGCCAGCTCCACCGGCACGCCGTCAGGGTCCCGGCGCTGCTCCCAGCAGAAGTTGTACAGCAGGGTGTGGACGTGCTCGCGCTCCTCGAACATGCGCCCGGCCGCGTGCAGCGCCTTGACCTGGCGCAGCGCCCAGCGGTTCCACACGTCGTGGTAGCCCTGCAGCACCCAGTAGACCGAAATGTAGGAGCCCCGGCGCGGCTCTCCGGTGATGACCGAAGGGTCGGGATCGCGCAGCGCCTTGAGCTCCGAAGTCGCCACGAAGCGCCGGCCCGCGAAGTTGTACGGACCGACCATGCAGCCGGCGTAAAAGTGGTCCCGCTCGTACCAGCGGTTGTAGGCCACCTCGTGGCCACGGCGGGGCTCGACCAAGGTCAGCAGAATCGACCCCAGCTTGACGGGCTCTGCTTCGGCACCCACCTCAATGGGGCGCCGCTTCTTGGGTGCGGCATCAGCGGACATGAGATGCGAACCTAACAGCTGCCCGGCCTGGTCAGACGGCCCCTGACGCCACCGCCTGCCCGCTCGGGGCGACCGACCCACCTGCGGGTTCAACGGTGACGCTGAGTTTCGAGAGCGGCGCCGTGCCGGCGACGGTGAAGGTCGCCTGCCGCGGTGACCGGCCCAGGAGGCCGAGGGAGATCGGCTGGTGGCCGATGGTGCCCCACAGTTGATATGTGTGGTGAGAGCCCAAGGCGGGAAGCGACGACGCAACGAGGTAGCCCCGCCCGTCGGGCACCACCACGAACCGGGCCAGCTGGACGTGATCGGCGGTCTCGAGGTTGACCATCTGGTGTCCTGCCGTGGAGAGCGCTGCCGCCACCGTGCCGGCCGCACCGACCCGGGCCAGGGATGCATAGTGCGCCACCCGATCGTCGGCCCGCACCAACCCGACTCCCAAGACGGCGGCCACCGCGGTGGCGGCCAGGGCCAGGGCGCCCACGGGACCCCGAATCGGGCGGCGACCCCCGCGTGTACCGGGTGCCCCGTATGTGGCGCGGTCCCCGGCCATCAGGCGCGGCATGGGGGGAGGCTCCGCGTCCCCGCGTTCGGGGAGGCAGCCGGCGATGCTCGACCACAGACCCTCGGGAAGGGTCTCCACCGAGTTGCCCATGGCCGCCGCCACCTCGCGCATGGCGTCGAGCTCACTCCGACAGCGCCGGCAGGTGGCCAGGTGGGCCTCAACCTGACGCTGCTCTTCATCCTCCACGGCGTCCAGCGCGAAGGAAGCCAGCAGCGCGCTCGCTTCATCGTGCGTGATCACGCACCCACCTCCAGCACTCCTGCGGCCACCAGGAGGGTCCGCATGCGCTGCATGCCGTTGCGGATCCGGCCCTTGACCGTTCCTTCGGGCTGATGGAGCAACCGGGCCACCTCCTGATAGGAGTGGCCTCCGAAATAGGCCATCTCAATGTCCCGCCGCTCCTCGCCCGGCAGCTCGCCCAGGGCATGGGCCACCTGGTCTGCCAGGGCGAGGTCCCAGATTTCGTGATCCATGTCATAGGCGGCCGTGGCTGTGCGCTGCGCATCCTTGACTTCCCGCAGGCGGCGGGAGTGGAGTGACCGGACGGCGTCCACCGCACGCCCGTGCGTTTGGGCCAGCAAGTAGGAGCGCAGGGAGCCCCGTGAGGCATCGAAGCGGTCCGGCTGGTCCCACAGGCGCAGGAAGACCTCCTGCGTCACGTCTTCCGCCTCAGCCGAATTGTTGAGCACCCGGCGGGCCAGCCCGTAGACGGCACCCCCGTGGCGGCGGTAGGCCTCGGCCAGGGCCACCTCGCTGTAGCGAGCGATGGAGGTGACCAGCTGAGCGTCGCTGACATCGCCGATCTTCTGCATCCGTGTCCTGTTCGGAGCCACAGTCTCGGTCGGATGTTCGCAATTTCGCCATCCGGGCGTAGCCTGTGGTCCGAATAGTAGGCGTTATGAAGGCGACCATCGATTCCTACAAAGCTCGGGCGGGCCGGCTCAAACTTGACGGCATCGACTTCGACGACTTCAAGGACCGGCCCCTGCCCCCCGACGCGCTCCGCTCGCTGCGTTACATGCACGATGTGGAGCACCACACCGTCTGCTACCTGCGCGACCTGTTGCTGACGCCGGCCCACCAGGATCCTGAGATCACCTCGTTCCTCTCCTGCTGGGTCTTTGAGGAGATGTGGCACGGAGAAGCCATAGGGCGCGTGCTCGAAGCCCATGGTGAGCAGGCGGGGGCGCCGCGCATCGCGGCCCTGCGGCAGGGCCGGCGCCGCCGGGAGGCCATCACCACCTTCAGCACGATCGGCTCCGCCGCCTTTGCCGGGCGCGCCTTCATCGCCCTGCACATGACGTGGGGCGCCATCAACGAGTGGACGACCCAGGCCGGCTACGCCCGGCTTTCGGACACCGCCGGTCATGCCACCCTGCCCGAGCTGTTGCGCCGCATCATGAAGCAGGAGGGTGGCCACATCGACTTCTACGCGTCCGAGGCCGGGCGCCGTCTGGCCGAGAGCACCAAGGCCCAGAAGTTGACCCGGTTCGCGCTCAAGCACATGTGGCGGCCGGTGGGTTCAGGTGTCATGCCCACAGAAGAAGTCGGGTTCCTGGTCAACTATCTCTTGAGCGGGGACCAGGGCGCCGAGGTAGCGGAGCGCATCGACCGCCGGGTGGACCGCCTCCCCGGCCAGGATGGCCTGCACCTGCTGAGGGGAACGGTGGAGAAGTTCGCCGCATAGCGGCTCTCGTCCCGAACTCAGGCGATGAGGGCGGCCAGGACCGCGCGCGCCCGTTCGAGCTGGGCCCGGGTCACGCGCTCGTCGGGATGGTGGGCCAGGAGCGGGTCGCCCGGGCCGAAGTTGGCGGCCGGCACGCCGTGCTCCCAGAACGAGGCCACGTCGGTCCAGCCGACCTTGGCCCGGGGCGCGCTGCCGGTCTTCTCCACCAGAGCGGAGAGGAGCGGGTGGTCCAGGGCGGGAGGCGCACCGTCGGCGGCATCGAGGACCTGCCAGGTGTCGCCCCCGGCCTCGTCGAAGGACTCCCCGAACAGGCTGCGCACTGCGCCCTCGGCCTCGGCCCGTTTCCGGTCCGGCGCATAGCGGAAGTTGACGGTGACGCTGGCCGCGTCGGGGACGACGTTGCGGGCCACCCCGCCCTCCACGGCGACGGCCTGCAGCTGCTCAGCGTAGGCGCAGCCGTCGAGCACCACCACGCGACTCTCCCAGGCGGCCACGGTGGCCAGGAGCGGGGCCAGCCGATGGATGGCGTTGCGCCCGGTGAAGGGGCGTGCCGTGTGGGCCCGTGTGCCGGCCAGTGAGACCTTCACCGTCATGGTGCCCTGGCAGCCCGCCTCGACCAGGGCCCCGGTCGGCTCGCCGAGGATGGCGGCGTCGCCGGCCAGGAGGTCGGGGCGCTCCTCCCACAGGGCGCGCAGGCCGCTCTCGGGCCGCCCGACCTCCTCACAGGCGTAGAAGCACCAGGTCAGATCGACCGAGGGCTCGGGGGTGGTGGCCGCCAGGTCGAGCATGACGGCCAGCCCTCCCTTCATGTCGGAGGCCCCGACCCCCCACAGGGTGTCGCCCTCCACCCGGGCGGCGGCATTGCCGGCCGGCGGCACGGTGTCGAGATGCCCGGCCAGCACCAGGCGCTGGGACCGCCCCCGCGCGGTGCGGGCCACCACGTTGTCCCCCACGCGCTCGACCTTGAGCCAGGCGCAGTCCGCCAGCGTGCGCTCCACCAGGTCGGCCAGCGCCTGCTCGTGATGGCTGAGGGAGGGCAGGCCCACCAGGGCGGCGGTGGCCGCCAGCAGATCGGTCACGGGCTCACGTACTGGCGCCGTGGGCGCGCAGGACCTCGTTCAGCTGCGCCTTGTCGTGGCGCTCGCCCTCGGTGAGCCGCTTGATGACCAGCACGCAGGGAACGAAGAACTCCCCGCCCGGGTACTCCCGCCGGCGGCTGGCCCGGATGGCCACGCACCACGGTGGCACCACACCCCGGCTGATCTCCTCGCCGCTCTGCGCGTCGATGACGGGGATGGAAGGATCGAGGAAGCTCCCCGCACCGAGCACGGATCCCCGCCCGACGCGGGCACCCCCGGTCACCATGCAACGGCTGCCGATGAAGGCGTCGTCCTCCACCACCACGGGCACGGCGTTGGGGGGTTCGAGCACCCCGCCGATGCCCACCCCGCCCGAGAGGTGCACCCGGGCGCCGATCTGCGCGCACGAGGCCACCGTGGCCCAGGTGTCGACCAGCGTGCCCGGACCCACCCAGGCGCCGATGTTGACGTAGGACGGCATGAGCACCACGCCGGGCGAGAGGAACGACCCCCAGCGGGCCGACGCCCCGGGCACGACGCGCACCCCGGCTTCGGCGAAACCGCGCTTGAGCGGCAGCTTGTCGGCGTACTCGAAGGGTCCGAGCTCGGTGGTCTCCATGCCGCGCAGGGAGAACAGCATCAGGATCGCCTTCTTGAGCCATTCGTGGACCACGACCTCGTCGGTCGCCGGATCGACCTCGGCCACCCGGGCCTGTCCGGTGTCGAGCAGGTCGACCACCTCGGTGACGAGCGCTGCCGCGTCGGCATCGGCGGCGGTGAGCTCGTTCCGACGACCCCACAGCTCCTCAATACCCGCCCGCAGATCAGCCATGGCTCACCCTAGCGAGGCGGTCGGCCACCAGCTGCAGGCGGGCCATGGGCTGGACCACGGCCACCCGGACGAAACCGGCCCCGCCGGCCCCGTAGAGGTCGCCCGGGCTGACCAGGAGCCCGCCCTCCCCCGCCAGGGCCCCGGCCATGGCCCAGGCGTCGGGCCAGCGATCGGCGGGCACCGGGGCCCACAGGTAGAAACCGCCGGCCGGCAACCCCACCGGGCAGCCGAAGGCGCCGAGTGCCCCGGCCAGGAACTCCAGCCGCTCCCGGTAGCGCTCCCGCTGCACCTCCACGTGGTCGTCGTCGTCCAGGGCCACCGCGCCCGCGGCCTGGGCCGGTCCCGGCACCATGAGCCCGGCGTGCTGGCGGACGGCCCGCAGGAACTCCACCAGTTCGGGATCGCCGGCGCAGAACCCCACCCGCACCCCGGCCATGTTGGACCGCTTGGAGAGGGAGTGCACGGCCACCACGCCGCCGAAGCCGTGCTGCAGAATGGAGCGCGGCGGGCCGTCCCAGGTGAACTCGGCGTAGCACTCGTCGGAGAACACCGGCACCTCGTGGTCCCGGCCCCAGGCGGCCTCAGCGGCCAGGTCACCCAGGGCTCCCGTCGGGTTGGAGGGCGAGTTCGACCACAGGAGGAGGGCCCGCCCGGCGTCGTCCTCGGCGATGGCGCCCAGGTTCAGGCCCCCGCGCCCCCCGGGAAGCGGCGGTACCGGGACGGCCCGGCAGCCGGCCAGGGCGGCTCCCATGGCGTAGGTGGGGTACGACACCGCGGGGTACAGGACGGTGTCGCGCCCGGGCCGGCGCAGGCGCAGGACGTGCGGCACGGAGGCCACCAGCTCCTTGGTGCCCACGCAGGCGGTCACGGACGTCACCGGCACCGGGAGCAGGCCGAACCGGCGGGACAGCCACCCCGCCGCGGCCTGGCGCAGCGCGAGGCTCCCGGCCGAGGGCGGGTACCCCCGCTCGGTGCCCGACGACGCCAGCGCCTGCAGCACCGCCGCCGGGGGCGGGTCGCACGGTGTCCCGACGGAGCAGTCGACCATGCCTCCGGCGTGCGTATCGGCCAGTTCCGCCAGGGACGACAGCCGGTCGTAGGGGTAGGGGGGGAGCGCGAACGTCACGGGGTGGCCACGAACTCGGCGAAGCGGTTCCGGCCCACCTCGTCCAGCACGACCAGCACGGTGGCGGACTCCCCGGCGTCACTCTGGGCCACCACTTCCCCCTCCCGGTGGAGGGCGGCCAGCACGTCGCCCCGCGCCCAGGGCACGATCAGTTCGACCACCCGGTCCGCGCCGCGCAGGCGGTCCCCGACCACCCGGAGGAAATCGTCCACCCCGTCCCCGGTGCGGGCCGAGAGCGCCACGGCACCGTCCACGGAATGGGCCAGCGCCTTGGCCGACTCGGGCGCCCGGTCCGACTTGTTGACCACCACCAGCTCGGGCACGTCCCCGGCGCCGATCTCGGCCAGGACCTCGCGGACGGCGGCCATCTGCGCCCCGGCGTCTTCCGCCGTGGCGTCCACCACATGGACCAGGAGGTCGGCCAGCCGCACCGAGGCCAGGGTGGTGCGGAAGGCCTCCACCAGCTCGTGGGGCAGCTTGCGCACGAAGCCGACGGTGTCGGTGACCAGCACCGTCTCCCCGCCCGGCAGGGCGAACTGGCGCGTGCGGGGGTCGAGCGTGACGAAGAGCCGGTCTGCCGCCGGTACCCCGGCGTCGGTCAGGACGTTGAGCAGGGTCGACTTCCCGGCGTTGGTGTACCCCACCAGAGCCAGTTCACGGTGGCGGCCCCGGGCCCGGCTACGCCGCTGCAGCGACCGCGTGCGGTCGACGTCGCGCAGGTCGGACTCCAGCCGGTGCATGCGCCGCACCAGGCGCCGCCGGTCCACTTCCAGCTGGGTCTCTCCGGGACCCCGCGTCCCGATACCGCCGGCCTGCTGGCTCAAGCCCCCGCCCCGGCCCCGCAGACGGGGCAGGCGATAGCGCAGCAGAGCCAGCTCCACCTGGGCCTTGCCCTCGGGGCTGCGGGCGTTCTGGGCGAAGATGTCCAGAATCACCGCCGTGCGGTCGATGGCGGTGCGGCCGAACAGCTTCTGTAGGTTGCGGTGCTGGGCCGGGGTGAGCTCGTCGTCGAAGACGACCGTGTCGGCATTCTGGGAGCGGCTGAGGGCGGCGATCTCCTCCGCCTTGCCCCGACCGACGAAGGTGGCGGCATCGGGTGCGTCCCGCCGCTGGACCACGCGGGCCACCACGTCGGCCCCGGCGCTGTCGACCAACCGGGCCAGCTCGTCCAGCGCGGCATCGACCGCCTCGACCGTGAGCCCGGGGAAGACGACGCCCACCAGGATGATGCGCTCCCGGAACGACCGGTCGATCAGGGTCCCGGGCAACACGTCGCTCAAGAGAGCATCCCCGGATGGATCTCTATGTCGGCCACCTTGCGCACGGGACCGGCCAGGAAGGCGGGGTCGTGCGCGCCGCCCAGGGTGACCTCAAGGGTGCCGCCCGGGTTGCGCACCCGCACGGCGCCCCCGTCCCGCACGGCGCCCCAGCTGCGCGCCGCCGCAGCGGCGGCCACGCTCCCGGTGCCACAGGCCAGCGTCTCTCCCACGCCGCGCTCCCACACCCGCAGGTCGAGCAGCTCCCCCTGGTCGTCGGCACCCACGGTGATCCACTCCACGTTGATGCCGTCGGTGAAGGCCGCCTGCAGCCGGGGGCCGAGCTCGGCCACGTGGACGCTGGCCGTGTCGGGCCCCATCAGCACGAGATGCGGGTTCCCCACTTCAACCGTCCTCGCCCGGCGGTCGTCGAATTCCTGGGGCTGATCGGGTCCCAGGGTCACCGGTCCCATGTCCACACTGGCCCAGGCCCAGCCCGGGCTCTCACCGGGGATGAACTCCACCGTGCGGGCGCCGCCCGCCGTGGCCACGGTGAAGCGCGGCGGAGCCACCAGTCCGGCCTCCACGGCCGCCTGGGCCAGGCAGCGGATCCCGTTGCCGCTCATTTCGGCCTCACTGCCGTCGGCGTTACGCAGCTCCATGGAGAGATCGCAACCGTCACGGCCGGGACCGACCCGGATGATGCCGTCGGCCCCGATCCCCCGGCGCCGGTCCGCCAGCAGGCGCACCTGCCCGACGGACAGCCGGACGGTGTCGTCGGGGTCCAGGACGACCAGGAAGTCGTTGCCGGCACCTTCGTGCTTGGTGGCGTGCACCGCTCCAGTCTCGCAGGTGGGCGGCGTCAGTCGTGCGCCTGCAGGGCCCGTGCGAGGAGCTCGGCCGCCCCGGGGCCGGGTGCGGTCCAGACGATCCGGGGGTCACGGCGGAACCATGAGGCCTGGCGCCGGGCCAGCTGCCTGGTGCGCAGCACCGCCTCGTCCAGGCACTCGGTGAGCGGGCGACCGTCCTCCACATGGGCCAGGATCTCCCGGTAGCCCACGGCCTGGCGGGCGGTGCGGGAGATCCCCTGTGGCCGGGCGGCCAACCGCCGCACCTCGTCGACGAAGCCGGCGTCCACCCAGCCCGCCAAGCGGGAGGCGATCCGGCGGTCGACCTCCTCTGGTGCCACGGCCAGGCCGACCTGGGGGATCCCCGTCGGCGGGTACGCCTCCAGCCCGGGCCCGAAGGTGGAGAAGGGCCGGCCCGAGCCGATGGTCACCTCCAGCGCCCGCACCACCCGGCGGCGGTTGGACGGCTCCATGCGGCCCGCTCCCACCGGGTCCAGATGGGCCAGCCGCTCGTAAAGGTCGGGCGTACCGGCCCGCCCCTCGTCCAGCTCGGCTTCCAGGGCCGCCGCCACATCGGGATAGCGGGCGGGGATGCGCAGGTTGTCCACCACGGCACGCAGGTAGAGCCCGGTCCCACCGACCAGGAGGGCATGGTGCCCCCGCGCCGCGATCCCGTCCAGGGTGGCCAGGGCGGCCTGGTGGAACTGGGTCACCGTGAATTCCTGGTCCGGGTCGACCAGGTCCAGCAGATGGTGGGGCACCGCGGCCCGCGCGGTGGCGTCGGGTTTCGACGTCCCCAGGTCCATGCCCCGGTACACGCACATGGAGTCCACCGAGACGATTTCGCAGTCACCCCGCCGCCGTGCCACCTCCAATGCCGACTCGGACTTGCCCGACGCGGTCACCCCGACCAGGGCGACAGCGGTCAAGCGCTGGTCACGGGGATGCGCACCCGGTGCCGGGGTGGCGCCGTCACCTTGTCGAGACGACCCGAAAGGTGGTGCGGATGACCGGCCGTGATGGTCACCCGGGCCAGGGCGCCGGCGGGTGGGCCGGCGGGCGCGGTGGGCGCGAAGTGGACCAGCTTCCCCTGGCGGGTCCGCCCCGTCAGCATCGACTCGTCGCGGCGGCTCACGCCCTCGACCAGGACCTCTTCGCAGCGGCCCACCCGGGCCTGGTGCCGGGCCAGCGCAGAACGGTCCACCACCGCCTTGAGGCGATCGAAACGCTCGGCGATGACCTCGGCCGGGATGAACGCGTCCTCCATGGCGGCGGCCCTGGTCCCCGGGCGGGGCGAGAAGATGAAGGTGTAGGCGCTGTCGTAGGCGGCCTCGGCACAGACGGCCAAGGTGTCCTCAAACTCCTGCTCGGTCTCGCCGGGGAAGCCCACGATGATGTCGGTGGTCACGGCCAGGTCGTCGATGGCGTCCCGGGCCGCGGCCAGGCGCGCCAGGTAGCGCTCGGCCGTGTAGCCGCGGCGCATGGCGCTGAGCACCCGGTTGCTCCCCGACTGCAGGGGCAGGTGCAGCTGCTCGCACACCTCGGGTGTGGTGGCCATGGCGGCGATCGTCTCGGGTCGCAGGTCCTTGGGGTGCGGGCTGGTGAAGCGGATCCGCCCGATCCCCTCCACCGCGCCGACGTCACGCAGCAGTTGGGCGAAGAGGGGCCGGCGCCCGGTGATGTCGCGCCCGTAGGAGTTGACGTTCTGGCCCAGCAACGTGACCTCGGTGACCCCACGGCCGGCCAGATGCGCGACTTCGTCCACGATGTCGTGCACGGGTCGGCTGACCTCGGGGCCGCGCACCGCCGGCACGATGCAGAAGGCGCACGAGTTGTCACAACCCATCTGGATGTTCACCCAGGCGGCGTAGGGCAGCTGGCGCACCGCTTCGGGCGCCAGCAGGTGGTTGGCCATCGATTCGGGGGTGGGCGCATTGAGGATCTCCATGACCGGGCCCTCATGGACCGCCCGGCGCAGAAGACCGGGCGCGCTGGTCAGGTTGTGGGTGCCGAACACCACGTCGACCCAGCCCACCTTCTCCTGAATGCGCTCCCGGTCCTTCTGGGCCAGGCACCCGCCGACGGCGATCTGCAGCCCCGGCTTGGCGTCGACCAACTCCTTCAGGCTGCCCAGCGTGCCGTAAAGCTTCTGGTCGGCGTTCTCCCGGATGCAGCAGGTATTGAGCACCACCACGTCGGCCTGCTCCATGTCGGTGGTGGGCTGCAGGCCGTCGGCCACCAGCAGGCCGGCCAGACGCTCGGAGTCGTGCTCGTTCATTTGGCACCCGAACGTGCGGATGTAGAAGGTCCGCGCCATCCGCCAGAGTCTAGGAGGGCAGCTCCGCCTCGTCGCCGTAGACGATGCCTCGCCGGTCGGCCTGCAGGAGCAGGACCCGTCCCGGGAGCCCGCTCTCGGCCAGGGCCGCCTCCGCGCCACGGCGCACCGCCTTGGCGGTGGAGGCGGTCGCCAGGCCCAGCAGGGACGGGCCGGCTCCAGACCAGCAGGAGGCCAGCGCGCCGGCATCGACCAGCGCAGCCAGCAGAGCCGGAGCCTTGGGGAACAGCTCGGTGCGGGCCCTCTGATGGAGGCGGTCGTCGGTGGCGCGCGGCGCCAGCTGCGAGGGGTCGGCCAGGCCCGCCAGCAGCAGGCCCATCCGGCCCAGGTTGAACGTGGCGTCCGCCAGGGAGAGCGTCTCGGGGAGGACCCGGCGGGCCTCGGGTGTGGCCAGGTTCCGGTCGGGGACGATCACCACGAAGGCCAGGCCCTCGCTGAGGGGGAGGCGGGCGAAGGCGGGCCGGCCGTCCACGAAGGTGGCGGCGACCAGGCCACCGTGGACGCTGGCGGCGGCATTCTCGGGATGGCTGTCGTGGGCGGCGGCGATGGCGAAGGGATGGTCGGCCCCGGCCGCCGCGGCCGCGGCAGCGGCGAGGGCGGCGGACGACCCCAGGCCGCGCGCCACCGGGATCTGCGAGCGGACGGTGACGGCGATGCGATCATGCCCGAGGACCTCCGCCGCCACCCGGACCGCGAGGTGGGAGGCGTCGTCGAACAGTCCACCGCCCTCACCTTCGCTGTGCACGCGCAGGGATGGCGCCGGCTCCACCTCCACCTGGACATAGCAGGAGAGTGCGACGGCGAGGGTGTCGAACCCCGGACCCAGGTTGGCCGACGAGGCGGGAGCCCGGGCGCGCATGCGGTCAGAATAGGCGTTGGGTCAGGGTTTCCCGGGGAAGGTCCCCGAGGAGCACCACCGGGACCACGGCGCGCTGAGTGCCCATGCTCACCACCACCGATCCGATGCGGGTTCCCCTCCGAGCACCTCCGGTGACCGGTCGGGTGACCTGAATGACCCACCGGGGCCGGACACCGGGCCAGCTCAGCAAGCTGGCCGATGACGTCGCTGCGGCCTCGACGCTGTGCCCGGCCACAGTCACCCGCGCCACGACCTCACCGGTCCGCACCACCGGCGTGGTGCCGATCGCCGCGCCCACCGCGTCGGCCAGGCCGAGAGCCTGGAGGCCGGCCAGGTGCAGGACGTTCGGGCCGGTCTGCCCGGTCACCGCGGCCAGGATCAGGACGGGCGAGCCGTGCACGCGCCGCACCACCGCCAGCACGTCGCAGCCGCCGGCCTGCTGGGTGTAGCCGGACTTGACGCCGACGACGCCCTCGAAGCCGAGCAGCGGCGTGTAGGTGGCGATCGTCCCGGCCACGGGCAGCGTGATCGACGTCATCTGCACCAGGGAGGCGAATGTCGGGTTGCCCATATCCGGTGCCGCCACCTTCAAGAGGTCGCCCGCCGTCGACTGCGACCCCTGGTCGAAGCCGCTGGGATCGGCGAACACCGTATGGCGCATCCCGAGGGTGACTGCGGCGCGGTTCATCCGGGCCACGAAGGCCCCGATGCTGCCGGCGTCCCACCGGGCCAGCGTGTCGGCGTAATTGTCAGCCGAGTGCACCATGGCGCCCCCCAGGATCTGGCGCTCGGTCAGGACCTCTCCCGCCGAGACCTGCGCGTTCGCCTCGTCCCGGCCGGTGTCACGGTTGTAGTCGTCCAGGTCCGCCTGGGTGATGGTGATGGAGGGTCCTTCCGCCCCCGGGGAAAGGGGGTGGTCGTGCAGGATGACGTAGGCCGTCATCATCTTGGCCAGGCTGGCCATGGGAGTGGCTCCCTGCGGTCCCGAAGGGACGTCGATCCCGATGGCCGGCACCGCCACGGCCGCGTGCCCCGCGGTCGGCCAAGGGAGCGCAACCGCGGGAGCGCGGACCACACCGGGTTGCGCCATGACCGGGGTGACCACGGCCGCCGGCACGGCGCTCGTCAGGCGGACACCCACGTAGGCCGCGGCGGCCAAGACCACCATGGCGCCGACCCGGCGCCGGAACCTGGCCCGGGACCGGCGCTCCCGGCGGCTCGGCGGCCGGGGGCCCGGCTTGCTCAACGGTGCGTCAAGGAATTCAGCTCGTCGGTGGTCATCAGGACAGCTCGGGCCTTCGAACCCTCGCTCGGTCCGACCACCCCACCGCGCTCGAGAAGGTCCATCAGGCGGCCGGCCCGCGAGAAGCCCACTCTGAGCTTGCGCTGGAGCATGGAGGTCGACCCCAGCTGTGAGCGCACGACGAGATCGCGGGCCGCGGACAGGAGCTCGTCGTCATCGTCGTCGACACCGTCGATCCCGGCCGCCCCGTCCTCAATATTCTCAATGCCGACGGCAGGCTCGCTCACCCCACCCTGGGCCTGCCAGTGCGCCACAACCTTGTGCACGTCCTCCTGGGAGACCCACGGCCCCTGCAGGCGGCGGGGGATGTTCGACGACGCGGTGAGCAGGAGCATGTCCCCCTTGCCGATCAGACGCTCGGCTCCGGGCTGGTCGAGGATGACCCGGCTGTCGGCCAGGGACGAGACCGAAAAGGCCATCCGGCTGGGGATGTTCGCCTTGATGACCCCGGTGATCACGTCGACCGAGGGGCGCTGGGTGGCCAGGACCAGATGGATGCCGACCGCCCGCGCCATCTGGGCGATGCGCACCACCGAGTCCTCCACGTCGCGGGCGGCCACCATCATCAGGTCGTTCAGCTCGTCCACCACGACCAGAATGAAGGGCAGCACCTCGGGCACCGGCGGATCGTCGTCGATGTCCTCGTCGGTGTCGACGGCCGCATGCCCGGCACCGAGGGCGCGCGCCGACACCTCGGCCACCCGACGGCGCACCGAAGGAGGGCCGGGCGGGGCGATCTCCCCGGCGGCCAGTGCCAGGTTGTACCCGGTGATGTCCCGCACCCCGTTCTCGGCCAGCAGGTCGTAGCGGCGCTCCATCTCCTTGACGGCCCAGGCCAGCGCGTTGGCGGCCTTCTTGGGGTCCACCACCACCGGGGTGATCAGGTGGGGTAACCCGTTGTACTGACCCAACTCGACCCGCTTGGGATCGATGAGCATGAGCTTCACCTGATCGGGCGTGCTGCGCATCAGGACCGACGTGATGATGGAGTTCATGCAGGACGACTTGCCGGCGCCGGTGGCACCAGAGATCAGGATGTGGGGCATTTCGGCCAGATTGGCCATGACGGCCCGGCCGGCGATGTCCCGGCCCATGGCCACCTCCAGCGGGTGGATGGCCGCCTTGGCCTCCGGAGAATCGAGGATGTCCCGCAGCGCCACCAACTGGCGCGTGCGGTTGGGCACCTCGACCCCGATGGCCGACCGTCCGGGGATCGGTGCCAGGATGCGCACGTCGGGCGAGGCCATGGCGTAGGCGATGTCCTTGGAGAGGCTGGTGACCCGGGCCACCTTCACCCCGGGCCCGAGCTCCAGCTCGAACCGGGTCACTGTCGGGCCCACCGTGCGCCCGACCAGGTGGGTCTCCACGCCGTGGGCGTCGAGCGCGGCCACCAGGGCCTCACCGGCCGCATCGAGTTGCCGCTGGTCGTGGCGGAGTTGCTTGGTGGCGGGAAGGACCGAAAGCAACGGCAACTTCCAGTCGCCACCGGCGCGGGGCACGGTCAGGGCCGCCACGGTGACCGGCTCCCGCTCAACCTCCGGCTCGGTTTCCGGCTCGGGCTCGGGCTCGGGCTCGGGCTGAAGGAGAAGGTCGGTGGCCTCCTCAACCGGTGATCGGGCGGGGAGCGAGGTGGGCAACTCTTCGGCGGGCAGGTCCGCCAGGTCGCCCCCGTTCCACCAGGAGACCAGGGTGCGAACGCCCGCGACCACCGCGGTGCGGGTCACCCGTCCCACCGAGGCCAGCGACACACCGGTGGCGATGAGCAGGGCCACCACGACCAGGGCGACCAGCAGCACGGCAGCGCCGGCAGTGCCCAGCCCGGCATGGAGGGGCCGGCCGGCGGCGGCGCCCAGCCATCCCCCGGCGTCCTTCAGGGCGTGGGAAGCGGAGAACGCCGGGCTGCCCTTGGCCAGTTCGACCAGTCCGCAGAGCCCGATGACGCCCAGGGTGGCCCCGAGCCCGGTGCGCAGCGGGTCGGGGCGCTCGCGGTCGATGAGGAGCACCAGCCCGGCACCGGCCACCACCAGGGGGACGACGCTCCGGATGAGACCCACCAGGGTGGCCAGACCCGCATCGACGCCATGGCCCACCGGGCCCAGCTGCTGGCCCCACGAGGCCAGCGCCAGCAGGACCCCCAGCGTGATCAGGCCGATGGCCCACAGATCGGCCGCGTGGGTCCGCCAGATGGAGGGCCGCGCCGGGGCCCGCTTGGCAGCCGGTCGGCGCTTCGTCGTCACCACAATGGGGTTGAGATTACTGCCCCATCCGTGCGTATCCGGGGACACCCCGACCCTTGAAAAGCGAACATATGTTCGCTATGGTGGTCCCATGGCGCTGCGGTGGACCCTGGCCGACAGCGAGGATGCCGGGGCGCTGTTCCCCGATGAGCGGGCGGCCACCCGGCATGTCGGTCGGGGTGCGTACACCGGCATGGAGTTCCTCCATGTCAACGCCCGGACCATCATCAACACGGTGCCGCCGGAGAGCCTCATGCCCTTCCGGCACACCGTCAACGCGTACCGAGGCTGCAGTCACGCCTGCACCTACTGCTTCGCCCGGCCCACACACGAGTACCTCGGTCTGGGCATCGGGGACGACTTCGGGCAGAAGATCGTGGTCAAGGTGAACGCGGTCGATCGCCTGCGGGCCGAGCTGCGGGCGCCCCACTGGGGCGGCGACACCATCGCCATGGGCACGAACACGGACCCCTACCAGCACGCCGAGGGCAAGTACCACCTGACGCGCGGGATGGTGGAGGTGCTGTCGGGGGCGCGCAACCCCTTCAGCATCCTGACCAAGTCGACGCTCGTCCTGAGGGATGCCGCCCTGCTGGCGTCCGCCGCGGGCCGCACCGATGTCTCGGTGAATTTCTCGGTGGGGACGCTGGACAGGACGGTGTGGAAGCTGACCGAGCCGGGTACCCCCCCGCCCGAACGACGAATTGAGGCACTGCGCCGGCTCACCGATGCCGGGGTCCGCTGTGGCGTGCTGGTGGCGCCGGTGCTGCCCGGGCTCTCGGACTCCGCCCGGCAGCTTGAAGAGGTGGTCGAGGCCTGCGCCGCCGCCGGGGCGGTCTCCATCCACAGCGTGGCGCTCCACCTGCGCGGCAGCGTGCGGGCCCACTACATGGACTGGCTGGCCGGTGCACGACCCGACCTGGCCACGCTCTACCGGCAACGCTTCCGCCGTGGCGCGTACCAGGACCAGCGCGAGCGGGATCGTATCGACGCGGTGGTGCGTCAGGCGGCTCGCCGCTGTGGCGTCACCGGGCATGACGCCTACCGTCGGGCCACTCCGGTGAAGATCGCGCCCAGCGGGCAACTCTCTTTTCTTTAAGGGGTCCTATGATTGAGGCCTCATGGTGCGAACGGGGAGACGCGCGGCGACGCTGGCCTCACTGGCGTGCCTCGTGACCGTGGGTCTCGGGCTCGGTGCCGGGAGCGATCCGTTGACGCGGTCCGCCGCGCAGGCGCAGCCGGCGCAGGGCACTCTGACCGCTGGTGCCTACGCCATCATTGATGCCGCGGGCGGTGTCATGACGTTCGGCGGTGCGGGCTTCGGCGGCGACACCTTGGACGTCGCCCTGCACAAGCCGATAGTGGGCGGCGCGGCGGACCGGCTGGGCGGCTACTGGCTGGTCGCTTCCGACGGCGGCGTCTTCTCCTTCGGAGGCGCCCAGTTCTACGGATCGACCGGCGCCCTGACGCTCAACAGGCCGATCGTCGCCATGGCGGCAACACCCGACGGGGGGGGCTACTGGCTGGTCGCTTCCGACGGCGGCGTCTTCTCCTTCGGTGATGCGGTGTTCTCCGGCTCGGCCGGCGGGACCGTCTTGAACAAGCCGGTCGTCGGCATGGCGGCCACGCCCGACGGGGCTGGCTACTGGCTGGTCGCCTCCGACGGCGGGGTCTTCACCTTCGGGGATGCGGGGTTCTCCGGCTCGGCCGGCGGGACCGTCTTGAACAAGCCGGTCGTCGGCATGGCGGCCACGCCCGACGGGGGGGGCTACTGGCTGGTCGCTTCCGACGGCGGCGTCTTCTCCTTCGGGGATGCGCCGTTCTCGGGTTCGGCGGGCGGGATCGTCTTGAACAAGCCGGTCGTGGGCATGGCGGCCACACCCGACGGGGGCGGCTACTGGCTGGTCGGCCAGGACGACGGTGTCTTCACCTTCGGTGACGCCGGGTTCTCGGGCAGCGCGCAGACACCGCTCCATCCCCCCCTCTTCCCGTCGGGCTTCTCGGCCGCCATTGCGCCCGCGGTCGCCATCATCAACGACGTCCAGGGGTCGCAGGCCACCCACCAGGGTCGCCTCCGCGTGGCCTTCGCCGGCGACTCCATCGGCTTCTACGAGGGCCAGTACACCATTGGGAGCAATCCCCCCTACCTCGTCGACGACGGCGCCGCGCCGGGTTGCGGCTACACCAACGGCGCTCCCCTCATTCCGTGGGCCCAGCCGGCTCCCCTCTACATCAGCCCGGTCGCCTGCTCGCTGTGGGCCTCCCAGCTGCAGTGGGTGACCTCCCGCTTCCATCCGGATGTCACCGTGATCCAGCTGGGTTACTGGGAGTCCCAGAACCGGCTGTTCGGGGCCTCCTACGCCACGCTGAACGTGCCGGCCTATGCGGCCTTCATTCAGGCGAACATTGAGCAGGCGGTGCAGATCGCCCACTCCGACGGGGGCGCCGTCATCCTCAACACCTCGCCCTACTTCAATGACGGCACGCCCAGCAGCCTGGTCGACATCCTGAACCAGATCGTGACCACGGTGGCCAACGAGAACCCCTCCTACGTGTCGGTCTTCGACGTCTTCTCGCTCTTGGATCCGGGAGGCGCCTACGCCACCGTCGTCGGCGGCGTGGTGGCGCGCGGAGCCGATCAGGTGCACGTGACCCAGGACGGCGTGACCAGCATTCTGTTGGGACCCCTGAACCAGCTGATCGCCAATGTGGCGCCGCCGGTCTACCAGGGGAGCGCTTAGGTCAGACGAGGAGGACGACGGGCACGATCATCGGCCGCCGCCGGGTCCGTTCGCCCACGAACTTCCCCAGCGCCTTGCGGGCATGGCGGCTGAGCACCTCAATGTCACGTGCACCGTCACGCAAGGCCTTGGTCACGGCGGCTCCGACGACATCGCTGGCCTCGCCCAGGAGCTCTTCGGCCTCCGGCGCGTGCACCCATCCCCTGGTCTCGATGACCGGCGCGCAACTGAGTGAGCCCTGCCGGTTGTCCACGGTCACCACGACCATGACGACGCCCTCCTCGGCCAGCTTCTGCCGGTCGCGCAGCACCCCGTGGCCGATGTCACCCACCGTCCCGTCGACGTAGACGTAGCCGGCCGGGACCTTGCCGTCGCGCGCGATGCCCTTGGCAGTGAGCACGATGGCGTCGCCGTCCTCGCACAGCAGGACCTTGGCGGGCGCAATGCCCATGGACAGCCCGATGCGCGCGTGGTGCACCAGGTGTCGGTACTCACCGTGCACGGGCACGAAACACTCGGGGCGGGTGACGGCCATGAGGGTCTGCAACTCGCCCTGGCGGGCATGGCCGCTGACGTGCACCGCCTCGGCGCCCGAGTGGACCACCTCGGCTCCCCGTCGGTGCAGGTCGTCGATCACCCGTCCCACCGACCACTCGTTGCCGGGGATCGGGTGGGCGCTGATCACCACCACATCGCCCGGGCCGACCCGCAGCCATTTGTTGTCTCCGGTAGCCATGAGGGAAAGAGCCGACATGGGCTCGCCCTGCGATCCGGTGGAGATCACGCACATCTGGCCCGGCGGCACGGTGTCGACGTCCTCAATGTCGACCAGGGCACCCTCGGGCACGGAAATGATGCCCAGGCGGATGCCGAGCTCGATGTTCTTGCCCATGGAACGACCGAGCGTGGCGACCTTCCGGCCGCTGGCGATGGCGGCGTCGATGATCTGCTGCATGCGGTGCATGTGACTGGCGAAACAGGCCACCACAATGCGCTGGTCCGCTTTGGAGGCGAAGACTCTCCGCAACGTGATGCCCACGGTGGACTCCGACTCGGTGAACCCGGGCTCCTCGGCGTTGGTCGAGTCGGAAAGCAGCAACCGTATGCCCTCGGTGCGCGCCAGCTCACCCATGCGGGACAGGTCGGTCCGCCGACCGTCGACCGGTTGGAGGTCGAGCTTGAAGTCACCAGAGTGCAGGATCACCCCCTGGGGGGTGTGAAAGGCGATGGCCATGGCATCGGGGACCGAGTGGGTGACAGGGATGAACTCCACGTCACAGGGCCCGATGCGTACCCGTTCGCCGTCCTTGACGGCGGTGAACGTGGTCTGGTCTCCGAGGCCGGCTTCCTCCACCCGGTGGCGGGCCAGGCCGATGGTGAGTTCGGACCCGAAGATGGGAGCCCGCAGGTCACGCAGGAGGTAGGCCAGTCCCCCGGTGTGGTCCTCATGGCCGTGGGTCAGGACGATGCCGTCCACCTTGTCGGCCCGCTCCCGCAGGTACGTGAACTCGGGGAGGACCAGGTCGATGCCCGGCATGTCGGGATCGGGGAACATGATCCCGCAGTCGAGGACGATGATGCGGCCGTCGACCTCAATGCAGGCGCAGTTCCGGCCGATCTCCCCCAGCCCTCCGAGGAAGACCACCCGGACGGGATTGCGTGATTTCTTGGGTTCAGGCAAGCGGAGGGACCGTAGCTGACGGCGGGCCCACGGCAGCGAGGACCTTGGCCGCCTGGGCGTTGAGCTCGGGCGTGGAGCGCCCCATCGGGAGGCGGCACTCCCCGACATTCAGGCCCAGCGCCCGCAGAATCGCCTTGGCCGGCAGCGGGTTCGGGTACTCCTCGGTCGACTCGAAGTCGAAGGAGTCGAGGAGTTCGGCGTGGCCGGCGATGGCGGCGGCCAGGTCGCCCGCCAAGAAGTCCTGCACCACCTGGTTGAGCTGCGGGCCGACCCAGTGCGAGGCCACGCTGATCACGCCGACGGCGCCGACGGCCAGCAATGGCAGGGTCATGATGTCGTCCCCGCTGTAGATCTCGAAGCCGGCGGGGACCTGGGGGGCCAAGTGGGCCGTGGATCCCGGATTGCCCAACGCATCCTTGAGCCCGACGATGTTCGGCACCTCGCGGGCCAGGCGGAGGATGGTCGGCGTGCCGATGCGGCGGCCCGAGCGGACCGGAATGTCGTAGAGGATCACCGGCAGCCCGGCGGCCGACTCGCTGACGGCACGGAAGTGCTCGAAGATCCCGGCGGCCGAGGGCCGGTTGTAGTACGGGGTCACGAGGAGCACGCCGTCGACCCCGCAGGAGGCGGCCAGGGCGGTCATCTTCACCGAGTGTTCGGTGTCGTTCGATCCGCTGCCGGCGATGACCGGGATGGTGACGGCACCGGCCACGGCGCGCCACAGCTCGACCTTCTCGTCGTCGGTCAGCACCGAGCTCTCGCCGGTGGACCCGCTGAGTACCAGTCCATCGCTGCCGTGCGCGGCCAGCCAGCGGGCCAGTTCCACCGCACCCGGCACATTGAGCGCGCCCGCATCGTCGAACGGGGTGACCATGGCGGTGATGACCCGACCGAAACGGGCGGGGGAGGCGACGTCAGGAGGGCTCACTGCCCTTCAGGTTAGCTCAGGCCACTTGGCGGTCGACCGGAGACCCGTCGGCGAACGCGTCCTCGTCCTCCGTCGAGTCGGTCAGGTTCTCAAAGGCGATGGCGCCCATTTCGGTGAATTTCGCGCGCAGCCAGCCGTCACCGGCGTCAAGCAGCCCGAGCTTCTTGAGGTTGGGCACAATTTTGGAGAAGAGGAGGATCTGGAACTCGTCTCTCTCCGGCGCGGCCTCCATGATCTTGATGATGTCGGCGGTCGGGACCTCCATGCGCTCCCAGACCTCCTGCATGACCAGGCGGTCCTTCATCCGTATGGCGGCCTCAAAGGCGAACTCCTGGCGCTCACGGAGCTCGGGAGTGCTCAGCTCCTTGTAGTACTCCTGCAGGCTGAGCACGCCGAAGGCGACGTGGCGGGCCTCGTCGGCCATGACGTAGCGCAGCAGCTTCTTGAGCAGGGGTTCGGTGGTCATGGCGTGGATGAACCCGAAGGCGGCCAGGGCCAGGCCCTCCACCATGATCTGCATCCCCAGATAGGTCATGTCCCACCGGGAGTCGCTCACGATGTCATCGAGCAACAGCCCGAGGTGGGCGTTCATCGGGTAGTGGCCCGAGAGCTTGGTGTCGAGGTACTTCGAGAAGACCTCGACGTGGCGGGCCTCGTCCATCACCTGGGTGGCCGCGTAGTACTTGGCGTCGATCCACGGCACCGTCTCGACGATTTTGGCGGTGCAGAGCAGCGCACCCTGCTCACCGTGCATGAACTGCGAGAGCATCCAGTTCTGGTTCTCAATGCCGAACCGGATGAACCGCTTCTCGTCCCACTTCTCCAGCACGGTGCCTGCCATGGCGATGGGGTCCATCTGGGTCATGGCCGGATTGGCCTCGGCGTTGGCGATGACGACCCGCTCCTGGTCGACCTCAATGGACCAGTCGAGGTCGGTCTGGCCGTTCCACTGGGCCTTCTTGGCCTTCTCGTAGAGCCTGTCGAGCTGGGGCTTGGCGCCCTTCTCGTAGTCCCAGGTGAACTCGGCCGGGCAGTTGTCCGGTACGCGGTGGTATCCCTCGGCGTCGTAGCGGCCGACGAAATTCAGCACGGACTCAAGATCGTTGATCTTCTCGCGACCGATCAGTTCGAGGTTGGTCCTCAGCATCTGCTGGTCGTCGTCGACGGTGGTCATGTGGGTGCCCCTTTGGTGGTCGTGGTTGTGGGTTTGGGTTCGGAGATCGGTGTTGCGGCGCGCAGGGCCAGGATGCCCGGCAGGACGAAGGACTGCACCAGTCGGCGGCAGTCCTCCGGCTCGGTCAGGTCGGTGTCGGGAGCCGGGTCGGCCACGTAGGCCAGGACGATCCGCACGGCCCACTCGGCCGCCCGCGAGGCCTGGTCGGGCTCCAGCCAGCGGGCGAAGAAAGGCGCGGCGAAGTCGCCGGCGACCATCAGGATCCGGTCCATGTAGCCGAAGGTCAGGTGGGGCAGGATCTTGCCGGGCTCGTGCACCACCAGGTACGCCAGGGCGCGGTGCGCGGTCAGGCGCCGGGCCGCGTCGACCATGCCGGCCACCAGCACGTCTTCCAAGTCGGTGGCCTCACCCATGACCACGGCCAGAGAGGAGAAGAGGCGGGCGGACTCGGTGTCGACCACCGCGGCCAGAATGGCCTCCTTGCCCCGGGGGAAGTTCCGGTAGAGCGTGGCCCGTGAGAAGGTCGATTCCCGGGCGATGTCGTCCAGCGTGGTCTTGGCCACCCCCTGGCGGGCCAGGCAGCGCAGGGTGGCGTCGACGATGCGCACCCGGGTGGACGACCGGTCGTCGGCCCCCAGGTGGTGCAGGACCTTGCGCCCCGGCGGGCGCGTCTCAGGTATCGCCTGCGTCACGCCCACTGTTGAAACATTATTGCGATATTTGTCTCAATGTCAAGCAAGGTTGAGGTGACCGGGGGCGACAAGAAGGACCGCCAGGGCCAGGACGACCAGGGTGATCACGCTGGAGCCGGCCACCAGCACCGGCCCCAGGGCACGGGACCGGAGCCGCGAGGCGGCGTCATAGGCGAGGGCCAGGGTGGCGCCCACCGCCAGCCCGCCGATGTGGGCCCGCCAGTCGATGTTCCCGGTGAAGCCGATCGCCAGGTTGATGACGATGAGGGCGACCACCGGCCCCATGGGGACGTGTCGGCGCCGGGCCAGCACCACGTAGGCCCCCATCACCCCGAAGATCGCCCCGGAGGCGCCGATGCCGAATTCGGTGGACGGGCTGAGCAGGTACGAGCAGGTGCTGCCGCCGAGGCCGGCGACCAGGTACAGGGCGAGGAAGCGGCCCTTGCCCAGCATCACCTCCACGGCGGGACCGATGATGAGCAGGGCGATCATGTTGCTGACGATGTGCAGCGGGTTGGCGTGCAGGAACATGGCGGTGAACAGCCGGTAGTACTGGTGGAAGTAGTGGATGTCGATCGGCTGGTCGGCGAAGCGGCTGACGGCACTGGTGCTGCCGAATCCACTGGCCACGAAGCAGGCCACGTTGGCGGCGATGATGCCGATGACCACCGGAGTCGGGTTGGTGCCGACGGCGGCGCGGGCCGACGTCGAGGAGAAGGGCCTGACGGTGCGGGACCCCTGGCGCACGCACTCCGGGCACTGCCAGCCCACCGGGGCCGGGGCCATGCAATCGGTGCAGATGGGGCGGTCACAGCGGGCGCACACCACCGCGGCCGCTTTGGCCGGGTGCCGGTAGCAGGGGTGGGCACTCACCGGATGCCGGCCAGCAATTCGGCCCGCACCAGGCGGGCCACCTGCGCCGGATCGTCGAGGTCCCAACGCCCGGGCGAGCCGATGTAGGAGAGGACCATGCGGGCCAGGAAGTCGGCCGCCACGTCGACATCGGTGCCCTCCGCCATGCCATGACGGACGAGATACGGCGTCAGGAAGGCGGCCACCAGCTTATGGGTCTCGTTGGCCTCCACCGTCATGCGGGGCAGCAGGATCTCCGGCTCGGTCTGCAGTATCCGCTGGAGTACCTCGTGGTCGAGGATGGCATTGTGGGCGAACACCAGCCCGCGTTCGAGCACCTCCTCAAGGGTGTCGGCGTCGTGCACCTCGTCGTAGAGGCGCAGGAAGAAGCGGCCGAACTCCCAACGCACCACGGCGCCGATCAGCTCGTCACGCCCACCGGGGAAGTAGCGGTAGACGGTGGCCCTCGAGACCCCGGCAGCGCGGGCGGCATCCTCCACCGTGGTCTTAGCCAGGCCCCAGCGGGCCACACAGTCATAGGTCGCCTGCAGCAGGCGCTCCCGGACGTTCACGTTCACAACCCGAGCAGCGCCTCAATGCCGACGGTCAGGCCCGGGCGATCGGCCACGGAGCGGACGGCCAGGAGGACCCCCGGCATGAAGGACCTCCGGTCGTAGGAGTCGTGACGGAGGCTCAGGATCTGCCCCGGGGCACCGAAGATGACCTCCTCATGGGCGATGAGGCCGGGCAGGCGCACCGAGTGCAGCCGGACGCCCCCGGGCCCCTCGGCGCCCCGGGCCCCGGGAAGCACCCATTCGGTGGTCGGGTCGGGAGGGAGCGGCCCGGTGCCCGCCTTCTCCCGGGCGGCTGCGATGCCGTGCGCCGTGCGCAGCGAGGTGCCCGAGGGGGCGTCGCGCTTGGCGTCGTGGTGCAGCTCAATGACCTCGACCCCGTCCATGTGGGGAGCGGCGAGCTCGCAGAAGCGCATGAGCAGCACGGCCCCGATGGCGAAGTTGGCCGCCACGATGGCATTGGGCCCCGAGCCCGAGCCGGTGAAGAGGCCGGCCGCCTCGGCGAGGTCGGAGTCGGAGAGCCCGGTGGTGCCCACCACGGCGTGGATCCCGGCCCCGGCGTAATGCGGGAGGTTGTGCCGCACCGCCTCGGCCACCGTGAAGTCCACCACCACGTCGGCACCGAGGTCACGCAGCGAGTTGACCTCGCCCAGGATCTCCCGCTCGCAGACCATCTCGCCCACGTGGCCGGGGTCGATGGCGGCGACCAGCTCGAGGTCCGGCGCTGTCGCGACCGCCCGGCACACCTCCTGGCCCATGCGACCGCCGGCGCCGACCACACCGACCGCTTGCATGCGACGTACCCTACCGGGCCGCCATGGCGAAGGCGTCTTCGTCGAACGGTCCCACCGCGCTCATCGTGCGCGGCGACTGCTCCAGCTGGCGCGCCTCGGCCAGGACCTCGTCGCGATCAACCGCTTCAATCCGGGCCAGCACGTCATTGACGGTCCTCACCTCGCCATGCAGCAGGAGTGACGCTCCGATGCGGCTCATCCGGGCACCGGAGTCCTCGCCCGAGAGGAGGGTTTCGGCCCGCAAGTTTCCCTTGGCCACCGCCAGCTCGCGCTCGGTGATGCCGTGCTCGGCCAGGAGCTCTAACTCACCGGTCACGATGCGCAGGACCTCGTTGACATGCTCGGGTGCGGTGCCCACCACGACGGCCAGCGAGCCCGTGTCCTGGTAGGCCGCCCGTTCCGACCAGACCGAGTAGGCCAGGCCCCGCTCTTCACGGACCTTGCGGAACAGCCGGCTGGAGAGGCCACCGCCGAGCACGTGGTTGAGGACGGCCAGGGCCCAGCGGCGCTCGCTGAAGCGCGAGACCGAGCGCACCCCGTAGACCAGGTGGGCCTGCTCGGTCGGCCGTCGCGCCACGTGCAGGGAGCGGGTGTCGTCCCCCGGTGCCTGGCGCGTCGGTTCGGATCCCCCGGGCCGGCCGGTGAATCGGCGTTCCAGGTCGTCCGCCACGGCCTCGTGCGTGCAGTCGCCGGCGACCGAGACCACCATGTTGTCCGGGCGGTAGTGGTGCTCAAAGAAGCGGCGGATTTCGACCGCGCCCAGTCCGGCCACGCTGGTAGCCGTACCGAGCGTGTCGCGGCCGAGCGCGTGGCTCGGGAACAGCGACGATTGCCACAGTTCGGCCGCCAGGTCGGATGGCTCGTCGGCGTGCATGAGGATCTCGTCCAGAATCACCGTGCGTTCCGCATCGATGTCAGCGGGCCGCAGCGCGGCACCCCACATGATATCGCTGAGTATGTCCAGGCCGAGGGAGAGGTGCTCGGAGAGGAGCCGCACGTAGAAGGTCGTGTATTCCTTGGTGGTGAAGGCGTTGCAGTCTCCACCCACTTCGTCGAGCGACTCGGCGATGGAGGCCGCGGAACGCGTCTCGGTGCCCTTGAAGAGCAGATGCTCCAAGAAGTGCGACGCACCGGCCAGCTCGTCAGGCTCGTCGCGTGACCCGGTGCCCACCCAGTAGGCCATCGCCACCGAGCGGACATCCGCCATGGTCTCGGTGACCAGGCGGATGCCGCTGGGCAGCACCGAGCTCTCGATCAACGGCGCCGCGAGCGATTGCGGGGAGGACGGTTGCCGCTTCCCCCGCCACCTCGGCTCTCGCCGTCCACCGCGCCCGGCCCCAGATCCCCCAGATCGGCGGCCAGCTCGGCTTCGAAGGCATCCTCGAACGAGGGCGTCCCGGTACCGGGGGTGTTCTCGGTCCGCTCGGACCGCTCAGCCCGCTCGGACCGCTCGGGCCGCTCGGCCGGTGCCGGTGCGTCCGCACCTTCGGGGACCGAGGCCAGCGAGAGCGAGACCTTGCCCTGGGGATCGATGTCGTCGACCCGGACCTCGACCGCCTGGCCCAAGACCAGGACGTCCTCCACGTTGTTGATCCGCTTGCCGCCGGCCAGGGCCGAGAGCTTGGAGATGTGCAGGAGACCATCTCGACCAGGGAGAACATTCACGAAGGCGCCGAACTTGGTGATGTTGACCACCCGTCCGGCGTACACGACGCCCACATCGGCGGTCGGCGGGTCGAGGATGAGCGAAATTCGGCGCCGCGCCTCCTCCACCGCGTTCCCGTCGACGGCCCCGATGGTGACCGTGCCGACCATGCCGTCGTCGTCGACCGCGATGTCGGCCCCGGTCTCCTGCTGCAGGGTGTTGATGACCTTGCCCTTGGGGCCGATGACCTCGCCGATCTTGTCGATCGGGATCTCCATGGAGACGATCTTCGGGGCGCTGGCGGCCACGTGGTCACGGGGCTCGGCGATGGCCGCGGCCATGACGCCGAGGATGGTCAGCCGGGCTTCCTTGGCCTGATGGAGCGCCTTGGCCAATACGTCGGCGGGCAGGCCGGCGATCTTGGTATCGAGCTGCAGGGCCGTCACCGCCTCGGACGTGCCGGCCACCTTGAAGTCCATGTCGCCGAAGGCATCCTCGGAACCCAGGATGTCGGTGAGCGTCACGTAGGTGCCTCCGTCATAGACCAGGCCCATGGCGATTCCCGCCACCGCAGCCTTAAGGGGTACCCCGGCGGCCATCAGGGAAAGCGATGAGCCACAGACCGACGCCATGGACGTGGAGCCGTTCGACGCAAGGACATCGGACACCACGCGCAGCGTGTAGGGGAACTCCTCCACGCTCGGGACCACCGGCAGCAGCGCCCGCTCGGCCAGCAGGCCGTGGCCGATCTCACGGCGCTTGGGGCCGCGCATGAAGCCGGTCTCGCCGGTGGAGAACGGCGGGAAGTTGTAGTGGTGCATGTAGCGCTTCTTGTCGACCGGCGTGATGGTGTCGAGCAGCTGGTTCATGCGGGGCATGCCGAGCGTCGTCACGTTCAGCACCTGGGTCTCGCCGCGCTGGAAGAGCGCCGAGCCGTGGGCCGTCGGGAAGAGGTCGATCTCGGCCGAGAGCGGTCGGATGTCCGCCGTGCCGCGGCCGTCCACCCGCACACCCTCCTCGACTATGCGCTTGCGCACCAGCTTCTTGGTCAGCGACCGGATGGCCGCCTTGACCTCGCCGGCACGCTCGGCGAACTCCTCGGCCAGCGCGGCCTTGATCTCGTTGCCGGCACCCTCCAGTGCGGCGTTGCGCTCGGCCTTGGTGGTGACCAGGTTCGCCTTGGCGATGGGGTCGGTGCCCAACGCCTCGACCCGGGACCACACATCGTCGCCGTAGTCGGACTGGGTGGTGAACTCCATGGTCTCGATCGGACCGTGGGCGGCCACCACGTCGGCCACCAGCCGGCGCTGCAGGTTGATCGACTCGCGGATCGGGGTCTTGGCCGCCTCCAGCCCGGCCGCCAGCACCTCTTCGGTGACCTTGGGCGCACCGGCCTCGTAGTACGACCACGACTTCTCGGTCCCACCGGCCTCCACCATCATGATGGCGATGTCGGTGTCGGTGGCGTCGGTGAGCGCCCGGCCGGCCACCACCAGCTCGAAGGTGGACTCCTCGCCCTCCTCGAAGGTCGGGTGCGGGATCCACGTGCCCTCGGTGGTGAAGGCCACCCGCACGGCGCCGATGGGCCCGTCGAAAGGGATGCCCGAGAGCATGAGGGCGGCGGACGCCGCGTTGATGGCCAATACGTCGTGCGGGTTCTCCTGGTCGGCGCCGAAGATCGTCCCCACCACGTGCACCTCGTTGCGGAACCCGTCGGGGAACGAAGGGCGCAACGGGCGGTCGATGAGGCGGCAGGTCAGGATGGCCTGGTCCGAGCTCTTGCCCTCCCGACGGAAGAACGAGCCGGGTATCTTCCCGGCGGCGTAGGTCCGCTCCTCAATGTCGACGGTGAGGGGGAAGAAGTCGGTTCCCTCCCGTATGGACCGTGCCGCGGTGGCGGTGGCCAGCAGGACGGTGTCCCCTATGCGGGCGAGCACGGCGCCGTCGGCCAGGTGGGCCAACTTCCCGGTCTCGAAGGTCAGGGTGCGGTCGGTGCCACTGATGGGCCCCGACACGGAAATGGCGTCAGCCATGATGCTCCTCGTGTTGTGTGTGGGGGCATCTTCCCGCTGGTTCCCAGTGGTCGGCCACCTCAGGGGAAGTGACCGGCGACTGGCAGCCAGCGCCAGGAAGTGCCCGGATGTGTTTCGCTACCGTCGAATGCCGAGACGGCTGATGATGGTGCGATAGCGCTCGACGTCGTTCTTGCGGACGTAATCGAGCAACCGCCGGCGTTGGCCGATGAGCTTCATCAGGCCGCGCCGGGTGTGGTGGTCCCCCTTGTGATCCTTCAAATGCTCCGTCAGGTGGTTGATCCGTCCCGACAGCAGGGCGATCTGCACATCTGGTGAACCAGTGTCACTTTCGTGCAGCCGGTACTCGGCAATAGTGGCCTGCGTGTCGGGCATGAAGATGCGAACCTCGAAGCTGTTGTAGGAGTGCGGCGGGGACCAGCCCCAACCGGCGAATATCGTAGCAGGTGCCTGCCGATCAGCCGAGAGCCCGCTCCGTGGCCTCCACGTCGGCGTGCATCTGGGCGATCAGGGCGTCAACCGAGCCGAACTGCCGCTCGTCCCGCAGGCGGCACACGAACGACACCCGGCCGGGCTCCCCGTAGAGATCGCCCTCGAAGCCGAGAAGGTAGGCCTCCACCAGGACCGACGCCGCCCCGGGCTCATAGAAGGTCGGCCGCCGCCCGACCGAGATCGCAGCCTGGTGCACCGTGCCGTCGGGGCGGGTGAAGTACCCGGCATAGATGCCGTCGGCCGGCAGGGCGATCTCCTCGCTGATGGCCAGGTTGGCGGTGGGAAAGCCCAGCTCAGGCCCACCGCGCCCGTCGCCGTGCACCACCGGCCCCCGGACTTCGTGGGGCCGGCCGAGCAGTGCGGCGGCGCCGGTGACGTCCCCCCCGGCTACCAGGGAGCGGATCCGGGTGGAGGAGACGGCATCCGCCCCGTCCCCGGTCAGCCCGACCCCCACCACGTCGAAGCCGTACCCCAGACCGAGCTCCCTCAGCAGCGCCACGTTGCCCCGGCGGCCGCGGCCGAAGTGGAAGTCCTCCCCGACCACCACCAGCCGGGCCGCCAAGGCCTCGACCAGCACCTCTTTGACGAAATCGGCGGCCGACTCCTTGGAGCGGCCTTCATCGAACGGCACCACCATGGTGCGCCCGATGCCGCAGCCGGCCAGCAGTTCGAGCTTCTGTGCGAGGTCGGTGAGCTGCTTGGGTGCCGAGGTGGGCCGGACCACCGTGGCCGGGTGGCGATCGAAGGTGACCACGACGGTGGAGAGCCCGACCGCTGCGGCCCGGTCGGACAGGTCCCGCAGGAGCGCCCGATGCCCCAGGTGGACCCCGTCATAGGCGCCGATGGTGACGGCTGTCCCTGTACCTGGCATCGCGAGTGAGGATAGACGTCAGTCCGCGCCCAGCACGACGGCGGGTTTGATCCGATCGGTTCCGGTGGCCTCGTACACCGCCAGGAGGTTCCCCCGATCGTCCAGCAAGGCCCAGGGGCCCTCTCCTCCGGCACCCAGTGGCACCTTGTCCAGGGGTAGCCCGGTCCGGATGGCGTCGGCGGTGGCGGGCTCGACGGTGACAAAGTCAAGGTCGCGCATGGCCTGGGCCGGGGTGAGGACGGCATCGGGCCCGATGAGCTGGAGGGGTCGCATGTCCGCCGCACCGAAGGAGCCGATGCGGGTGCGGCGCAGCGACCCGATGTGGGCCCCCCCCTGGAGCGCCAAGCCCAGGTCCTGGGCCAGGACACGGATGTAGGTGCCCGACGAGCACTCCACCTCGGCCTGGTACACGTTCAGCCGCACCGGGTCCGGCACCACGTCGAAACGGAAGACGGTCACCGGACGGGCGGGGCGATCGACCTCAAGTCCCTGGCGGGCCAGGTCGTGCAGCCGGCGGCCGCCGATCTTCACGGCCGACACCATGGGGGGCACCTGCTCAATGGCGCCGGTCAGCGCCGCCGCCGCCGCCCGCACCATTGCCGGGGTCACCGCCGACATGTCGTACTGGGCGACGATCTCCCCTGAGGCGTCCAGCGTCGAAGTCGCCGTGCCCAACACAATTTCCGCCGTGTAGGCCTTGGGCAGCGCGGTGAGGAAGCGCATGAGGCGGGTGGCCCGTCCCAGGCCGACCAGCAGCACGCCCGTGGCATCGGGATCCAGCGTCCCGGCGTGCCCGACCCGGCGCTGCCCGAAGATCCGCCGGCAGCGGGCGACCACATCGTGCGACGTCCAGCCGGCTGCCTTGTCGACGACCACCAGGCCGGTGACGCTCACGGTTCTTCGGGGCCGCTTTCCCTGTCCAGGCCACGCAGCAGCTCCTCGACCCGGGAACCGGCGACGATCGCCGGGTCGGCCCTGAACGTCAGCTTGGGCGTGCGCTTCATGGTGACCTGGTTCCCAATGAGCCGCTGGAGGTGGGGGCGCCTCTCCTCCAGCGCCTCTGCCGTCTCGGGGTCCAGGGAGACCAGGAAGACCGTGGCCGTGCGCATGTCGGCCGCGGTGTCGACCGAGGTCACCGTCACCATGCGCAGGCGCTCGTCGGCATCGGCCAGGCGTTCGAGCTCATCGGCGATGACCTGGCGCAACACCTGATTGACCCGCAAGGAGCGGGGGTATGTCGCCGTCCGCCGTTTCACGTCCGCGCGATCTCGCGCTCCTCAAAGGTCTCGATCACGTCGCCGTCCTTCAGGTCCTGGAAGTCGGAAAGCCCGATGCCGCACTCGAACCCGGCGGCCACCTCACGGGCGTCGTCCTTGAACCGGCGCAGCGAGTTGATGGTCCCCTTCCAGATGACAGTCCCCTCCCGCAGGAAGCGGACCTTGGACCCCCGGGTGATCTTGCCTTCACGCACGTAGCAACCCGCGATGGCGCCGATGCGGGGGACCCGGAAGATCTCCCGCACCTCGGCCTCGCCGGTGACCACTTCCTCGTAGAGCGGTGAGAGCAGCCCGAGCATGGCCGCCTCCAGATCCTCTAGCAGCTTGTAGATGATCTCGTAGGTCCGGATCTCCACGTCCGAGGACTCGGCCAGCTCGCGGGAGCGCTTGTCGGGACGCACGTTGAACCCGATGATGGTGGCGCTGGAGGCAGCCGCCAGCTGCACGTCGTTCTCCGTGATGCCCCCGATGCCCCGCAGGACGAAGCTCAACTTCACATCCTCCCGCTCCAGGCGCTTGAGGCTCTCCGTCACCGCCTCCAGCGAACCCTGGACGTCTGCCTTGAGGACGATGTTCAGCGTCGCCGTCTCACCCCGCTGAATCTGCTCGAAAAGGTCTTCCAGCTTGGCCCCGGTCGCCGCCGACGCCACCGGCTTGTGGCCGGACAGGCGGAAGCGCTGCGCCCTGGCCTCACCCAGTGTGCGGGCCCGGGCCAAGTCCTTGGCGCCGCGCACCTCGTCGCCGGCGTGTGGAGGCTCGGAGAAGCCGAGCACCTGCACCGGCGTGGACGGGAGGGCCTCCTTCACGTGGTCGCCCAGGTCGTCCACCAGGGCCTTCACCTTCCCCCAGGCGGCACCGGCCACCACGGGGTCTCCCACCCGCAGCGTCCCCTGCTCGACGATCACCGTGGCCACCGGCCCCCGGCCGGCTTCCAGGTTGGCCTCCAGCACGACGCCGCGCGCCTCGCCCTCGACCCGGGCGGTCAACTCCTCCACCTCGGCCACCAAAGTGATCTGCTCCAGCAGGTCGTCGATGCCGGTCCCCTGCAGAGCGGACACTTCGACCACGATCGTCTCGCCACCCCAGGCCTCGGGGACCAGCCCGCGTTCGGACAGCTGCTGCAGCACGCGGGCGGAGTCGGCGTCGGGACGGTCCATCTTGTTGACGGCCACGATGATCGGCACATCGGCGGCCCGGGCATGGTCTATCGCCTCGACGGTCTGGGGCATCACGCCATCATCGGCGGCGACGACCAATATGACGATGTCGGTGGCCTGGGCCCCCCGGGCGCGCATGGCGGTGAAGGCGGCGTGGCCCGGGGTGTCGATGAACGTGATGCGCTTGTCGTTCCAGACCACCTGGTAGGCCCCGATATGCTGGGTGATGCCGCCGGCCTCGCCCGCCACCACGTCGGTGGAGCGGATCCGGTCGAGCAGCAGGGTCTTCCCATGGTCGACGTGGCCCATGACGGTCACCACCGGCGGGCGCGGCCGCTGATCGGATTCGTCCTCCTCGTCCTCCTCCTCGAAGTACCGGGCCAGCAGCTCGGCTTCCTGCTCCTCGCCCGGGTCCACCAGGCGCACCTCGGCCCCGAGTTCCGCCGCGAACAGCTCGATCATGTCGTCGGAGAGCGACTGGGTGGCCATCACCATCTCGCCCTGGAGAAGCAGGAAGCGGACGATGTCCCCGGCACTCCGGTTGAGCTTCGGCCCCAGGTCGCGGGCGGTCGAACCCCGCTCGACGATGACCTCGCCGTCGGGCACCGGGGCCGTGGACGGCTGATAGCTGGTGAGCTGGGTCGGCTCGAGCTCTTCGAGGTTGCGCCGACGCCGACGGGCACGCCGCTGCGGGGGCCGGCGGCCAGGCATCCCGCCGCCGCGACCACCCGATGGCGGTGCACCGGTCGGAGCCCCGCCTCCCGGGCGACCCCCGAAGCCGCCGGCAGATGGTCGTCCACCGAAACTGCTGCTCCCGGGACCACCGGGACCACCCGTGGGGCGGCCGGCTCCGGGTGCCGGGCGTCCCCCGGTGCGGGCTGGGTAGGTGCCGGGCGGGCGACTCGG
>Ga0307372_10001243_pt1 | contig 44821 bp, 44 predicted proteins | sample OX1MG_FD_202533 | JGI IMG/M metagenome (GOLD analysis project Ga0307372, IMG submission 202533) | Soil microbial communities from Risofladan, Vaasa, Finland - OX-1 | ecosystem: Environmental > Terrestrial > Soil > Coastal area > Acid sulfate soil | place: Finland: Risofladan, Vaasa | collected...
GGATGCGGCCTACGGGGCGGCTGCACATCGGGCATTACTTTGGCGCGCTGTCGAATTGGCTGAAGATGCAGGAGGAGTACGACTGCTACTTTTTCGTGGCGGACTGGCACGCGCTGACGACGCATTATGCGGATAGTTCGCAGGTGGCGGCGAACACGCTCGAAGTGGCGACCGACTGGCTCGCGGTGGGCCTTGATCCGCGAACACATGACAACGTGACGCTGTTTATTCAGTCCGCCGTGCCGGAACACGCCGAGCTGCATCTGCTGCTGTCGATGATTACGCCGCTGTCATGGCTCGAGCGCGTCCCGACGTACAAAGAGCAGATCGAGAATTTGCGCGACAAGGATTTGGGGACGTATGGCTTTTTGGGTTATCCGCTGCTGCAGAGCGCCGATATTGTGATGTATGGCGAGCCGGGGCAGCAGTTGTTGGTGCCCGTGGGCGAGGACCAGGCCCCGCATATTGAGATGACGCGCGAAATCGTGCGCAAGTTCAATTTTTCGTTCAGTTTTGCTATTGACGAGGCCATCTTTGCAGAGAGAAACAAGAAATTACTAAAGGCTGAGACGAAACTTGCAATCATTGGAGATAGCCTGATTCCTCCGCCAGGTAGGAACTATACGGATGAGCAAAAGAACGAGATTCGCGCAGTGTTCTTGAATCAAGCACGCGAAGTAGGGATAAAGAATTTTTACGCGTGGCTGAGTCCTCAAGAGCTCAAGGTGTTTTTCATTTCCAACGATGTCCTGCAAGAGCCGGATGTGATTCTCACCGAAACGCCGCGCGTCCCTGGCACCGACGGTCGTCGCATGGCGAAGAGCTACGGCAACACGATTTGGCTAAGCGATCCGCCGGAAGAAATTCGCAAAAAAGCGCACAACATGATGACGGACCCGCAGCGCGTGCGGCGAACGGATCCGGGGCGGCCGGAGGTGTGTCCTGTGTTTGCGTATCACAATTTATTTCCGGTGGAGAAAAGCGCGGAGGATCGCGCGCGGATCGAGCGCGTGAATCGCGAATGCCGGACGGCGGAAATTGGATGCGTGGATTGCAAGAAGCTGATGGCGGATGCGCTGGTGAAATGGATCGAGCCGGTTCAGGCACGGCGGCGGGAATATGAGGCGAATCCGCAGCGCGTCTGGGGGATACTGGAGGACGGATCGAAGCGCGCGAAACGCGTGGCGGAGCAGACGATGGAGCGCGTGCGCGAGGCAGTATTCAATTGGGAAAGGGCGGGAAGGCCAGGCGCGACAATCGGCGCTGGCAAAGGTAAAGTCGCAGCCGAGAAATAGACGTGGAGCAAACTTCGACTACTTCCCGCGTGTGACGCGCCTTTCCCGTGTCAGGGCAGGCGGGAAAGGAGCCGATTTTTGTAGGCCCCGGTATCAATACTTCGGCGCTTCGCGCCGACGGCCCGACCATAGTCGGGCCCTACACGCAGGACGACGCGTTCGGGGAACAAGAATGGCGGGCGGGCGCAGATAAAGGTAGCGTGACGGCGAGCGACTAAGATGCGCGATCGGCTGCTGGCGCAGCCGCGGGCGACCTAAAGGTCGCCCCTACGAAAGTCCCCCGCCCTTCGCCAAAAGCGCTCCCTTCCTGCGTCAGGGCGAGCAGGATGGGGCACCTGCCGTGTTTAATTGGGAAGCGGCGGGACGGTGCGGTAATGCAGTGACGAGTGATAAGTGATGAGTGGCAAGTGACGAGTGGCAAGTGACGAGTGACCCTTCGTTCCTCAGGGTAAACAAATGATGAGTGACCTTCGGTGCGTGGACAGAATGGTGGCGAGGATGAAGATATTTCTGGCGGGCGTCGCGTTGATTGGCGTTTGCGGCGTATGCGCTTCGCAGGCGAAGGCGCAAGCGCCCGCGGTGAGTATGGGGCGCGCGCCAGTGGTGGTTGAGTTATTCACGTCCGAGGGATGTTCCGATTGCCCGCCGGCGGAGGCGCTGGCGCGGAAGTTAGAAGAGCAGCCCATCCCGGGCGCCGATGTGATCGTGCTCGAAGAGCACGTGGATTATTGGAATCGGCAGGGATGGATCGATCCGTTTTCTTCGATGGAATGGACGGAGCGGCAGCAGGCGTATGTGGCCAGCGCCAATGGCAATCCGTACACGCCGGAGATGGTTGTGAATGGGCAGAGCCAATTCGTGGGGAGTGACGCGCGAGAGGCGGTGGCTGCCATCGAGAAAGCAGCGCGCGGAGTGGAAACGAGCGTCACGATTGGCGGCGGGAAAATCGTTGCGAAGGATTCGGAAGATTTCACGGTGTCGGTGGGAAAGCTGGCGGGAAATCCGGGCAATGATGTGGCGGAAGTGTGGCTGGCGGTGGTCGAGGATGGGCTGCATTCCTCGGTGACTCGTGGAGAGAATGCGGGACACGTCTTATATCACGCGGCCGTGCTGCGGTCGCTGCATAAAATGGGTGTCGCAGAGGCAAAGGGAGGGGCAGCGTCGTTTGCCGGAAATGCGCGCGTGGCATTCAAGAGCAAGTGGAATCGTAAGAATGTGCGCGTGGTCGTGTTTGTACAGGAGAAAAAGAGCCGGGCGATTCTTGGTGCGGCATCGACGAAGATTACAGATAGAGTGGTCGCAGGCGACTAAGTTGCGCCATCGGCTGCTGGCGCACCGGCGGGCGACCTGAAGGTCGCCCCTACGAAAGTCCCCACCCTTCGCGCCATTGTCCACGACGGGCGCTCAGGATGGGGCACCCGCAGAAGCGTAATGCGGACAATCAGGAGCGAGAGATCGTAACCGATGGCGGCGAACGCACAACCGGATTACCGGATTCAACTGGCGGCGTATGAAGGGCCGCTCGATTTGCTGCTGGATTTGGTGCGCAAGCAGGAAATCGACATCCACAATATTCCCATCGCGAAAATCACGCAGCAGTACCTCGACTATTTGCACCAGCTCGAAACATTGAACGTGGATATTTCCGCCGATTTTTTGTACATGGCGGCGACGCTGATTTACATCAAGTCGAAAATGCTGCTGCCGGTGGATCCGCTGGCGCCTCCGGAGGAGCAGGATCCGCGCGGCGAATTAGTGTACCGGCTGCTCGAACACGAGAAATTCAAGAACGCGGCGCAGATGCTTTACGAAAAGCAGCAGCTCGAGGCGCACGTGTGGTCGCATCCGGATTTGTCGCTGTACCAGAGTGAAGAGACGGAAGGCGAGATGATCGTTTCGCTGGTGGATTTGGTGAAAGTGTTCCAGCAAGTGCTCGAGCGGCGCAGGGAAGTGGCGAAGATCGAGCTCGAGCACGAAGTGGTGACGGTGGCGCAGATGATGGAGCAATTGCGGGCGCGTCTGGTGGCGGGCGACGGGCCCGTGTCGCTCGCGGAATTTTTCGAGGCGTGCCCGTCGCGGCGCGCGATGATTGTGGCGCTGCTGGCGGTGCTCGAAATGGTGAAGCTGCAGGCGGTGGCGCTGGTGCAGGAGAAAATGTTCGGCGATATTTTGCTGCGGAAGCACAAGATGTTCGATCTGGTGTTTGAAGGCGGCGACGCGATGTCCAAGATTGATGACGAATACCTCTAACATGGAACGAACCCAATGACGGAACAGGAATTGCAGAGCGCGCTGGAAGCGATCATTTACGCGGCGGACGAGCCGGCGACGCTGGACCACATTGTCGCGGCGATTGGCGGCGAACGAAGCGAAGTGCGCGCGGGACTCGACCGGCTGGTCGCTTCGTATGCGGTGGAGGAGCGCGGCGTCGAGATTCGCAAGGTTGCGGGCGGCTGGAAGATGTACACGAAGGCGCAGCATCATGAAGTGGTGCGAAAATTCATCAAGGGATTGCGGCCTCCGCTGCGATTGACGATGCCGGCGCTCGAAACGCTTTCCGTGATCGCGTACAAGCAGCCCGTGACGCTGCCGGAACTGAATGAAGTGCGCGGCGTGAATTGCGGCGGCGTGGTGAAGACGCTGCTCGAACGGCGGCTGATTACGACGGCGGGGCGCAAGGAAGCGGTCGGGCGGCCGATTCTGTACCGCACGTCGAAGGATTTCCTGATGCGATTTGGGCTGGCGGATTTGGAGGAGCTGCCGAGTTTGAAGGAATTCGAGCAGCTCGCGCAAGCAGCGCTGGGCGCGGATGAAGGGATCGCGCCGGCGGAGCCGGAAGAGGGAGCATCGGCGCCGAGCGGAAGGCTGGAACTCGTGAGCCGGGATGCGCGGACGGACGATGCCGATACGCGACAGGGAAGCGACGAAAATTCCGCGAAGATAGAGAGAAACGAAGTGGAACCCGTGCCATTGGTTGAAGCGAGCGAATCGACGCATGACGCGGCGGAGCAAGCGGGCGACTCCTCCACGATGCGCGAGCTGGGCGCAACAGAGGCCCCGAGCCAAACATTTGAACGGGACGCTCCGGACGACGAATCGCGCGGCAAAGCTGCGGGAAGGTGAGACGATGAGAAAATATTTTCTCCATGTGGTTTTCTGCTTGCTCGCTGGCGCAATGCTTCCCGGTTTTGCGCTCGCGCAGGGCGAAGTGCGCCTTTCTTATTTGGGCACTGCGGGCTGGGAGATCACGAACGGCAAGACGGTCATTCTCGTGGATCCGTATCTGTCGCGGCTAAAAATGGAAATTCCCGGCGCACCGCCGGATCCTGGCGATCATCGCCCCACGTTTTCTCTGAACGATATCGCCAAATCCGACAAATCTGTCATCGATGCGCACATCAAGCGCGCCGATTTCATTCTTATCACTCACACCCATATCGACCACGTCCTGGATACTCCTTACATTGCGCGAAAAACCGGCGCAACCGTGATTGGAACCGAAAGCACGACGAATTTTGAGCGAGACAGCGGCGTTCCTGATGCCCAGTTGCTCACAGTGTTGGGCGGCGACGACTTGCAGCTCCCGGGCTTCTCGGTGCGCGTTATTCCGAGCCTCCACGGGATTTTGCGCCACGCCTCGAACATCTCACATTTTTCGATGCCGCCGCCCTCGACGATCTTTCCTGCGAATGCAAGAGCGCCGTTTCGCGTGCGCGACCTGCTCATTGAGGGTGGAACGCTCGCATACTTGATTCGTCTGAATGGCGTCCGCATCCTGGTGTTCGGCTCCATGAACTATATTGAGCGGGAAGTGGACGGCTTGCATCCGGATGTCGCCATCGTCGGTGCGGGTCCCTCATACCGCGAAATATACAATTACACGCCACGTCTGCTCCGTGCCCTTGGCTATCCGCGTCTCGTGTTGCCGACGCATTGGGATCTCTTTAACGTTCCCTACAGCGCCTCTCAGCACTGGGCGACTGAACAGCTGCAGTCCTTTATCGCGGGGGTCAAGGCCGCGTCGCCGAAGACACGAGTGATCGTGCCGAAGTACTTCCAGCCGATTGTTGTGAAGGCGCAGGCGAAGCCGGCGGTTCAGAACCGATAGCGGATTAAATTAATGCTTATGACATATCGGTTATAATAGAAAAAGTCCAGAGCGTGCAACGCTCGGATTGCTTTATCGTACTGATGGCATTTAACGCTTGAACTGTGAAATCCCCATGGAAGAACGGCTGCAGAAAATCATTGCGCGGGCGGGAGTCGCTTCACGGCGGCACGCCGAGGAATTGATTACCGCGGGACAAGTCGCGGTGAACGGGCAAGTGGTGACGGAACTGGGAACGAAGGCGGACGCGGGGCGGGATCATATTCGCGTCTCGGGGAAATTGTTGCGCGAGCGCGAGACGAAAGTTTACATCATGCTGCACAAGCCGGATGGCGTGGTGGCGACGCTGCGCGATCCCGAAGGGCGCAGGACGGTTGCGGATTTTCTCTCCGGCGTGCAAGGACGAGTTTTCCCGGTTGGCAGGCTGGAGTATCACACGTCCGGGCTGCTGCTGCTGACCAATGACGGAGACCTCGCAAACCGGATGATGCGCGCGCACGCGCTGCCGCAGAAATATTGCTGCAAAATTTCGGGAGCGCTGAACGATGCGGAAATTCGCGACGCGCAATCGCGCGGGCGCGTGAAGATGCAGCGCGCGAAGGGCATGCCGGGCGGATGGTGGGACGTCACGACCGCGGGCGTGAGCAAGGACGCATTCCGCGACGCTCTGTTCGCGAGCAAGCATCCGGTCGAGAAAATGAAACGCATCGCGGTGGGGCGTTTGGAATTGGGTTCGCTGGCGTCGGGGGAGTACAGGCACGTGACGCGCGATGAAGTGGCGGAGCTCGAGCGTGCCGTCACGCGCGCGGAGCTTCATCCCGAAGGAAGCGGCGAAATTGTCGCGCCACGAGGGCGGTCGAAGCCAGCGGCGCGCGGCTTCCGAACCCGAAAGCGCTCGCAGCGTATGAACCACTCGGCGGCCAGCTCGGCAGCTCGACCGGCGAAAAGCCGCTTTCCAAAACGAAAGGGCTAAGCGCGCATGGCGAAATCCTTCCAGGACGGCATTCCACAATATATCCGCGAGATTGACGCGTACATTCCCGGCAAACCAGTCGAGGAAGTGGAGCGCGAGCTGGGGATACGCGCGATCAAGCTGGCGTCGAATGAAAATCCGCTGGGACCTTCGCCGATGGGCGTGGAAGCGGCGAAGAAGGCGCTCGGCGAGTCGAACCGCTATTCCGACGGCGGAAGCTATTATTTGCGCGAGGCGCTGGCGAAGCGACAGGAAGTAGCGCGCGAGAACATCCTGGTCGGCTGCGGCTCGACGGATTTGATTCACCTCGCCGCGTCGGTGTTGCTGGGGCCGGGCGAAAGCGCGGTGACGTCGGAAGGATCGTTTCCGCTGTACTACATCGCGATCGAGAAAATGGGTGCGAAGCTGATCGCGGTGCCGCTGAAAAACTATTCGTTCGATCTGGATGCGATTGCGCGCGCCGTCGAGCCGGAAACGAAACTGATTTATATTGCCAATCCGAATAATCCCACGGGAACGGTGTTTGGCGCGGACGCATTCGGAGAATTTTTGACGAAAGTGCCGGAGCGCGTGCTGGTGGTGCTCGACGAAGCGTATTACGAATACGTTTCGATGCCGAATTATTCGCGGTCGATTGAATTGGTGCAGGAGGGCAGAAATATTCTCGTGCTGCGAACGTTTTCGAAGGTGTACGGCCTGGCGGGATTGCGGATAGGCTATGGCATTGGGCCCGCGGAATTGCTCGCGGAGATCGACAAGATACGTTTGCCGATTCCGGTGTCGGGCGTGGCGCAGGCGGCGGCGCTTGCGGCGCTCGACGATGAAGAACATGTGCGGCGTTCGATTGAAGTGAATCGCGAAGGGTTGGCGCAATTGGGAACAGGGCTGCACGAAATGGGCGTGAAATTCGTGCCGTCCGTGACAAACTTTATTTTGGTGCAGGTGGGCCGCGGCGCCGACGCTCTCGCGACGGAAATGATGAAGCTCGGCGTGATTGTGCGGCCGATGGGCTGGATGGGATTCCCGGAAGCGATTCGCGTGAGCGTGGGGACGGCGGAAGAAAACGACGCATTTCTGCGCGCCCTGGGGCAATTGCAGGCGAGCGCGGGGAGCGCGAAACGCAGCGAGCGAGTGCGGGGTTGATGACAGGGAACCGGACCGAGAGCAAAAGCGAAACGGCGACGCAGGCGGTTGCGAGCGACCCGATTCGCGCTTTGCTCGAAACGGGCCGGACGATTGCGGTGGTGGGATTGTCGTCGAACAAAATGCGACCGAGCTATGGCGTGACGGAATATCTGCAGCGCGCGGGGTATAAAATTATTCCCGTGAATCCGAACGAAACGGAAATCCTTGGCGAGCGCGCGGTGACGCGGCTCGAAGACATTCGCGAGAAAGTGGACATTGTGGATATTTTCCGGCGCTCGGAATTTGTGCCGGAGGTGGTGGAGAGCGCGATTGCGATTGGCGCGAAAGCGATTTGGATGCAGGAAGGCGTAATCCATGAAGAGGCCGCGGCACGCGCGCGCCTCGCCGGACTGACGGTGGTGATGGATTTGTGCATTCTGAAGGAACACGCGAGGCGATTCCGCCGATGACGACAGGAACGAAGTGGCTTGGGCGCCGGGGCTGGACCCGGCGCGTTATTTTCGCCGGCATGGCGATGATTCTCTTTGCCGCGTTTGTCACCGCCGCGGCGGTGAATGACGACAAGGCCGAAGGCAGGCGCTGGTGGAGCGACATAAAATTTCTCGCGAGCAATGATCTCCGCGGACGCATGACGGGAAGCGTCGGTTATCAGGAAGCCGCGGGCTATGTCGCGGAGAGGTTCAAGAAAGAGGGATTGAAGTCCGCAGGCACGGTGGGATTTTTTCAGCCCGTGCGGTTCGAGTCTTACGAAATTGACGAAGCGCGGTCGTCGCTCGAAATTGTGAATGGCGGAAAGTCGACGCTATTGAAATTGGGGCATGAAGCGATTTTGCGGCCCGCGGCCGATTCGGCGAGCAAAATCGACGCGGCGGCCGTGTTCGTGGGCTACGGAATGTCGGTGCCCGAAGCGCATTACGACGATCTCGCGGGCATGGACTTGCGCGGCAAAATCGCTGTTTTTTTGACGGGCGGCCCGTCGACGATCAAGGACCCGCTGCGCGCGCACGAGGAGTCGATGGGCGAGCGCTGGAAAGCATTGAAAGCGGCGGGCGCGATTGGCATCGCGGTGATACCAAATCCGTCGGAGCAGGAAATTCCGTGGGAACGCATCGCGGCAAATCGCCAGCGGCCCTCGCTGGAACTGGCCGACGCCGCGTTGCGGCGGGATCAGGGAATACAAATCGACATGACCATCAATCCCAGCGACGCGGACGAATTTCTGGCTGGTTCGGGACACACGATGGCCGAAATTATCGCGGCGGCGAAAGCGAAGAAACCGTTGCCGCATTTTCCGCTGGCGGTGAAAATTCGCGCGACGATCGTGGTGAACAAATCGCCCAAGGAATCGCCGAACGTCGCGGGAGTGCTGGAGGGATCCGATCCCGTGCTGAAAAAAGAGTACGTGATTGTGAGCGCGCATCTGGATCACTTGGGCGTGGGCGCCGCGGTGAACGGAGATGATATTTACAACGGCGCGATGGACAACGCGTCCGGCGTCGCCGCGCTGGTTCAAATCGCGCGGGATTTTCGCGAGTCCGGAACGAAACCGAAGCGCTCGGTGATGTTTCTGGCGATATGCGGCGAGGAAGAAGGGGAACTGGGTTCTTGGTATTTTGCGAATCATCCTTCGGTGCCGGCGAAAAATATCATTGCGGACGTCAACATGGATATGTTTCTGCCGTTGTTTCCGTTGAAATATTTGCAGGTGCAGGGTCTTGATGAATCGACGCTCGGCGACGACATTCGCGCCGTGGGCAAAGCGGACGGAATCGACGTGATTGAAGACGAGCAGCCGTCAGCGAACCGCTTCATTCGCAGCGACCAGTATAGTTTTATTCAGCGCGGCGTTCCGGCGCTGGCATTCAAGTTCGGATACGTGAAGGGATCGCCGCAGGAAAGAATCTTCAACGATTGGGTGCACACGCGTTACCACGAGCCGTCGGATGATATCAATCAAAAACCGGTGAATCAGGAAGCGGCGGGGAAATTCTGCCACATGCTTTTTTTGCTGGCGGACCGGGTTGCGGATGATGCCGCGCGGCCCGCGTGGGAGCCGACGAGTTTCTTCCGGCGATTCGCAAAAGCCAATTAGCTCGCATTTTCGCGTTCGCATTTAACAAGTCCGCCAGGCGGGGGCGGAGATGATACGGTCTGGCCTCCCACTCTGCTCGCCCTTGCTTATGTAAACGGTCAGATGTACATTCCGCCCTACCGGAAAGTTAACACCGGAATTTCGACTTATCCCACGGAGGCAAAGATGACCATTACCCGAGGGTTGTGCGCGTCACTACTGTTTCTCGGAGCCGTCGCACTTGCCGGCTCCGTCACGGTGCGGGCTCAGAACGCTAACGAGCCGGTGATCAACATGCATTCGACACTGAAGTTCGGCCCGCTGCCCAATTTGCCCGCGTGCCTGACGGGGGCTTCCGAACGCGGGAACCCGATGACCGAGGAGTCGGTTCTTCTTCTGCATTTCAGGCCGGGTTGCCGAGTGCCGTGGCACTGGCACACGGCGGAGGAAACGCTCTTGGTCGTGAGCGGCACGCTTCGCGCAGAAATGAAGGGCGGGGCCAAGCCGATGTTTCTCCACGGGGGCGACTACGCACTTATGCCATCGCACAACATCCATCAGGCGATGTGCGTGGGGACGGTTCCGTGCAGCTTGTTCCTGCATTCGAGCGCCGCGTTCGATATTCATTACGTGGACAGCGCCGGTAAGGAAATCCCCCTAAGCGAAGCGGTGAAACCGGCTGCCAAAGCGCGCGCGAAAACCCGCTGACGCTTGCCGCAGCGTTTAACTTCGTAAGTTTTTTCATCCGAATGCCGGCGGGTGGCTAGGGCAGCGAGTAAATGGAGATTTTGTTGTTGCCCGGCTCGGTGACGGCAAGGGTGTGCCCATCCGGCGAGACGCCGAAGCTGTGGTAAACGAGGTCGTGAAGAATGGGAGTGAGATTGCCGCCGGGGATCGAGACCCAAACGAGATCGCTCAATTGTTTTTCAGGGCCGCGTTTCAGCAGGACGCGCTGCTCATTGGCGCCCCAGGCGAACGTGCCGTACGCGCAATGGACGGTGGTGGCAATTTTGGGATTCGCGACGGAACGGATTTCCAGCGTGTCGCCGTCGCGAAAATACGCGACTTTGTCGCCGCTGGGCGAGATGGAAAGCTGGCCGATGTAGCCATCGAGAATCGCGAGCGTTTCATCGGTTCCGTGAAGAAGATCGAGATGGACAAGCTTGATGGGGCCGGAGAGCGCTTGGTCACGCTCGATGGCGACGGCGGAGTTATGCGCGGCGTCCCACGCGACGGCGGTGAAAAAATGGCCGCTGAAAATGGCGCTGCCCGCGCCGAGTGCAGGGTGAACGATGCCGACGCGATAAAGTAATTCGGAATCCTCGTCGCGAAGAAGATAGGCGACGGTGGCTCCATCAACGAGCCAGTTGGCCTGAATGCCATCTTCGATGACGCTGGTTTTCGTGCCCGCCACCGGAATTTCCTTGCCTTCGTCGGTCATCAGGTCGACGAGTTTGCCTTCATGAGTGTCTCCTTGCGCGTCGGTGAACTGGTCGGTGGTCATTTGAACCGTGAGACGGCGGCCGTCGGGAGAAAATGCGAGGCGATTGATTGCAAAACTGAATGGCGTGGGCGAATTGACCAGCTTTTCGCCGTCGACGATTTTCTTGCGCTTACCGTTGCGCGTGAGCATCCAAATATTGTCGCGCTCGATTGTATCGTGGCCGAACTTCAACTGGCGAAAAGTGGCGCAGGCGACGCGGCCGTCGGAAGAAACGGCGAAGGCGCGGCACGCGAGTTTGAAACTGGCGAGGGGCTTCTGCTCCTGCGCGTGAAGGCGCGGCGCGGCGGCGAAAAAAGCGACAATCGCGCCGCAGGCCAGCGTGCGCCGGGCGATATGGTTCACGCGGCGTCGCGCGCATCCGCTGCTGGCCGCCAATCTGACGTTTATTCGGATCATCCGTCTGAACATTAACCTACTCATTCTTCCGTCCCCTCTTTTTGTGTTCCGCGCCGCGGTTCGGGCTTCGTTTCCTGTTTTGTCTCGCCCTTTGTTTCGTGCTTTGTCTCGCCCTTTGTTTCGTGCTTTGTCTCGCGCTGAGTTTTGGATTCGCTCGGCTTTGATTTGATGCGGCGGATCTCTTCAAGGCGCTGGCGAATGCGCGCTTCCGCGCCCTGATCGGTCGGATGATAGTAAACGCGATCGCGGAGGCTGTCAGGCAGGCAAGTCATGTTCGTGACTTTTTCCTCGGCGTTGTGCGCGTATTGATAGCCCTTGCCGTAGCCGGCGTTCTTCATCAAGCCGGTGACGGCGTTGCGCAAATGAAGCGGAACAGGTTCGGCAATCGTGCGCTGCAAATCTTCGTGGACGGAATTATACGCGGTGTAAACGGCATTGGATTTCGGCGCGAGCGCGAGATAGACAGCCGCTTCCGCGAGAGCCAGGTGGCCTTCCGGAATGCCGAGAAAATCGAAGGCGTTCATCGCGGCGAGCGTGACGTTCAGTGCGTTGGGGTCCGCGAGGCCGATATCTTCGCTGGCCATGCGCACCAGCCGGCGCGCGAGATAGAGCGCGTCTTCGCCGGATTCGATCATGCGCGCGAGCCAATACAGCGCGGCGTCGGGATCGGAATTGCGCACGGATTTGTGCAGCGCGGAGATGAGATTGAAATGCTCCTCGCCGGATTTGTCATAGAGCAGAAGTTTGTGCTGGAGGACGTCTTCGAGGCGCTCGCGAGAAACGATGCGGCGGCCCGCGGAATCCGGCGCGGTGCCGAGGACAACGGCTTCGAGGGTGTTGTAGGCGGCGCGGCCATCGCCATTGGCCAACTGCGCGATGCGATCGAGCACGTCATCGGGGATTTCGACTTGCTCTCCGCCGAGGCCGCGTTGTTTGTCGGCGAGCGCGCGATGTAGAAGATCGATGATTTGCTCCGCGGAGAGCGCGCGGAGAATGTAAACCTTCATGCGCGAAAGAAGCGGCGCAATCACTTCGAAGGAGGGATTTTCGGTGGTCGCGCCGATCAGCAGAATCGTGCCGGCTTCGACGGCGGGCAGAAACGCGTCCTGTTGCGCTTTGTTGAAGCGGTGAATTTCGTCGACGAAGACCACGGTGCGGCGGCCGTAATGGCGCGCGCCTTCCGCGTCGGCCATCACTTGCTTGATTTCTTTTATGCCGGACATTACGGCGCTGAAGGGGACGAATTCGGAGCGCGTCTTTTTGGCGATGAGGCGCGCCAGAGTGGTTTTCCCGCAGCCGGGCGGACCCCAGAAAAGCATGGAGACCATGTCGTCGCGTTCGATCTGCGTGCGCAGAGGCTTTCCGGGAGCGAGGAGTTCGTCCTGGCCGACCACTTCGTCTAGCGTGCGCGGGCGCATGCGGTCGGCGAGAGGGCGCGCGCCGCGCGACGCTTCGTTTTCTGGTCCCTCGGGTTCGATGGCGCGAAACAGGTTCATGGCGATGACTGGCGATTCATTTCGAGCTGCGGCGCTGTCGCGCGGCTTCGTACAGAATAAGCGATGCGGCGATGGCAGCGTTCAAGGATTCCACTGGCTCCGCAAGTTGGATGCGGATGAGCGCGTCGGCGCTGCGTTCTATTTCCGGAGCGAGGCCCGCGCCTTCGTTGCCGATGAAAAGAGCGACGGGCTGGCGAAAGTCGAATGTGCCGGGATCGCGCGCGTCGGGATTTTTCGCGGAAGAGGCGGCGACGATTTTCAGGCCAGAAACGCGGAGTTGCGCGAGCGCGACCGGTGCAGCGAGTTCGGAAATTATGGGCAAGCGCAACGCGGAGCCTGCGGAAGAGCGCAGAGATTTTGGTGAATAAGGATGCGCAGTGCCTCGGAGGGCGATAGCACCCGTTGCGCCGAGGGCTTCGGCGGAGCGCAGAATCGTGCCAACGTTGCCGGGGTCCTGCACGCCGGCGAGGACCACAACGAGCGGGTCGCCGCCGCGAAGCAAGTCTTCAAACGCGAATGGGCGCGGGCGCAGAAGAGCGGCAATGCCTTGCGGAGTTTCCGTTGCGGCTACCGACGCGAAAAGTTTGTCCGTGGTACGCAGGACGAGCGTGGGACGGTCGAGTTCAGCGAGCAGCGCCGCAAGCGGCGCTTCGGCGGAGGCGCTGGCGAGGATGGCTTCGAGTTCGAGGCCGGAGCGAATCGCCTCGGAAACCAGGCGGGTGCCTTCAAGGCCGATGCGCTGGCCTTCGGGCCGCGAGGATTGCAAAACCGCGCGAAACAGTTTCAGCCAATGGTTTTCGCGCGAAGTGATGGGAGCGCTTTGGGTTGCGCGCGCCGCGGCGGATTTTCTGGATGAGGAGCGGGATTGTATTTTTACCACAGGCTCACGCCGTCCGATGATCTACCGGGCGCCAGTTTGACTCGCACTCGCCTGGCATCAATACGGCCAGTCAATATGTAGCATGATCGAGGTGTTCGTGCGCGCTCTTTCCGTGAACCAGGGGTTCGGCTGCGGCTATGAAAATCGGGAAATGGTAACAAAATGTACCTTGGGAAAAATGCACATTTGTCCCGGTTAGAAAGGGGTCGGATCGTGTGTTTTCTATGACTTGCGTGCGTTTCTAATCCGTTAGGTGTCCCGGTTAAAAAAATCATATATTTGCTGATTTTGGTGCAGAAATGCCCTGGGAGGGAGGTTGGAGGAACCGCTAGGCGGAGCACAGACTCCGCCGTCGCCCTATTGGGAGGGCGCGGGAGATGGCGAGGTGTAGCGACATAATCACGCAGTACATATATCACAAACGTACGGGGCTTGGCAAGTGCGAATTCGGTGTTCGGGAAAACACCGGTCCGAAAAGGCCCCACGCTCACAAAAGCATGGGGCACCCTAAAAAGCTAGACCCTATAGCCTGCGTCACCCGCCGAAGTGGCGAGTGCGGGCCTGACCCTTCGATTTTGCCTCAGGGTAAAAGGCCGCCGCTACAGAAACAGAAAGAGCCGGCGAGACGCCGGCGCTACGAAAAGGGTAAAAGGCTGCCGGACTAGAAATCGCAAGGCGCAGAGTCTTGAAGAGCGAGACTCTGCGCTACCTGCTACCTGCCTCAATTCAAATAGCGGAAGAAAATTTACGCAGCCTTCCTGACTACCGCGATTCGCCATAGCATTTCCGTGCTTGAAGGGGAGCGCGTGCTAAAATTTGGATGACGCAGAGTTAGCATCGCCGCGCATTCGCGCGCCGACGGCCCGACCCTAGTCGGGCCCTACACGAGCAAAAGGCGTGAGCGCGACACATGGCGATGTGCCGAAGCGGCGAGAGCGGCGGGGACTTGCATTGCGGAGGGTGAATTGGGGAAAGTGATGGGGCGGGAGGAGTTGATGCGGCGGGTGGCGGAGGCAAAGGGCGCGGGGCGGCGCGTGGTGTTCACGAATGGATGCTACGATTTGCTGCATCCGGGGCACATACGGCTGCTCGAAGAGGCGCGAGGACTGGGCGACGTGCTGGTGCTGGCGCTCAATAGCGACCGCAGCGTGCGCGAGAATAAGGGCGCGAATCGTCCGATCGTTCCGGAAGGAGAACGCGCGGAAATTGCGGCGGCGCTGGCGGCGGTGGATTTTGTGGTGCTGTTCGACGAGCCGACGCCGCGGGAGATTATTGCGAGCGTGCTGCCGGATGTGCTGGTGAAGGGAAGCGATTGGGGCGCGGACGAAATTGTGGGGCGCGAAGAAGTGGAAGCGGCGGGCGGGCGCGTGGTGTCTGTGCCGCTGGAGCCGGGGTATTCGACGTCGTCGATTATTGAGAAGATTTTGAAGATTCCGGCATGATGTGTTTTTGGGCGGCGAACTGCTTTTGCGCGCGGGAGGCAGGCATTTCGGATGGCGTGGTGCTGTTTGACGACTCGACGTGCGACGACTCGGCGCTCCGCGCCGACGGCCGGACCATAGTCCGGCCCTACAGGAGCCGAGGCGACGAGCGAGTGGAGTTGACGCAGGGAGTGGCGGGTTGACCCTTCGGCGTTGCCTCAGGGCAAGAGGCCTCCGGTGAGAGAGCCAAAAGAGCCGGCGGGACGCCGGCGCTACGGGTTCGGCAGGGAATAGGCAACGCGGGGAGCGGCGGTTGAAGGCCGCCGCTCCAGAAGGCCAAAGGTCCATCATTGAGATGTTCATTGAAAGCGGTTTGAAAATTCCAACATGATTCTTCCCCTGGTCGGCGAGCTGCTTTCCCGCGTGGGACGCCAGCGCGCTGTTGAAGAATGCTTCGACCGTTTGCGGCGGGGCGCGCCCGCCCAGGCGGGCAAGCCCGCCACGGCGGACAGGCGCGGAGTGGTGCTGACGGGGCTTACGGATCCCGCGAAGGCGCTGCTGACGGCGCTCGCGGTGCAGACGCTTTCGAAGCAAGCCATCCTGCTGGTCGAATCCAATCAAAAGGCGGACGATTTTGAGGCGCTGACGCTGTACTTTTTGCGCGCGCTGGGGCGCGCGAACGCGCAAGTGACGGTGCTGCCCGCGCACGAAGTGTTTCCGTACGATCACCAGTCGCCGCATCCGGAGATTTCGGAGGCGCGCGCGGCGGCGCTGTGGCGGCTAACGAGCGGGGAAGCGGATTTGGTGATTGCCCCGGTGACGGCGGCGGTGCTGCGTTTGCGCGAGCCGCAATATTACAGCAGCCTCGCGCTGGCGCTGGCACGCGGCGAAGATGTGCCGCGCGAGGAATTGCTCGCGCATCTGGCGAGCGTCGGATACGAGGCGGTGGAAACGGTCGAAATGCCGGGGCAGTTCGCGGTGCGCGGGGGAATTTTGGATGTGTTTCCGCCAGAGGCGGAGCGTCCGGTGCGCCTGGAGCTGCTGGGCGATACGCTGGAATCGCTGCGCGAATTCGACACGGACACGCAACGGTCGACGGGGCCGGTCGAGCGAATCACGCTGCTGCCGCTGACGGACAGCCCGCGCAGCGCGGAGCAACTCGAGCGGCTGCGTGCGCCCGTGATTGCAGGGCATGAAGATTCCGAAGGCCGCGCGCCGGAAGTGCCAGCGGGATTTTTTCCGGGCTGGGAATTTCGCGCGTTCCTGGGCGATCGGCGAGAATCGAATTTGCTGCGGCTGCGCGAAAATGTGTTGGTGATCGAGGATGAACCGGCGGCGCTCGATGCGGCGCTCGAGAAATATCGCGCGCGATTCGCGGAGTCCGCGGCGGAGGAGCCGGACGAGGCGGGGCCGGAAAGTTACATTCTGAGCGATGAGGAATGGCGGAGGGCGAAGCAGGCGGTTTCGCGGTTCGGCGTTGAGCAACTCGAAGTTGAAAACGCGGGCGAAGGGCGTTTCACTTTGCCGACGCGGCCGACGACTCGGTATCACGGGAATGTTGCGGTGTTCATGGCCGAGCTGAAGGGCCGGCTGGATTCCGCGCAGCAAATTTTCCTGAGCGCGGCAAGCACGGGGGAACTCGAACGGCTGGCGGATTTGTGCCACGAATTCGAGTTGCCGTTCCGGCTGGGGGAATTGGGGCAGGGAGCGACGGCGTCACGGCTGGCGGATGAATCGAGCGCGGGGAGCGTTCCCGCAGCAGTGCTAATCAAGGCCCCGCTCGAAGGCGGCGTCGAATTCGTTTCCGCGAAGCTGGCGCTGTTCGGCAACTCGGATTTGTTCGAGACGGCGGCGGCGCCGGCGCGTCCGCGCAGCCGTCCCAAGACGGCGAGTTTCTTCAGCGATTTTTCGGAGTTGAAGGCGGGGGATTTTGTCGTTCACGTGGATCACGGGATCGGGCGTTTTCAGGGATTGCGGCAGGTCAGCGTGGACGGAGTGAATGGCGAATTTCTGCTGCTCGAATACGCGGAAGAGGCGAAGGTGTACGTTCCGCTGACGCGCCTCGACTTGGTGCAGAAATATCAGTCGCTCGGCGGCGCGGAGCCGCGGCTTGACCGACTGGGTTCGCAGGCGTGGGAAGCGCGGAAGACGCGCGTGCGGAAATCGGTTGGCGACATGGCGCAGCAATTGTTGCGGCTGTATGCGGAGCGGAAATCGGTGGAGGGGCACGCGTTCCCGGCGGACACGCCGTGGCAAAAAGAATTCGAGGACGCGTTCGAGTTTCAGGAAACGACGGATCAGGACCGCGCAATCGAAGACGTGAAGCGCGATTTGGAGCGGGCGCAGCCGATGGACCGTTTGCTGTGCGGCGACGTGGGCTACGGAAAAACGGAAGTGGCGATGCGCGCGGCGTTCAAGGCGGTGGCGGATTCGAAGCAGGTCGCCGTGCTCGCGCCGACAACCGTCCTGGCATATCAGCACAACGATACTTTTCGGCGGCGCTTCGCGGCGTTTCCCGTGCGCACGACGATGCTCAGCCGGTTTCAGAATCCGCGCGAGCAGAAGACGATTCTGGCGGAGCTGGAGGCTGGGAAAATCGACATCGTCATCGGGACGCACCGGCTGCTGTCGAAAGACGTGAAATTTCAGGATCTCGGCTTGCTGGTGGTGGATGAGGAGCAACGCTTCGGCGTGGGCCACAAGGAGCGCATCAAGGAAATGCGCAAAAATGTGGACGTGCTGACGATGTCCGCGACGCCGATTCCGCGCACGCTGCATATGTCGCTGGTGGGGTTGCGGGACATGTCGGTGATCGAGACGCCGCCGAAGGACCGGCTGGCGATTCAGACGGTGGTGGTGCCGTTCGACACGGCGCTGATTCGCCGGGCGATCACCGATGAGATGGCGCGCGACGGGCAGGTGTTTTTCGTGCACAACCGCGTGGAATCGATTGCGTCGCTGGCGATGATGGTGAAAGAGCTGGTGCCGAAGGCGCGCGTGGTGGTGGGCCATGGGCAGATGAGCGAGGGCGAACTCAGCAAAGTGATGATGAAATTCATTCGGCACGAGGCGGACGTGCTGGTGGCGACGACGATCATCGAGAACGGGCTGGATATTCCGCGGGCGAACACGATTGTGATCAATCGCGCCGATCGATTCGGGCTGGCGGAGCTGTATCAGCTTCGCGGGCGCGTGGGACGCTCGAATCAGCGCGCGTATGCGTATCTGCTGGTGCCGCCCGAGACGACGCTATCGGGGCTGGCGCGCCAGCGGCTGGCGGCGTTGAAAGAATTCAGCGATTTGGGCGCGGGCTTCCGCATTGCGGCGCTGGATTTGGAATTGCGCGGCGCGGGAAATATTCTGGGGCGCGAACAGCACGGGCACATTGAATCGGTCGGCTTCGATTTGTATTGCCAGATGCTTGAGCGCGCCGTCTCCGAGCGCAAAGGCGAGGTGGTGCAAAGCGAAAGGCGCGCGACGCTTAACCTGGGATTGGACATCCGAATCCCGGGGGATTACATCGAAAATGAAAGCTCGCGTCTGCGAGTCTATAAGCGGATTGCCGGCGTTGCCACGGAGGAATCACGCCAGGAAGTGCTGGCCGAGCTGAAGGATCGTTTCGGGCAGCCGCCGCGCGCGGTGGAAAATCTGCTGGAATATGCGCTGCTGAAGGCGCTGGCGGAGAAATTATCGGTGGCGTCGATTGACCGTCGCGGTGAGCGCGTGGCGATTCGCTGGCATGAGGAGACTTCGGTGCGGCCGGAAAAGCTGGTGAAGATTATCCGCTCGCGGAAGGACATGCGGCTGGATCCGGGCGGGACTTTGTGGCTGGAATGGAAGCGGCAACCGGAAGGAATCGCGGAAGCGATGAGAAACGTGTTGCTAGAACTACAAACGTAGGGATAAAATCCGAGGCCTATATGAAAAAACTGTCGATTGTCCTGTCTGGATTCGCGTTGGTGTTTGCCCTTCCGCTGTTTGTTCACGCCAAGGGAACGATTGTGGAAGAGATTATCGCGCGCGTGAACAACGACATCATCACGATGTCGGCTTACGAGAAGGCGGAAGGGTCTCTGCGCCAGGAAGCCAAGCAGGACTGCCAGAGCTGCACGCCGGAGAAGATCAACGAGGCGGTGGCGCAGGAGAAAAAGAATTTGCTGCGCGATCTGATTGACCAGTCGCTGCTTGTGCAGCGCGCCAAGGATTTGAATATCAGCGTGGAGACGGACGTGGTGAAGCAACTGGACCAGGTGCGGCAACAGAATAAGCTGCCAAGCATGGACGCGCTGCAAAAGGCCGTCGAATCGCAGGGAATCAGTTGGGAGGATTACAAGTCCCAGCTCCGCGATAGCATCCTGACGCAGCGGGTGATTTCGCAAGAAGTAGGCTCAACGGTGCGCATCGGCAGCGACGAAGTGCAGAAATACTATGACGCGCATAAGAACGAATTTGTGAAGCCCGAGGAAGTGGATCTGTCGGTGATTTTCTTCAGCACGGAAAATAAGACGCCGCAGGAAGTGGCCGCGATCCAGCAAAAGGCGGAGGGAGTGCTGAAGCGACTGAAGAGCGGGGACGATTTCGGCCAGATCGCGAAGCGAGTCTCCGAGGGGCCGACCTCGAGCGATGGCGGGGAGTTGGGTACTTTCAAGCGAGGCGAACTGGCGCCTGACTTGGAGAAGGTGGTATTTAGTCTGAAGAAGGGTGACCTGACGGACATTATTCACACGTCGAATGGCCTTCAAATCCTGCGCGTGAACCAGCATTTTGACGCGGGATTGCAACCCCTGAGTAAGGTTGAACCGGAAGTGGAAAACGCGCTGTATCAGCAAAAAATACAGCCCGCGCTGCGGAAGTACCTGACGCAACTGCGCAAGGATAGCTACGTGATCGTGAAGGCGGGATATACGGATTCCGGGGGCGTGGGAGGCAGCAGCGTGATTCAGGAGACCAAGTATTCTCCGGACGAAGGCAAAGGCAAAAAGAAAAAACAAACGGACGACGCAACGAAGGACAACGACGACCAATGAAGTCCGCCTTCATAGCGGACCTGCAAGATGGGCAAGCCGTGACGACGGTCTTCCTGGTCCGCGAAAAGGAAATACGCACTTCGGCGAGAACGGGAAAATCGTGGCTGCGCGTGGCTCTTGCCGACCGCACGGGAACCATCGAAGCAAAAATGTGGGACAACTTCGCGGGCCTTGTGGAAACATTCGCGTGCGAGGATATTGTGCGCGTGCGCGGGCGCGTGAAGCTCTACAACAATGAAAAGGAATTGACGATCGAGCAGATTCTGATCGCCGCCGAAAGCGAGTACACACTCGACGATTTTCTGCCGCACACGAAACAAGACGTGGAAAAGATGTTCGCGCAATTGCGCGACGAAGTCGCGGGGGTAAAAAATCCGTGGTTGCGGAAACTGCTGGAGTCGTTCATCGAGGATCCGGAGTGCGCGGCGAAACTGAAGCGCGCGCCCGCGGCGATGATGATGCATCACGCGTACCTGGGCGGATTGCTGGAGCACATTGTGAGCCTGTGCGGGCTGGCCAAGCGCGTCGCCGAACATTATCCGGAGGCTGACGGTGATTTACTGCTCACGGGCATCGTGCTGCACGATATCGGCAAGACGCAGGAGCTTAGCTACACGCGCGCGATCGGATACACGACGGAGGGGCAACTGCTGGGGCACATCGTGATCGGTCTCGGCATGGTGCGGCGGAAGATCGACGCGATTCCGGATTTTCCAAAGCCGCTCGCGGCGCTGGTCGAGCATTTGATCGTAAGCCATCACGGCGAACTTGAGTTTGGCTCGCCGAAGCTGCCCGCGATGCGCGAAGCGGTGCTGCTGCATTATCTCGACGACCTGGATTCGAAGATGGGCGCGATGCGCGAAACGCTGGGACGAACGGCCGAGGACGAACTGTGGAGCACGAGGAATCCCGCCTTGCGGCGCAATTTGCTGAATTCCAGGGCTTACCTCAATCCCACCAAGCCGAAAGCAAAGGCAGCGCCACCTGCGCGCGAACCGGGCGCAAGCGGCGGTCTATTTGGAACGAAGACGCCGGACACGGCGAAGAAGACGGGATGAGCGACACGGCCACCAAAGGGGCGAAAGTGAACGGGCAATTTACGCGGCGGCGATCGTTGCTGGAGCTTGCCCCGCTGGAACTGGACTGCATGACGGCTTTGTGGCTGTTGGGTGAAGGCACGGTGCGGGAAATTCGCGAGACTCTGGCTCCGCGCCGGCCGCGCGCGTACACGACGATTATGACGATCATGGATCGTCTGGCGCGGAAGGGAATCGTCAAGCGCCAGCGCGCACGCCGCGCTTGGAAGTATCGCGCCAACTTGAGCAAGGAAGATGCGCGGGCACATGCGGTCGCTCAGGTGGTCGAGAATTTCTTTGGCGGCTCCGCGGAAGCGCTGGTTGCGCAGATGGAAAGCACTGCTTTGAAGGCAACGCGCGGGGCGGAGCGCGCAGACTCAACTGTCGAATCCGCGTCCGAAGATTCCTCAACGCTGATTCACGCCGACAAGACGTCCCGGTAAGTCTCCATGTTCCCCGCTGAATTGAAAATCCGCGACCTTTCGATTCGTCCAGCAACGCTGTTGGCGCCGATGGCGGGAGTTACGGATACGGTGTTTCGCCGCGTGATTCGCGGGCTGGGCGGCTGCGGATTGATCATGACGGAGTTCACGAGCGCCGAGGGCGTGACGCGCAGCGCGGCGAAAACGCTGCGGTATCTTTACTTCGATCCGGATGAGCATCCGATTGCGGCGCAACTTTTCGGCGCGAATCCGGAAGTGATGGGGGAGGCTGCAGCGCTGGTCGAGGACCTGGGATTTGACCAGGTGGACATCAATCTGGGCTGCCCGGCGAAAAAAGTGGTGAAGTGCGGCGGGTCGGGTTTGCTGAAGGACTTGCGGCAACTTGAATCCGTGCTGGGGGCGGTGCGCGCGGCGGTGAAAATTCCGATGACGATCAAGATGCGTTCGGGATGGGACGACGCGAATATCGTCGCGGTGGAGGTGGCGCGCATGGCGGAGGGAATCGGAGTGGAAGGCATTGCCGTGCATCCGCGGACGCGCACGCAAGCGTATTCGGGGCAGGCGGACTGGTCGATTATCGCGCGCGTGAAGCAGGCGGTGAAAATTCCGGTGGTGGGCAACGGCGATATTCGCGTTCCGCAAGACGCGGAAAGAATGATCGCCGAAACAGGATGCGACGCGGTGATGATTGGCCGGACGGCGGCGACGAATCCGTGGATCTTCCGGCAAATGGAACAGTATTTTGCGACGGGGCGTTACGACGAGCCGAGCGACGTGGATCGTTACCGGTTGCTTTCCGGATATTTTCGCAGTCTGGTGGCGGCGGAATTGCCGGATGCGATTGGAAAAATGAAGCAATTCGCGTGCTGGTTCACGCACGGCGTGAGGAATGGCGGGGAATTGCGCCACGAAGTGCACTCGGCGCGCAGCCCGGGTGAAGTGCTGGAGCGCGTGGACGCGTTTTTTGCCGGTGTGGCGGATGCGCACGGGGCGTGAAGCGGCGCGAGCAAGCGCGCCATGCCACGGCTAACGAGTTTGTGTCATATGTCTGGAAAGACGCACCTCAGTGGCTGAAGCCGCACTGTGTTGCCGGGCTTATGCCGTGGCTAAAGCCACGACCCACAAAAATTATCGAGTCGCTACACAGACGCTGACGCTGCGACCCACGAACCATTCGGCCTTTTTTCAGCAACCTGCCAAAGGCCGCGCGTTTCGGCCGGTGCGCGCGTATTGACGTTTTGCTTCCTTGCGGGAACAACTCAAGAATTTTCTTCGGCGAGGAGACGTTTGTAAGCCTCGCGCTTGGGGAGACCGAATTCGCGGGCCGCTTGCTTGAGCGCGGCTTTGCGGTCGACGCCCTGCGCGGTTTCGATTTCCGCGACGCGGTCCGCCAACGAGACGGATTCGATTCCGGTGACGGAAGATTGCGCGGGCGCCGGCTCGGGCGGCGCAATGAGGAGGGTGATTTCGCCGCGCGCGGGCTTCTCGGCGAGCGCAGCGATTAGCTCTTCGATGCGGCCGTGAAGGAATTCCTCGTGAACTTTGGTGATCTCGCGGGCCACGGCGGCGTGACGGTTGCCGAGGATTTCGAGGGCATCTTCGAGCGCGGCGGAAAGGCGGTGCGGCGCTTCATAAAGAACCAATGTGCGCGGCTCGGCGGCGATTTGGCGCAGATGGCGGCGGCGTTCGGCGGGACGCGCGGGAAGAAAACCGATGAAAGTGAACTCCTCGGAGGGCATGCCGGAAGCGGCGAGGGCGGCGATGATTGCGGAAGGTCCGGGAATGGGAATCACGGGAAGTTTGTGACGCAGGCATAGAGAAACGAGGCGATGGCCGGGGTCGGAGATGACGGGCGTGCCGGCATCGCTGACGAGCGCGATGCGCGCGCCTTCCTCGATGCGCAGGACTAATTCGGCAGCGCGGGTCATTTCATTGTGCTCGTGGTAGCTTTCGAGGGGCTTGTGAATGTCGAAGTGCGAGAGGAGTTTCAAGGTCTGGCGCGTGTCTTCGCACGCGATCAGGTCAGCTTCCTTGAGGATGCGCAAGGCGCGAAGACTGGTGTCTTCGAGGTTGCCGATGGGCGTGGCGACCAGGTAGAGGCAGCCACGGCCTGAATTTTCGGGTTGCGCGGGTGTCATGGCAGTGCGGCGCGAAAAAATCGACGTCGCAACAAAGTCTAGCATAATGGGCGGGGCCACATGGAATATGCAGTATGGGGCGGCGTTGCGGGACGTGATAAGATTTCGGCGGAGATGAAACGAGGGTAGAAAACGTGCCACTGTACGAATACAAATGCGTCAAGTGCGGCCACCGGTTTGAAAAAATCGAGAAGGTTTCGGCTTCGGAAATTAAGAAATGTCCCGAATGCGGCGCTCGGGCCGAACGAATGGCTGCCGCGCCGGCGATTCAATTCAAAGGCTCCGGCTGGTACGTGACGGACTATGCGGGGAAAAATTCGGACGCCACTTCGAAGGACCCCAAGGAAGCGAAGGAATCCAAAGAGGCCAAGGACTCCAAAGAATCCAAGGAGTCTTCCGGGGGATCGAAAGAGTCGAAGGAATCGGCGTCGAAAACGAAGGAAAAGAGCGCCGCTTCGGAGTCCTCGAAGGGATCGTCGAGCTCGTCGAGTTCCTCGAAGAAGGGAAAAGAAAAGTAGGGCGCGCGGAATTATAATTCCAGGGATTTCAGGTAGTCGCGAAACTCATCGCCGAACTCGGGATTTTTCAGCGCGAATTCCACGGTAGCTTTTAAGAAGCCCAGCTTGTCTCCCGCGTCGTACGTTTTTCCCTCCGTGATCAACGCCCACAGGCCCTCTTCGCGCGCGAGCGTGCGCAAACCGTCGGTGAGTTGGATTTCGCCGCCGCGGCCGGCCTTTGTTTTTTCGAGATATTCGAAAATTTTCGGGGGCAGGACGTAGCGGCCCGTGACGCTGAGGTTGGAAGGCGCATGTTCGGCGTCGGGCTTTTCGACGAGATCGAAAATCTGGCGCAGGCGGTCGCCCCATTTGCGTTCCGTGGCGGGGCGGGCGTCGACGATGCCGTAGAGATGAATCAGCTCGCGGGGAACAGGCTCGACAGCGATCGCGCCGATACCGGTCGCTTCGTAAACGTCGCACAGGGCGCGCGTGGCGGGCTGGGGGCCATCGCAGATGACGTCGCCAAGCAGCACGGCGAAAGGCTCGTCGCCCACAAGCTCGCGCGCAACGAGGACGGCATGGCCCAGGCCGAGCGGTTCGCGCTGGCGAGTATAGCTGAAGTGAATTTTCGAACCGACGTTGCGGACCAGATCGGCGCGCGCCGTGTCGCCTTTTTCCCGCAGGAAACGCTCAAGCTCGGGGGAATGATCGAAGTGGTCCTCGATGGCGTTCTTGCCGCGCCCCGTGACGATGATGATGTTCTCAATGCCGGAGGCCGCGCATTCCTCGACGGCGTATTGGATGAGCGGCTTGTCGACGATGGGCAGCATTTCCTTGGGCTGCGCCTTCGTGGCGGGCAGGAAGCGAGTGCCAAGCCCTGCAGCGGGGAAGACGGCTTTGCGAACGCGTTTGGGTTTGTCGGTCATCGGTCGAGCCTCGAAAAAATCAGAGCCACAAGTTACGTGGAGCGCTGGGAGTTGTCAATGCGGTGGGTGTGCGTCAGTTTCCGATCACCCAGCTTACAGACAGGCAAGCACCTTACGGCGAAGGTGCAGGATGCGGCATAACAGGAACAACCCCAACGACGTGAATATCAGACTTCGATTGTACCCAGAGTATGATTTTCTGCGTCGGCAAGAAAACCGATGGTTCATCCAAGGAAAAGCATAGGCTATTAGGAATCGGGGAATTCCCTCTGGCTAGTTGCCCTCCTCGGCCAAATTGGAAAATCGGTGCCCCTAAAACTAGGCCTGGGTGCTTGTGAGGGTCGGTTGTGAATGGTCCAGAAAATACAAGTCCAATAATTGGCCCGACAATGGGGCGATCCGTTCTAATGTTAACCCTTAGCTGCTCCTCGCCTTGTCCGTTTTGCGGAAGTGGTGTGACTACTTCTTCTGTGAAGGTTAATTTAGGTGGCGATGGCCCCGTGTTTATCACTGTGGGGTTAGTTACGTTCCCGCCCCCGATGGCAATGCCATAGGGGGCATTTATCTCCGTTTGGGGCGTAGTGCTGGGTCGTGGAACTGATCGGGGTCTTTGCTGGGGACGGCTCGGGAGGGCAGTTTTTTTGGCGTGGGTGTTTGCCTTGGCACGAATAGTGGGCGAAACTGGTTTCTGCCGCCTGCTCGGCTGCGAACTAATCGACTGAATACTACGCTCAGCGGTTTTCTTCGGGAGCATAGAAACAACTGTTACGAGCAATACAGCAACAGCTGGAATCAAGTATTTTAAATATTTCGATTTGGCAGACTTAGCGGAATGGTTTGACGCTTGGATTGCTTGTGGCTTTAGCTGTTTGCGTTTTTCCCAGAAGTACCAACCCGCCGTAAATAGTGCGAACACAACGGCAAAAAGAAGTATTACGTATTGAACTGGCACGCCGCGAAGGTGCGTTATTATTGCTGCCGCTGCGCTCGCAGCCGAAGTTATCAACCAATGCAGGACAGAAATGTCTCCCGTTGTTCTCCAAGCCTCGGAATCTCGTATCTTTCGGATGGTTATGGCCATTTAGCGCCCCTATTCGTGCGTGCATCAACGCCTCGACGGAGAGGCAAGGATCCGTAATAGGGGTATACATTAGCGAGATTACTACATGCAAGCTGATCTGGGTCCACATACGCCGATGGGGGAAGCGAAGGACGAGATCCCGAACCGATGGTCGGCTAGTCGGAGAGTATTGCGGGCGTGTGGGATGTGCCGCTGGGCTAGCGGCTGCTTGGACGCATGGTTCCGTTCTGGTGGGTTGTGTGTGGCACCGACGAACGCCTGACGTGCGTCGGGCGCGGGCCGACCATAGTCGGCCCCTACACAGGAGGCAACCGCTGGCCGACCCTTCGTTCCCCAGGGCAAGCCATAGTCAAGGCCCTACACGAGGGAAGGCAATCGGCGCTTCGCGCCGACGGGCCGACCATAGTCGGCCCCTACAGAAGGCCTGCGAGGAGGGGGGAAACGCGGATGGCGTGTATGTCGCGGAGGATTTGCGCGGGGGTGCGCCAGCCGGTCTCCGACAAGATGCGGACGCCGGGTTGGTAGCGCGTTTTTTCGAAGTAAGGATTCAGTATGGTGAGGCGCGGTGGCGGATCGGGCCAGATTTCGGAATCGGGGCCGTAGCGGGCATTGTTATCACTATTATCGTTATTATCGTTGCGAAGCGCGTCGATTTCGGGCGGAAGGAGCTTGGATGTGTCCGCGAGGACCCAGACGGGACGTCCGATTTGCAGCGCATGAACGACGAGCGCGGCCGTGCCAGCTTTGTTGGTGAAGCCGGTCACTTCGAGCGAGTCGGCGCCAACGACGAGTGCGTGGGAGTACGTCGTGAACATGTGCAGTGCTGCGTCGGTGGTGAGAGACGCGTTGACGCCCTTGCCGAGGCGAAGAATTTGTTCAACGGTTTTTCTGCCTTCCAATCCCGGGCGGCCCTCGGAGCAAATCACCTGCCAAATGCGCGAGCGGGCCGCGACGATCGCTTGAATGACCGTGGAGCTATAGGAATAGGTGACGATGATTTTGGGGTCGCCCTTGCCGAGAGCGGAACGGAAATGGCGAGCGATGCGCGCCGGGCCGGTGCGGAGCGTGGATGAAAATTGCACGAGGCTGCGCGCGAGATAGCGCGAGGGGGCGGGTTGCTCGGCAGCGAGAGAAAGTTCGTTGGCGAGACGGAGCAGCGGGGCCATGGCGGGTTGAGCGATCAGCAATGTGCGCGCGGCGGTAAGGAGATCGTCTCGGCTGATTTTCTGGTTGCGGCGAACCCATTGTCGCAGCGCAGCGCAGGCGCGGCGAGAAAGTTCCGCGGCGCCGGAGGAGCGGTCGGTTGCGATGGCGTCGAGGTCGCGGCGCAGCAGTTGGCCCATGAGCTATACTAGTGTAGTGTCCCGCGAATTCCTAAAGAAGTGCAAGACGGCCTCAGGGGCTGAAGCCCTCTTGTCTTCAGCTTGTCTTGTCAGGGCAGAAGCCCTGACCCACACGCCAGAATTGCGACTTATTTCCGGGACGGAACACTAGCATGACCAAATAAATCGGAAGGGAAGCGCGAGTTGACGACGCGGATTTTGGGAATTGAATCTTCGTGCGATGAGACGGCCGCGGCGATTGTTGCCGACGGCATGACGATCCTGTCGAGCGTGGTCGCGTCGCAAGTGGAGATTCACAGAAAATACGGCGGCGTGGTGCCGGAACTGGCGTCGCGCGAACATCTGCGGCAAATTGTGCCCGTGGTGCGCGAAGCGTTGTCGCAGGCGGGACTCGCGCTGGAAGATGTGGACGCGGTGGGCGTGACGCAAGGGCCGGGGCTCGTGGGGTCGCTGCTGGTCGGACTTACATACGGCAAAGTGCTGGCGCTGGCGCTGGGAAAGCCTTTGATCGCGGTGAATCACCTGGAAGGGCATGTACATGCGGTGCTGCTCGAAGCTCATGCGGCGGGACGCGCGCCGAAATTGCCGGCGATGTGTCTGATCGTTTCGGGCGGACACACATTGCTGTATCGCGTGGAAGCGCGAGCTGAGACAACGGGCAATGGCGCTGTGCAGTTCGCGTATTCGCGAATCGGCGGCACGCGCGACGACGCAGCAGGCGAGGCGTATGACAAAGTGGCGAGGATGCTCGCGCTGGGATATCCCGGCGGCCCGGTGATTGACAAGCTGGCAGCGCACGGAGACGCGTCGGCGGTGCGGTTCGGCGACCCGAAGATGCGAGGAAATCAGTACGATTTTAGTTTTAGCGGAGTGAAGACGGCGGCGCTCTATTATTTGCGGAAGCATACGGAATTGCAGCCGGAGATTGACGAGCGGCAGAAAGCGATTGCGCGCGGTGAAAGAAACGTGGAAGCCTTGCGCGGGCTTTCGAGCCAGGCGACGCTCGATTTGGTGGCGAGTTTCCAGCATGCGGTGGTGGAGGCCTTGATTGGGCGAACGCTTGCGGCGGCGGAAGAGTTCGCGGCGGAATCGGTGCTGGTTTCCGGCGGCGTGGCGGCAAATCGGGAATTGCGCGTGCGATTCGAAGAGGAATCGCGGAAACGCGGACTGGAAGTATTTTTTCCGAGCCGGGCGCTGTCGACGGACAATGCCGCGATGATTGCAGCGGCGGCGTATCCGAAATTTGTTGCGGGCGAGCGAGCGGATGGGTTGCTCAATGCGATGCCGAATTTTCCGCTGGGAGCAGTTGATAGTTCACAGTTGAAAGTCTAGAGTCGAAAAGCGAAAATCCCCACCCTTCACGAAGGGCGTTCCCTTCCTGCGTCAGGGCGAGCAGGATGGGGCACCCGCAAAACCCGAGAGCGAAGAGAGAAGCCCGCTATTTGTCGAAGAGGTACGCGGTGCCGTCGTGCGAGACGGCGTATAGGGTGTGCCCGTCCTGGCTCCAACGCAGGCTGGCGATTCCTTCGGCCCAGCATTCGTCGATAATTGTGTTGCGCTGCAGATCGGCGATGAAGATGCGGCCCTTCGCGGAGCTTTTGAGCCAGGAATTATAAAATGCGCAAAGAGGAAGCGACGGATGGCAATGGCAGAGTTCGGCGGCGAAGGGCAGGGATGACATATTTCCGTTGGCGGCGTCGAGCGCGTACACCTGGCCCGACGCGCAGAAGACAAGATGATGGGCGTCACTCGACCAGGACAAATCGGTAACGTGACCCGCAGTATCGAATTGTCCGACAGTTTCGAGCGTGGGAGGCCGAACCAGCACGAGGGAATCGTCCGACCAGTCGCCATCGAACTCGAGAGCCGCGGCGAGGAGTTTATCGCCGGGGCAAAACGCGGTCGCGCCAAAGCCCCAGAAGCTGCCTCGATCGCCATTCGCGTCGTTTTCGGATGATGCGTCCGCGAACGTGTCGCGATCCAGTTGCGACAGGGGCTCAAATGCTTCCGGTGAATCGCCCGCCATCCAAAGCATCAGCGTGGCGCTTTCGGAGCCGTCGGAAGCCGTGACGAAATACTTTCCGCTGTCCGACCAGCCGAGATGCGCGGGGAAAACTCGGAACGGCGCGAAGCGCGCGGCAAATTTACCGGCGCGGACATCGAAGCAGTGCAACTCCGGCTGCCAGGTGCCCGAGGCCGCGATGAGGAATTGTCCCGCGGGCGACCAGGCGAACGACGCGGGGAAATCCGGGCGTGCGACCAAGGGCTCGTCGGGGATGCGGATCAGCGTGGGCGCTCCCGTCAGTTCGAGATCCGAAATTTCGAGACGCTGGCTCAGTTCACGCGAGGCGGCGGAATAGGCCGCGACGTACCCGAGCGGCGAAACGGAAAGATACGGGCGCGGCTCGGCGAATACTTGCTTGATATTCCACCGGGAAGTTTGCGGAAATTCGCGAAGGCCCCGGAGAACGAGCGAGGATGAAAGAACGGTGATGGCGCTGGACTGGCCGCGAACGATTTCGCGAGTCTCACGGCGCGCGCGCGAGGGCATCAGTGCACGCGCCCCGACGCGAACGATTCCAGGCGCTCTTTGCAATCCGCAATGCGTTTGCGAACTTTTTCAGCCATTTCGGCGAGCAGGTCGCGTCCCTGTTCATGCGCGTCTTCCGATTGAGTTTTTAACAAATAAAGATCGGAACTGAAAAACCGCTGAATTTCCGTTTCGATTTCGCCGAGGCGGTTTTTCATCAGGCTGAGTTTGCGGATCACGCGCACCAGTTCCGCGCCTGCCCCTTCGCCTTCCACTGTCTCCGGACTCGATTCATAGGTGTCGAGAATTTTCGCCAGGCGGGATTCATCGCCGCGCTGATAGGCCTCATTGGCCTCGGCCATCAATTCCTGGCGGCGGGCGCGATCCGTTTCGTTGGTGGTCAGATCAGGATGGATGCGCTTGGCGACTTCGCGATACGCGCGCTTCAGCTCAGGCGTGGGGGAAAAATTCCGGGTCTCCTCGGATTCTTTTGCCGAGGCTGCGGTGCGCGACGCGTCCGCGCGAAGGCGGCCTTCACGGGCAGCGCGCTGGAGGCGCTCGCTTTCTGGATCCTCGGCGGCCATGCGTTCGGCAAGCTGCGCGCGCAGTTCGTCCAGTTCGGCGTACGGCAGGCCAACAAGCTTCAAATACCGATGCTCGAGCGCGCCCAGTTCGCCGCGAAGGTTCGCGAGGCGCAACTCGCATTCGGCAAGCTCCGCCTCGAAGAGCTCCTGCTCGCGGCGCTTGCGAGCGAGTTCGCGCTCTTCGGGCTTTGCGCGTCGGATTTGCTTAGTCGTCGTCATGGGTGTCAGCCGTGCCCGTCAACGAGGAAAGTCCCGCGGGCCGCCTAGGCCAGCTTGATGAGCTATCCGAAATAGTATGCCTAAGATTCTTCAGCGCGCACAGAACGTGGCGCCGCGGCGTTTCCAGAACAAGCAGAGTGGAATCCCATAGAACTTTAGTACTACTCGACGAGATCGCGAGAGAAACGCACTCCCGTTTCTAATTTTTGCGCCCGGGGAAAAGTGCGCATGCCGATGATGATTTTGCGCTGCAGCGGCGAATTCTATACAATCGCGCGGGAATGCGCGTGGCCATTGATACCGGCGGAACGTTTACCGACTGCGTGTTTGTGCGCGACGGCGAATTGAAGATTTTGAAGGTGCTTTCGACGCCGGAGAACCCCGCGCGCGCGATTGCGGAAGCGATTGCGCGGCTGGGCCGCGACGCGGGAACGGCGAGTGACACGTTCGAGATTACCTGCGGCACGACCGTCGGAACAAATGCGCTGCTGGAACAGCGCGGAGGGCGTGTTGCGCTCGTCACAACCGCCGGGTTTGAGGACGTGATCGAGATCGGAAGACAGGCGCGGCCGCGTTTGTATGATTTCTTCGTGCAGCGACGCAAGGCGCTTGTGCCGCGCGAAAGGCGATTTGGTCTGCGCGAGCGCGTTAGCGCGGAAGGACGCGCGATTCTGCGGCCGTCCGGCGCTGAACTCGCGCGAGTTGTGCGGCTCACGAAAAAGTGTGGCGCGGACGCGGTGGCCGTATGCCTGCTTTTTTCTTTTGCGAATCCCGATCATGAGAGGCAGATCACGCGGCGGTTGCGCGCCGCCGGTTTCCAGGTTTCCGCCTCGCAGGAGATTTTTCCCGAGTTCCGGGAGTACGAACGGACAGCGACGACAATCGCGAATGCCTATTTGCTGCCGGTGATGAGCCAGTATCTGGGAGAAGTTGACCGGCTCGCGAACCGCAATGCGGCGCCGAAGCGAGCGAAAAACGAAGCGCGTGTGCGCGTGATGCAGTCGAACGGCGGAATTATTTCAGCGGCGACAGCGGCGCGCGAGCCGGTGCGGACGATTCTTTCCGGGCCAGCGGGAGGCGTGCTGGGCGCGCAGTACGTGGCGCAATTGGCGGGCTTTCCGCGAATTATCGCGTTCGATATGGGGGGAACGTCGACGGATGTTGCGTTGATCGACGGCGCGCCTCGCACGACGAGTGAATCGGAGGTGGCGGGTCTGCCTGTTGCGGTGCCGATGCTCGACATTCACACGGTCGGCGCGGGCGGCGGCTCGCTGGCGCGATTTGACCGCGGCGGTGCGCTGCGCGTAGGGCCGGAAAGCGCGGGCGCGGAACCGGGGCCAATTTGCTACGGGCGGGGAACAAAGCCAACCGTTACCGACGCGCATTTAGTGCTGGGACGAATCGTGGCGGAGGGATTCCTCGGCGGCGATTTCCGGCTGGATCTGGAACGCGCAAAGGAATGGATGGCGCGCGCACGCGGCACGATGGAGACGACGACGCGATTCGCGCAGGGAATTCTGGACGTCGTGGAAACGAACATGGAGAAAGCCATCCGCGTGATTTCCATCGAGCGCGGCCACGATCCGCGCGATTATGCGCTGGTCGCGTTTGGAGGAGCGGGCGGGTTGCATGCGTGCGGGCTGGCGGCAGCGCTCGAAATTCCGCGCGTACTGATTCCGAAATTCCCCGGAGGACTTTCGGCGTTGGGAATTTTGCGCGCGGACGTGGTGAAGGATTTCTCAAAAACGATTTTGCTGCCCGTGGAATCAGCGCGTGCCGCGAGCGAAGCGTTGCGGCGTGAATTTGCGCAAATCGACAGACAGGCGTCCGCAGCGATGCGCGGCGAGGGTTTCCGCGGCCGGCAAATGCAGATCGAGCATTTGCTCGATTTGCGCTACATCGGGCAAGCCTACGAGTTGAGCGTGCTGGCGGGAGGTGATTTCGTGCAGAGCTTCCATCGTGCGCACGAGAAGCGATACGGATACGCGGATGCGAAGCGAGCGGTCGAAATTGTGAACGTCCGCGCGCGAGCAATAGGGTTGACGCCCAAGCCGGCGCTGCCGAAAATTCCACGCGGCGGATCCGAGTCGCGCGGAGCGGTGATGCAAGAACGCGGCGTGTTTTTCGGCGGCCGCGCGATAAAAACTAAAATTTACGACCGATCACGGTTGCGGGCGGGGAATCGCTTTCGCGGGCCGGCAATTGTGGCGGAGTACAGCGCAACGACGGTGGTGCTGCCAGAGTGGGGCGTTCACGTAGACGCGTGTGGCAATTTGGTGATGGAGCTGGCGCGATGAAATTCGATCCCGTGCGGCTGGAAATCTTCAAGAATCTGTTTCACTCCGTTGCGGAAGAAATGGGCGGAGTTCTGAGGCGGTCGGCGTTCTCGGCAAATATCAAGGAGCGGCGTGACTATTCGTGCGCGGTGTTCGATCGCGCAGGTGAAGTGCTGGCGATGGGCGACCACATGCCCGTGCATTTGGGATCCATGCCCGCTTCGGTGGACGCAGCCATTCGCGCCATCGATCTAAGGCCTGGCGACGTGGCGCTTTTGAACGATCCATTCGCTGGCGGAACGCACTTGCCGGATTTGACGATGGTGATGCCCGTGTACCTGCCACACGAGAAAACTCCGATGTTTTATGTCGCGAACCGCGCGCATCACGCGGACGTTGGCGGCGCGCAAGCCGGCTCGATGGGATTGTCGCGAGAGATTTTTCAAGAAGGCATCCGCATTCCGCCGGTGAAAATATTCGAGAAGGGACGAATCGTTCCGGACGTGCTGCGCTTGCTGCTTGCGAACGTCCGCACGCCGGCCGAACGTGAAGGCGATTTGACGGCACAACTCGCGGCGTGCCGCGTCGGCGAGAGGCGGCTGATTGAAATCGCGAGGAAATATGGAAGGCGCGAGACGAATAGTTATGGGCGGCACTTGCTGGAATACTCCGCGAAAATGATGCGCGCGACGCTGCGGCAAATTCCGAATGGCGTGTATCGCGGCGAGGATTTTCTCGACAACGACGGCGTGAGCGATGAGCCGATAGCGATTCGCGTGGCGATTCGGATTCGCGACGAAAGCGCGGAAGTGGATTTCACGGGGTCGTCGCCGGAATGCGCCGGGAGCGTGAACGCGGTGAAAGCGATTGCCGACTCGGCTGTGTTTTACGTTTTTCGGTGCCTGGTGGAGGACCAGGTGCCGGCGACATCGGGACTGTTGCGGCCGATAAAAATTACGGCGCCAGAAGGAACGATTGTGAATGCGAGGCCGCCGGCCGCGGTGGCGGGAGGAAATGTCGAAACGTCGCAGAGGATCGTCGATACGCTGCTGCGGGCCATGGCACGGGCGATTCCGAAGAGGATTCCGGCGGCGAGCCAGGGAACGATGAACAATTTGACGTTCGGCGGACGTGACACGCGGTCGGGCCGCGGGGGAGTGGCGTTTGCGTATTACGAGACGATCGCCGGCGGCATGGGAGCGCGACCGGGACTCGACGGCGAGAGTGGAATCCACACGCACATGACCAACTCGCTGAATACGCCCGTGGAGGTTTTCGAGACTGCGTATCCGGTGCGCGTAAAGCGCTACGGTATTCGCTACGGCTCCGGCGGGGCTGGAGAGTTTCGCGGCGGCGACGGGATTATCCGCGAGATTGAGTTACTGACGCCCATGCAGGTGGGAATGCTTTCAGACCGTCGCAAAACCGCGCCATACGGTTTGGCGGGAGGCAAGCCTGGAGCTGTGGGAAAGAATGAGGTTGTGATCGCGGGCCGGCGAAGGAAAGTGGCGGCGAAGGGCAGCTTTTTTGCGCCTGCGGGAGCGGTGATCAGGATTGAAAGTCCGGGTGGGGGTGGGTGCGGAAGAGAACGACGTAAGCGGCAAAGAGACCGCTAGGTGGTGAGTCGCAAAATCGATGCGTATCCTCGCCCACCTTCAGGGGTTAAAACCCCTGACTTTGCTGCGGCTCAATGTCGGAGCTAAAGCTCCGACCCCCTAAAAACCATGCAGCGACTTCTGACTCACGGCACTAGGGGTAAGACAGCATTCCGCGTATGCGAATGCTCCCAAAGTGAGAGAGATGGGTGGTCGGCTTGAGGGCACACTGCGAGTGAATCTAGCTAAGCGATTGATCCTAGTCGATTAAGACATACATTGCGAACCACAAGCCGATGGGATTGACCTCACCAGCAGGCCGGGGAGGTAACGTCCACTCTGCTCCCCGGCCGGGGTTTTCTTTGGCCGATCTTTGGAGAAGCGGCCTTCGAGAAGCGAAGCCGTTAATTCTCCAGCTTTTCGAGGGCTTCCGGCATCTGAAGGCGGGCCTTGGCCAGTGCGCGCACCAGGTTCGTCTCCATGGTTTGCTCGGTGGTATTCCGAACGGTGGCAAGCTCGGTGACAAGCAAATGCTTGGCGCGTTCGAGCATCTTCTTTTCACGGAAGGAAAGAGGCTTGGTCCGGCTGAGAGAAACCAGGCCTTTCAGGACAGCGGCCACTTCCATCAATGAGCCAGTTCGCATGCGTTCGGAGTTTTCCTTGAAACGATGCTTCCAGTCGTGGTGAGAGGCGGAACGGCCCTTTTCGAGATAGGTGATGACGTCACCCGCCTCGTTGGAGCGAATGACAGGGCGCAGACCGACGTTCATGATGTTGGTTTGTGGGACCATCACTTTAAGGCCGCTGGAAACAATCTTGAGCATGTAATAACGTTCGGAACGGCCGTTGAGGTAACCAAAGCTGATTTGTTCGATGACGCCTACACCGTGGTTCGGATAAACAACCTTTTCACCCAATTTGAATTCCATGCCGGATGTACCCTCCCCGGGAAGCTACAGTCAAAGAGTAGGCTTGCGTAAGGTGAAGGTCAAGGGAATCTCAAGGAAAAGCCTGACTTTTTTGCCAGGGATCGGCTCCTTTTTCATGCGAAAGTCAAGGTGCAAATCCAGTAAAATAGGGGTTTATGCTGCTGCTCGCCGCAGATACATCCACGCAGGGAGGAAGTTTGGCCGTTGTGCGCGACGGACAAGTGGCGGGAGTGGTGTCGGTTTCTACCGATGAAGCGTATTCGACGCGGCTTTTCCGCCAACTCGATTTCTTGCTGGCGGAGTTGAGGCTCGAAATGCGGGAGTTTGATCTGTACGCGGTTGCGGCGGGACCTGGGTCGTTCAGCGGCCTGCGAGTGGGACTCGCGGCCATAAAGGGTTGGGCGGAGGTTTTCCGGAAGCCGATTGTTCCGGTAAGCGGGCTCGAGGCTGTGGCGGCGCAGGCGAAGCTGGACGCAGGGCTGGTTGCGGCGGTCATGGATGCGCGGCGAGGTCAAATGTACGCGGCGCTTTTTCGGCGGGAAGGCAAGCGGCTGGCGAGCGAAAGCCAAGAGCGAGTCTGCGCGCCCGAGGAATTTTTGGCGGAGCTTGGGAGGCAAGCGGGGAATGAGAGTGTGACAATTGTGTCGCCCGCACCGGAGGTCATTCAGAGTTTGCTGAATACCGCAGTTCGTGATTCAGCTTCGATTTCGCGCACGGTGGAGCGAGTTTCACCGGTGCTTGCGCCCGTGATCGCCGAGCTGGCATTTGAGCGCGCGGTCCGCGGTGAAGTTACCGACGCGTTGCGCTTGGACGCGAATTACATTCGCCGGACGGATGCGGAGCTGCAATGGAAAGAGCCCTGAGCGCCGTGGCAGGCACGATTCGGCAGATGGAGGCGCGGGACATGGATGCCGTCATTGCGATTCAGAGGCAAAGCCGTGAATCGGCGCAATGGTCACGAACAGATTACGAAGAGTTCGCGAACGGCGCCGCACCCTGCTTCGTAGCCGAAAATGAGAGTCGCGTAGTGGGCTTTCTATTCGCGCGCAAAGCGGCGGACGAAATGGAGATTTTGAATCTGGCCGTCGAGCCTGCGGCGCGGCGGCAAGGGGTCGCCAGCCGTTTGTTGCGCGAAGTGATGAATTGGGGCGCGAAGAATGGAATTGGCTCGACGTACATCGAGGTTCGGGCGGCCAATGCGGCTGCGCGCGCGTTTTACGTGAAACATGGATTTCATGCGACGGGTATACGAGCGAATTATTATCGTGATCCCGACGATGATGCCGTCCTGCTCACAACGGCGGTGACGAAACAGTGAAGATTTTTCGATGAGACGCTTGGCGTGGGGTGAGAAATTGTGGTAGGTTTGAATCATGTAAACCAAATTTCAACCTGGAGGGAACGGATGCCCGAAACGGCTCAGGAAATTCCAGGGGACCCGATATCGAACGACGCAGAGTTTCGCAAGCTGGCGCAAGAGCATTCGCGATACGAAGAACAACTCCACCAATTGACCCGCCAACCGTACGTCAGTTCCGAGGATATCTTACTCGAAGCACAAATCAAAAAAATGAAGCTGCGATTGAAGGATCAGATGCAGCAACTGCTCGCGCGGGGTCGGCGAGAGAGTCGCGCGACGTAAGCCGCCACCGCGGAATGTGGTTCTGTCGTACAATGCAGGTGTGTTTGGGGGAGGCACCTGTCATCGACCATGGTGAAGGACGGATATCGATTCGCGTTGCCGCCGCTGATTCTGGGAATTATTCTGATGGCGTTTCGGTGGTGGTGGGCGGCGGTTCTGGTGGCGCTGGGGCTGTTCGTTATGTATTTCTTTCGCGACCCGGAGCGACAGATTCCGAGCGAGCCGGGAGCAGTGGTTTCGCCGGGGGACGGCCGCGTGGTTGAGATTGTGGACGAGCCGCTCGAGGGCCGGCCGGGGAAGCGCATCAGTATTTTTCTTTCGATTTTCGACGTGCACGTGAACCGGGCGCCGGTGGCGGGGAAAATCCGCAAAATAGAGTACCGTCCGGGGCGATTCATGGCGGCGTGGAATGGCAAGGCGTCGGCCGATAATGAGCAGAATGTGATCTCCATTCAAACGCCCTGCGGCGAAATGAGTTTTAAGCAAATCGCGGGGTGGGTCGCACGGCGAATCCTTTGCTGGAAGAGCGTGGGCGATGAAGTGACGCTCGGCGAACGAGTGGGCATGATCCGCTTCGGCTCGCGCGTGGACGTATGGCTTCCCGCGGGCGCTGAAATTCTGGTTCAGCGGGGGCAGCACGTGGCCGGGGGGGCCACGCAACTGGCACGATGGCTACCGACGAAATAAAACCGTTCCCTGTTGAGGCGGATGAGCGTCGTCCGTTGCGCAACGGCAGATTGCGCCGCGGTGTCTATATGCTGCCCAGCCTGTTTACGGTACTGAATTTGTTGTGCGGCTACTACGCGATTTTGGAGACTTTTCGCGGCGGCGCCGGCGATATGGATAATGCGGCGCGGGCCATTGGGGCGGCCATCGTGTTCGATTCGCTCGACGGGAGAATCGCGCGGATCACGGGAACGAATTCCGATTTCGGCAAACAGTTCGATTCACTGGCGGACGTGGTGAGCTTCGGCGTCGCGCCTGCATTCCTGGCATTCGGATGGGGCGTCAAGGGAGTGGTGATCGGGCGATCGTTTTTCGCGCCGTACATTGTGCAACTCGGATGGGTGGCGAGCTTCGCGTTTGTGATTTTCTGCGCGTGGAGGCTGGCGCGATTCAACATCGGCATGGCGGGCGGATCGAAATATTTTGTGGGCCTGCCGACTCCCGCCGGGGCCGGGGCGATTGCGGCCGTTGTACACGCGATGTGGAATCCGATCGAAGATTGGCGGAAGTCTCTGGTGTGGGTGCTGCTGGTGCTACTGCTCGGATTTTTGATGGCCAGCAAGGTGCGGTATTACAATTTCAAGGGTGTGAACTGGGGACGTCGACGGACCTCGCTCGCCGTCGTGGGAATGGCTTTGATCCTGGCGGCCATCTTCCGCTATTCCGAGGCGACGCTCCTGTTGATCGCTACCGTTTACGTTGCGCACGGAATCGTGCTTGAGGCGTTGCGCAAACTGCGCCGCCGGCCCGCTTCGCATCCTGCCTGAATATGCCTCGCGAAAGCTCCCGTCATCGGATAGCCATTGTCGGTGCATCGTCGTTGCGCGGAAAAGAATTGAAGCAGGTAATGGAAGACCGGAATTTCCCCACGGCGGAAATCGTGCTGCTGGATACGAGCGTGCCTGTTGGGACGCTAGCGGAGGCTGCGGGCGAACCGACGTTCATCAAGGCAATGGACCGAGAGAGCTTCGACGGCGCTCGCTTCGTTTTCTTCGCGGGCAGTGCGGAGGAAGCGCGCGACAATTGGAAGCTCGCCCATGACGCAGGGGCGACGATCATCGATTTAACGGGCACGCTTCGGGGGGTAGCGCGTGCGGCTCCGTGGATCCCCGAACTGGACACTTTGCTCGCGCCGCCCGAGGCCAAAGGCGGAAAATCGCAAGGCAGCGGCATTTTTTCCTCGCCCGCACCCGCGATCATAATTGCCTGCACGATTGCGGCGGCGCTCAAGAAACTCTCGCCCGCGCGGCTGGCGCTGCTGTTCTTCCCTCCGGCATCCGAACGCGGCCAATTAGGCGTCGAGGAGCTCGAAAAGCAAACAGCCGATTTATTGCTGCTTCGGCCCATTACACAAGTGATTTTCGATGCCCAAGTCGCATTCAACCTTCTGGCCGGATATGGCGAGGCGAGCCGGCCGAGCGTAGCCGAAATGCGTGATGCGATCGCGAAAGGCATCGCGGCATATCTGGAAGGCCGAATCACGATCCCGGCTGTGCAATTGATTCAAGCGCCGATTTTTTACGGATACGCTTTCGCGGGATATGTTGAATTTGCGGGGTCATGCGAGCCAGCGAAAATTGACGCCGCGCTCACTGCGGCTGGCATTCATCTCCCTGCCGAGGGCGAGCCGAAGCCAACGAACGTCAGCGTCGCTGGCGATGCGAAAATTCAATTAGCCCGGTCGGAGCGCGATGCGAATGTGAGCAACGGCATGTGGCTCTGGGGCGCAACGGATCATTTGCAGCTTGGGACGGTCAACGCAGTGCGCATCGCGGAGGAATTGCTTGCGCCGAAGATTTGATTTGCGGCGCGCCAAGTTTGTAATGCTGCTGGCGGCGCTCGGGTGTGTATTCGCGTGCGCGAGCGGTTGCGGCTATCACGTCGCGGGCCGCGCCGCGCGGCTACCCTCGACCTGGCACACGATCGCCGTGCCCGCATTTGTCAATCGCACGCCGACGTACCGCATCGAGCAGCGTGTGACGAATGCCGTGGTTCATGAGCTTCTGGCGCGCACGAAGTATCGCGTGGTGCCGCGAGCGGCCGGCGCCGACGCCGTCCTGCACGGCGAAATTACGGACATCGAGGCGGTGCCATTGCTGTTTGACGCCACGTCGGGGCACGTGACGACCATGCTGGTGACCCTGAAATTGAAGGTGAGCTTGGTGGATGAGGCCACCAAGAAAGTCGTTTATCGCAACGATAATTTTGTGTTTCGCGACGAATACCAGATTTCGGGCGACGTGAACTCGTTTTTTCAAGAGGAAGGGCCAGCAATGGGCCGGATGTCGCGCGATTTCGCGTCCGATCTAGTCTCGGCGATCCTCGAGGATTTCTGATGCCCCAGGCGAGTCTTGAAAATTTGATGCAACGCATCGCGAAAGGAAATCCCATTCCCGCGATTTTGCTGGAGGGAACTGATCCCTATCTCCGCGATCGCTGCCGCGCCGCGCTGATCGAGAAATTCGTGGCCGAAGGGGCGCGCGATTGGGCGGTGACGAAGATTTCGGCCGCGGGCGGCGGCTGGGAGCAAATGCTGGACCGCGCGCAGACCGTGCCGATGCTCTCGCCGCATCAAGTCATGTTTCTCGATGGGATGGAGGCGCTCGAGCGCCTGGGCGACGAAGCGGCTGAAGAAGTAGGCAAAGCGCTCGGAGCCTACTTGAAAAATCCCGCCCCGTTTTCAATTGTCGTTTTCGAAGCCGACAAGCTCGATGGGCGCCGGTGGGTTGCAAAATTGCTAGAGGCGAATGCGCTCGTCGTGGAACTTTCGACCGGCGGCCAGGATGCGGTTGCACTCGTCGGGGAAACGGCGCGCGAGCTAGGCGCGGAAATCGATACGGCTGCCGCCGCGGATCTGGCCGAAGCGGTGAACGGCGAACCGGCGAAGATCAGGCTCGAGCTGGAAAAATTATCGCTATACGCCGCTGGACGAAAAATCGAGCGGGCGGACGTTGACGCCCTGGTCGTTTCGGCGAAGAAATACACCGTGTGGAAGCTCACCGAGGTGCTCGCGGCGCGGGATCGGCGGGCGGCCATGGAGTTTCTCGATTGCTTGCTGCGCGAGGGCGAGCAGCCGGCCGGAATCGTCGGCGCGCTCGCGTGGATGTACCGCAAGTTAATTGAGGCGAAGGAATTGGCGCCGGGCACGAATCAATACCAAGCGGCTCGCGATTTGGGGATGCGTCCGGACGGTGCGGGAATCGCGATGGCGCAATCGAGAAAGATTCCACGGGAACAGCTTCTGGACGGGATTGTCGCGCTGGCGGAAGCGGATAGCGCGCTGAAGTCGGGCGGTCCGAATCCGCGCGCCACGGTGGAGTTCTTAATTGCGCGGCTGCCGGCGACGGCCGCGAAGACGACGGCTTAGGATTTTTTCGGCTGCTGGCGCAGGCCGTTGAGCGCAATCGTCAGGCGCGACTTGTAGCGGTTCGCCGTGTTGCGGGGCAGCGAGTGGTTCTTGACGGCGCGATCGAGTTCCGAAAACGTTTGCGGAATGAGCTTTTCGGTCTTGGCGACGTCGCCCGAGGCGAGCGCGGCGCGATACTGGCGGACGGCGGTACGAACGCGAGTGCGATTGGCGCGATTCGTGACCGTGCGATGCTCGGTCTGACGCATATTCTTGAAGACCGACTTTGATCTTTTCTTTTGTTTTACGGCGGTACCCTGGGCCATCAAGCGCTCCTTCGGAGTAGAATCGAATAGCAAGAGTAGCGGACGGGGTAAAGATTGTCAATTTCAGCGCCGCGTAACAGAATTGCGACTTTGACGCCGGGGCGCTGACGGCCTAAGATGGCGCGGCGTATTAGCAGCGTCGCGTGACTTTTTAGTGCTCGGGGGCATAGATTCATTCAGTGATGTCCATAACGCGGCAAACTTCGAATACGACCCGGCGGCGGCCTTATTCGGCCAAGCTGGCTGGAATCTGCCTGGTTGCCGTATTTTTCGCGACGACAGCGCTTGCCCAGAAACCAACGTCGCTGCGTCCGGAGGGATACGTCAGCGATTTTGCGCACGTCCTTGCTCCCGATTCGAAAAGGGCAATCGAGACCCTTTGTGAGGAGCTCGACCACAAGGCGCAAGCTCAAATCGCGGTGGTGACGGTTCGGTCTCTCGAAGGGGAATCCATCGAGGACTACTCGATTAATCTGGCCACGCACTGGGGAATTGGCCCAAAGCAAAAAGACCGGGGAGTGCTGATCCTGCTGGCGCCGAACGAGCGCAAATACCGGATTGAAGTCGGCTACGGCCTCGAGCCCATCCTGCCCGACGGGCTCGTGGGAAGTTTCGGGCGCGAAGCGCAGCCGCAACTCAAGATCCGCAACTATAGTGGCGCGATTTTGCTGTTGACCGAGCGCGTGGCTGGCGTGATTGCGAAAGACCGCGGGGTGACGCTCAATGCTCTCGCGCGGGAGTCGCAGAACAATCCCATGGGCGCGGAGAGTCCTCCGCCGCCCTTCACGCCGATAAACATTGCGGTGCCATTGCTGTCGGTTCTGATGTTACTGTTCTTCCCGCTCCTGGGCCTGCTGATGCGCATGCGCGCGGGACGGGGACGCGGACGGCACGGCGTATCGTGGGCGGGGCCCTGGTATTGGGGCGGCGGATTCGGTGGCGGGTCGTGGGGCGGGGGAGGATTTGGAGGGGGATTTGGCGGGGGCGGGGGATTCGGAGGGTTTGGGGGAGGGTCGTTTGGCGGCGGCGGCGCGAGCGGGAGTTGGTAACCCGCGACAGCGAGCGACGGGCGGTTCGCAAGAATCTCCGGGCCAGCCAAGAAGGAAAGCAAATAGAATTCTGATGGCTGTCCAGTATTCTCGGCTGAAAGCGGCGGTGCAATGGAAGAAATGCTGCAACATTTGAAAGAGAAGCTGCAACGCGCGGCGGGCGCCAATCTGAAGGCGATTGTGCTCTACGGCTCGGCGGTGACGGGCGAATACCGCAAGCAGCACTCGGATCTGAATGTCCTGTGCGTTCTGGAGCGAACCGGCCCGGCGGAACTGGAAGCGCTGCACGAGACGGTGGCGTGGTGGAAGCGGAAAGGATTTCAGCCGCCGCAGGTGTTCACGCCGGAGGAACTGCGCGCATCGGCGGATATTTTCGCCATCGAACTGCTGGACATGAAGGCCAATCACAAAATGATGTACGGCGAGGATTTTTTCGCGACGCTGGACGTTCCGACGAACTTGCACAAATTGCAAGTCGAGCGGGAACTGCGGACGAATGTGGTTCGCTTGCGGCAAGGCATTCTGTCCGTGCCGCCGAAGGACCGCGTGGTTATTGGCTTGATGGACGCATCCGTGTCGGCGTTTGTGACGCTGTTTCGCCATGCGCTCCTGGCATTCGGCGACCCTGTTCCCGCGTCGAAGCGCGAAGTTGTGGAGAGCGTGGCGCGCCTAGTCGGTTCCAGCCCCAGCGCATTTTTGATGATTCTGGATGTCCGCGAGGGAAAGCGGAAAGCCTCGGATGTGGACGCGCAAGAAACGCTGCGGGGATTCGTCGAACTGGTCGAGCGCATGACGAATTTGGTTGACCGGCGCTTCGATGGCACTTGTTAGGCGGCTCGACGTCGAGCGCAGGCTTCACTGTCGTGCATGATTTTCGCGGAGGGGCGAAATGAAAAAGGGCTGGGTGGCGCTCGGTGCCATCGTGCTGGTCATCGTGATCGTGGCCGGAATGTACATCAGCGCGCGCAATCAGATGGTGCGCAAAAACGAAACGGTCAAGTCCGACTGGGCGCAGGTGGACGTGGTCCTCGAACGCCGCGCCGACCTGATACCCAACCTGGTGGCGACCGTGAAAGGCGTGGCGGCGCAGGAAGTCACCGTGTTCACGGCGGTCGCGAATGCGCGCGCCAATTTGATGAATGCGCAAACGCCGAAAGATAAAATCGCGGCGAACGGCCAGGTGGATAGCGCGCTGGTGAAAGTGCTCGCGCTGACCGAGAATTATCCCCAGCTCAAATCGAATGAGAGTTTTTTGCAGCTTCAAGATGAGTTGGCCGGCAGCGAGAATCGCATCGCCGTAGAGCGAAGGCGTTACGACAATGCGATTCAGGACTACAACACATTTATAGGCACGTTTCCGAATAGTACGTTCGCGCACTGGGCGGGCTTTCAGCGCAACGACGCTTATTTTGCGGCATCGCCCACGAAGCGCGCCGTCCCGACCGTGGCATTTCCGGCTGCGAAGCAGTGAACGATCAAACGTACACTGCTCAGTAGAATCTATCCTATTCATAATACATAAGATAGCTATGTATATCTTGACCGCGCAGCCCTGCTGCGGTAACGTGTTTATTCTGGCGAAAGCGACAGCGCCAGGAGGGACACGCAGCTACCGACCTAGATGAGACAAACCGTCAGGATGTCGGGGGGAATCGCCGATCTATTCGGCACCTACGACGAAAATTTGAAGCTCCTCGAATCGACTCTCCATGTAACCACGCAACTCCGCGACAGCGATTTGGAAATCGAAGGCGAAGCTGCCGAAGTAAACCGCGCGG
>Ga0307372_10001244_pt1 | contig 44819 bp, 37 predicted proteins | sample OX1MG_FD_202533 | JGI IMG/M metagenome (GOLD analysis project Ga0307372, IMG submission 202533) | Soil microbial communities from Risofladan, Vaasa, Finland - OX-1 | ecosystem: Environmental > Terrestrial > Soil > Coastal area > Acid sulfate soil | place: Finland: Risofladan, Vaasa | collected...
TATCCGACATCCCCTCCAGCATGGCAGCCTGACTCTTGCCGACCGCGGCACGGCGACGGCGCCGGAGCGCCCCGGATTGGCCCGTCTCGGGGCCTCTGACGTGGAAGCATGGCTCCGATGGAGGCGAGAACCGGGGTCGCCCCTCGGCGGAGGCGGGTGCACAGACAGGTCAAGTGGGGGCTCTACGCGGTCGGGCTGTTCCTCATCCTCGAGTACCTGGTCCTCCCCCAGATCGCCGGTGCCCGCAAGTCCTTGAACCAGCTGGGCAAGATCAACTTCGCCTACGTGATCGCCGGCGTCGTGCTCGAAGCGGCGTCGCTCGTGTCCTACAGCCAGCTCACCCACACCGTGTTGCACCACGGGGGCCCGCATCGGTCGCGGCTGTTGCGGATCAACCTCTCGAGCTTGTCGGTGAGCCACATCATGCCGGGGGGCACCGCTCCGGGCACCGCCGTGGCCTTCCGCCTCCTCACCCAGTCAGGCGTGTCGGGAGCCGACGCCGGCTTCGCGCTGGGCATGCAGGGTGTGGGGTCCGCTCTCGTGCTGAACTCGATCTTGTGGCTGGCACTGCTCGTGTCGGTCTTCGCGCATGGCTACAACCCGCTCTACGCCGTAGCGGCCGGAGCCGGAGTCGTGCTCATGGGCCTCGTGGCGGGAGTGGTGCTGGCCCTCACCCGGGGACGCCACCGGTCGATCGAGATCTGCCGACGTTGGGCGACACACATCCCGTTCCTCGACGGCGACAAGCTCGCCATCCAGACCCAGCGCGTCGCCGATCGGCTCGGCCATTTCCTCGCCGAGCCGCAGGTCCTCCGCCGCGCCATCGGGTGGGCAGCGGCATTCTGGTTGCTCGACGCCGCCTCGCTGTTCGTCTTCATCGCCGCGCTCGGGACCATCGTCTCGCCCATCGACCTGCTCGTGGCGTATGGCCTGGCCCAGGTCCTGGCGGTCATCCCGATCACGCCCTCGGGCCTCGGCGTGGTCGAAGGCGTCCTCATTCCCACCTTGACCGGCTTCGGCGTGCCCCAAGAAGCCGCCCTGCTCGGTGTCCTCGGCTACCGCCTCGTCAACTTCTGGCTGCCCATCCCGGTCGGGGGCATCGCCTATCTGTCGCTGCGGTTCTCGGGCGAGGGTTGGCGCCAACGCCTGCGCCACGCGCGCGACGAAGTCGTCTCGCTCGAGGAGGACGCGGTACGACGCGCCCCTGACACGCTCTCCCCGGAGTGCTGAGAGCGCAGCACCTCGACAAGGCGCGGCGAAGCGCTAGCCGGCCGCGCCGAGGGTGTCGGCTTCGCGGCGGCGCCGGGCCCGGTCCCGGGCCAGCTCCTGGAGCCGGCGTTGCGCACTCGTGCCCTCCACCGTGGGCACCCTGGTCCAAACACCATTGGAGCCGAGCACCCAGGAATTGGTGTCGTCGACCAGGTTGAGGTCGAGCACCTCGAGCAGCCGGGCCTGGAGCTCGGGGTCGAGCACCGGTGCCAGGACCTCGATGCGGCGATCGAGGTTGCGCTCCATGAGATCGGCGGACCCCATGAGCACCGTGAGGGGCCGGGTGCCGGTGCCACCGAATCGGTAGATGCGCGAATGCTCGAGGAAGCGGCCCACGATGGACCGCACCCGGATCGTGTCCGACAACCCCGGCACACCGGGACGGAGGTTGCAGACGCCGCGCACCACGAGATCGATGGGGACTCCCGCCACCGAGGCTCGATAGAGCGAGTCGATGACGTCGGGGTCGGTCAACCCGTTCACCTTGATGGCGATCCGGCCGTCGGGACCGGCGCGCCCCTCTTCCTCGATGAACTCGGTGATGCGCTGGCGCAGCGCCATGGGGGCGACCACGAGCTTGCGGTAGCGCGCGTACCGGCTGTAGCCGGTGAGGAAGTTGAAGAGGTCGCCGACATCGGCGCCGAGATCGGCGTCAGCCGAGAGCAGACCGAGGTCCTCGTACTGCCGGGCCGTGCGGGGGTTGTAGTTCCCGGTGCCGATGTGGCAGTAGCGCCGGATCCCGTCCTCCTCGCGGCGCACCACCAACGCAGCCTTGGAGTGCGTCTTCAGGCCCACGAGGCCATACACCACATGGACGCCCGCTTCCTCGAGGGCCCGGGCCCAGGAGATGTTGGCCTGCTCGTCGAAGCGCGCCTTGAGCTCCACCACGGCGGCAACCTGCTTGCCCGCCTCGGCGGCCTGGATCAGCGAGGCGGCGATGGGGCTGTCTCCCGAAGTCCGGTACAGCGTCTGCTTGATGGCGAGCACGTCGGGGTCCGCCGCGGCCTGGGCGATGAAGAGCTCGACCGACGTGGCGAAGGAGTCGTAGGGGTGATGGACGAGGACGTCGCGCTCGCGCAGCACCGCGAAGAGATCGGCGGGCTCGTTCCCTGCGTTGGCGAGTCGCGGCGGGGTCATGGGGGCCCACGCCTGCTCGTGGAGGTCAGGTCGGTCGAGCTCGTAGACACCCCACAGCGTCCCGAGGTCCAGCGGCGCCTCGATGGCGTAGCGGTCGCCGGGCCCGAGGTCGAGCTCGTGGACCAGCATGTCGCGCATGTCGTCGGAGATCTCCGCCGCCACCTCGAGACGCACGGCCCGCCCGAAACGGCGCCGGCGCAGCTCCATCTCGACGGCGGCCAACAGGTCGTCGGCCTCGTCCTCGTCGAGGACGAGATCGGCGTTGCGGGTCACCCGGAACGCGTAGTGCTCCCCGATCACCATGTCAGGGAACAACCTCGCCAGTTGCGCTGCGATGATCTGCTCGAGGGCCACGAACCGCTCGCCGTCGGGCATGACCACGAAACGCGGCAGGAGGGGCGGGACCTTCACCCGGGCCACCCGTTCGACTCCGGTGATGGGATCACCCACCCGCACGATCAGGTTGAGCGACAAGTTGGAGATGTAGGGGAAGGGGTGGCCGGGGTCCACCGACAACGGAGTGAGCACCGGGAAGATCTGGTGACTGAAAACCTCGGTGAGGTGCTCGCGATCAGCATCGTCGAGCGAGGACCAGTCCGCCACCCGGACCCCGACTTCGGCCAACGCGGGCACGACGGAGTCGAGGAAGATCCGCGATTGCCGGTCGACGAGCTCGGTCACCCGCTCGCCGATGGCGCGCAGTGCCTCGCTCGGACGCAGACCGTCGGCCGATCGGGTCCGCAACCCGGCGTCCACCTGGTCCTTCAGTCCGGCTACCCGGACCTGGAAGAACTCATCGAGGCCTTCGGAGAAGATGGCGAGGAACTTCACCCTCTCGAGCAGCGGGACCCGTTCGTCGTCGGCGAGCTCGAGCAGCCTGGCCCCGAATTCGAGCCACGAAAGCTCCCGATTGGAGAAGCGCTCCGGGCCCCGCGCCGTGACGGCGTCCTCCTCCCCGACCGGGGAGAGAGTCGTCGTCGCTTCACCCACCGTGAGCCCGGAGGGAGCGGCCATGCTGGCGCCACGCGCCGATTCGGAGGCCCGCATCAAACATCCAGGGTACCGCCGGTGACCGCCCCACTGGGTTCCAGGTGCCGGGGTCGGACCGAGACTCCCCAGTAGGCTCGACCCGGTGCCCCGAGTCCTCAGTCGTCTCGCGCCCACCGAGGGAATGCGGGTCCGTCGATCCAAGCCCAAGAGGCGAACCGAGCTCGGTCTGCTCCTGTTCGGCTCGTTCATCGTCCTCGCTGCCTACATCCTGGCCTCGGTCGGGACGACGTCGAAGATCCCGCCCAACCTGGGGCCCTTCCTCGGTGTCGTGCTCGCCCTGGGCCTCGCCGCGCACATCGCCAACCGCATCTACGCCCCCGACGCCAGCGCCGTCCTGCTCCCCATCGCCACCTTGCTCAACGGCCTCGGCTACGTGATGCTGGCGCGCATCGCCCAGCACTGGGCCCAGGCACAAGCAGGGTGGACGGCGGTCGGCGTCGGCGCCTACATCCTGACCCTGGCGCTGGTGCGTCGCTCGCGCGATCTCGACCGCTACCGCTACCTGTTGCTCCTTGGGGCTGTCATCCTCATGCTGTCCCCGCTCATTCCGCACCTGGGGCAGAGTCACCACGGGGCGCGCCTGTGGATCGGGATCGGTCCCGTCAACGGCCAGCCCATCGAGCTCGCCAAGCTGGCCCTGTGCATCTTCTTCGCCTCGTACTTCGTAGAGAAGCGCGAACTGCTCTCGGTGCCCACGTTGCGTCTCGGCAACCGACTCATGCTCGACCCCCGTCCGCTCGTCCCCATCTTCGTGGCCTGGGCCTTCACCATGCTCGTCCTCGGAGGTGAGGACGACATCGGGTTCGCGCTCCTCATCTTCGTCCAGTTCATGGCCATGCTGTGGCTCACCTCGGGACGATGGAACTATCTCGCCCTCGGGCTCGTCCTTTTCGTGGCGGGTGCCTTTGCCGCCGACCGGCTCTTCCCTCAAGTGAACGTGCGCGTCTCGGAATGGCTCCATCCCGTGGCGACGGGTCAGGTCAATCTGGGGCTCTATGGCATGGGCTCAGGAGGCCTCCTGGGCACCGGGCTCGGGTTCGGTCGCATCGTGGCGGCCTGCGCGACGTGTGCCAATCCGATCCCCTTGGTCCAGAGCGACTACATCTTCGCGGCCTTCGGGACCGAGATGGGGCTGCTCGGCACCACCGCCATCGTCTTCGCCTTCGTCCTGCTCGTCGGGGCGGGACTACGCACCGCCCAGACCGCCCGGTCGGAATTCGCCCAGATGGTGGCGGCCGGCCTGACCGTGATCATCGGTTTTCAGGCCCTGTTCATCATGGCCGGCATCGTCCGGCTACTTCCGCTCACCGGCATCACACTCCCCTTCATGGCCTACGGAGGGTCGTCGCTCGTGGCCAACTACGTGCTCATCGCGCTCCTGATGCGCATCTCCGACGAAGGTGAGCGTGCCATCGTGGCCGACCAGGCCACGGCGCAGCGCCTGGTGCCACAGAACGTCGACTGAGGTTCAGGTCGACTGAGGTTCAGGTCGACTGAGGTTCAGGTCGACTGCACCGACGGCTCGGCGCCGTCTGGGTCCCTGAACACCCACTCGGCGACGAGAATGGGCGTGGGAAGCCGCTGGCGCAGCGCCAGCGCGATGGCATCAGAGGGGCGGCACGGCAGCACGCGCCGTCCGCGCGGTCCGGTGGTGTCGATCTCGGCGAAGAACACCCGGCCTCGTCGCACCGTGATACGGACCGCGGCGATGCTCACGTCGTGGCCGTCGAGGATGTCGGTCACGAGCTCGTGGGTGAGCGGTCGCGGCGTGTCGATCGCTCGGAAGGCGTAGGCGATGGCGGTGCCTTCGGCCAGGCCCACGGGGATGCGGAGCTCTCGCCAAGGGTCCTGGGCTTCGTGGAGCACGATCTCGGGATTCGCACTGGGAAGATCCATCTCGACGGCCGCCACGGCCACGATCCTCCACTCCTCGGGGGAGAGCTCGAGCACCTCGAGCGGGGTGGGCGGCAGCCCGGTCGGTGCCACAGGCTCACCCTCGGTCGGTTGCACCGCGTCCGCCCCGGCGTCGCCGTCGGTCATCGCTGGGCGCGCAGCTGCACCGAGATGGCGATGCCGATCGCCGAGAAGAAGGCCACCGTCGCCGATCCCCCGTAGGACAGGAAGGGAAGGGGGATCCCCGCCACCGGCATGATCCCCATGGCCATTCCCGCGTTCTCGAAGACGCTGAAGGCCACCAACGTGAAACATCCCGCCGCCAGGAGACGCCCGAAGGCGTCGCGCGCCAGCTGAGCGCTTCGAAGCAGCCGCCACGACAGGATGCCGAGGAGGGCGAGGACACCGGCTGCTCCGACGAAGCCGAGCTGTTCGCCCAGGGCCGAGAAGATGAAGTCGGTCTGCTGTTCGGGCACGTAGGCCAGGTTCGTCTGCGAGCCGTGGAAGAGCCCCGCACCCCACGAACCTCCCGATCCGATGGCGGCCACCGACTGGCCCACGTTGTACCCGGAGCTCTGGAGGTTCTTCCCGACGTGGAACACCGCCGTGATGCGGTTCAACTGGTAGTCCTTCAAGAGCTTGAAGTGGACGACGGCGAAGGCGCCGGTGACAGTCAGCAGGACCAGCAGCAACAGGTAGCGGTTGGGAACGCCCGCGATGACGAGCATCACGAAGAGCACCACGGCCATCACGATGCCGCTACCGAGGTCGGGTTGCTTGACCACGAGCAGGATCGGCACCGCCGCCAGTCCGAGGACCTTGAGGACGTCATTGCGAGCGAGGCCTTCGGGTCGTCTCGCACAGAAGGTGGCGACGGTCACGATCAGGACGAGCGTGGCGAACGCGGAGGGCTGGACCTGGACGGGACCGAGCTGGACCCACCTCGTCGCACCCAGCGCGCTCGACCCGATGCCGGTGAACATGGCCAGCAGGGCCAAGATCATCGCCACGTACAACGCCGCGCTGGCGTGCTCGAGCCAGCGGTAGTCGAGGGCGGCCAAGACGATCATGAAGACGCCGCCCACCGCCACATAGGCCGCTTGGCGGGTGAGGAAATAGTGGGGGTTGATTCCCGCCGCGGCCAGCTTGGAACGAGTCGCCGAGTAGACGAGCACGACGCCGAGGCCGGCCACGATGACCGTGCTCAAAATGAGAGTGATATCCACCCGGAGGGCTAGGGGCCGGCCCGCAGCCGGGCGGTGTGCGAGAGAGGTGCTCAACCGGTGTGCTCCGGCGGACCAGAATACCGGTCGTGCCCCTCGCCGCCACCTCAACCCTCGTGGTCGACCAGGGTTGGCTCTACGACGTCCTGCGCTGGGCCGGAGTGAGCCAGCCCACGGCCGAGCACTGGCAGGGAGTCGTGATCAAGCCCGTCACGGTCCTGGTGGTGATCTGGGTGGCCATCGTGATCGGATGGCTCGGCAGTCGGATCATCCGGCGCTGGGTCGGCGCCGCCGCACACAAAGCCGTGGCCCGGGCCGACTCACCACGGGCTGCGGCCCGGGCTCTCACCTTGACGAGCCTCCTCGCCAACGTGTGGCGCGGCGTCGTCAGCGCCATCGCCTTCTTCGTCATTCTCGGCACCGTCGGCCTCAACCTCACGCCGTTGTTGGCCGGGGCCACGGTCATCGGTGCCACGCTCGGCTTCGGTGCCCAGAGCATGGTCCGCGACTTGTTGGCGGGCGTGTTGCTCACCGTCGAGGGCCAATTCGACATCGGTGACACCATCGCGGTGGGCGACACGTCGGGGACCGTCGAGGACGTGACCTTGCGCGTCACCCGTCTGCGTTCCGACGACGGCACCGTCTGGTACGTGCCCAACGGTGAGATCCGCAAGCTGGCGAACTCGTCGCGGGGTTGGGCCCAGGCGACGGTGGAGGTGCCCGTTCCCATCGCCGCGGGCGTCGACACCGTGCTCGACGCCATCCAGACCGCAGCCGACGCGGTATCGGGTGACCCACGCTATGCAGCCATGTGTGTCGAGCCCCCGCGGGTGTGGGGCGTGGTCGCCACCGCGGCCGACACCTTCACCTGTCGGGTCTCGGTGCGGACATCGACAACCGATCGCGAGCGGGTGGCCCGGATCCTGCGCCACGAGATCGCGCTGCGACTCCAGGCCGCCGGAGCCTTCGCCACCACCGGCACCGCGCCACCCGGCCCCGGCCCCGGTGCCCCGAGCCGCGACCTCGAGCCGGGCGGCACCTGATGGGGGCCTGATGCGGTTGAGCGGGCTCGAGCGGGCTCGAGCGGGCTCGAGGCGTCGATGGCGGACGACCACGGCGTCACTGCGGACCCTTCCCGACGTCGTGATCCTCGGCACCCAACGAGGCGGGACCACCTCGCTGTTCGACTGGCTGGCCCTGCACGGGTCCGTCGCCGCGTCGACGACGAAGGAGGTGCACTACTTCGACCGCTTCTATGCCAACGGCGAGCGCTGGTACCGGGCCCACTTCCCTCTGAAGGGTGGGTCGCGCCTGGCCATGGAAGCGACGCCGTATCTTCTCTTCCATCCCCTCGCCCCCCAGCGCGTGGCCGCTGATCTCCCGGCGTCGACCCGGTTCATCGTGCTGTTGCGCGACCCGGTCCAGCGCGCCATCTCGCAGTACTGGCACTCGGTGCGGTTGGAGGCCGAGGACCAGCCGCTCGCGGCGGCCCTCTCGCTCGAGGACCAACGCCTGGCGGGCCAGGACGAGGTCGTCCTCGCCGGGGGTGAGAGCTTCGCTCATCGCAATTTCTCCTACAAGGCCCGGGGTCACTACGCCGAGCAACTCCGTCGGTGGTTCGACGTCATCGAACGCGAGCGGATCCTCGTGATGGAGAGCGAAGAGCTCTGGAGCGGGCCGACCGGGCCGGCCCGTGTCTTGGAGTGGCTGGGGTTGGCGGGCCTCGACGCGACCTTTCCCTCCACCAACGACGCGCCCCGGGCCCGACCCGAAGAGGAGGCAGTCATCGACGACCTGCGCCGGCACTTTGCTCCTTACAACGAAGACCTCTTCGAGTTGGTGGGCCGGAGGCTCTGGGATCGCTGAGGCCGGGTCAACCCGACGATCGCGCCTCCACCGCAGCCCACAAGGCCTCGACGGGGACGGCGCGCCCGGTCCATCGCTCGAGGGCCAGCGCGGCTTGGTGGACCAACATGCCCAGACCTCCCACCGCCACGGCACCTCGGGCCCGCGCTGCCTCCAGCAACGGGGTCTGGCGCGGGTGGTAGACGAGATCGGCCACCACCTGCCCCAGGTGAAGGGACTGCGCGTCGAAGGGGAGCTGGCCAGAGCCCGACCCCTCGCGGCGCGCCATGCCCAGCGGCGTGGCCTGCACGACGAGCTCGGCGTCGACGACATCGGCGGCTGACCCCACCCGCCCGACCGGCCCGGCCAGGGCGGCGGCCACCTCGGCACGAGCCGGCGTCCGGTTCAGCACCACCACCTCGGCGGCACCGGCCCCGGCCAGGGCCAGGATGACGGCGCGCGCCGCTCCCCCGGCGCCGATAACCGCGCAGCGCTTGGCGTCGGGGTCGAACCCCGCGTCGCGCCGCAGGGCGGCGAGAAAACCCTCGCCATCGGTGCTGTCACCCACGAGCGAACCGTCGCGCCAGGTGACGCAGTTGACCGCTCCGAGCCGACGCGCCACCGGGGTCGTCTCGTCCACCAGAGCGTAGGCGTCTTCTTTGTGCGGCATGGTGACCGACAGCCCGGCGATCTTGAGCACCCGGATCCCTTCTAGGGCCGCCGCGCTGTGCCCGGCTGCGACCGGAAAGGCAACCGACACCCAGTCGAGCCCGAGCGCGTCGAAGGCGGCGTTGTGGAGCAGGGGCGACAACGAGTGGGCGACGGGATCACCCATCACCCCCACCACCGTCGAGGCCGCGGTGGGCCAGGTCGGTGAAGATCTGGTCGGCTTCTGGTCCTCGGGCATGGTGGGCTACCCGACGCCCCGGGTCTGGGCCAGGCGCTCGTTGGCCTGTTGGCCGGCGAAGGTGCTCGAGAAGGCCTCGGTACCGTCCTTCGACACCACCACGAAGTAGAGCCAGGGCCCCGGCGGCGGGGCCAGGGCGGCTTGGAGCGAGGCCTGGTTCGGGAAGCAGATGGGCGTGGGGGTGAGCCCGGTGTGGAGGTAGGTGTTGTAAGGCGTGTTGAGAGCGAGATCCGCCGATGTCACACGACCACCGTCACGATGCTCGGAATAGAGCACGGTGGAATCCATCTGCAGCGGCGTGCCGCGGGCCAGACGGTTGTAGATCACCCGTGCCACCTTGCCCAGGTTCTTCTGGTAGACACCTTCTTTCTGCACGATCGATGCCACCGTGATGGCCTGGTACGGCGTCACCCCGAGCGCGGTGGCCCCACTCGTGAGCCCCACCGAGTCCGCCAGGGTGTTGAACCGGTCCATCATGTCCCCGAGGAGGGTCTCGTCGGACTCTCCGGGCAGCACCAGATAGGTGCCGGTCCCGACCAACCCGTCGAGGTTGGTCGATCCGACCGGCTCGTACGGCGAACGCATGGTGCCGGAGTTGGCCAGGGAGAGGAAATGGGCGGGGTCGTGACCCGCGATCTCTCCGACCTGGGTCGCTACCTCGTTGATGGTGAAGCCGGGCAGCACCGTGACCGACGAGACGTCGGGTCCTCCCGCCAGCGTGGCCCGGAGCGTCGCGAAGGACTCGTCTCTGTGCAACAGGTAGGACCCCGGTTGCACCACAGGGGTGCCGTGCAGAGTCAAATAGACACGGAAGGCAAGCGAATTGTCGACGACGTGTCGGCGCACCAATGTCGAGGTGATCTTCTCCATCGACGAGCCCGGCGTCACGGTGATGACGACGGTGGCCCCCCCGTTCCCGCCCATCTGGCTCTGGTACCACGCCACCGCACTGACGAAGAGGGCCAGGACCACGGCCGCCGCCACGGCCACGAACAACCGGCGGCGCCGATACACCTGTTGCTTGGCCCGCTTGTGCCCGCGCGGTCTCGATGACACCGGGCCGTCACCCGGGCCGTCACCCGAGCCGTCACCCGAGCCGTCACCGCGGCCCGGTCCCGGGGTGGGAGCGGAATCCGCCACGGACGCGCCCGTCCACCCCGGCCCTCCTTCGACGTCAGCCATCGTGGCGTCCGCGTCCGGTGTCGAGCCAGGCCTGGAGAAGGACCGCGGCGGCGCTCTGGTCGATGTGGGCACGTTGGTCTCGGCTCTTGCGGCCGGCCTCTCGCAACGATCGGGCTGCGCTCACCGTGGTGAACCGCTCGTCGAAGGTCTCCACGGGGATGCCGTGGGGAGCAAGAAGGCGGGCCAACTCGTCGGCATCGGCCTGCGCGGCACGCGCGGCCGGGCCACGGCGGCCATTCATGCTCAGGGGCAGGCCCACCACCACCCGGCGCGCCCCCAGCTCCTCGACCAGCGCCGCCAGCGCGCGCCAATGCGTGGCGTCGTCAACGCTTCGCTCGATGGTGGCGCGCGGTGAGGCCAAGGTCCCGGTGCCGTCGGACACGGCCACCCCGATGCGACGCTCGCCGAGGTCGACCCCCACCACCCGCACTGCGCTCAGGCCACCCGCATTGTGCTCAGGCACCGAGCCGGCGGCGCGCTTCGCTGAGCAGGGCGTCGATCTTGGTCGGGTCGGACCCACCCGCCACCGCCAATTCGGCCGAGCCCCCACCGCCGCCTCCGACGAGCTGGGCCAGTGCCTTGACCGTGGCGCCGGCGTCGATCGACCCGTCACCTGATGCCACGGCCACGCCCACCTTGGGCCCGCCCGGCGACCCCGCCACCACGACCACGCGCGCGCCCTGGCGCCGGATGGCTTGGGCGAGGTCACGCAGCTGATCGGGGTTCACGCCGTCCTGGCGATGGACGACCACGCCGTTCTCGGCCAGCTGGGCGAGACGGGCCGCGTCTTCTTGGAGGCGGGCCCCGTGCATGCGTTGCAATTCCTTCTCGGCCTGTCGTTGCCGGTCGAGGACCTTCTGCAAGGCGTCGAGCACCCCACCGGGCTCCACCTTGAGCAGCCGCGCCGCTTCGTCGACCATGCGCCGGCTCTCGCCCAACAGGGCCAGGGAGCTCGGCCCCGTCACGGCCTCGATGCGCCGGACGTTCGACCCGATCGACCCTTCGGAGACGACGGTGATGGGCCCGATCTTTCCCAACGCGTCGACATGGGTCCCGCCACAGAACTCCAGAGAATGCGCCCCGGCCCGCACCACCCGCACGCGCTCGCCGTACTTGTCGTCGAAGAACGCCAACGCCCCGAGGGCCTCGGCTTCGGCCTTCGAGGTCTCGGTCACCTCGACCGACGCGTCGGTCAGGACATCGGCGTTGGCCGCCTCGGTCACCTCCGACAACTCCTCGGGACGCAGGGCCTTGGGATGCGAGAAGTCGAAGCGGAGCCGGTCCGGCGCCACCAGTGAGCCCTGCTGGCGGACATGGTCACCGAGCACGGCGCGCAGCGCGCTGTGTAAGAGGTGCGTCCCGGTGTGGTGCCGGCGCGTGGCGTTGCGCCGTCCCACGTCGATGACCGCCAAGGCGTCTTGGAGGGGGAAGAGCTCGCCTTCTTCGACCACGGCCCGATGCACGATGAGCCCCGGGAGCACGCTCTGGGTGTCGAGGACCCGGGCCCGCCCGGATTCGGTGGTGATCACGCCGGTGTCGCCCACCTGGCCGCCGGACTCGGCGTAGAACGGGGTCTGGTCCAAGACGATCTCCGCCGTTCCGGGCTCCGCCCCGGCGAGGACCGCCACCACCCGAGCCGGCTCTTCGTCGTGCTCGTAGCCGGTGAAGCGCGTCGGGCCCGACTGACCGAGCAGCTCCCGGTAGGCGTTCTCGTCGCCGAGGGCCTGGCGCCGACGCCGCGCATCGGCCCGGGCCATGTCGCGCTGGGCCGCCATCTCGCGCTCGAAGCCAACGGTATCGACCTCGACGCCGGCCTCGGCCGCCATCTCCATGGTGAGCTCGATGGGAAAGCCGTGGGTGTCATGGAGACGGAATGCCGCTTCACCCGAGACCCGACCCGTCCCGTCGCGCAGGGCCTCCTCGAGGATCTGCGAACCCGAGTCGAGGGTGCGCCGGAACGCTCCCTCCTCGCGCTCGACGGTCTCGGAGATTCGGTCGAGCTCGGTGACGAGCACGGAATAGGTGCCACCGAGCACGTCGGCGACAGCACGCACGAGACGCGGGGTGAGACCTTCGATGACGCCCAGCTGGAACCCTCGCCGCACCGCCCGGCGGATGACCCGGCGCAACACATAGCCCCGGCCCTCGTTCGAGGGCATCACACCGTCGGCCACCACCATGGCCATGGCCCGGGCATGGTCGGCCAGGATGCGCAGGGACACGTCGGAGTGCGGGTCGGCGCCGTAGCGGACCTCGGTGATGTCTTCTGCCACGGCCAGGATGGGCCGAAAGACATCGGTCTCGAAGAGTGACCCGACCCCTTGGAGCATGGGCAGGTTGCGCTCGAGTCCGGCCCCGGTGTCGATGCTCTTGCCCGGAAGGTCCTCGAGGGTGCCGTCGGACAACCTGTTGTACTGCATGAAGACGAGGTTGTAGATCTCCACGAACCGCTCGGCACCGCCATGGGCAGGGCCGCCGTCGTCCCCGTAGGCGGGCCCCCGATCGAAGAAGAGCTCCGAGGACGGACCGCACGGCCCGGTGCCACCGTCGCCCATCTGCCAGAAGTTGTCCTCCCCGAGAGCCTGGATGCGCGCTTCGGACAGTCGCGCCGCGTCCAGCCAGATCTCTTTGGCTTCGTCGTCGGACTCGTGCACCGTCACCCACAGCCGGTCGGGGTCGATCCCGAGGACCTCGGTCCACAATTCCCAGGCGAGAGGGATGGCGTCGGACTTGAAGTAGTCGCCGAAGCTGAAGTTCCCGAGCATCTCGAAGAAGGTGCAGTGCCGCTCGGTGGTCCCGATGATGTCGATGTCGACGGTCCGAAAGCACTTCTGCACCGACGTGGCGCGCGGCCAGGGCGGAGTCTCCTCACCGGTGAAGTACGGCTTGAACGGCACCATCCCCGCAATGGTGAAGAGCACGGTGGGATCATGTGGGATCAGACTGGCGGACGGGACGACGGTGTGGCCCCGCTCCGCGTAGAACCCGGTGAACGTCGAGCGAAGCTGGTTGGCGTCCATCATCGGTCGATCCTACCGGCCGTCCATGCCCGCTCGGGGCGCCCAGGCAACCCGATCAGGCCTGCGGCCTGCGAATTCAGCGCCCGTTCAGCGCGGCGCCCCTTCAGCGCTGCGAAGGGTCACGGGCCGACAGGTCGTGCCACAGGTCGTCCTGCCGACGCTGGGCTTCGGTCCGCCCCGTGTCGAGTGCATCGCGCACCTTGTGAAGCGCACCGCGCTTGGTGCGGCCTGCGATGGAGGCGATCTCGGTCGCCACCGCGGTGGGACGGACCCGCCGCGACAGCCGTTCGAGGCGTCGACGCGTCCACATGGTGCCGCCGACCCCGATCGCCGCGCCGGCCGCCAGCCACATGGGACGGCGGATCACCGAGGCACCTCCACGTGTCGACGACGGCGTCGTCCCCGATTGGAGCGGCTGTGCCCCTCGTCGCGCTGCTTTTCGGTCGTCTTCTCCGTTGCTCCGTCTGCGAGCCTGGCGGCAACCGGGCGGGCCCGTCCGTGGCGCGCCACCGCGCTCGGGGCGTCGATCTTGAGGGGGCGACCGAAGAAGCGCCGCAGGGCGCTTCCTACTCCCGTGCTGTAGGCGAGGATCTTCACCACCGGGTTCGAAAAGGCTCGGTAGGCCAGACGTGACGCCGAGTCCACCGTCGACGACACCGCCTCGGCCGAGTCGAGGACGTCGCCCACGCGCACCATCTCGGTGGCCGCCTGATCGACGACGACCCGGGCGTCGTGCACCAGGGGCACGGTCTCGTGGCGTAACTCGTCGACGGTCTTGCCGAGCTCGCGTACCCGCCGGCCCAGCACGACCACGACTCCCACGAGGACGAGTGAGGCCGTCCCCGACGTGATGGCGGCGACCAGCGCGGCGACGTTGTCGGCGGACATGGCCGCCTCATCCTACGGCGCCGGGGCTAGGGGGCGCCGATCCCGACCATCGGCTTGGTGAGCCGGATGTCGCCTGTGGACCCGTAGAAGCCGCCATAGGTGCCGCCGAAGGAGAAGATCCCGCCGTCCGACGCCACCAGCCAGTAGCCGTTCCCGTCGGGGGTGGCGGCCATACCCACCACGGGCTTGGTCAGGGCCACGGCTCCCATCGACCCGTGGAAGGCGGCGTCACCGAAGGCGAAGATCCCGCCGTCCGACGCCACCAGCCAGTAGCCGTTCCCGTCGGGGGTGGTCGCCATTCCCACCACGGGCTTGGTCAGGGCCACGGCTCCCATCGACCCGTGGAAGGCGGCGTCACCGAAGGAGAAGATGCCGCCGTCCGACGCCACCAGCCAGTACCCACCGCCGTCGGGCGTCGAGGCCATCCCGACGATGGGCTTGTTCAATTTGATGTTGCCGGTCGACCCGTAGAACCCGGCGTCGCCGTAGGCGAAGATGCCGCCGTCCGACGCCACCAGCCAATACCCACCGCCGTCGGGCGTCGAGGCCATCCCGACCATGGGCTTGTTCAATTTGATGTTGCCGGTCGACCCGTAGAACCCGGCGTCGCCGAAGGAGAAGATCCCGCCGTCCGACGCCACCAGCCAGTAGCCCTGGGAGGACGGGGTCGATGCCATGCCCACGATCGGTTGGTCGAGGGGCTTGCCCCCCATCGAGCCGTAGAAACCCATCTGTCCAAACGAGAAAATGCCGCCGTCGGAGGCCACCATCCAGTATCCGCGCGGCCCGAGGTAAGTGAAGGGCAAGCTGCCGTCGAATCCGAGCGCGTCATCACCCGTCTTCACGATCACCGCGGACACGTCCCAACCCCGCGTCGTGGAGACCGGCGAGCTCACGGTGACCGATGACGACGTGACCGACCTGATCGTGGCGGGATTGCCGTTGCCGAAGTCGACTTCGCTCACCCCGCTCAGATTCGATCCTGACACCGTCACCGTGGTACCGCCCCCGGCCGGGCCCGACGACGCGGAGATCCCCGTCACAACCGGACATGTGCTCGGCCCCGGGGAGCGCAGGCGACTGACAAGCGCGCTGGCGACAGGGGTGCCGAGTCCTGTCGCCATGTCGAACCCCGGGGTTGCCTGGTAGTAGGGGCCGGGCGGGAGGCGGGGGGGGTTGCTGGGCGAGGAGCCCGCCGGTTGGTTGTTCCCGACGGTCACGTCGTTGAACACCGGGCTCCCGCCACACTGTGCTTGGTAGAGCGTGGGGTTGGCGAACCCCACCGGCGACACCTGGCCCTGATCGGCGAGGGCGGCCAGGGCGGCCCACAGCGGAGCAGCCATGCTCGTCCCGCCGATCTTGGCCCACCCCCCACTGGCACACGAGCAGAAGATGGCGAGGCCATTGCGGGGATCGGCGTCGGCGGCCACGTCGGGCACCTCCCGACACGACAACGTGCCCGCCCCCGAGCTCGTCGGGCACGGCTGGGCACCGGTGAAGGTGTCTTGGGCCTTGGTGGCGGTGCTCTGGACGCCGGGGCCCCGTTGCCAGGCCGGCATGGTCCACGTCGTCGAGTTCCCACCTCCGCCCGTCCCGCTCGAGAGACCGAGGTTCCACACCGACTCGGTCGGCGGCGGGCCCGCCGCATTGATGGTGGTCCCGCCCACACCGGTGACCCAGGGTTGACTGGCCGGGTCGTCGACCTGGAGACGGGTGTCGTTGGAGCTCGGGAACAGGTAGCAGTCCTCGGATCCTTCGTCACCGGCGGCGGCGGCGACGGTCTCGCCCTGGGCCACGGCCTGTTCGAAGATCGACGACTCTGCTTGGAGGTAGGCCGCAGGCAGCTGCGCCTCGCACTGGCCCCAGCTCGTGGAGATCACCGCCGGTGGCGAAGGACCGTCGACCATGGCGAGATAGGTGTCGAGAGGACCACTGCCGCCGTTGGGCCCCACGTAGACCTTGACATTCACGTTCGGCGCCATGCCGATGACCATCTCGATGTCGAGCGCCGCTTCGCCGGCTCCGGGGCCGGAGTTGGGGCTGGCATGGTCCACGCTCACCGAGCTCACCGACGCCGTGATGGCCGGTGAATAACAGTTCTTGAACGCGTTGATGTCGGACTGGAGGAAGGGCTCGAGCTCGTAGATGCCCACCGTCACCCCCGACGCCTCGTTGCCACCGGCGTAGATGTTCGAGAACGAGTAGGTCGAAGCCAGATCAGTCACGGTGAGAGCACCGGCGCTCGCGGGGTTGGACTGGATCGTGTTGGAACAGCCTGCTGTGGGGCTCGGTCCCGAGACGCGAGGCGCAGGGCCGCCCGCCGCACTGCGCGTGGCGGGCGTGGCGTTGGCCGGTCGGACCAGTTGTGGCCCGGGCCGGCTGAGGTCGTCGAGACCCGTCACCCCGTCCAGGGCACCCGCCAAGGCGCTCGGCACGAGGGGCTCGGCGTCGGGGACGCGCACGACCCGCCCCGACGGCAACCGGTACTGCTCGAGCCCGACGGCGAAAGCCTGGTCGATCTGCTCCGCGGTGCCCGAAAAGGCGACGATCAGGCCGTCGCCTGACGTCGCGCCCACATCGAGGCCCCGGCCCGAGAGCCAGGCCCGGACCGACGCCAGGGTGGTCGGACTCGGTCCGAACACCGCCGCAAAGGCTCCGGGGGCCAGGTAGTGGCGAAAGTTCGGTGATCCCGGGGTCGACACCGACGTGTCGAACGACTCGAGGGCACCCGGGTCACGCGCCTTGAGCACGACATCACCGTGGACCACCGTCGTCGGGGCCACGGCGCGCAAGGCCCGGGTGCCCCGGGGCAGAGTGGGAACGCTCCTGGTGTTACGCACCCAGCTGTGACGTGCCCAGCTGTGACGTGCCGACGACAGCGCCGGTGCGGCGCGCGCCTGCTCCGCGGAGGCTGCGACAACGGAGCCCGACACGGCCAGGCAGGCGATCACCGCCGCGATCCTCCGCCGATGTCCGGCTCGAATGAGGATCAATGGGTCAGCCGTCTCCGTCTTCCGGATCCGCAGTGGCGCGACGGCGCCGATGCAGACGATGTGCGAGCGCCGCCTCGGCGCCGTGATCGCTCGGCTCGTAGTAGACCCGACCGGCCACCTGGGGAGGACGGTAGTCCTGTTCCACCCACCCGCGGGGGTCGTCGTGGGGGTATCGGTACCCCTCGCCGTGACCGAGCTCACTGGCTCCCCGGTAATGGGCGTCCCGCAGGTGGACCGGGACATCGGCCCGGGGGCCGGCCCGAGCGTCGTCTCGGGCTCGACCGAGAGCTGTGGTGACCCGGTTCGACTTGGGCGCGCAGGCCAGGTAGACGACGGCCTGGGCCAGGTTGAGCTGGGCTTCGGGGAGGCCGACGAATTCCACGGCCCGGGCCGCGGCGTCGGCCACGACCAGAGCCATGGGGTCGGCGAGCCCGATGTCCTCACTGGCCAGGATCACGAGTCGTCGGGCGATGAACCGGGCGTCCTCTCCCCCTTCGAGCATGCGGGCGAACCAGTAGAGCGCGGCGTCGGGGTCCGACCCTCGCAACGACTTGATGAGGGCGCTCACCTGGTCGTAGTGGGCATCGGGCCCCTGGTGCAGGAGCCGTCCCGCCCGAGCCCGCTCGACGACGTCGGTGGTGATCGGCCCATCCCCGGCCAGAGCAACTGCCACCTCCAAGGTCCCGAGGGCAGCCCGGGCGTCCCCGTCGGCCACCGACACCATGGCTACCACCGCGGCGTCATCGGCCTGGGCATCCTCCGCATCGAGCCCTCGCCGGAGCACTTCGGTGATGTCGTCGTCGCCGAGGGGCTCCAAGCGCCACAACGTGGCCCGACTCAGCAAGGGCGAGTTCACCGCGAAGAAGGGGTTCTCCGTGGTGGCGCCGATGAGGACCACCAACCCTTCTTCTACCGCGGGCAGGAGGGCGTCTTGTTGGGACTTGTTGAACCGGTGGACCTCGTCGATGAAGAGGATGGTCCCCCGACCCTGCTCACCGAGTCGCCGCCGTGCCTCGTCGATGGCACCCCGGACGTCGCCCACCCCGGCATTGACCGCCGAGAGGGGGACGAAGGTCTTGGCCGTGGTCGCTGCTACCACCTGGGCCAGGGTGGTCTTGCCCGTTCCCGCCGGCCCCCACAGGATCGCCGAGGTCAGACGGTCCTGCTCGATGAGAACCCGGAGGGGCGCGTCGCGAGCCACCAGATGGCGCTGGCCCACGATGTCGTCGAGCGTGCGAGGTCGCAGACGCGCCGCCAAGGGGGCGCGTTGGCGGAGTCGGTCCTCGGCCGCCTGGGCGAAGAGATCGGCCCCACCCATGGCCGGACGGCGCGGGGAACGGCCCGCCATGTCTCGCTGCTCCCTGTCGCCGGGCGCCGGGCTCAGTCGCCCGGGGGCATGACGCGCAGGCCCAGGTCGCGAAGGGCGCGCTCGGCCAACGCCTTGGGCGCGCCCGTCATGGGGTCGGTCCCGGACTGGGTCTTCGGATAGGCGATGACCTCGCGCAGGTTGTCCTCCCCCGCCAACACCGCCACGAACCGGTCGACCCCCACCGCGAACCCACCGTGGGGGGGGGCGCCGTATCGGAAAGCCCCCAACAAGAAGCCGAAACGGGCCTCGGCCTCCTCGGGCGGAATGCCGAGCGCGGCGAAGACCTGTCGTTGGATGTCCTCGCGGTGGATACGGATCGAACCCGACCCGAGCTCCCAGCCGTTGAGGACCAGGTCATAGGCCTGGGAGCGGACCCGGGCCGGATCAGAGTCGAGCAGGTCCAGGTCATCGGGATGCGGCATCGTGAACGGGTGGTGGGCGGCTTGGGGGTTGCCGTCCTCGTCGGTGCCGTCGAAGAGGGGGAACTCCGTGACCCACAAGAAACGTCTCTCACCCTGGCCCACCGGAGGGCGACCGAGGTCGAGCCGCACCTGGCCGAGAACCTCGCACGCCGTGCGCCACTCGTCGGCGACCACGAGGACGAGATCCCCCGACACCGCGCCGGTGGCAGAGACGATGCCGGCGCGCTCGGCATCCGAGAGCACCTTGTCGAGCGGGGAGGTGAGGGCCGGTGGCGCGTCCGACGTCACCTTGAACCAGGCCAGACCCTTGGCGCCGAGCTCCTTGGCCCGATCGACGAGGCTGTCGAGCCGGTTCCGACCGAGCGCGCCACCGTCGGGCACGCGCACCGCCTTCACACACGGGGCAACGAAGGCACGCACTTCGGTACCGGCGAACACCTCGCCGAGGTCGACGAGCTCCATCCCGAAGCGCAGATCAGGCTTGTCGACGCCGAAGCTGTCCATGGCCTCGTGCCACGTCATCGTTTCCATGACCGACGGCGCTTCGCCCACCGCGGCCTCGGTGGCTTCCACGACGGCCGCGGTAATGACGTCTTGGATGTCGCGCTCGGTCACAAACGACGCCTCGATGTCGAGTTGGGTGAACTCGAACTGGCGATCGGCGCGCAGGTCCTCGTCCCGGAGGCACCGCGCCATCTGGAAGTAGCGGTCCATGCCCGCCACCATGAGCAGCTGCTTGGCGATCTGCGGGCTCTGGGGCAACACGTAGAACTTGCCCCGGTTCAACCGTGACGGCACCGCGAACTCGCGCGCTCCTTCGGGGGTCGGCGTCCACAACAACGGCGTCTCCACCTCGCAGAAGCCTTGGCGGACCATGGCGGCCCGCATGGCGCCGAGGACCCGGGAGCGCAGGCGCAGGTTCCGTTGCATCCGGGGACGACGCAGGTCCACGAACCGGTACCGGAGTCGCACCGACTCGTCGACCTCGGCCCGGTCGTCGACGGGGAACGGGGGCGGTTCGGCCTCGGATAGAACCTCGACGACACAGTCGGCGAGCTCGACCTCACCGGTGGGCAGCTCGGGATTGATCGTCCCCTCGGGTCGCAGCCGCACCGTCCCCTCGACGCGCACCACCCATTCACTGCGAACATCCACAGACCCGTCGACCACGCACTGGACGGTGCCGCTGAAGTCGCGCAGGTCCAGGAACGACAGGTGCTCTCCGTGTTCCCGACGATGGCCGACCCAGCCGCACAACGCCACCCGGGTCTCGACGTGGTCGGGTCGGAGCTCGCCGCACAGATGGGTCCGCATCCCCGTGGTGGAGCTCACTGGCCTTCTTTCGTCTGGGCCGTCGAACGCTGCGCCAACCAATCGACCACCGATGCCCGGGGTACCGCCTCTTGGGGTCCCTCGTGACGAAGCGGCCTGGCCGTCACGATCTGTGTCGCCAGCTCTTCGGCGCCGACGATGAGGGCATACCGTGCCCCGGAGCGGTCCGCCTGCTTGAGCTGGGACTTGAGCGAACGACCATCGTAGGCGCGCACCGCCCCCAGCCCGGCCCGTCGCAACTCGCCGCACAAGGCGCGCGCTGCGGTCCCGTCAGTCACGTCGACCACGAAAGCGTCAGGGAGCGGGGGGTCGAGGGCGAAGACTCCCTCGGCATCACACGCCAACAGGAGCCGCTCGATGCCGATGCCGAATCCGATGCCCGGGCTCGACGACCCCCCGATGGCCTCGGCCAGCCCGTCGTAGCGTCCGCCCCCGCCGATGGCGTTCTGGGCCGAGGAGAGCGACGTGGCCGCGAACTCGAAGGTGGTCCGGGTGTAGTAGTCGAGGCCACGCACGAGTCGGGGCTCGAGCCGGTACGCCACACCCAACTCCTCCAGTCCGGCGCGGACCCGGTCCAGGTGGGCGGCACAGGCCTCGTCGAGGTAGTCGGTGATGCGCGGCGCATGCTCGGTCACGGCCCGGCACTCGGGTCGCTTGCAGTCGAGCACCCGTAAGGGATTGACCCTGAATCGGTCCCGGTGCTCGTCACAGAGCTCCGAGGCGTGGTCCTCGAGATAGGTGACCAAGGCGGCGACGTACACCGACCGGCACTCCCCGCATCCCATGGAATTGAGCGCCAAGTCGACCTGGCGGAGCCCCAACCAGCCGTAGAGATCCGCGGCCAGGGTCACCACTTCGACGTCGACGTCGGGATCGTCGGTGCCGAGTACCTCCACGCCGAGCTGGTGGTGCTGCTTGTACCGCCCGGCCTGAGGGCGTTCGTAGCGGAAGGCGGGGGTGAGGTACCACGCCTTCCACGGCACCGGCGGGTGGTGCTGGACGAAGGCCCGCACCACCGAGGCGGTGCCCTCGGGCCGAAGCGCCACGTCGCGTCCACCCCTGTCGGTGAACTCGTACATCTCCTTGCGCACCACGTCGCTCTCGTCCCCGATACCGCGCCGGAAGAGCTGGGCGTCTTCGAACATGGGGTTGAGCACGAGCCCGAAGCCGGCCAGCCGGGCCCGACGGGCGAACTCCGCCACCAGCCGCTCCCACCGGGCCGACTCGGGCCACAGCACGTCATGGGTGCCCGCGGGGGCGCGCAGCGGCGCCGTGTGATCGCCCACGCTGTGCTCAGCCCTTCCGGCCGGGCAGGGTGCGGAAGGCGTCGAACACGCCGTCGAGGTGTTTGAGCGAGCTGATGAGCGACTCCAGGTGTCCGGGGTCGGCCAGCTCCACGTCGAAGTTCATCCGGCTGACGCGATCGGGCGAGGTCTGCGACGACGACGACACGATGTTGAGGTGGTGCTCCGATACCACCCGGGTCACATCCGACAGCAGCCGCGAGCGGTCGAAGGCGAGCACCTCCACCGAGGCCACGAACACGGTGGTGCCTTCACGGTCCCACTCCACCTCGATGAGCCGTTCTTCTCCCCCCGCCGCCAATGCGGTGGCGTTGGCGCAGTCGGCCCGGTGCACGCTCACGCCGCGCCCGCGGGTGACGAACCCCACGATCTGGTCGCCGGGCACCGGGGTGCAACAACGCGACAGCCGCACCATGACGTCGTCGAGGCCTTCGACATAGACGCCCACCGGCGAACCACGCCGGGTCCGGGTCCGCAGACCGGGCCCGACGGTCGTCGGGAGCTGCTCCTCGCCGCCTCCGCCCCGCAGGTCGCGGGCCAGGCGCTGGGCCACCGATCGGGCCGAGACATGGCCGTCGCCGATCGAGGCGTGCAGGGAGTCGAGGTCCACGTAGTTCATGGCCGCGGCGAGACGCTCGAGCGAGTTCGACGCGGCCAGCTTCTGCACGGGCAGGCCTTCGCGCCGAAGCGCCTTCATGAGCTCCTCGCGCCCGGTCTCCATGGCGTCTTCCCGACGCTCGCGGCTGAACCACTGCCGGATCTTGTTGCGGGCCCGGGGCGACGCCACGATCTGGAGCCAGTCGCGCGAAGGGCCGGCGGAGGGGACCTTGGACGTGATGATCTCGACGGTGTCCGCCGACTGCAGCGGCGTGTCGAGGGGGATGAGGCGCCCGTTCACCTTGGCGCCGATGCAACGGTGGCCCACCTCGGTGTGGATGGAGTAGGCGAAGTCGATGGGCGTCGCGCCCGCCGCCAGGGCGATGACCTTGCCCTTGGGTGTGAAGACATAGACCTCGTCCTGTTCGAGGTCGAGCTTCAGGCCCTCGAGGAACTCCAGAGGGTCGATGGTCTCCTGCTGCCAGTCCACGATGCGCTGGAGCCAGGCCATCTCGGCAGTGGTGGTGGCCGCCCCGTCCTTGGACTGCTCCTTGTATCCCCAGTGCGCGGCGATGCCGTACTCGGCCCGCCGGTGCATCTCGTTGGTCCGGATCTGGACCTCGATGGGCTTGCCATCGAGGCCGATCACGGTGGTGTGCAGCGACTGGTACAGGTTGAACTTCGGGCTGTTGATGTAGTCCTTGAACCGGCCCTGAACGGGGCTCCAGATGGCGTGGATCGACCCCAGTGCGGCCCAACAGTCCTTTTCGGACTCGACGATGACGCGCAGGCCGACGAGGTCGTGGATCTCGGCGAACTCCTTGCCGCGCACCACCATTTTCTCGTAGATGCTCCAGAGGTGCTTGGGACGACCCGTGACGTCGGCCTTCACCCCTGAGGCCCCCAGCCGGTCGCGCACCGCCACGAGGACCCGGGCCAGGTACTCGTCGCGCTCGGGAGCGCGCGTGGCGACCATCTGCTCGATCTCGGCGTAGCGTTTGGGGTGAAGCGTGGCGAAGGCCAGGTCCTCGAGCTGCCACTTGAGCTCCTGGATGCCGAGCCGGTGCGCCAGCGGCGCGTAGATGTCGAGGGTCTCCTGGGCGGTGCGGCGCTGCTTCCACTCCGGCATCACCGCCACGGTCCGCATGTTGTGGAGCCGGTCGGCGAGCTTGATGACGAGCACCCGCCAGTCCGTGGCCATGGCCACGAGCATCTTGCGCACCGTGGCGGCCTGCTGGGCCTCTTTGGAGTCGAACTGGAGTCGGTCGAGCTTGGTGACCCCGTCGACGATGGCGCCCACCTCGGGGCCGAACTCCTCGGTGACGAGCTCGAGGGTGAGCCCGGTGTCCTCCACCGCATCGTGGAGCAGGGCCGAGGCGACCGACCGGGCGTCGAGGCCCAGCTCGGCCACGATGGTGGCCACGGCCACAGGGTGGGTGATGTAGGGCTCGCCGGTCTGGCGAAGCTGACCCTCGTGGGACTGCTCGGCGACCTTGCCGGCCCGGACGATCAGTTTGCGGTCGGCTGCGGTGGACCGGGGCCGACGGGCGTCGTAGGCCGCCAGGACACCCCCCACCAGGTCGTCGAGCATCGCCGGCCGGCGGAACGGAGCAGCCAGACGCTCGACGGTGACCACCTACTCACCGTACCTGGCCGACCGACCCACAGGGCACCCAACAACGCCTAGGACGGGCCCCGAGCGACACTCAGCGGCGCTTGCCGCCCTTCTTCGCACCCTTGCCCTTGCGGGGCCGAGGCGGCGGGCGACGCGGGCTCGACGCCGAGGACGACGGCGCGCGCCCGGCCCCGTTGGACCGACTCGACCCACTCTTGGCCTTGGCGGCGGGCCTGGTCTCGGCCTCGCCGTCGTCGTCGTCGATGGCGTCGTCGTCGACCGTCACCGCCGGACGCGTGGCCGCGCCGGGGCGCAGGACCCCGGACTGGCGTCGCCCCACCGGGCGGCCGGAACTGCTCGACCCGCCTCGGGTCCCGCCGGGCGACGATGCCTGGGACAGCATGGCGGCCTGTCGAGGCGTCAGCAGGCCCGCACCTTCGGGGCGACTCTCGAGCTTGCGTCGGATGTTGATGTAGCGCGCCTCGCGCTCTTTGAAGGCCGACAACACCGGAGCGGCGATGAAGATCGAGGAGTACGCCCCGGAGGTCAGCCCGATCACCAGCGCCAAGCCGAAGTACTGCAAGGTGGTCGCCCCGAGCAGTTGCGCCCCGATGACGAGCACGGCCAGCACGGGCAGGATGGCGACCAGCGAGGTGTTGATGGACCGGGCCAGGGTCTGGTTCATCGACAGGTTGACGATGTCCTCGTAGGTCATCCGGCCCGCGCCGAACTGGCCTCGGCTGTTCTCCTTCACGCGGTCGAACACCACCACGGTGTCATAGAGCGAATACCCGAGGATGGTGAGCAAGGCGATCACCGTGTCCGGGGTCACCTGGAATCCGGCCAATGAATAGATCCCGGCCGTAATGAGCAGGTCGTGGATCACGGCGATCAACGCCGCCATGGCCATCTTCCACTCGAATCGGAACGAGATGTAGACCACGACCACGATGAAGAAGACGAACACCGCGATGATGGCCTTCTCGCTGATCTGGCTCCCCCAGGTGGGCCCGACATCGGTGAGAGACACCCGGTTCGCCGAGATGTGGCTCGTGCGGGCCAAGGCATTGGTGACCGCCGTCTTGTTGGCCACCTGCTGGGCGCTCGACTCCTTGGTCAGGTCGGCCTGGACCTGGACGGTGGCGGAGGAGCCGTGGCCGAGGATCTGCACCGTGGCGCCCGACACACCGGCGTTCTGGACCGCGTTCTGGATGTCGCTCACACTGGCCCCGTGAGCGGGGACCTCCCACGAGGTCCCACCTTTGAAGTCGATGCCCCAGTTGAAGCCCCTGACCCCGAACGACACCAGGCCCAGGACGATGATGAGACCCGACACCGCGAACCACCACCGGCGTCTGCCCACGAAGTCGAACTTGGTCTCGCCCCGGTAGACCCGGACAAAGGGGTTGGGACGGTGCTCGGCGGAATGCTCCTCGGGGGCCAGGGTGGTCGTGGTCATGCTTGGGTCTCGCTTCCCAGCGCAAGGCCCCGAGCCACCCCGATGAATCGGGCCTCGGTGATGCGGGTACTACGACCGAGGAGGATGACCAGAGGCCGGGTGAAGAAGAAGGTCGTGAACACGTCGAGGAGGGTCGACAGCCCCAGGAAGAAGGCGAAGCCTCGCACCGTGCCCACGGCCAGGATGTAGAGGACCACGGCTGCGGCCAGCGACACCAAGTCGGCGGCCAGGACGGTGCGGAACGCTCCCCGGAAGCTCCGGTCCACGCTGGTGCGCACGGACCGGCCCGAGCGTGCCTCGTCTTTGAGTCTCTCGAAATAGACGATGTAGGAGTCGACGGTGATCCCCACTGACACGATGACGCCCGTGACGCCCGATAAGTCCAAGGTCAGGTTCATCGACGAGTGGCCGAGGGCCGAGACAATGGCCCACAACAACGCCGCGGTGGTCAGCAGCCCGGTCACCACCACCACCCCGAGGACCCTGTAGTAGAGGATGGTGTAGACGAGCACCAGGAGCAGCCCCCCGATGCCCGCCAGGAGCCCGGCCTTGAGCGACGACTTGCCCAATGTCGGTGACACCGTCTGTTGGGTGAGGACAGTCAACTTCACCGGCAGCGAGCCGTAGTTGAGCTGCAGGGCGAGGGTCTTGGCCGATGCCTGGGTGAAGCTCCCGCTGATCTGCCCCTTGCCCCCGAAGGAGCTGAACGTGGAGTCGTTGGGTTGGATGAGCGGTGCCGACTCCACGAACCCGTCGAGGTCGATGGCCACGTACTGGTGGAAGTTCGCCGAGGCCACGTTGTCCCACGGGGTCACCTGCTTGAGGGTGTAGCTCACCACCCACTGGCTGTTTTGGGTGTCGAACTGAGCCACCGACGACGCGATGGCCGTACCCTTGAGCTGCGACGGACCCAAGACGAAACGGGGGTACTGCTGCACGCCACTCTGAGGATCAGAGGGGAGCAGGACCGTCTTGGTGGGATCGTCGTTCTTGGTGTCGGGGTAGGGCGCGAAAGCGGGGTTGGCGGGGATGTTGTTCCCCGGCAGTCCCGAGGTCGTGTTCACGTTCAGGCTCGCCGCCGTGGTGGCGTACTGGCCGCACGAGGGCAATGCTCCCGTGGGCGGGGACTTGCCCTTGGCGGGCTTCGTATAGGCGGGCGCCCCGCACAACACGGGCCTGAAGTAGAGCTGGGCTGTGGTGCCGATGAGCTTGATCAGCGCTTGCGGGTTCTTCACGCCGGGGAACTGCACCACAACGTTGCCGCCCTGGGAGTCCACGGTGGCACCCGACACCCCGGCGCCGTCGATCCGGTTCCGGATGACATTGACCGTGGTGTCCATCTCGGCGCTCGAGATGGCGTGCGCGGGCTTGTAGACGACCTCTGACCCGCCGGCCAGGTCCAGACCCAGCTTGGGGGCCCACCCCGCCCCGAGCGTGGCCGCGAACACGATGATCGTGAGGGCGACGGTGACCGCCAAGCTGACGACGAGCGACCGCTTCATGACTTCTTTTTGTCGTCGGCGCCGTCGGTGTGGGCGTCGCCGTCCTCATCGTCGACGTCGGTCTCTGCCGTCTCCGCGTGCTCGGCGGCGCCAGGGGCTTCATCGTGCTCGGCCGCGCCGGCATCTTCCGCGTCGTCGTGCCCGGCGTCGTCGTGCCCGGCGTCGTCGTGCCCGGCGGCGTCGTCATCGTGGCCGTGTTCGTACTCCTGGTACGCCCCATGGGCCTCGTCGTCGTCGTGCTCGTCCCAGCTCGGCCTGTCCGCGGTGGCCTCGGGGATGCGCCGGGCGATGGTCGAACGCAGCACGGTGATCCGGGTTCCCGGAGCGGTCTCGAGGGTGACGCGGTCGGACTCGACGTCGAGCACGGTGCCGAAGATCCCCGCGCCGGTGAGGACCTCGTCCCCCGCCGAGAGCTCCATGAGCGTGTCGCGCTGGCGGCGCGCCGCCTGGGACCGGGGACGGATGAAGAACATGTACCCGACGCCGAAGATGACCACCAAGAAGATCAGCGAGAACGCAGAGCTCCCGCTGGTCGGGGTGGCCTTCGAGCCCGACGATGCAGCCAGGACGGTCAGGGCGGCGTGGAGGCTGAGACTGGAGAGTGGAATGGCGGGCTCCGGCTTAGAGAACGGCTGATGTTACTCCAGGGGTCCCCGGCGACCGGGGCGGCCCGCGCCTGGCCTCACCACAATGTCGGGGCCGCTCCTTGGAGCTCGGCGCTGGGGGCGACCTCGCCGAGGTGGGCGAAGGCCCGAGGTGTGGCCATCCGCCCCCGGGGGGTGCGCTGGAGGAGCCCTTGTTGGAGGAGGTAGGGCTCGTAGGCGTCTTCGACGGTATCGGGCTCCTCCCCCACGCAGTGCGCGAGGGTCACGAGGCCGACGGGGCGACCGTCGAAGCGACGACACAGCGCATCGAGGATGGCCCGGTCCACCTTGTCGAGGCCGAGCTCGTCCACCCCGAAGAGCTCGAGGCCCTCGAGAGCCAGTGCGGCCGTGATGGCGCCCTGCGCCCGCACCTCGACGAAGTCGCGCACCCGGCGCAGGAGCCGGTTGGCGATGCGCGGGGTGCCTCGGGCCCGCGAGGCGATGTGGCGGGCCCCTTCGAGCTCCACCTCGACGCCGAGGATGCCCGCCGAGCGCACCACGATGCCCTCGAGGTCCTCCGCCGCATAGAGGTCCAACCGCCCCACGAAGCCGAACCGGTCTCGCAGCGGGCTCGTGAGCAGCCCTGTCCGCGTGGTCGCACCCACGAGAGTGAAGCGCGGCAGGTCCAACCGGATCGAGCGCGCCGTGGGCCCCTTGCCGATCAGGATGTCGAGTTGGAAGTCCTCCATGGCCGGGTACAGGACCTCTTCGACGGGGCGCGGCAGACGGTGGATCTCGTCGATGAACAAGACGTCACCGTGTTGGAGATCGGTGAGCAACGCGGCGAGGTCGCCGGCGCGCACGAGGGCGGGCCCCGACGTGATCCGCAGTCCGACGCCCATCTCCGCCGCCACGATGCCCGCCAGCGACGTCTTGCCGAGACCGGGAGGCCCCGCGAACAACAGATGGTCGACGGGCTGCTGGCGACGCCGGGCTGCTTCGAGAACGATCTCGAGGTGTTCGGTCAGCTGGGGTTGTCCGTGGAACTCCTCGAGGTGCCGAGGCCGGAGCCGGGCCTCGTCGGCGAGCTCGGACGGATCGGGCAGAGGATTGACCGGCCGGGCCAAGACTTCGTCTGTCCCCGCCGCCGCCGGACCGGTCGCCGCCGAACCGCCCACCGTCGGTGCGCCTGGTTCTTGCGAAGGTGCCGACAGCACTTCGCGTCGACCGTTCACCGTGCCCCCGCCAACTCCCGGAGCGCTTGTCGCAGCAGCTCTTCGACGCTGGCGTCGTCCTGGCCTGCTTCGAGGGCCCGCCGGATCTCGTCGGGCCCGTAGCCGAGCTCGGCCAGCGCCGCTCGTACCTCGCCGCGCGCTTCAGAGGGAGACCCCTGACCACCCGGGACACCGTCACCGGCAAAGGCGGGCAGCTCGAGGCGCGATCGCAGGTCCAAGACGAGACGCGCCGCGGTCTTGCGACCGACGCCCGGGACCGTGCACAGCGCGCCGAGATCCTCGTCCAGCACGGCCCGGATCAGGTCGGCCGGACGAAGGGCGCTGAGCACGGCCAGGGCCAGTGCCGGGCCCACCCCGTGGGCCCCGAGCAACGCTTCGAAGCACCGTCGTTCCTCGGTGGTGGCGAACCCGTACAGGACGATGGCGTCCTCTCGGACATGGGTGTGGACGTGCAGTTCGACGGGCTTGCCCCGATCGCCCACCGCAGCGAGCAGCGTGGGCGACACCGTGAGGCGATACCCGACACCGCCCACGTCGACGATGAGCTCTCCTTCGGCGCTGCGGGCCACGAGCTCGCCGCGCAGCCAGCCGATCACGACCGCCTCCCGGTTCCGGCGGCTTCGATGGCACGTCGCAGTGGTTGCGCGGTGAGGTGACAGACCGCCAAGGCCAGCGCGTCGGCCACATCAGGAGGCTTGGGCGGCTCGGCCAATCCGAGCAGGGCGGCGACCATCCGCTGGACCTGGTCCTTGGTGGCACCGCCGAATCCGACGACCGCCTGCTTGACCTCGTTGGCGCTGTACTGGGCCACCTCACACCCGGCCTGGGCCGCCACGAGGAGAGCCACACCGCCCGCCTGGCCCGTCGCCATGGCGGTGCGAACGTTGGTCTGGAAGAACACACGCTCGACGACCACGGCGTCGGGCCGCGTCTCGACCACGAGGGCCCGGAGCTCGGTGAACAGCACCCGGAGCCGTTCCTGGAGCGGGAGGTCGGGCTCGGTGGTGACGACCCCGCCGGCCATGGCGGTCAGGTCGCTGCCGTACTGCCGCACCACCCCGTACCCGCACCGGGACAGCCCGGGGTCAATACCCAGGACGAACACGCGTTCGACTCTAGCCAGGGCGCGTCCGACGGAGGTGGATGTGACCTCACTCCGCGGCGGCCGCCGCCAGCACGTCGTCGGGCGTGTCGAAGTTGGACCACACGTTTTGGACGTCGTCGTCGTCGTCGAGGGCCTCGAGGAGTGCCAGGACCCGGCGGACCTGACCTTCCTCGGTCACCGGCACCGTGGTCGAAGGCACCATGGCCATCTCGGCAGACTCGGGCTCCATCCCCGCCGAGGCGAGCGCATCGCGCACCGCCCCCAGATCCTGGGGGGCGCAGGTGACAACGAACTGGTCCCCCTCACCGGCCAGGTCCTCGGCGCCGGCCTCGACCGCCACCTCCATGATCTCGTCCTCGTCGAACGAGGCGGGGAGCACGATCACGCCCTTGCGCGCGAATTGCCATCCCACCGCGCCCGGCTCGGCCATCGAGCCTCCGTTGCGGGTGAAGACGTTCCGGATCTCAGCCCCGGTCCGGTTCCGGTTGTCGGTGAGGCAGTCGACGATGATGGCCACGCCGCTCGGCGCATACCCCTCGTAGGACACCTCCTCGTAGTGCACGCCCTCGAGCTCACCGGTCCCCCGCTTGATGGCGCGCTCGATCTTGTCCATCGGCAGCGAGGCGGCGCGCGCCTTCTCGAACATGGTGCGCAAGGTGGCGTTGGTGGTGACGTCCCCGCCACCCTCGCGTGCTGCCACCTCGAGCTGCCGGATCAGTTTGGCGAACACCTTGGCCCGGACCTTGTCGACCGCCGCCTTGCGATGCTTGGTCGTCGCCCATTTCGAGTGCCCTGACATCTCCTACCGTCCTTCTTCGGTTCTGCTCGATTCGGTTCTGGGTAATTCGGTTCTCTTCATTCGGTCGTCTTCGACCATCGACGCGAACAACCGGTGGAGGCGTCGGTCGGCCGTGAGCTCGGGATGAAACGCCGCTACAAGCACCGCTCCCTTCCGACACAGCACCGGAACCATCCGGCCCGCGCCCAACGAGGTGTCACCAACGCCAGCCTGGGCCCCGCCGGGCTGTTCCACGGTGGCGAGCACCTCCACGGCCGGGCCGCTCGTCTCGACCAGGGGGGCACGGATGAACACCGCCCGCAACGGGCCACCGGGCAGGGCGCTGACATCGAGATCACACTCGAAGGATTCGAGCTGACGGCCGAAGCCGTTCCGACGCACGGTGATGTCGATGGCGCCGAAACAACGTTGGTCGGAACGCCCGTCGACGGCGTGGGTGCCGAGGAGGATCATCCCCGCGCACGTCCCCATGGCCGGGAGCCCTGCCGCGAGCTCCTTCCCGAGCGGGTCGGCCAACCCCGAAGACTCGAGGAGCATCGACATCGTCGTCGACTCACCCCCGGGGAGGATGATGCCGTCGAGCCCGGAGAGATCCTCGGGTCGGCGCACCCGCCGGGGCGCGACCCCGATCTCGCTCAGTGCCGCGCTGTGCTCAGCGACGTCGCCTTGTAGAGCCAGGATGCCGATGTCCACCTGGAGGCACCTCGGCGGTGTGATGCGACACCGGGATCACCAGCCGCGGTCGGCCAGGCGCTGTTCGAGCCCGGCCATTTCCAGGCCCGGCATCGACGCACCGAGGCCCCGACTCACCTTGGCCACGATCTGGGCGTCGTCGAAATGCGTCGTGGCCTCCACGATGGCCCGGGCCCGGCGGGCCGGGTCCTCGCTCTTGAAGATCCCCGAGCCCACGAAGACGGCCTGTGCGCCCAGCTGCATCACGAGTGCCGAGTCGGCCGGCGTGGCGATGCCCCCCGCGCAGAACAACGGCACGGGAAGCTTTCCGGTGTCGGCCACCTCGTTGACGAGATCGATCGGAGCGCTGAGCTGCTTGGCCCACGCGTAGCGCTCGGCGGCATCTGCTTGGGTGAGCTTGCCGATGTCTCCCAGGATCGACCGCAGGTGACGCACAGCCTCGACGATGTTGCCCGTGCCGGCCTCACCTTTGGAGCGGATCAGCGCTGCACCCTCGGAGATCCGTCGAAGTGCTTCGCCCAGGTTGGTGGCACCACACACGAAGGGGACCCGAAAGGCCCGCTTGTCGATGTGGTGGGCCTCGTCAGCCGGCGTCAAGACTTCGCTCTCGTCGATGTAGTCGACGTCCAGGGCCTCGAGAATCTGGGCCTCGGCAAAATGTCCTATCCGCGCCTTGGCCATGACCGGGATCGTCACGACGCGTTGGATCGCTTCGATCAAGGCCGGGTCACTCATGCGCGCTACGCCACCTTGGGCACGGATGTCCGACGGCACCCGCTCGAGTGCCATCACCGAAACCGCACCGGCGTCCTCGGCGATCCGAGCGTGCTCGGCAGTGACCACGTCCATGATCACGCCGCCGCGCAGCATGTCGGCGAGCCCGCGCTTTACCAGGAATGTTCCGGTGTGCCTGGTCCCGGCCGGTGTCTCCGAAACGGAGCCTTCCGGATTCAGTCCCGACGCGGACGATGCGATCGGCGCCTCTTGCATGAGACCGAGTCTACTCCCGGGCATCGACCGCCCCGCCGGGCCCTACCGAGCCCCGTTCGCCCTCACCACTCGGCCAGCGTGGCCACCCGCACCGCCGGTGCGTCGAGCTCGTCGACGAGCTCCCGGCGCATGACGTCGCCGCCGGGCGTCTCGGGCAGGGCCACGGTCCACAACCAACGGGTGGTGCGCGATACCCCCCGCCGCGCCAGCGCGGAGGGCACCCGAGGCGCGGGACCTTCGGCCATCACCACGAGCGCGTCACGGAGCCCTGGGGGGAACCGAGTCACGGCGACCGCCAGGCGGTCGGTCCGGAACTCACGACCTCGCCCTGCGAGGGCATGCACGAGCCCCGACACCGGAAGGAGGCTGGCCACGGGGAGCACCATGGCGGCGGCCATGGTGGCCGGGGCGATGTCAGCTCGCTTCACGTGCACGAGCTCGTGCGCAAGCACCCCTTCGAGACACACGGGGTCCAGCGAGTTCAACAGGCCCGAGGTCACGACGATCACCGCCGCCCCGCTCTTACGACCGAGCGCCAACGCCTGGCGGGACCATTCGTCGATGATGTAGATCTCAGGCGGCTCGACCCCCATGGTGGCGCACAATCCGTCGACGAGGTTCTCGGCACGCGCCAATTCCTCTTCGCCACCCGGGCGCGCCCCCAAGGCGCGCAACACGAACCGCGTGGCGCCGCGCCACGCCGTCAACCACACCACGAGCCCCGCGACCGCTCCGGCGACGAGGCCCACGATGTCGAGACCCAGCCCGACACACACCGCCGCCACGATGACGAACACGACGATCCCCGGTGTGGCTGCAATCAACAGGGCACGGCGACGATTGTGGTGGAACTCGCCACTGTCTCCCCGGGTGCCCGCTGGTGTCGGCACCACGACGGCCTCGGTCTCCGGCGCGACGACGGCGACCTGTCGGTTCCGGTCCCGAGGGGCCGAGCTGCGGGAATGTCCGGCACCCGAGCGGTTCCCCCCGCGGTTGTGCGAACCGGAGCGGGTGCCCCTGCCGCTGCCGCTACGACCCGCTTGACCGCTGCCTCCACCCGGGCCTCTCCCCGAGCCGCCCCGCAGGCGTCCGCCACCCGAGCCACCGGCTCCTGAACCACCGGCTCCTGAACCACCGGCTCCTGAACCACCGGCTCCTGAGCCACCGGCTCCTGAACCACCACCGCTTGAACCGGCCCGACCCGAACCGGAGCGACCGCCGGCGGCGTTGGACCCCGAACCCCCGGCGCGGTTCCCGCCGGAGTTCCGACCTACGCCCGGACCACCGTTGGCGCTGCGCCCCGCTCCGGTCCCGCCTCCGGAACCCGACCCGTTGCCCGACCCACCCTGCGACGGGCGACGCGACCGGGAACGGCGCCGACCTCCCGAAGAGCCAGACCCCGAAGAGCCAGACCCCGAGGAGCCAGACCCCGGGGAGCCTGACGAGGGAGGTGTGTCGGCCATAGGCCTCGAAGTGTACGGCCGGGGGCCGACCCTCTTGGGCCCCTGGGGCTCAGCGCGCCAGCCGGCTCTCGGCCAGGACCCGCTCGTAGACAGCCACGTAACGCTGCGCCACCTCGGGCATGGACCATTGCGAGGCATGCCGAAACGCGGCGTCAAGGGCAGCCGGGGCACACAGGCCCGTGCCGGAGGCTGCATCCCCTACCACCGACTCGAGGGCCGATGCCAATGCGCCGACGTCGCCCGGAGGGAAGAGGAGACCGTGGCCCTCCACCACAGCCCTGTACCCCGGAAGATCGCTCGCCACCACCGCGGCACGCGCCGCCATCGCTTCGAGGAGCACCACGCCGAATGACTCGCCTCGAAGCGCCGGCGCGCACAGCGCGTGGGCACCGGCGAGACGCGCCGCCAGCTCGAGGTCGTCGAGCCGGCCCAACCACACGATCCGGTCGCTCGGCGGGTGCCGTCGGCGCAGCCACTCGGTATCGGGCCCCTGTCCCGCCACCCATACGGTGAGCGACACAGCGGGCTCGAGGCGGCCGACCGCGTCGAGCAGCACTCCCAGTCCCTTGCGCTCCTCATGTCGCCCCACGAACATCACCGTCGGCCCCGACGTCGCAGAGCCAGGAGCAGAGGCGAAACGCTCGAGATCGATGCCGTTGCCGATGATGTCGTACCTCCCGCCGAGCGCGTGCTGGGCGGTGGCGCGCGCCTCGGACGACACCGCACAGCGCGCCGCCAAACGTCGCGCCAGGGCGCGAGCCAGCGGGCTGAGCAATGTGTAGGCGATGCTCTTGCCGGCCCGGTGAAACGTCCCGACCTTGGGCACAGCACAGGCCACCAGACACGCGAAATTGGGCCCGGGAGCCAACGGCTCGTGGATGTGCACGACGTCGAACCCACCCTCGCGCACGGCCCGCACGGCCCGGAGCGCGGCGCCGGGGCCGAGCGCCACCGGAGCCACCGACCCGTTGGCAGGGAGCGACATCGAATGTCCCAGCCGGACCAGGCTTCGGGCCGTCAGACCGGGCACGGCGATGTCATCGTCGGCCGGGGCGAGTACCACGGCGTCGTGTCCCGCCGCATTGAGCGCGACAGCCAATCCGACGACCTGGCCCTGGACGCCGCCGGGACGGCTGAGGCTGTAGGGACACAGCAACGCCACGCGCATCGGGAACGCTCCGGTTCAGCCCGAGGAGCCCGGCGCGGCGTCACTCGGCCAATTGGGCTGGAAGAGGTGCCACTGCTCTGGGGCCCGGCGGATGAGGAGCTCGAGGTCATCCGCGATCAGCTGCGTGACGCGCGCCACGTCCTGGCGCAACCCCCCTCGTCGCTGCGCGTCCACCGGAGCCATGATCACCGCGCTGTGGAGGAGGCCCGGCCCGCTGTAGACCGCCGTGGGGAGGACCAACGCGCCGGTCCGCAGCGCCAGCATGGCGGGCCCGGCCGGCATGGTGGTGCGCTCACCGAAGAACTCGACGTCGATGCCGTTGCCGACGATGTCGCGATCACAGAGGAGCCCGACCAGTTTCCCGGCCCGCAGGGTCCGCAAGAGGACCCGGCTGGCGTCCGCGCCCAGAGGCACGATGCTCAGCCCCATGGCCTCACGCTGGGAGACGAACCAGTCGTACATGGCGGGCGGCTTCAAGGGCTCGGCCACGCTCGTCATGGGGTAGCCCTGCAGCGCCAGCCAGGCGCCGCCCCACTCCCAGCTGCCGATGTGGGGCAGGGCCATGATGACGCCGTTGCCTGCCTCCATCCCGCTCACGAGGTGTTCCCACCCGCTCTCGACCATGAAGCGGTCCTCGATCACGTCGCGTCCGAGGGCCGGGAGCCGGGCCCCTTCGAACCAGTACCGCCCGTAATTCAAAAAGGCCCGTCGTGTGGTGGCCCGGAGCTCGGCGTCGCTCAGGTCGGGGCCGAGGACACGGCGCAGATGACGGCCGTACATCGCCCGCGCCTTGGCGCTGAAGACCGACAACACCGAGGCGACCACCGAGGCTGCCGCGGCCGCCACGACTTCGGGAAGCTTCTGCATGGCCGTCCCGAGCGCCCGATACATGAAATAGGCCAGCCACGCGCCCACCTCGGCGCCGTCGTTGCCGGGCCCGAGGGGACCATCGGGTTGACCCCCGCCATCAGGTGGAGAGTAACCCTCGGTGGGCTCGGTGCCGGAGTCGGTGTCGGGGACTTCGGACGCGTCGGACACGTCTCGGACCGCGTCGGCAGATCAGATCAGGGCGTCGGCGGTCAAAAGCCGCGTGACGCGGGTCGGCGGCCGGTGCGGGTGGCGGGGCGAGCCTCGCGACGTGCCCGCCAGATACGACCCGATCGACTCGACGGCACCCCGGCGCGACGGGCCCGCCATCGACCCGACGGCTGGCCGGCCCGGCGCGGCACGGCAGCGTGTGCTCCCAGCGCGTCGCGATGGGTCCGGGCCTCTCGCCACGTCCGCCAACGCGAGTCCACCCGACCCTCGCGCCAACGGGCCAACGCCCGACGAGTCACGTCCATATCGGCATCGGCCAGAAGTACTCGGGTCGACACCAGCGGCGGAGGGCCTTCGGCCTCCCTCCAGACGTTGACGAACCGTCCGATCGCCGTCGCGCACAGGAGCCCGAAGAACACCCACAGGGCGGGCACCAGCGCGTCGGCGGAGATGGCCGCCGCGATGAAACACAATCCCAGCAAGATGAACCGCTCGGCCCGCTCCATGAGCCCACCCTTGGCCGACAGACCGAGCAACTCCGCCTTGGCCCGCTGATAGGAGATGAGCGACGTCACTGCCAAGATGGCGAAGGGAAGCAGGACCATCTCGCCGTGATGGTACGCGGCGAGGTACCAGGCCACCCCGCCGAAGAGAAAGGCGTCGGAAATGCGATCGGCCACCGAATCGAAGAACGCACCGCGCACCGAGGCTCGGCCCGAGGCCTTGGCCACCGGCCCGTCGAAGAGGTCGGGCAGACCTGTGGGAAAGAGCAGGAAGATCCCGGCCACGAGATGCCCCGATCCGACGGCGAAGGCCGTGACGACGGACATGGCCAGACCGAAGATGGTCAGGACGTCGGCGGTGATCCCCGCACGCACCAGGGCGGTGCCGACAGGCTTGGTCGTACGGTCCACCGCGTGGCGCCAACGACCATCGAACATGCGTAGGTTTCCTCCGGGCGGTTTCGCCTTCCATCGTACCATCGGCTCTCCCGGGCCCCTTCGATAGGCCTCGGACTGACCCGGGGCCCCGGCCCCTCTTCGCCCCGGCCCCGGCCCCTCTTCGCCCAGGCTCAGTGCAGCCGTCGCCGATAGGCTCGGCCCCACAGCGGTCGCACGCGGTCGCACGCCGGAAGGATCTCGAGGGAGGGAGGTGCGCGGGTGCCGAATTACCCGCCGTCCCGTATCCGTAACGTCGCCCTGGTCGGACACAACGGCTCGGGGAAGACCACCCTGGCGGAGGCTCTGCTCTTTGCCACCGGTGCGGTCACCCGGCAGGGAAAGGTCGACGACGGGTCCACCGTGTGCGACTTCGAGCCCGAAGAGATCAAGCGCCACATGTCCCTCTCTCTGTCCATGGCGCCCTGCGTCCTCGGCGACGTCAAGCTCAACATCCTCGACACCCCCGGCTATGCGGATTTCTTCGGTGAAGTCCGGGCGGCCCTGGCGGTCGTCGACCTGGCCGTGATCGTGGTGGGCGCGGTGGAGGGGATCGAGGCCCAGACCGAAGCCGCCTGGAACCTCGCCGCCGAGCTCGGCGTGCCGCGACTGGTCTTCATCAACAAACTCGATCGTGAGCGCGCCAGCTTCGACCGGACCCTGGCGGAGCTCCAAGAGCGCTTCGGCGCCGGGATCGCCCCGCTCGAGCTGCCCGTGGGCGAGGAGGCGGGGTTCCGGGGCATTGCGGACCTCCTCACCGACACGGCCATCATCTACGAGAACGGGAAGCCGCAGTCCGGACCGATCCCCGACGACCTGGCCGCAGTGGAGCACGAGATACGCGAGCAGCTCGTGGAGGGCATCGTCGTGGGTGACGACGGGCTGATGGAGCGCTACCTCGAAGGCGAGGTCCTGTCGGGGGCCGAGCTCGAGGCGACCCTCGCCACCGGCGTCGCCCAGGGTCTTGTGTTTCCTGTGGTGTGCGGGTCGGCGGTGACCGGTGTCGGCATCGACCGCCTCGCCACCTTGCTGGCAGAGATCGCCCCCACCCCCGACTCGCGCCCACCCATCGAGGTCCGCGCCGGCGACTCGGTCACCGAGGTGGCCTGCAACCCGGCGGGCCAACCCCTGGCTCAGGTGTTCAAGACCATCTCCGACCCCTACGTCGGCAAGATCTCGCTCTTGCGCGTGCTGTCGGGGACGATCCGTCCCGACACGGTCCTCACCGACCCCCGGACCCACGCCGATCAGCGCCTCCACATCCTCCAGCTGCTGCGAGGCAAAGAGGCCCAGCCCGTCGAAGAAGCCCAAGCCGGCGACATCGTGGCGGTGCCCAAGCTCTCTGACACCGCCACCGGCGACACCCTGGCCCCCAAGGGCACGCCCGTCGTCGTGCCCACGGCGCCACCCGAGCCGGTGGTGCTGTCGGTCGCCATCCGCCCCAAGTCCAAAGGGGACGAGGACAAGCTCATGACCGGGCTTCACCGGTTGCAAGAAGAAGACCGCGCCCTTGTGGTCGAGCGTGTCGACGAGACCCATCAGACCATCTTGCGCGGCACCGGCGAGACCCATCTGGCTGTGGCGGCGGAACGCCTGGCCCGCAAGTTCGGGGTCGAAGTGGCGACCGAGGACGTGCTGGTGCCATTTCGCGAGACGATCAGCCAACAAGCCGAAGCCGAAGGCAAGTACAAGAAGCAGACCGGCGGCCACGGACAGTACGGCGTGGCGTCGATCCGCATCGAGCCCCTCGAGCGCGGCGAGGGGTTCCACTTCGTCGACCAGGTGGTGGGCGGGGCCATCCCCAAGCAGTACATCCCTGCTGTCGAGAAAGGTGTGCGCGAGGCCATGAGCCAGGGTGGGGTCCACGGCTACCCCGTCGTCGACGTCCAGGTGTCGTGCTTCGACGGCAAGTTCCACTCCGTCGACTCGTCGGAGATGAGCTTCAAGATGGCAGGAGCACTGGCCTTCCGAGAAGCCATGGCAAAGGCAGGGCCGGTGTTGCTCGAGCCCGTGTCACGACTGGAAGTGACGGTGCCGGCCACCATGCAAGGCGACATCCTGGGCGACCTCAACTCCCGCCGGGGCCGCGTCCAGGGGACCGATTCGGTCGATGGAGGGCTTCAGAAGATCTCCGCCCTCGTCCCCACCGCCGAGATCCAGCGCTATGCGGTCGACCTCCGCTCGCTCACCGGTGGCCGGGGCCGCTTCGTGGCCGACCACGACCACTACGACGCCATGCCCTCGAACCTCGTCGAACGCATGGCCAAGGCCAAAGCAAACGGGAGCTAGTGGGGGGGCCAGGCCCCGAAAAGACGCTCCCAACCCGCCTCGAGTGACTCGGGCATGACCCGCACCCCGGCCACCGCGGTCATGAAGTTCGTGTCCCCCGACCACCTCGGCAGCACGTGCATGTGCAGGTGCGAGGGGATCCCCGCCCCCGCGGCGCGGCCCAGGTTGGCTCCCATGTTGATGCCGTCGGGGTCATAGGCGGCCCCGATGGCGGTGACGGCCTGCCTGGTGCCGACCCAGAGGTCGTCGGACTCCTCGGGGCTGAGCTCGTCGAGCCCGCCCACATGGCGCGTCGGCATGACCAGGAGATGACCGCTCGCGTAGGGATAGGCGTTCATCACCGCGTAGCTGAGCTCGCTGCGCCACACCACCAGGTTCGCCGCACTGGGAGGGCCCGAGGACGCGATGGCACAGAACACACAGCCCTGGTCCGCACCGCGTCGCTCCGCGTCGGTGGTGGAGACGACGTAGTCCCGACGCCATCCGGCCCACAGCTGCTCGAGGCCGGTCTCACTCACGGGTTTCGGGCGAGCCCTTGGTGTCGATCTCGGCAGTGAGCGAACTGAGGAAGTCGTCGAGCGCCACGTTCCGCACGGCCCGCTCCGATGATCGGGCGTTCACCCCCACGGTCCCCGCCGCTACGTCGTCGTCGCCCACGACGAGGATGTAGGGGACCTTCTGGAGCTTCCAGCGGCGGATACGCGCCTTGAGCGGCTCGTCGGCGACGTCGACCTCGACACGCACCCCCGCGCCCGACAAGCGCGCCGCGGCGGCGCGCGCGTAGTCGTCGTGGTCGTCGCGCACCGGGAGGACGACGACCTGGACCGGCATCAGCCACGTCGGCAGCGCTCCTGCGTAGTGCTCGAGGAGGATGGCGAAGAATCGCTCCACCGACCCGAACAGGGCGCGGTGGATCATGACGGGTCGGTGCCGGGCATTGTCGGCACCGACGTACTCGAGGCCGAATCGCTGGGGCAGCTGAAAGTCGAGCTGGATGGTCGAGACCTGCCAGTGTCGGCCGATGGCGTCGCGAGCCTGGACCGAGATCTTGGGCCCGTAGAAGGCCCCCCCGCCCTCGTCCATGACGAGCTCGAGCCCGCGTCCTTCGGCCACGGTGCGCAGCGCCTCGGTGGCTTCGTCCCACTCTCCTTCGGTGCCCGCCGCCTTGCCGGGGGGCCGGGTGGAGAGCTCGAGGTAGAAATCGGCGAGGCCGAAGTCACGAAGCAGGTCGAGCACGAAGGTGAGCAACGCCCCGAGCTCCTCACCCATCTGCTCGCGCGTGCAGAAGATGTGGGCGTCGTCCTGGGTCATGCCCCGAACCCGGGTGAGCCCGTGCACGACGCCGGACTTCTCGTAGCGGTAGACGGTGCCGAATTCGAACAATCGCATGGGCAGCTCGCGGTAGGACCGCTGCGAGCTCCGGAACACGAGAATGTGGAACGGGCAGTTCATGGGCTTGAGGTAGTACCGCTGACCCTCGTCGAGCTCCATGGGGGGATACATGCCGTCCGCGAACCAGTCGAGATGCCCCGAGATCTCGAAGAGCTCGGACTTCGTGATGTGCGGGGTGTACACGAAGTCGTAGCCACCGTCGATGTGACGTTGCCGTGAGTACTCCTCCATCAACATCCGGATGGTGGCCCCTTTGGGGTGGAAGACCGCCAGCCCCGAGCCGATCTCGGTGGGGAACGAGAAGAGGTCGAGCTCCGCCCCGATGCGGCGGTGGTCGCGTCGCTGGGCCTCCTCGAGTCGATGCAGATGTTCCGCCAGCGCCTTGTCGGATTCCCACGCCGTCCCGTAGATCCGTTGGAGCTGGGGGCGGTGCTCGTCGCCACGCCAGTAGGCACCGGCCACCCGGAGGAGCTTGAAGTGCCCGAGCCGACCCGTCGAGGCCACGTGCGGACCTCGACACAGGTCGACGAATCCGTCGTTCCGGTACGCGCTCACTGCCGAGGCGTCCGGCGCGATGTCGGCGGCGGCCTCGGCGGTGAGCTCGGCGTCAGGGGTGGCGTTGGCGACCCCTTCGATGATCTCGCGCTTGAAGGGTTGGTCGGAGAACAGCGCCAGGCCCTCGTCGATCGAGTGCTCCTCGCGCACGAATCTCTGGTCCGCGGCCATGATGGCGCGCATCTTCTCCTCGATGCGTCCGAGGTCGTCGTCACTGAACGTCGCCCCGCCGGGCAGCTCGAAGTCGTAGTAGAAGCCGTCCGCGATCGACGGGCCGATGGCGTAGTGGGCGCCGGGCCACAGGTCGACGACGGCCTGGGCGAGGACGTGCGCGGTGGAATGGCGCAACACCGCCCGGCCCGGGTCGCTGTCCTCGGTGATCACTGCCACCACGGCGCCGTCGGCGAGCGCGCTCCCGAGATCCACGGTGGCGCCGTCGACGGTGGCCGCCACCGCCGCCTTGGCTAGGCGCCGGCCGATCGAGCCCGCCAGGTCGAGGGCGGTCGCCCCGTCCTCGAGGTCCTTGGCCGAACCGTCGGGCAACCAGACCCTGATCACAGCTCCACCCCCACCAGCGCGGCACCGGGACCGGCGCCCCGGCCCGCGGCCGCTTCGTCGTCGAGCACGCCCAGGGCGTCGGCCACGGTGAGATCGTCGTCGATGTGCCCACGCACGGCGTCGAGTGCCCCCGCCGTCATGACACCCTGCGCACCGGCGCCGCGCCAGCGCTCCAGTCGCTGTCCGGCCCGCTCGAGATCATCGTCACTCCAGTCCCAGTTGCTGCGGTAGTGGTGCTCGAGCAGCGCCAGGCGCACCACGGCGGGGTCCCACTCCTTCAAGAGGTCTCCGACGAAGACGAGGTTGCCGAGGGACTTCGACATTTTGGTTCCGTCGAGCCCCACCATTCCCACATGGAGCCAGTGGCGCGAGAACGTGGTCCCGGTCACCGACTCGGACTGTGCCGTCTCGCACTCGTGGTGGGGGAAGATCAGGTCGGTCCCTCCGCCATGGAGGTCGACGGTCTCCCCGAGCTCGCGCATGGCGAGCGCCGAGCATTCGATGTGCCACCCGGGTCGCCCCTTGCCCCAACGCGACTCCCATGAGGGCTCGTCGGGCGCCGATGGCTGCCATAGGACGAAGTCGAGGGGGTCGCGCTTGTTGGGGTCCTCGGGATGGCCCCCCCGCTCGGCCGACAACACCAGCATCTCGGACCGCGACAGATGGCTCACCTCGCCGAAGCGTGAGAACGACGACACGTCGAAGTACACCGACCCACCCGCGCTGTAGGCGTGGCCGGCGTCGAGCACGGCGCCGATGAGCGACAGGATCTCGGGGATGGCCGAGGTGGCCCGGGGCTCGCTGTAGACAGGAAGGAGATCGAGCGCCGCCATGTTGGCGTCGAAGCGCGCCATCTCCTCGGCGGCGAGATCGAGGTAGTGGACACCGATCTCGCGTGCCTTGCGGAGGATGTCGTCGTCGACGTCGGTGACGTTACGGACCAGCTTCGGCTCATGGCCGAGGTCGATGAGCCGTCGCTGCAAGATGTCGAACGTCAGATACACCTGGGCGTGGCCCACATGGGCGGCGTCATAGGGCGTGATACCGCACGAGTACATCGAGACCACGGGGCCGGGATCGAACGCGACGATCTCGTCACGGGTGGTGTCGTAGAGCCGCATCATCGGCTCAGACGTGCCCCAGGCCGGTGAGCCCCAACGAGCTGTGGGCCTTGTAGCGGATGTTCACGGTGATGAGCACCGCCGTAAATGCTTCGATGGCCGCCGCCTGGGCCAGGCTCCCGGCATCGAGAGGACGCAGCCCGTCGATCGAGGCCATGAGCGCCATGGCCGCTTCTTTGGCATCGGGATGATCCGAACACACAAGGACATCGGAGCCGAGGACCTGGTCGAGGTCCTCGAGTGCCGAGGCGGGGAGATGATGACCGGCCGCCGCGACCAAGGCGGTGGGCAGCTCGGCCTGGATGGCACCGGCCATCGACCCCCGGGGCGGGACCAACGCGTGCATCTCGCGACCTTGCTTCACGAGGGCGTTCGCCACCGAGACCACGACCTTGCCCTCGAGCTGTGCTCTGAGCCCCCGGACGGTGGGGACCACGGCGTCCCACGGCGTGGCCACGACGACGATGTCTCGTGCCGCCGCGACCTCGTTGGCGGCGCCCATCACGGCGAGCTGGCGTGGCCAGGCGTCGTGCAAGGAGGCCGCCACTTCGCCGGCGCGAGCCGCGTCTCGTGACCCGATCGTCACCGACGACCCCGCCGCGGCCAGTCGTAGGCCGAGCCCCCGACCGAGCGGCCCGGTCCCCCCGAGGATCCCGACATCCATCGGAACACACTGGCACAACGGCCCCGGGCCTTGGTTCAGCCCGACCAGTGTCGCCCACCCGGCCGGCCGACGGTGCCGCTCGGGTAGGGTCGCCGCAGTGTCACCGACCAACGGGCTCCTGTCGGGAAAGCGCATCCTCGTCACCGGCGTGCTCACCGACGCATCGCTGGCGTTCGGCGTGGCCCGCCTGGCCCAGGCCCAAGGCGCCGAAGTGGTGCTCTCGGGAGCGGGACGGGGACTCTCACTGACCAAGCGAACGGCGCGCAAGCTCGAAGTACCCGCCGACGTGATCGAGATCGACGTCACCGACCCCGTCCACCTCCGAGCCGCCGCTGCCGACCTCGAGGCGCGGTGGGGTCGTCTCGACGGCATCCTCCACGCCATCGGCTTCGCGCCCCCGGAATGCCTGGGTGGCGACATCCTGCGCGCCGAGTGGGAATCGGTGGCCGTCGCCCTCCAGGTCTCGGCGTACTCCTTGAAGGCTCTCGTCGGCGCACTGCACCCTCTGCTCGTGGCGGCGGGGAGCTCGTCGGTGGTGGCCCTCGACTTCGACGCCACGGTGGCATGGCCGGCCTACGACTGGATGGGCGTGGCCAAGGCCGCGCTCGAGTCCCTGGCCCGGTACCTGGCTCGGGACCTCGGGCCCGTCGGGATCAGGGTCAACCTCGTGGCGGCCGGGCCCGTGCGCACCATGGCCGCCAAGTCGATACCGAGCTTCAAGGGCTTCGAAGAGACCTGGGGGACACGGGCCCCGCTCGGCTGGAACGTGAACGACTCCGAGCCCGTCGCCCGGGCTTGCGTGGCGTTGTTGTCGGACTGGTTCCCCATGACCACGGGCGAAATGGTGCACGTGGACGGCGGCGTCCACGCCATGGGCGCCTGAACCACGGGCCGGTCCCCGTGGCGACACTCGGCGCCGAGGAATACCGGGCGGCGGGGATCTTTGACCCCCACGCACCCGAAAGTGGCCAACGGCTCGAGCTCCTGGAGTACCTCGACCGACAGGGGGTGACCCTGGCCATCATGGTCGAGGCCGACCGGGTCGGCGGGCTGGCCGCGCTGGCCTCGGAGCTCCCCCTGGCGGCGCCGGGTGCCCGCCTCAGTGTCGAGGAGGTGGCGGCACTCGCCGCCACGACGGTCGACCGGGTCCACCGTGTCCGACTGGCGGCAGGGCTACCGGCCGATCTCGACGACCCGGGCCATCTCGGACTGCCGTCGAC
>Ga0307372_10001248_pt1 | contig 44779 bp, 41 predicted proteins | sample OX1MG_FD_202533 | JGI IMG/M metagenome (GOLD analysis project Ga0307372, IMG submission 202533) | Soil microbial communities from Risofladan, Vaasa, Finland - OX-1 | ecosystem: Environmental > Terrestrial > Soil > Coastal area > Acid sulfate soil | place: Finland: Risofladan, Vaasa | collected...
GTTCGGTGGCAGCAAATAAGCCTGATCCGGGTTGTACGGCAAAAATCGTGTGCTCATGACCCTTTCTTTTGCATCATTTCCCTTCAAAATGCAACCTGGTTCTCACGCACACTCGGAGGGGCGAAAGGCATCGTGCGGCCTTCTGCAGCGGCGCTGTCCCCACGCGCCGGCCCTTGTAGCGCAGCGTTCGTTTTTCAACGCTGTGGCCCTTGCTCCCGCCGAATATCGGCGACCCAGGAGCCCGAAGTCGGTAGCCACGGCATCGCCTTCAATGCCGTGGGTTCGTGTGTCGTGATTGGCAGAAAGGCCCACGGCACAAACCCGGTGCCGTGGCTACCTGCTCAGGGAAGTGGATCCGGTTCCTCGATTTCAGCGGTTTCCTCGCCCACTCGCTCTCCTGGGTCCGAATCAGAGAGATCCGTGTCCGCTGCTTCGACGGCTGTCGGAGTTGCATCTTCAAGCTGAAGTTGGACATCACTGGGTTCACCGCCTGGCATTTGAAGGCGACAGAGCTGGCTACCGACCTTGGCTCGCCTGTTTAGTTTGAGACCGACTTCCGTTGCACCGTCGCCCGACAATTGTTCCGCGGGTGTGTCGTTCAGCTCAATCGACTCGACAAGGGCCCGCCTGCACACTGCCCTTTCGGAAACGATAAGCCCGTCGCCCACCTTCAGCGTGCCGGGATTCAAAGTGCCCACGACGACGTATCCGTCGTGATAAACCTCCTTTACAGTGAGCACCAACGAACAGTGTCCCAAATCCATATGGCGGCGGAGAACCCCCTCATCAACTAAGTCAACTAACCCATCGCCCAATGCTACGATGAACCGCCCGATACTTGCGATGGCATCAATGGATAGGACGTTGTCCACCTTTCGGTGTGCTGCCTCGTTCCTATACTTGACAAAATCGTTAAGTTCTTTCTCGGGCGTACTGCTGTCTGCCCGCTCGGCTTTGATGAATTCCGCCACCGCTGAGTTCTTGTTTATGAACCTGCCAGGGTGCTCGAACCCAAGCGACGAAAACAGCCGGATAAGCATGTCGAACCGCAGGTTCTGTGTATCAACAAAGAATGCCTCTGCCAAGAGGGTATATCCTGGAGTGCCTTCCAAGCTTGTCGCGAGTTCGCGAATAATGTTCTGTTCTTCCAGCCTCTTATAGCGGCCCTTGTCCCCCAGCTTAACCAATATTCGCCCGATGCCTGACCGATGCTGGGTAGTCACAGAGATCGGGAGATCCGCATACTTCTGGTAAATGTTGGGAAGCAAAGTGACATATTCCGAGACGAGGTCGCGGACAAAGCGATCGTAGGCGGCATACAGGCGTGTGAGTGAAGCGCAATGGTCGTATATTTGCCAGTCTAGCTTATCGGGAGCATTCGGAAGCAGGCGGCTTAGACAGTACGCAACATTCGCATTCTTGTCTGCCTCGGGAGGTTCATTCCGTTCGAAGCTGGAAAGGTGGCTTCTCTGAGTCAGCAGTAGCTCGCGGAGCCCGTCGCTGATCACCAGGATTTCGCGAACGGATTCGACCTCAAGACGCAGCCGGGAGGTAAGGTGCGAAAACACACTCATTCCTGAATGACTCGTTGAACCATCTCGTTATAGAAACGTATGCGGTCCTGAACGTCCTGTTTCGTGTTGCCACGTCCAGTGAAAGTTCCGGAAGGATGTGCCACGAAAAGTTCCTTTGTGGCGGTAACCACAGTTTCTCGCTTTGTGACGAGCTGCGCGCTGCTCTCGACGTGCCGACTAAGGCCAACCATGACGGCATCAGCGAATGCGACCTGGGGCTTTTCAGCCCACTGCTGCGCTTTTGGGTCCCAGGGGTGAAAAAGAAGGCCACCGTATATTTCGTGCCCTAGCTCAACCGTCTTATTGAAAAGGTCGCCGAGGAACGCGATGTCCTCGTCAGTAAACGAGCGAGCGCGTACCATGTACAGATCGAGGAATCCTTTCATCCCCCTCTGGTAGTGCTGGGCATGCCGTAGCGCGAAAAATCGCAGCCCGATTTCGACATCACGCATCATCACGTAATTGCGGTTCTTCGCTAGTTCGTCGGAGAGTTGTCGTTCTTCTTCCTCGCTGTATTCGGGCACACCCCAAGCTTGTCGAAATCGGCGATCGCGGGCGGCAGTCAGCAGCAAGTCATTGAATTTGCCCTGATACAGGCTGTTGCGGATCTCTTGATGGCTAAGTTGCACGCCGCCAGTGTTAAGCCTTTCGAAGACCTGCTGTCGGAGCAGGGCCTCTTCTTCGGTAGTGGAAGCAGACTCTTTAAGAAGGACGATGTAGGAGATGGAGCGCCGATCCAAGCCCTTTCGGATCTCCGAGGGAAGTGTGTCATAAATGCGCCCGTTGAGTTCCGGCCACTGTTGCAGGCCTTCCAGATTATATCGATTCGTATAGAACTCGAAGATCGAGGTTATCCTCTGCTGCCCATCCATGACTTCGTACTTGGCTAGGTCTGATTCATAGACGAACAGCGGTGGAACAGGAATGTTCATGATGAATGACTCGATTAGCCGGGACTGGCGTTGGCGATCCCACCTGGGCCTTCGTTGGTACGAGGGTCGCAGCTTCATCCACCCCGTACGCTTTAGAGCTTCGACGAAGTTCGGCAGTTGCTCGCGGTTGGACTCGGTGACGATCCGGAGTTCGCGACTCCCGTATTTCGAATTGATCTCTTCGTCAGAGGGTCGAGGGCTGATTGTACGTGTAGGCTTTACCCACATCGATATCTCTGACGGCGCAAGTTCGTTCGCCATGAAAACAACCTCCCGCGTGCAGCGCATCCATCGCGCCGCTTGCGATCTGTGCGGTCACGGATAACCGCGAAATTAAGACCTCAACTATATACCTCACAAATTACGAATTACCAATTACAAATTATGGAAATAGTTCTGAGCGTCTAAGTTCTGAGTTATGGGTTATAGGTGCTGAACGGCCGAAGGCAGGTAGGGAAGGGAACAGCCCATTACGAATTATGAATTACGAATGAAGGAAGCCGAGAGGCTGGGTGAATCAGGCGAAGACGAGGCGACCTTTGGGCTGGGGGATGGGACGGCCCAGTTCCCTGGCCGTGTCGATCCACTCCTGGATGACGACTTCGACGCTGGCGAGGGCCTCCTGGTAGGTTTTTCCGTCGGCGGCGCAGCCGGGCAGCTCGGGAACCTCGGCGATAAAGGCCTGGTCCTCTTCGCTCCAGTAGATGATCACTTCATACCTGGGTTTTGGCATCCGCCTCGCTTCTTGATGGTTCGAGCGCCGATCCAGTGGATAGATTGGTCAAAGGTCCTTTTCCTGCAGTCCAGCCATTTTGAGCAAATGCCTCAGCAGGCCGGTCTTCAAGGGTTTATTGCCGTGAACTGGGACGGAGAGCCTGACAATGGTCCCCGGTTTCCCGCAGATGTGGTGACTTCCGTGAATTCGCAGAAGGTTCCAGCCGTTTTGCTCCAAGACTCGATCCAAGTCCTTGCCGGAAATCGATTTCATACGACGATTTCCACGACCTTGTCTTTTTCGGTATGCTTTGGCTCCTCGATTTCAACCGAAAGGCAGCCCTCGACGGCTTCCTGGACGTTCTTCATCAGATCTTCGATGGTGTCGCCCTGGGTTGCGCAGCCGGGAATGGCCGGAACTTCAGCCCAGTAACCACCTTCTTCTGCCTCATGGACCACCACTTTGATTTTCATCGCCAGACTCCTGCCGCCATCTTACACGGCTTTCAAATGAAATAGCAAAACGAGCAGGGGGGCTCTGCGAAGCTGGACCAGGGGGCAAGCTTCGCCCTTGAACAAAAACGCCCCAGCACGAGGCTGAGGCGTTTTGTGAATTTAATCCCGGCGACGACCTACTCTCCCACGCAGTCACCCGCGCAGTACCATGGGCCCTGGAGGGCTTAACTACCGTGTTCGGGATGGGAACGGGTGTGACCCCTCCGGTAAAATCGCCGGAAAATCGTTAAAGGCAGGTAGCATGTGGCAGATTGCATATGGGAAAACCCCACATACTCCATGCCAACTGCCACCTTCTGCCTTTCTGAATAGTGCGACGTCAAATGCTCAAAGCGAAGGCGCGAATTGCGAGTCGCGAATAGGGTGTTATCAAATCTCCCTACTCACTATTCGCCACTCTCTACTCTCCGGCGGCTGTGCCGCCGTATGCTGAGCAGAATTTATGGTCAAGCCGAACGGGCGATTAGTATCGGTAAGCTCAACACATTGCTATGCTTACACCTCCGACCTATCAACGCGGTAGTCTTCCGCGGCCCTTCATAGGATTCACTGTGAGTAGCTGGCTCACCTTTCATCCTTGGGAAATATTATCTTGGGGCGCGCTTCCCGCTTAGATGCTTTCAGCGGTTATCGCTTCCAAACTTCGCTACCCAGCCGTGCCGCTGGCGCGACAACTGGGACACAAGAGGTTTGTCCATCCCGGTCCTCTCGTACTAGGGACAGCCCCCCTCAAATTTCCTACGCCCACACCAGATAGGGACCGAACTGTCTCGCGACGTTCTGAACCCAGCTCACGTACCGCTTTAATGGGCGAACAGCCCAACCCTTGGAACCTTCTACAGCTCCAGGATGCGATGAGCCGACATCGAGGTGCCAAACCGCTGCGTCGATGTGAACTCTTGGCAGCGATCAGCCTGTTATCCCCGGCGTACCTTTTATCCGTTGAGCGATGGCCCTTCCATACAGAACCACCGGATCACTAGGCCCGACTTTCGTCTCTGCTCGACTTGTTGGTCTCGCAGTCAGGCTGGCTTATGCCCTTGCACTCGAAGGCTGATTTCCAAACAGCCTGAGCCAACCATTGGGCGCCTCCGTTACATTTTAGGAGGCGACCGCCCCAGTCAAACTACCCACCTAGCCATGTCCTTGACCCGGATCACGGGCCTAAGTTAGAACCGCAGAACAATAAGGGTGGTATCTCACCGTTGGCTCCCCAGAACCCAAAAGCCCTGGTTCAAAGCCTCCCACCTATGCTGCGCATACAATCCCGCAATTCATGGCTAAGTTGTAGTAAAGGTGCACGGGGTCTTTCCGTCTAGGTGCGGGTAACCGGCATCTTCACCGGTACTACAAGTTCGCTGAGTCACTCGCTACGACAGTCGGTCTGTCGTTGCGCCATTCGTGCAGGTCGGAACTTACCCGACAAGGAATTTCGCTACCTTAGGACCGTTATAGTTACGGCCGCCGTTCACCGGGGCTTCAGTTCAAAGCTGCCGAGGATTGCTCCCCATGACCTCTCCCTTTAACCTTCCGGCACCGGGCAGGCGTCAGCCCCTATACGTCGTTTTCGACTTTGCAGAGACCTGTGTTTTTGTTAAACAGTCGCAGACCGCTCTTCACTGCGGCCCCCTCGGGCTATGAACCCTAGCGGGGCACACCTTCTCCCGAAGTTACGGTGCTAATTTGCCTAGTTCCTGAGCGAGTGTTCTCTCAAGCGCCTTTGGATATTCACCTCGTCTACCTGTGTTGGTTTAGGGTACGGCTGCGCCGGAGACTCCTTAGCGGATTTTCTTGGCAGCGTGAAATCATGGACTTATCCCCCCCGAAGGGAAGTTTCGGCACACATCTCAGAGTTGGCTTTGAACCGACCCGGTGGATTTGCCTGCCAGGTCCTCCTCGATGCGCACGTTGCCTGAGCCATCAGGCCGACTCCATTATCCTCCTGCGTCCCCGCATCGTAATAACGTCTCCGTCGTAGTGCCGGAATATTAACCGGCCGTCCATCGGCTACGCCTTTCGGCCTCACCTTAGGTACCGACTAACCCTGAGCGGATTAACCTTTCTCAGGAAACCTTAGACTTTCGGCGCGGAGGGTTCTCACCTCCGTTATCGCTACTTATGCCGGCAGGGTCACTTGAGTACTGTCAACGGGCCCTTACGATCCCGCTTCAAACTATACTCAACGCTCCTCTACCACTCACGATCGGCCGGAGCCGATCGTAAATCCGCAGCTTCGGTAAGTGACTTGAGCCCCGTTGTATTATCGGCGCAAGATCGCTCGACCAGTGAGCTATTACGCTTTCTTTAAAGGATGGCTGCTTCTAAGCCAACCTCCTGGCTGTTTAAGCGACCTCACTTCCTTTCCCACTTAGTCACTGCTTAGGGACCTTAGCTGGCGGTCTGGGCTGTTTCCCTCTCGACGACGAAGCTTAGCCCCCGCCGTCTGACTCCCGGATTAGACTTCGCGGCATTCAGAGTTTCGTTGGATTCGGTATCTGTTAACAGACCCTAGTCCATCGAGTACTTTACCACCGCGAGCATATATCCGAGGCTAGCCCTAAAGCTATTTCGAGGAGAACGAGCTATCACGGAATTTGATTAGCCTTTCACCCCTATCCTCAGTTCATCCGAGCTGTTTTCAACCAACACCGGTTCGGGCCTCCCGTCGCTGTTACACGACTTTCACCCTGACCAAGGATAGATCATCCCGCTTCGCGTCTATTGCCCGCCACTCGTCGCCCTATTCAGACTCGCTTTCGCTACGGCTCGCTCCTCCCGCCGAAGCGGGAATCATAGCTTAACCTTGCGACGGACAATAACTAGCCGGCTCATTATGCAATAGGCACGCCGTCAGGCTTGTTCTCGGATTGCTCCGGGAACGTAGCCCTTCGACTGCTTGTAGGCATACGGTTTCAGGTACTATTTCACTCCCCTCGCAGGGGTTCTTTTCACCTTTCCCTCACGGTACTTGTTCACTATCGGTCGCCAGCACGTATTTAGCCTTACGGGATGGTCCCCGTAGATTCCCGCGGGATTTCTCGTGTCCCGCGGTACTCAGGTACGCGCGTTAGAGTCCAGTCAACTTTCGCTTACGTGGTTATCACACTCTATGACCGGCTTTTCCAAGCCGTTCAGCTAGCCGCTGGATTGGTAACTCTATGGTTCTAAACCGACGCACGCCCTACAACCCCCAACCCTCCACACAACAGTGATAAGCGACGAATGATAAGTGATAAGCAAATCTTACTTGCTCGTTGCTCGTCACTCGCCACTGTTCACTCCTCACTGCTTTGTGGAAGGCTGGGTTTGGGCTATTCCGCTTTCGCTCGCCGCTACTAGCGGAATCACTGTTGTTTTCTCTTCCTCCAGGTACTGAGATGGTTCACTTCCCTGGGTTAGCTCGCACCCGCCTATGTATTCAGCGGGCCGTGACTGGGTTTTGCCCAGTCGGGTTTCCCCATTCGGAAATCCCCGGGTCAATGGGTGCTTCCCCCTCACCGAGGCTTATCGCAGGTAGCCACGTCCTTCTTCGCCGTCTGGCGCCAAGGCATCCACCGTACGCCCTTAGTAGCTTGACCATAAAATCTGCTCAACACACAAACAGTCTTCAGCTTTCAGCTTTCAGTTGTCACCTTCAAGCCCTTTTCGGAGCCCTTGCTGACCGCTGACGGCTGATTGCCGATCGCTGCCATTGAACAGACTCGCCTTCGCTTCTTTGCTCTGTCCGGATATCCGCCGGACAGTTGAGCACATGTAGACGTCGCACTATTCAGTTTTCAAAGATCGCTGAGTGTCAGGCAGAAGCATGAACGCTCTGCATGACCTCTTGTCCAGACTGAGCGCCGGACTTTCATCCGGCTTTGTCAGATGCTGGGTTTCGCTCTTCACTTGGAAAAGCCGAACTCAACACCCTTCCATTCGAGACATAAAGGCCCTGCCGTCCATTTTAGAAGAGACGACTTTGCTTACACTAGAACCGGCCTTTTATTATTGGGGAATTTGAAACAGGCGGGGAGTTTATGTTGCGTGGGCCCGGCGTGCCTCAAATCCCTACCCGAAAGCCTTCTTCGTATCGACCTCCGTTTGTTTAACCCGCAATGATGAGGAAGCTGCTTGTTGCTACCACCTTCATTCTGGCAATTAATAATCCTACCGAAGTTCATCCGGGAAGGCAAGCGGTATTTTTCACCGCTACAACTTTTTCTTCTAAGCCGGTTGCACCTTCCCGCTTTCTCTTCGTCTATATCAATTATACCACTGCGCCCGCATTGCAACACCCCAATTTGCCGCGATTCTCCACCTTGGCAAACAATCCGTCCTGCGCCCTTGAATTCCAGGGTTACCCTGGCGGAGAATGGTGCCGCACAACCACACTGGACTAAGGCGAACCCGTGACGCCAGAAATTGCCTCGCGGGTGTCGCAATCAAAATCTGCCGGGGGGCAAAATCTTATGCCGCAGGAAATCGAGCACGTCATCGTTCTGATGATGGAAAACCGGTCGTTTGATCACATGCTCGGATGGCTGCAGGAGCCGGGCTATGACATTGGCGGGCTGACGGGAGGCGAGTGGAATCCTGTTGATCCCAGCGAGCCCGCTGGGCCCAATAACAAGGTTGTCGTCACCCGCAACGCCCATGACGTAACGCCGCACGATCCCGGCCACGAGTTCGGCGATGTGAACGTCCAGCTTTTCAGCAATCCCGGCGGTCCTCCACCTCCAACAAGTGTTGAAGAGAACAAAGGGTTCGTCTTCAGCTACGCGCAGCAGGATGACGTCACTCGTGCCACGGCGCCCGGGATCATGGACTGCTTCGATCCCGGCAACCTGCCGGTGCTCACCACGCTGGCCAAAGAATTTGCCGTCTGCAAGCGCTGGTTTTCCTCGGTGCCCGGCCCCACGTGGCCCAATCGCTTTTTTGCCCATGCCGCAACTTCCAAGGGCTATCTGGACAACAGCCAGTTTCACAACTACGACATGCGTTCCATCTTTGAAAACCTGTCGGCGGCGGGCAGGACATGGACGAACTATTATCACGGAATTTCGCAGACCTGGGAACTGCAGCGACTGGATACTGACTCCCTGCAAAACAATTTCAAAGGCTATGGCGAGTTCCGGAAAGATGCGAAGAAAGGAACGCTGCCGAACTATTCCTTCATCGAGCCGAAATATTACTGGTGGTTTGGCGGAGCGAATGACCAGCACCCGCCGCACAGTGTCAAGGCCGGCGAGGCGCTGATCGCAGACGTTTACCACTGCGTGCGGACTTCACCCCTGTGGGAGAAGTGTCTGCTGCTGGTTGTTTACGACGAGCACGGGGGGTTCTACGATCACCTCACGCCTGCGGAAGCGACACCTCCTGACCAGTATCAATCTCAATTCCAGTTCAACCGTTATGGCGTGCGGGTTCCGGCCATCCTCATTTCTCCTTACATCACCAAAGGAACGATTGTCGGCGAAACCTTCGATCACACGTCCATTCCCGCCACGCTGAAGGATCTGTTCAAGCTCGATTCATTCCTGACCAGGAGGGACGCAGACGCCCGGGCCTTTTCCGGCGTCCCCGATCTCGCGAGTCCGAGAGCCGGCACGCCTGAGGATGTTTCAACCGCGGTGCACAGCAGAATGATCGAAGAGGGTCTCCAGGAGCCCGGTGCTGAAGAAATTTCCGCTGCGGCAAAGACAGGCGGTGCATCCTCCGCTCCGCTCAACGGACTGCAGCGGCACTTGATTGGCCTGGCCAATCAGCTCCCGACAGGCGAGGACCCGGAACTCCGCGCGCACCGGAACGGCCGCGCATTGCGCACCGAGCTCGACGGGGCCTTACACGTGCGGGAAACCGTGGCAAGATTTCTCCGCCACCTGGAGCGCCTGTAATCCTTTGTTTGCCGGCGACAGCCTGCCCACTACTTCCTGCGGACGATGGCGGTGTAAATCCCGCCGAACAGCGCACCGACGGTTATCGTAAAAGAGACCCACATGACCAGTTGCGGAGCTGCCGCAAGGTACAGATATTTCGTCAGGAACGGAAGCCGGTCGAATGGGGGTGGCACGGCGTCATAGTGCGTGCCCCAATGGCCCAGCATGGCAAAAAACATCACGATGGCTACGGGGACCCGCGCCAGGTAGGCGTAAGCGATCAGAGTTTGGGCCAGTTCCCGCCAGGGAAAATACTGCAGCGCAGCGGCGCCCACGATCAGCGCCAGCCCCACCGCCACATGTCCGGTAAAGCGGACGGTGGGTTCGAATGCTACAGCGGCGCCACACAAGACGACGACGAATCCGACAAGCCCAAAGGCGATCGTCTTGCGGAAGCTCGATGGCTTCAGGTTGCGGTCAAACAATTTGACGGCGAAATACGGGCCGAAAATGAAGGGCAGCCAGGTGATGCCGATGATCGCGGCGCCGCCGCCTTCGGCCCGGCTGAACAGAATGCCCGGCCCGTGCAGCAGCTCGCCGAAGAGTCTCAGCAGGGTGATTAAAAGCGTGATAATCGCCGGATACATGATGAGCCGGGGGATGGTTGCTTTCGTTGGAGAAGTCGTGTTGGCCACGGGGAGCCTCCTTTTGAATGTACTCAAGACCTGAGACGTGCGGGACCCATTTGGGGAAATGACCACCCATCATCCGATAGCGGGATTCTACCGGGGTTTCGAGTGTTCCGCCAGCGGAATTTGGTATTTAAGCAGATTGTAACCTGTCGAGCCGGGCGGTTGAATCTGGGTTATTGTTATGCCACCGGAGGAGAAACCAATGCGAAAGATCCTGTTTCTTGCTTTTGCCATGATGCTGCTGGCGCCCGCGGGCGCCATGGCCCAGACCCCGTCGGGCCAGGTTCGATTTGCGATTGTGGGCCTTGACCACGACCACGTCTGGGGAATTTTGAAGGACATCGCCGAGGTTCCGCAGGCCAGGCTGGTGGCCATTGCGGAGCCGCGGCCGACCCTGGTGGAAAAGGCCAAGTCGCGCGTGCCGGCGGGCGTGAAGTTTTACTCCGACTACGTCACCATGCTCGACGAGGTCAAGCCCCAGGCCGTCATCATCACCACGGAAACGGACCATCATCTGGCCATTGTGCGCGCCTGCGCCAGACGCCACATCGACGTGGAGATGGAAAAGCCCATGGCCACTGCCGCGGCCGACGCAGGCGAAATGGAGAAACTGGCCACGGCCGCGCACATCAAGCTGATGGTGAACTATTTCAACAACTGGCTGCCCTCCTACCAGCAGCTCTACCAGCAGGTGAAGGATGGGAAAGTCGGGCCCATTCACCAGATAGTTTCGCAGTACGGGCACCAGGGGCCGCGCGAGATTGGAACCTCAAAAGAGTTTGCAGTCTGGCTTTACGATCCGGTGAAGAACGGCGGCGGCGCCCTGATGGATTTCGGCTGCTACGGCGCGGCGCTGGCGCTGTGGCTCAAAGGAAGGCCGGACAGCGTGTTCGCCCGCTCGCTGAAGCTGAAGGTCCGGCAGCATAACAAGGTGGAAGACGATGCCGTGATCGTGCTGGAGTATGCCGACGGCACGGCCGTGCTTCAACCTTCATGGGACTGGCCTTTTACCACGGAACGCATCCAGGTGTTCGGTCCGCACGGCAGCCTGCTGGCCCTGCCGGACGCTTTGCTCTTTCGCGGCTACAATACGCGGGCTTCCGCGCAGTCTCCCGATGGCCAGCCGGAAGCGCTTTCGCCGCTGCCTGAGGACGAATCAAATCCCATCGCCTTCCTGGTGGAGGCGATTCAGCAGGACCGCCCCATCACGGGGCTGCTTTCAGGGAGCCTGAACGTGCAGGTGAATGAGATTCTCGATGCGGCGAGGGAATCGATTCGCACAGGCAGGCCCGTGGCCATGCCGAAGAAATAACCGGGCGGCCGGCCGGGCTCAGCGATAGCGATAGAGGAAGTAAAACGACAGGGCAAATCCGACGCAGACCACAAAGGTGCGCACTCGCGCCGGGTTCACCTTCTGTGCAAAATGCGCGCCCGCGTAGCCGCCGAGCGCAGCCCCAAACAGCATCAGAATGGCCTGTGGCCAGAAGACGATGCGAGCCACGACAAAGGTGATGATGGCGACGATGTTGATGGTGGAGGCCATCAGCGTCTTCATTCCGTTCATGGCGTGAATGTCACCGAGCGGCAGAAAGGTGAATGTGGCCAGCATCAGGATGCCGATCCCACCGCCGAAAAACCCCCCGTAAACCGCGATGAAAAACTGGGCCAGGGTGACTCCCGCCAGGGCAGGCCACGTGGCGTTGCCCTGATGATCGGTTCGCGCGGCGCGGCGCACCAGCTTTTTGCCAAAGGCGAACAGCAGGGTCCCGCCGAGGAACAAAAAAGGAATCAGCCGCATGAAGACTCGCGGCGGGGTGCGCAACAGCAGGTGCGCGCCGAAGAAGGCGCCCAGCATGCTGGAAAGAATCAGGGGGATGAAAATCATGGCGCTGCGCGGCAGTCTTCGCCGGTACGCCCAGGAACTGGCCAGGGTTCCCGGCCACAACGCTACGGTGGAGGTGGCGTTGGCGGGAATGGGCGGCACGCCGGAAAAGATGAGGGCGGGGAACGAGAAGAACGTTCCGCCGCCCGCAACCGAGTTCAGGCCGCCCGCGGCCAGCGCCGCGAAAAACAAAAGAATGGATTCGGGCAGGGTCATAAGCTATGGAACTACTGCAAGGATTTCGGCGACTACGATAAAGCGACTATCATCGCACAGATTGCCCGCAATGCGCTCGAATTGCCTGGGCCGTACAATCGGAGGGCCGTAGCGGCGGGTTTATCCCGCCACGTGGCGGCGTAAAGCCGCCGCTACTTGGGAGGCGTTGTGGTGGTCGACTTTTTCTTCTGGAACATGTTGAAGAGATTCTGAATGGTATTGGCGGGCTGAGCACCCTGCGCGCCCCCCGATGCCGGCGCCGAAAGGCCTCCCAGAATACCCTTACCCGTCTTCAGGGAAAATTTGGGATTGTCGGGGGTGCCGTGCAGATCGAAGGGGAATGAGAGTTTGCCGTTGGCAAAGGTGGCTCCCGAAATCTGGGAAACCAGATTGGTCAGCCCGCCCTGCCTGGCCGGCACTACGGCCGTGCCCGTGTAGTTGATCTGGTTGGACTGGGCGAGGCTCGTTTCGCCGGCGGCATCTACGTTGAGGTCAGTGCTCACAATCGTGACGTTCTTGCTCATCAGGCGCTGGTTGGCAAGGTTCAGGTCCGTCGAGATGGAGGAGAATGCTGCCGGGTCGCCGGAAGTAGCTCCCACTCCCGCCATCCGGACCAGGAAAAACAGGTTCTTGTTCAGTTGCAGAGTGGGCAATTTGCCGTTCTGTATTTTCACCTTGCCGGCGCCCTGGATGCCGCTCAGCGGGTCACTCGAATGGGCGGCCTCCCCGTGCAGATCCAGGTTGCCTTCCATGGTTCCCGTCATTTTGCCGCGCGCGTTCGGAATGGCGTTCAGCAACTGGGCGACGTCGATTTTCTGGAACGATGTTCGGGCGCTGAAAAGCGGATTCTCCCCGGAGAAGTCCGACTCCGCTTCTCCCCGGACCGTCCCGCCCGCCAGCTTCAGTTTGAGATTGTCCAGGTAGGCCTGTTGGGGGAAAACCTTGATCCGGGAATCGACCGCGGTGGCCTGGATGTTGCCAAAACGCAGCGAGTCGGCGTGGAAAGAACCGTGGGCCACCTGAGGCGCGGGATTGCTCCCGGCGGGAATGATGATTCCGGAGCCGCTACGCGGAGAATGCGAATCCGGCGCATTCAGGGCGTCGAGGTTGACGTCCTGAAAACGGCACGAAAGGCCCTGCCCGTCAAAATAAGTTGGTCCCATGGCGCCCGAAGGCAGCAGGTTGGCGATGGCCACCTGGCCGCCGTCAATGCTCACCTGGGAGATGGTTTCCAGAGCGAAACCGGGTCCGCCGCCTGACGGCGCAGTTGCTTTGCTGCCGGCCGGCGCCGGGGGATTCTCAAAGTTCCAGTGGCCCGCAGTATTGCTGATCAGATGGATCACGGGGTCTTCCACGATCAGGGATTGAACGACAATTTTCCTGTGCCAAAGCGGACCCGACTGAAGCAGCGCGTAAATCCGGTGTGCTTTGAAGAAATCGCCCGAGGGAAAGCCCTTGGGATTTCCCAGAGCAAAGTCATCAACCTGAATGGCGAGATGGGGAAACAGGGTGAGTTGGAGCCGGCCGATGCGGGCCGGCTTCCCCGTTTTGCTTTCAAGGAGCGCCGCCACCTGGGGACGATAGCGGTTGACGTCCACGAGCCTGGGAACCAGCAGCACGCCCAGCAGGACCAGGCAAACCAGAACCACCCCGGCAAGGATCAGAAATTTTCTGGTGCGGCCCGTCATCTCAACCTCCTGCAGCGGTCCTCAAAAGAACCCGGGTCCATCAGCGCTTCGCCCGCCGGCCAGCCGTCGTTTTCCGGCCATCAGCTCCGGCAGCCTAGGGCATCTTCTTTTCCCCGGGGTGGCCGGCCTTCGACTTTTCCGGCGCGGCATCGCGCGTGAACGCGGCCGTGTAGTAGTCAAAGAAGGGCTTCAGGGGCGGCGCCAGTTGCACGGTCTCGCTGAAGCTGTCGACGTCGCCCCGCTGGATGATGCGGCGCGAAAGCCAGCCAGGAAGGGGTTGCGGCCCGCCGTCGGGAGTGAAGTCAATCTCCGGGCCGGACACCGTGGCCCGATAGCTGCTGATGAAACCGTTGCTCGAATAAACCTCAAGCAGAAACGAATTCCCCGACGGAGCGCGCGACAGGATTCCGATGGAGGATTCCTTGTTGGCCGGAAGTTCTCCGGTCGAGGCCAGGGAGATCTTCTCCCGGAAAACCATCACGCGCTGGTCAAGATCGTAAGAGACAGAAAGATGAACCTCGCCCTGCGGACTATGCCTGTCCATCTGGCCCGTCCAGTTGCCAATCATCCACTCGACGGAAGAAAAGTCCGGTTGGGGGGGCAGGGGAATGCGATAGGTGGAAGGTTGCTTTTCCCCTGCAGCCAGCAGGGCGGGCGCCAGGAAAACAAGGGTGGCGAGAATGAATGCCTTCATCGGACGTTTGCCTGTTTGGCCTCTCATGAATTGTGCCCCCTGTAGACGAAACCCATGTGGCTTCGTCCATGAAGGAATATGGATGCTTTTGACATTCCGGAGCGTCCCAGCAGACCGGCCAGTTCCTCCGGCGTGTAGGCGGCGCGGACCGAATCCTCAAAAAGCCTTTTCATGATGCCAGAATAATGGCGTCCATACCAGCGGACATGCCAGGGGCAGGCCAGACGCGAAGGACGCCTGAGATCGCGAACCACAATGGCGCCGCCCGGCTTCGCAATCCGCACCATCTCTTCCAGCACCCTGGAAGGGTCCGCCAGATGGTGCAACACGGAGTTGGAAAGAACCACGTCGAAGGTGCCGCCGGGGTAGGGAATTTCTCCCGCGTGGGCCTGCTGGAAGAAGACACGGCCTTCCAGTCCCGCTCCGGCTGCCGCCTGGCAAGCGGCCCGCACCATGTTTCGTGAACGGTCGAGACCCACAATCGTGAGACCGGGGGATCGCCGCGCAAGCTTCAGGGTAATGTTACCCGGCCCGCAGCCGACATCCAGCAGGAACCCGGTGAGCGCCTTGCCGTGCGGCGCGAGTTGAAGCACCTGGTCCACAAACGTGTTGTCCAGCGCCTCCAGATGCTTCTGGGCGGCAGCGGAAGCATAGGCGGAAACCTCGTCTTCGCCGCTCATCACTTCGGGTTCCGGTTTGCGTTGCATCTCAAGCCAGCTCATCGTGAAGTGTCATTCTAGCGCAAAGCGCAGCTATTCGAACCCCGTTCGCTCTTTTCCCGGCGCATCCACGACCGGGAGGAAAGTCCTTTTAGCGGGTGCCGGCGGGCATTGGTGGATAGGACGGTGTTCTGCCCGGCAGCCCCGGCCATTCGCCTTCCGTCGAAAAAAAAGAGAATTTCTCCTTGCATCCGGCATTTGCAATCTGGCATGATGTGGCGCAGAACAGGACCACATATTGGGAAGTTGCTATCCACCCCCGCGAGGGGGCGTTCACACGCGTTTGAGGGAGAACCGGGATCATCAGACCTGCCTTTGAAACGTCCCGGTTCCTTCCGCCTAATTTCTGCAAACCACCAGACCGGAAATGCGGCACTGCAGCCGGCAGCATTTCTCTGCGCCGTCCCCCATCCCGCCGAAGTCCGATTTAGAAAAACCCCCAAGTCCCGCTCATTTTTAGCCGATAGGTAAGCAGTAAAGAGGTTGAGGGTGCTTCCAGGGTGACGCTCCGGATGCATGGCGAGCGGTGGAGTGGGCAGCGTTGCGCTCCCAGCGGCCCTCTGCACGAAGGCGCTTAAATTCAGGACACAAGGACCGCCCAACGTGAGCTTTATTAATTTCGCTTCCCGTGAGATCAACTGCAAAATTGTCTATTACGGCGCCGGACTGGGCGGAAAAACAACGAATTTGAAGTGGATCTTCGAGCGGACTGCGGCAAAGTCCGGAGGGAAAATGCTCTCGCTCGCCACTGAAACCGATCGGACCCTCTTTTTTGACTTTTTGCCGCTGGAGCTGGGGACCGTGCGCGGATTCAAAACCAGATTTCACCTTTATACGGTCCCCGGCCAGGTTTTTTACGATGCCAGCCGAAAGCTGATCCTGCGCGGGGTGGATGGGGTGGTCTTCGTGGCCGACTCGCAGGAAGAGCGCATGGACGCAAACGAGGAGGCGCTGGACAACCTGCAGACCAACATGAAAGATCATGGCTACGACTTCGCCACCATCCCCTATGTTCTCCAACTCAACAAGCGCGACCTTCCCACTGCCCTGCCGGTTGAGAAACTCTCGGAGGCCCTTCTCCGCAAGGGCGAGCCGGTGTTTGAGGCGGTGGCTGTCGAGGGAGTGGGGGTATTTGAAACGCTGAAGGAAGTCGGCCGGCAGGTTCTCGCAGTAATCAAAAAGGGTTAGGGGTGAGGCTTTCCAGCCGGGCAGCGCCGTAATTTCTTAAAGCGGACAGCGTTGAAATGCCCCGGGGGGTCTGGCTGCAGGGTGTACCTGCAACCCCTTTGCCTGCCTTTGGAAAGCCGCTGCCGCCGGCCGGAGGGCGGTAAAGTTCGATGCTCCCTCCCCGCCAGGCCAATGCGGACAGCCCTTTCAGAGCTGGCTTTCCGACTGCACCGTTCCCGTCAACTCAAAGAAGTGATGCCCCATGATGGCCAGCGTCAGGGCCTTGTCCAGGTGCTGGCGATGGCGGCGTACCGTCTGGGCCAGAAACTTCCAGTATTCTTTCCGGTAATCGCTTCGCAGGCCCTGTTTCCACAGCGATCGCGCAACCGCCATAATGTCTGCAAATACAATGGGGGTGTGAGTCGGCGTGCCCAGTTGCGAAAGAAAGGCCTGGACGCGATTGAAGTACTCGCGGGGATAGTAGATGGTTTCGAGGATCCTGCGATAGCCGTCAAGCAGTTCCTGGGTATCCATGCGGGGGATGAAATTCATATCCACCAGCGTGTTGCTGCCCAGGCTTTCCTTGAGCAGCCGCCCTTCGGCTTTCAGCCGTCGCCACAACTGGGTGTTCGGCAGCGCGCTCAGCAGGCCCACCATGGAGATGGGAATGGCGGCGTCGCGGATGAACTGGATCTGGCGCTCGAAGACGTCCGGGGGATCATTGTCAAAGCCCACGATAAACCCTGCCATCACCTCCATGCCGTAAGACTGCACCAGCTTGACGCTTTCCAGCAGGTCTTTGCGCAGGTTCTGGAACTTCGTGGTTTCTTTCAGGCTTTCCGCCACGGGCGTTTCGATCCCCATAAAAACACCGTTAAAGTGGGCGTCGCGCATGTACTCCAGCAGTTCCTGGTCTTCGGCCAGGTTCAGCGAGGCTTCCGTCAGGAAGGAAAAAGGAAAATTACGGTCGCGGTTCCAGCGGACCAGTTCCGGCAGCAGCTTTTTCACGTTCTTCTTGTTGCCGATAAAGTTGTCATCCACCAGGAACAGCCTGCCACGCCATCCCATATCGTAAATCTGGTCCAGCTCGGCCAGGACCTGTTCGGGGGTCTTGGTGCGGGGTTTGCGCCCGTAAATTTCGATGATGTCACAGAACTCACAGGTGAACGGGCATCCGCGCGAATACTGCACCGCCATGGCGCTATACTTCCAGGGGTCCACCAGGCTGAGGTCCGGCAGGGGCACCTGCGTCAGGTCGGGCAGTACGGATGCTTTGTAATGCGCCCGGGCGCCGCCGGACTCGAGGTCCTTGGCCAGGATGGAAATCAGTTCTTCGGCCTCGCCTTCAACGATGTGATCGGCGTCGGCGATGCTGGGATCTTTGGTGCTGGCAATCGGGCCGCCCACCACGGTGCGCAGGCCGCGTTCCCTGGCCCGGTCGATCACTTTTTTCATCGAGGGGCCCTGCACCATCATGCCACTCAGGAAAACCACGTCCGCCCACGCCAGTTCAGAGTCTTTCACGGGCCGCACGTTCAAATCCACAGCACGCTTCTGCCAGGAAGCCGGCAGCATGGCGGCAACGGTCAACATTCCCAGGGGCGGATAGGCTGAGCGCTTGCCCTGGAACGGGAGCGCGTGCTTGAAGCTCCAGAACGTATCGGGAAATTCAGGGTAGATCATCAAAACTTTCATGTGTTAATCCAATTCTCTGTTTCTCTGTGAGGAAGGATTTTGGAGCCCGCTACCTGACGGTTCAGTCTACCATAGCATCTCGCGGCCCCAAACAACCAAATTCCGGCCAGGCGGCCGGCAACGGCCAAGCGGTTTGCTTTGAGCATATTGTTCTAGCCCCGCCACGGGTTTTCGACGAAAATAGACCTTTTGGGCGGCGAACCAGAATTCTGGAATGCTTTTTAAGGAGCAAGCGGACCTTTCCTTTCCTATGCCTCATCTTCCTTCCAGCGTTCTTCCTGAAATCAGAATTTTTGCGGCCTATGCGGTTTTTCTGGGCAGCTACCTGGTGTTTGCCCTCGGCAAGTTTCCCGGCATGAAGATTGACCGCCCCGGGGCGGCCATTATCGGCGCGGTCCTGATGGTTGCATTCCGGGTCGTCCTGCCGCAGAACGCGCTGCACTTTATCGACTTCGGCACCATCGTGCTCCTGTTTTCGATGATGCTCATCGTCGGATACCTTCGCCTGGCGGGATTTTTTGAGTGGATTACGGAGCTGGTGCTGACGCGCCTGAAACCGCATCACCTGCTGCCGGCGGTCATTTTTACCTGTGGGCTTCTTTCCGCCTTCTTTGTGAATGACATTATCTGCCTGGTGATGGTTCCGTTTGTCCTTTCAGCCACCCGGAAACTTGGGGCCAGGCCGTTGCCGTATCTGCTTGCTGTCGCCACGGCGTCGAACATCGGCAGCGTCGCCACCATCACCGGCAATCCCCAGAACATGCTGATCGGGTCGCTTTCGGGCATCGGGTACGCTTCCTTTCTGTTTTATCTGGCGCCGGTGGCCGTTGTCGGGCTCCTGCTGGACTGGCTGGTTCTCCACCTTGCCTTCTCAGGGACGGGGGTGACGGACCCTGCTCCAGCGCCCGCTGTTGCCCTATTGGCAGGCGACCGCTTAACCCTGATCAAGCCGGGCATCGTCATTTTGATGGTTCTTGGCGGTTTTCTCGCGGGCGCCCCGCCGGCAATCATGGCTGCACTGGGAGCCGCCATGATGCTGATGACCCGTTCGCGCGACCCGCAGCAGGCCTACCGGCAGGTTGATTGGGGGATACTGGTGTTCTTTGTGGGCCTTTTCATCATTGTGGGCGGGGCGGAGAAGGCCGGGCTGGCGGACCTGCTTCTGAATTTTGCCCGGAGGTGGAACTTGCAGAGCCCTGCGATCTTTACAGTGGTTGTGGCCGCGCTTTCAAATCTGGTGAGCAACGTTCCTGCCGTTATGCTTCTCAAATCGATGGTTCCGGGCTTTGCGAATCCGCGCGCGGGATGGCTGATCCTGGCCATGGCCAGCACGCTGGCGGGCAATCTGACCATCACCGGCTCGGTGGCCAACATCATTGTTGTGGAGCGCGCCGGGCCGGAAGTCCACATCAGCTTTCGCGACTACTTCCGCGTGGGACTTCCGGTCACCCTGCTGACCCTCGGTTTTGGCTTGCTGTGGCTCGGGTTGGTCATGTAAGTCATAGCAGAACAAAGGCTTAATCGCTGGAAAGTTCCGGGTCCGGCTCGAACCCCGGGCACCGCACCACCGGCAGGCGCGGATAGCGGGCAAACCGGGGGTCGGTTTCAGCCCGGCGGCAGAGGTAAAAGGTTGAACCGCGGCCGGTTTTGACCAGCCGCACGTGGAGGCATGAGCGGCACAGCCCCGCCTTTTCGTCGCCCCCATCGGGTGCCGGGTCCTGAGCAGCCATCAGGGGATGGCGCAGTGGGAGAGCCCACGCTTTTCAAGATATTGCTGGTGATATTCTTCCGCCCGCCAGAAGTCCTGTGCCGGAACAATCTGGGTCACGATGGGCCGGCTGAAAGCTCCGGACTTTTCCAGCTCTGCCTTGGAGGCGCGCGCAGCGGCTTCCTGTTCCGGGCTGTGGAAGAAAATCACCGAGCGGTACTGCGTGCCCACGTCCGGCCCCTGGCGGTTCGGGGTGGTGGGATTGTGGTTTTGCCAGAAGACCCGCAGAAGGTCGCCGTAAGAAACCTGCGCAGGATCGAATTCCACCTGCACCACCTCCGCGTGGCCGGTCCTGTCCGTGCAGACGTCCTCATAAGTCGGATTCTGCAGCGTTCCGCCCATGTATCCAACCGCTGTCCCGGTCACGCCCTTGACCTGGCGGAATGCTGCTTCCACGCCCCAGAAGCAGCCCGCGCCAAACGTCGCTTTTTCCATAAGAAATCCCCTTTCGCTTGAGGATTGTCCGCCCCGTTCGGCCACCAATCCTCGTTCTCCAAGTATTTATTTTTTGCGCTGGAAAAGCAAGCCGCCTCCGGCGGACAAAACCGGATTGCGCCTTCTGGAGATTGGCAATTGAAAGTTTTGGCCGGTGAAGCTATAATCAAGGTTTTTGAAGCAGCCTGCAAGGAGTTCCATGAAAACCGAAACACATCCGGATTATCGCGAAGTTCAGGTTGTCTGCGCCTGTGGAAGCTCATTCCAGACGCGCTCGACCTACAAGGACAACGTGCTGCACGTGGAAATCTGTTCGAACTGCCACCCCTTCTTTACCGGCAAGCAGAAGCTGATTGACAGCGCCGGAAGGGTGGAGCGGTTCCAGAAGAAGTACGCGAATTTTCGCAAGGAAAAGGCGGAAGCCGCTGCGGCCAAAGTTTCGAAGGCCCAGAAGTAGCGGCGCGGCCGTTTGTGGCCTGTATCCTCCTGGTTTTTCAAGCAGATCCCGAAATCAGTATCGGCAGAGCCCCGTACCAGACGGTTCGGGGCAGGGCAGAGAAAGCTGTTGGCCACCAACCCATCGCCTGACCCGTACATCACGCGGCCCAAAGTCTACGTCCTGGGGCGGCAGGCCGTGGTGTCCGAGGAACTGGACCGCTTTCTCGCTGACGAGGGCGTCCAATTCACAACGGACGCTGAAGCTGCAGCTGAGGTCCTGGCGGAAATTGCCGGCCGCACCTGCTACATGTCGTTCGGAAAAGGGCGCAAGACCAACGAAGAATACCTGGACAACATTCTCACTTCCAAGCACGGCAGCGTGCTGGAACACGCCGTGTGGAACCTGCTGATCACCGGAGTCAGCCGCTCGCTGACCCATGAACTGGTGCGGCACCGGGCGGGCTTTGGCTATTCGCAGCTTTCTCAGCGTTATGTGGATGAAGGCGACGCCCGCTACGTGGTGCCGCCGCTCTACCAGGAAAGCGAAGAGTTGCGGAAGAAGTGGCAGGAGACGATCGACCTGGTCCGCAAGGCTTACGTTGAGCTGGCGGAAGCCACCAGCCAGTACGTCCAGGAAAAGCAGCCGGAGATGAGCCCGCGCGACCGCCGCAAGTGGGCCCGGCAGGCCGCACGCTCCGTCCTTCCCAACGCCACCGAAACCAAGATTTTTGTGACGGGCAACGGCCGCGCCTGGCGGCACTTCCTGGAATTGCGCGGCAGCATACACGCCGACACTGAAATCCGCTTGCTGGCCGTGGAAGTCTGCCGAGTCCTCAAGAAGGAAAGCCCCAATATCTTCCACGACATCGAAGTCTACGAAGAAAGCGACGGCATGCCCGCCGTCCGCGTTACCCACTCCAAAGTGTAACCGCCCGAAGGGTAATAGCCTTAAAAGGGAGTTATAAAGAGGGTATAATCCCTTCAGCGAAAAGCGAACGGAGGTGAAACTCCGAGTGAGGTTTGCCAATGAAGATGCCGGTCTCCATTGAAAAGCAGGTGCTGGACCGCTTGGTCTCGAGAGTCGTTGAAGCGGTTCACCCACGCCGCGTCCTTCTGTTTGGATCGGCTGCCCGCGGTCAGATGGGACCGCACAGTGACGTGGACCTCCTGGTTGTGATGCCTGACGGTGCGCATCGGCGCCAGACGGCTCAGCGCCTGTACCGGGCGCTCGCCGGGTTGGGCGTTGCGAAGGACATCGTCGTCGTCACTGAGTCCGACGTGCGCCAGTTCGCGGATGAACCCTCTATGGTCGTCCATTCCGCGCTGAAGGAAGGCCGGGAGCTCTATCGTGCCGCCTGAAAGCGGAATCCCCGGCTCGCCGTCGGATTGGCTCCGTCGCTCACGCAGCGATCTGGCTTTGGCCAAAGTTCCTCTGCCCAGAGGCGCCCTTTACGAAGATTTGTGTTTTCACGCCCAACAAGCGGCGGAAAAGGCAATCAAATCGGTTTACCGCGCCGAGGGGTACGAGTTCCGCTACACGCACGACCTGACCGAGCTGCTGGATGGACTCGCCAGGAACGGCGTTCCTGTTCCCAAAGCGGTTCGCGAAGCGGGAGATTTAACGAACTTTGCGTGGCAGGCTCGCTACCCGGGACCGGCTGAGCCGGTGTCTGAGGACGAGTATCGCCGCGCCGTTGCGCTTGCGGAAGCGGTTGTCGAGTGGGCCGGAAAGTTGCTGGAAAACAGGATTGAATGATTCCCAAGTGATGTGAACAGTTGGCGGAAACGGACTTTCCTGTTGCGGAGGTGAGCAGCCACTTGGCGACTGGCAAGTCTATGCGGGACGGGCATCCCTCGACGCTGCACATGTAGTGGGCGTGGCTGCTGCTGGCCGTGGAAGTCTGCCGAGTCCTCAAGAAGGAAAGCCCCAATATCTTCCACGACATCGAAGTCTACGAAGAAAGCGACGGCATGCCTGCCGTCCGCGTCACCCACTCCAAAGTGTAACCGGCCGCCGCTACTTGATTCCCACCACCATGGAATCCGGCCCCACCAGGTGTTCCACGAGGGTTTCGCTGAAGCCGACCTTTTTCATCCAACCGCAGCAGTCGGCGCCGGTGTAGTCAAATCCTCCCGGAGTCTCGATCAGCATGTTCAGGCTCATCAGCAGGCCAAAGGCGTTCTGGCGGCGGCCGTCATCAATCAGCGCCTCGTAAACAAGCAGTGAGCCGCCTTTGGGCAGGGCCTTCACGGCCTTCGAGAGCAGCATCAGCTTCTCTTCCAGGTTCCAGTCGTGCAGGATGTGTCCCATCACGAGCACGTCGGTTTCCGGCAGCGGGTCTTCAAAAAAGTTGCCGGCCTGGAAACTCAGGCGTTTTTGCAGGCCGAAAGAATGCACGTACTCTTCAAAAATCGGCTGCACGATGGGCAGGTCGAAGCCTTTCCCGATGACGTGCTCATGAGCCAGCGCCACCTGAGTGGGCAGGCCGCCCTGCGCTGTGCCGACGTCCACAAATGTCTGGTACTTGTTCCACGGAAACTTGCGGGCGATGGCGGCGGCGGCCGGAATGCTGATTCCGGTCATCGCGCCCAGAAACGTCCGCAGGCGCTTAGGATCGGAATAAAGAGCATCAAAGGTGTTTCCTCCGCCGTTGTCTTTGTTCTCGTTCTGAGGCTTGCCGGTCCGCAGGCCATCCGTCAGCGATCCCCAGTGATGGTAGAGGCGGGCGTTGGCCATCTCCAGCATTCCGCCGATATAGCTGGGCTTGTTTTTGTCGAGAAAGATGTTGGACTCGTGCGTGTTGGAATATCGCCCGCCGTGCCGGTTCAGCATGCCCATGGCCACCAGCGCATCGAAAAAGTCCCGCGAACCGCGGGGATGCACACCCGCCTCCTGGGTGAGTTCGTCGCAAGTCAGCGGCCCGTTGGCGAGATAGGTAAACACACCCAGCTCAACCGCGCTCAAAAGCGTTTTCGATCCCCAGAATCCCAGCCCGATCTGCATGATTTTATCCGGCGTCACATGCGCATGCGTCTCCCCAACGGGAGTGTTTTGCCCTAACGTGGTACTCATGATTTGCCCCCAACAGAATGATTTCCTGCCCCAGACAGGAATGATGAAAAAATCATACCTGAGGCAAGGGGTTTCGTCCACAATCTCTGCAGGGTCGCCGCCTGTAAATAATGTGTTGTTAGGTGGGCTTGTTGTTAGCGCGCACCGGTAGAAAGGCGAGGATCGTGTCCCTTTTTGCTTCCCAAAGGCCCTCTTCATTGCGCTTGATGAGGTTCATTTTCTGCAACTCCTTTACGTCCCGCAGAAGCGTTCGATAAGTTCTGTCCTTGTAATCAAGCGCCACCCTGACGGAAATTGTCGTCAGCTTGTCGAAAGGAACGGGAGCTTCAGAATTGGACAGGTCCAAGGCCAGCCTCTTGCGCCGATCATGCGGAAAACCTTTTAGCCCGTGGAACATCCTATGCACGTGGTTAATCCACGCAATTTCCAATTGCTGGTCTCTCACCGTGGCAATTTGGTCTCGCAGTTCGTCCCGGAATCCCTGGATAGCATACGAAAGAAATGCGATAAGATCCGTCCTGGCGATATCCAAGTGCCGATAATACTCGGCTCTTGTTTTGTTGTAGTGGTTACTGAGAAGCTGGGCTGCCGGTGAAGGGACTCCGGAAGAAAGGAGAATCTGCACTTCCAGCAGGCGTGCTGTCCGCCCATTTCCGTCGCCGAACGGGTGTATCCAGGCAATGTAGATGTGGGCCAGGATGGCTTTCAGGATGGCGAACATGATTTCAGTCCCAGGCTTGCCAACGAAGTCGGGGCCATTCAGCCATTCAGCCAGTCTCTCCAGCAGAAATTCACAATCCCTCGCGGGCGCCCCACGATACCTTCCCGCACCCACACTGTAAGAACGAATTTCGCCGGGACGGGCTTCGGGATCGGCAAGCTTCAATCCGTCTAAGACGATTTTGTTTAGTCGCGCTATTCTTTCGACATCAATTGGAGGCTGGGTCCCAGTTTCGATTTCTCTCAAGACCACGTTACATCCTTCGATTATGTTTTCGATTTCTTTTTTTAGATATGCTTGGGAGGGCGCCAGCTCAAGGGTTCCCTCAATATGTTCAAGGACTTGCTTTTCAGTAAGCGTATTGCCTTCGATGGCGGTCGTCGCGGCTACGCCTTTGGCCAGGTAGATTTGATGCATGTGCCTGTTAATTTCCGGAGAAAGCGGGACCCCCGCAAGGTGTTCACACTTTGATTGGCATTCCCCCAACATAATCCAGAAATCCGGGGGTGCCCGCCTTAAGTCAACCTGGAAAGTGATCCAGGGATGTGACTTCTTATATGACCTGCTACGTGTCACTTATAAGCTCCTCATTCTACAAATGATAGTAATTAAATGTCACAATAGATGTCAATATGTATGTCACTCCTTGTGACCAGTCTAAATTGCAGTCTCAACACCTCCTTACAGTGTACGTTAATTGCCTGCAATGACTAGGCGATCCGTGAAAAGCGAGTGGCCTCAGGGAACAACTGGCAGACCTTCCTTGAGTCCGCCTTCGAGCGGGAACTCACAGTGGGGAAGCGCTTGCTAATTCAGCTCGTTGACCATCGTGATATACGCTTGGCTGTTGAATTTGCGCGAGGTGCTTGGGTAAGACATGTAGCGGATTTTTCCGTAGACCGGGCGTTCCGGGCCCCAGGCGCGGTCATGTTTGCCGGCAATGGCCCAGGCGATGCCCGCGTAGCCGTTGGGGTCGCGGCCGTCGAGTTCGTAGCGGTCGTTCAGGCGGACGGCAATGGCCAAAGCCTCCTCGGCACTGCGCGTCCACTCGAGAATTTTCTTGGCCCAGTACATGCGCAGGTAGCCGTGCATCCAGCCGGTAATCACCATCTGCCGTTGCGCGGCGTTCCACAGCGGGTCGTGCGTTTCGGCGTTTTCAAGCTGGCGCTCGGAATAGAGATATTCCCGCTCATCGCGGGCGTGTTCCTTGAGGGTGCGCAGCGCCCAGGGTTCGGCGCACTGGAGGTTGTCGTAATGCGGATTGTAGCGGCAGAAATTGATGGCCAGTTCGCGGCGGACGATCATCTGCTCCAGGAACGCCTCGCGGTCGCGGGCGGGCGCTTCCGCATTTTTCACGGCCAGCGCCACAGTGTGCGGGCCCAGGTGCCCGAAATGGAGATAGGGCGAAAGCCGGCTGGTGTGGTCCCGGTCGGGATGGTTGCGTCCCTCGTCATAACCGGCCAGGCGCCCGCGTATAAAGCTCTTCAGCAATTTCAGCCCTTCGTCTGTTCCGCCATGCAGCGATGCCACCGGCGCAACCGACCGGCTGATAGGAAGACCTTCCAGCAGGTCTGCATCGGCGGAAAGCGACGCAATCTTCTTCGCCGGTTTCCAGCGCAGGCGCGGTTTCAGCTTCCTCACCGGCACCAGAAACTCATCCAGCAGAACATTAATCCTGGGGCGAATGGTCCGCGCTCCGTACTGCTCCTTCAGCAGCAGATGGCTGGGAACAATCACGTCTGCATCAATCGTCCAGAAGGGAACGCGCAGCTTTTGGGCATAATTTTGCCGCCACTGCTCGGGTTCGCGGATGGGATTCTCATCGCCCACCACGAGGCAGGGAGGGACTTCTTCGCAGAATTTTGCCAGGTCGTTATCCGGCCAGGCGCGCAGCACAAAGCCAATACCCCGGTGTTCCAGCCCGCGAGCCACCACCTTGAGGCCTTGAGTAAAAAATGTGTAGGAACGCAGATTGGCGTTGGGATAATCGCGCACGATGCCGGCAAAAACCACCAGCGGCTTCTTCAGCAGATTGGCGGCCTCAATGGCTGTTTCGAGCGCGGGATTATCCACCGCCCGCTGGGCGCGCTGCATCCAGTAAACTACCGCGCGGCCTTCAGCGTTTGCCGGGCCTCCGCGCCGCACCGTCACCCGTGGGTCCTGGGCCAGCTTTTCAAGGGGGTCCATGGTTGTCCTCTGGCGCCTTCAGGAGTTTCCCCTCTTCACAATTTCCCGCAGCATGCCGCGAAAAATCCAGGCGTGGAATGGGTAGAGCAGGTACCAGTAGGCGAGGCCGGCCAGCCCTGCCGGCTCAAAGACGGCAGTCTGCCGCACAATCGATCCGTTGGCCACGGGTTCCACATCAAACTCCAGCCAGGCGCGCCCCGGCACTTTCATTTCCGCAAACAGGCGCAGCCGCCGGTCCGCTTCATAGGCTTCCACGCGCCAGAAGTCCAGCGCGTCACCCACAGCGGGGTATTCCGGGTTGCGGCGTCCGCGGCGGAGCCCCACTCCGCTCGAAAGCAGGTCAATGAAGCCGCGAATCCGCCAGAGGAAGTTTGCAAAGTACCAGCCGTTCCGCCCGCCAATACGGCGGATGGGCGCAAACGCCGCCGCCGGGCTCAAGTCTGTCGCTGCCGTCTGCTGGTCCACAATGCGGCTGCCCAGTCGCACGCCGGCCCAGGACTTCCGGGCTCCTGCGGATGAGAGGGCGTCTGACCAGCGCGTCAGGGCAAAGCCCTGCTCTTCGTTCGCCAGCGCCCGTGCGATGGCTTCGCGCACGCCGCGCGGCCTGACGCTGAAAACCTGCAGCGCCCGGTTGTCCCGGACCACCGTGGGATTGCGCACGCCCTCAATCAGCTTGCGGCCCACCCGCGCATAGACCGGCGTCACCAGCCCCAGCCAGAGGCTGGATAGCCAGGGCGTGAGGACCGGCACCTGGATCATCCATCGCCGCAGCCCGCGCTCGCTGGCATAGGTCTGCATCAGGTCGCCGTAGGAAACAACGTCCGCTCCGCCGATTTCAAAAATTTCGCTGCCATTCTTTAAAGGGAGACCGGCGGCTTCCACCAGGTAGTTGATCACATCTTCGATGGCTATTGGCTGCGTGGGAGTTCGCACCCACCGGGGGCAGATCATCACGGGTAGGCGGTCCACCAGCGCCCGCACCATTTCAAACGAGACGCTGCCTGAGCCGATCACCACCGAGGAGCGGAACTCGATGACGGGCACGCCCGACTGGCGCAGGATTTCACCCACCTCCTGCCGGCTGCGCAGGTGTTCGGAAAGCCCCTGGCCCTGCTCACCCAGGCCGCCCAGGTAGATGATGCGTTGTGCTCCGGCCTCCCGCGCCGCCTGTCCAAAATTGGACGCGGCAACGCGGTCCTGTTCCTCAAAGGAACCGGCGGAGCCCATGGAATGGACCAGGTAGTAGGCCTCATGGATGCCGGCCAGCGCGGGCGCAAGGGAGTTGGCGTCCAGGACGTCACCCTGCGCGACTTCGGTGGAGGGGCCCACGCGCGCGCGCAAAAATTCCGGCCGGCGCGCCAGGCAGCGGACCCGATGGCCGCTGCCTTCCAGCGCCTTCAGCAGGCGTCCGCCCACGTAGCCGGTGGCGCCGGTCAGTAGAATGCGATTTTGTTCTCCCGCCGTGTGTGTGAGAGACATGATGTTGAGCCGCCAGATTTCCGGCTAGCAGCTTTAAGCGCCGGCGGCCTTCTCGTACTTGGCCATGTGCTTCTGCATGGTCTTGTCGCCGGGATCGAGCGCCAGCGCTTTCTTCTGCACCGCGACAGCCTGCTGGTATTTGCCGTTCTGGTAGAGCGCCTCGGCCAGCGTATCAATGAAGGTTGGCTCTTTCCAGTGGCTCAGTTCCACGGCCTGTTGGGCCTGCGCGAGCGCTTCCGCGGGATTGCGGTAGCGGGTATCGTCGGCGGTGGCCAGCAGCCAGGCCAGGTTGTTGCGGGCCTCGGCAAGGTCCGGCTTCAGGCGGATGGCTTCCTGGTAATGCTGGATGGCTTCTGGAAACAACTTCTGTTCGGCGCAAAGATCGGCGAGCATCAGTTGTGTTTCCGAGGTTTGGGGATTCCTGCCGACAATATCTTCCAAAAGTTTCCGGGCTTGATCCGGCTGGCCTTCGCGCGCGTAGGCTGCCGCCAGGCCCAGTTGCGCCGCCGGCGAGCCGGGGCTGAGGCGCAGGGCCTGGTTGTACTCGCGGATGGCGTCGCTGAACTGGTTCCGGCTGAGGTAAAGCGCGGCCAGCGCTTCGTAAGGAAGTTCATCGCGCGGGTATTCCCGCTCCGCCTGCTGGAAAAGCTGGAGGGCGCGGTCGTCCTGATGCTGCGCCCAGAAGTGGCGGCCCTGGTCAAGCAATCGGGTCACCTGCTGCGTGGCGCGATAGTGCTCCGCTGTGGCGAACATGGACAGCGCCACGATGGCGATGGGCAGAATCACCACCGCCTTTGGAAGCCGGGCGAAGATCCACCTGGATTGCCGCCAGGGCAGCGGCGGGGGAATCAGCAGGGCCAGCACGATGCCGCCCGCCAGTCCTCCTGTGTGTCCCCAGTTGTCAATGACGTTGGACATGCTCAGCCCGATGGCGTAGTTGAGGGCAATCAGCAGCACCATACCCCCGCCGAAGGCCCTTTTCCAGCGCCAGGGAACCACCTCCCGATAAAGCCATCCCACCACCAGCATGGCCCCGGCGATGCCCATAATCGCCCCGGAAGCTCCGGCGGCAACGTTGTGCGTCATCCTCATGGAGAGCCAGGAACCGGCGATGCCCGCGCCGACATAAATCACCGAAAAGCGCGCGTAACCGTAAATGCGTTCCAGGATCGGTCCCAGCAGGTAGAGGGCCCCCATGTTGACGGCCAGGTGGAACCAGCCGATGTGCAGAAACATCGGCATCACCAGCCGCCAGTCGTCTCCCCGGCGAAGGTAGGGAGCGTAGGAGGCGCCGAAATTCAGCAGGACGTCGGTATTCTGCGAGCCGCCCGCCAGGGTCATCAGGATGAAGACGATGATACACAGGGCGATCAGCGTCAGCGTGGCCAGGGGCCAGTAACGGCGCTGCCTCAGAAAAATGGGCGGCAGGGGTTTCATGCGGCCGGGTGTGATCAGTTGGGGATAGTCAGCCATGGTTCAGGCGGCGGAGTGCGGCCGGCATCGGTGCAAAATTCTACCCCGGATTATTCATGACGCTATCGGGCTCGGTGAAAGGGCACGACTTCAGTCGTGCCGTTGGAGCACCGCAGAAGCTTCTTTCGGGGCTTCAGCCCCTGAACGGAGCGCTCTGACACCGGGGGTTTCAGCGGCTAAAGCCGCATGCTTCGAACCGCCTCTGCGGCACGGATAAATCCGTGCCCTTTCACAGCAACATCCGTTGGTTCATGAATAGTCCGGGCTATTGGCCGTCCAGCACTTCATAATAACTTTCGCCGGCGCAGTTCCGGCAGAGGACGCGGCCGTCAACGCGGCTCTCGCGCCCGTCGTTGATCCCTTCGCCGCACTGGTCGCAGGCGACGCGGCTGCGCGGCCGCCCCGGCAGGTCTTCCGGCTTCAGCTTGACGCGCACCCGGTGCACGGTGAAAAGCTCTGCGTCGTCCATCAGCTTATAAGCTTCAAGCTGCTGGCGGTAAGGGTCGGTGAAATTCCCGCCAAACGTTTTGGCTTTGTCCCGGGCGTCGTCACGCGCCACAATGCGCACGGCCTGCTGCGTTTCAAGATCCACAAAAGTGGCCGCAACCTTACCGTAATCAAGGTACTTCAGCGAGCGTTTCCCCAGGCGGCATCCCGTCACCAGGCTGACGGCGTCGGTGGCGCAGCGGTCGATTTCAACAAAAGTCAGCAGGAGCTTGCGGTGCTTGATGGGATCATCGATTCCCAGCCGGCCGAGGCCCAGCATGGCCATCCGCACCCCCAGCACCTGCCCCGGACACATGTGGCCGTGGTTCTTTCGAGCCAGGTCGAGATATTCCTCTAGCGACTTCATTTGACTGATGCCCCGCCGGCGTCCTCACTGCAAAATTATACCATCCGTGGTTCCAAACGGTTTTTGCGCTGCCTGCGCAGGGCGCTGGTGCGGTCTGATTTTGTAGCGGCGAGTTCATCTCGCCATGTGGCTGAACCTGTAGCGGCGAGTTTATCTCGCCATGTGGCGGCGTAAAGCCGCCGCTACATCCGGGCGCCCTACTATCCTGCGCCGCGGGGTGTCTGGCACAGGCGCCGCATGCTACTATCATAGCTATGAAGAAAATATTTCTGTTGTGTTCACGTCGTTTTCGCCGGAAGTATTCTGTCCTGGGCGCGGTTGCCGCCGCTTGTCTGGTTGCCAGCGCCTGCGCTTTTTCCGCCACCCATCCCTGGAGCCCGAAACAGGTGATTGAACCGGCTGCTTTGGCCGGCCAGCTTAAGAATTCCGCCGACAAGCCGCTTTTGTTGCAGGTTGGCTTCGAAACTCTCTATGCCCAGGGTCATATTCCGGATTCGAAGTATTGCGGCCCGGGGCGGGACTCCAACGGCATTGCCCGGCTCAAGACCTGTCTCGAGGGTGTTTCGCACAAGCGGGCGATTGTGCTTTATTGCGGGTGCTGCCCGTGGGCGGAATGCCCCAACATTCGTCCGGCGTTCGAGGCGGTGAAAGCAATGGGCTTTACCAACGTCAAAGTCGTGCATTTTGCCGACAACTTTGGCCAGGACTGGGCACAGAAGGGCTATCCCGTCAGCAGCGGAGAATAATCTGGAAGCAGGCCCGCCGGGTGAAACGGCTGGACCCGAATCCGCATCTAATGGTTGAGAGGCAGGGCGGGTGAAAGTCCGCCCTTAAAAACCATGTGGAACAACATTAAAACGACAGCATTGCTGGGACTTTTGACCGGGGTCCTGCTGATGATCGGCGGGCTTTGGGGCGGGCAGAACGGCATGATCATTGCCCTGGTTCTGGCCGCGGTGATGAATTTCGGCAGCTATTTCTTTTCCGACAAGATCGCGCTTTCCATGAGCGGCGCGCAGCCCATTTCGCGCGAAGACGGCCCGCGCATTTACCAGATTGTGGAGCGGCTGGCCGGCAAGGCGAACATTCCCGTGCCGAAGATTTACATGATCCCCACCGATTCGCCCAACGCTTTTGCCACGGGGCGCAACCCCCATCACGCCTCGGTGGCGGTGACGCGCGGCATCCTCGATATCTGCGACGACGAAGAGATTGAGGGAGTCCTGGCCCACGAGTTGGGCCACGTGAAGAACCGCGACATTCTGACCAGCGCCATTGTGGCCACGCTGGCCGGCGCCATCACCTTTATCGCCCGCATGGTTTTCTGGGGAGAGATGTTCGGCTTTGGCGGCGGAGGGAATGACCGCGAAGGCGGCGCGCTTTCCGCGCTGGCCATGATGATTCTGGCGCCGCTTGCCGCCATCCTGATCCAGCTGGCGATTTCACGCTCGCGCGAGTATCAGGCGGACGCCACCGGCGCGCAAATCACCGGCAACCCTCAGGGCCTGGCGCGGGCGCTGAAGAAAATCGATGAGTGGTCCAAGCGCCTGCCCATGCAGGTTTCGCCTTCCATGGCGCACCTCTATATCTGCGCGCCGCTCACCGGCCGCGAAATGTTCTCCAGCCTCTTTTCCACTCATCCGCCCATCCAGAAGCGCATCGAACGCCTGGTGGGCCCGGGATACTACTGAAAGATGAAGTGTGAAGGATGAAGGATGAAAAATTCAAAGGAAATTACGAATTACGAGTTATGAATTGCGAACTCTCTGTTCTGGGTTATGAAGGCTGATCGCTGGCCACTCGTCTCTCCTCCCGGTTTTTTCCATCCTTCATCCTTCATTCCTCATCCTTCTTCCTTCCGCTACACTTTTCCGAAGCGCAGCACCACCAGGGTCAGGTCGTCGGCGGGGGGCGCGTTGCCCTCAAAGGTTTTAACCGCTTTCAGGATTCTTTCTGAGACGTCGGCGGCGGGCATCTTCGCGCATTCCAGGGCCACTTTGCTGAGCCTGGACTCGCCGAAGAGTTCATTGCGGAAGTTTTGCGCCTCGGTCAATCCATCGGAAAACACCAGAACGAGATCGCCGGCTTCGAGGCGCGTGGATGCGGGTTCGTAGGCGACGCCGGGAAAGAGTCCCACGGGAAAGTTGGATGTTTCGAGCTGCTCCACGGCGCCGCTGCTGCGGACCACCAGCGGATAGGCATGCCCGGCATTGACGAAATTAAAATTTCCGTCCGGACTGATAACCCCGTAGAACATGGTGGCGTACATGGCCGCGCCCGAACGCTGGCGGAGAAAGTCGTTGACGCGGGCGAACGTCTCAGGCAATCCCAGATCGGCGGAAGCCATGGCGGCAAAAGCTCCCTGCAGGTTGGCGGAGAGGATGGCGGCGGTCAGGCCTTTGCCGGAAACGTCGGCCACCACAAATCCGTAGCGGTCCCCGGGCAGGGCGACGGCGTCGTAGTAGTCGCCGCCCACGCTGGAACTCGGCACGGTAAAGGCATGGACGCCGAAATAGGGACAGCGGGGCAGTTCCTTCGGCAGCAGGTCCTGCTGGATGTTCCGCGCCAGCTCCATGTCGTGCTGCACGCGCTCCTGTTGGCGCGCCAGTCGCAGCAACCGCGCGTTTTCAATCACCGTGGCGCTTTCGACGGCGAGGGTCTGCAACACCTGGCGGTCGAGCCCGGTGAGTGAGGTGGCGCGCGACCGCCCGTCCAGGTAAAGCACGCCCAGTTGTTCCGGTACGGCGCCGATGATCGAATCGCCGCGGGCGTCCGCCAGGGGAAGCTTTTGCAGCGGCAGCGCCACCACGCCGCGCACGCCTCCCTGGAGGGTCACCGTTTCGTTGGTGGCGCGTCCGGTTAAAGTCTCTTCCATCACCATTTCTTCACGCCCGGTTTCCGCCACACGCTCGACCACGGCCTTGGAATAATCATCCGGCAGTGGATCCAGGGAAATTTCATCCTGGGCGCGCGCCACTCGCAACTGGAGTTCGCCGTCGGCCTCGCGCAGGAACAGCAGGCCGCGGTCGGCGCCCGTGATGCTCAGCGCGGAATCCACCAGCGCCGTCAGCACTTTTTCCAGGTTCGGGGAACGGGAGAGCATCTGGGCCACCTGCAGCAGCAGGTTCAGGTATTGCAGTTGCGGGGCGGCGCTCTGGGTGGCCTTGCCCAGTTCTTCCAGCAGGCCCGGGAGTTCGGCCTCCTGCATCAGGAACGTCAGCGCATAAGTGTCGGCAATGCCCAGGCCGATCTGGTCGCCCGAGTTCAGCAGGCAACTGCTCACCTGCGTGCCGTTCACAAAGGTCCCGTGGCGGCTTCCCACATCTTCCAGAAGATAACCCTGCGGAGTTTTGCTGAGGCGCGCGTGGCGGCGCGAAATGCGGCTTTCAAACAGCACCAGGTCGTTGTCACCCTGCCGGCCCAGGGTGAATTCAGGCTTGGTGATTTCAACCTCGCGCACGCCGCCGGAACTGTCTGTAACAATCAGACGGGGAAAAGTCTCCCGCATTTGCACGCCCCCCACACAACAAATTGCCGCCCATTATACCAGCCCGCGCGCCGGGATGTTGAATTCGTGGCCGCGGCGCTGGCCCCCCTCGAACGAACACGCCCGAATCTGAAAATCAAGGACCGCGATGAAAATTGAGGACTCAACCCCGGAGGTCCTCGCTACCCACTTTGGTAATAATTCGTTGTGTCCAGGGCACGCGGGGCGTAAGATGCGCACGTGCAAGAGGTCCAAATCGGAAATTCCCTGCCCATCGCTCAGCAGACCTTGATGAGAAGAATGCCCTTACTCGCGGCGTGTTTCTTCTGCCTTTTTATCGGCGTTTGTACAACGACGGCCGCGCAGACCGTCGGCCTGGCTGATAAGAGCGAGGCCGCGATGCTGAAGCTGGTTGGGTTACAAAACCACCAACAGGAAGAAGCAGGCCCCCTGATGTGGGACTTCGTCAAGATTCCTGCTGGTGAGTTCGATATGGGCTGTTCGCCGAATGACCGGGAGTGCGACGGCGCAAATGCTAACGAACGCCCGCGGCACCGCGTTCGCATCAGCAAAAGCTTTGAGATTGGCAAGTACGAAGTCACCCAGGCGATGTGGGAGTCGGTGATGGGCTCAAACCCGAGTCACTTCAAAGGGGCCGACCGGCCCGTGGAGAATGTAGGCTGGAGTAAAGCCCGGGAGTTTTTGCGGCGGCTGAATGCCCGCCACGACGGTTTCCACTACCGATTGCCCACCGAAGCGGAATGGGAGTACGCCGCGCGGGCTGGCAGCACCACGCCCCACTACGGGAGTTTGGACAGTATCGCGTGGTGCCATGACAACTCTAATCGCCAGACCCATCCGGTCGGGCGGAAGCAGCCGAACGCGTGGGGCTTGTACGATGTGGAAGGCAATGTCTCGGAGTGGGTGCAGGACTTTTACGTCGAGAAATACTACTCAATTTCGCCGTTAGTCGATCCCCAAGGACCGGCTCTTGGCCTTGGGCGAGTATTCCGGGGCGGCTCGTTCCGCGACCACGGCAGGACCTTGCGCCTCTCCCACCGCTGGTTTAGTAGTCATGGAGGAAGCAGGGAATCAGGGTTTCGTTGCGTCCGGGAAGCTATTCCTGGATTCTGATCCGCCTGGAAGCTATTTCAAAACCCTCCGCAGGTGGCGCCCCGATAGATCGGGACGTTCTCGCGCAGCGAGAGGCTCTTGCTTTTATTCATTCCGCCCGATCCATTGCGATGATTGATTCGTCCTCCAGAAAATAATACCGCCAGGTTGACCACGGCCACACGCGATCGTGGCACGGGCGTCCCGCCCGTGGATCAACATGGCCAGGATGGCCATGCCACAGGCCGCCATTTTAACCCCACTCAGCTTCGCTGAACGTCCCGATTCATCGGGGCGCCACCCGCCTCATAGATGCGCCAGCCGCCGGCATAACTCTCGTTGACCCCACCTCCCCCTTTATACATGTGCCGCCCGGCCAGAGTAACGTGAGACGCCTAGCCGGTGATGTGAAAGTCCGTGTCACCGTACTTGGGCTTGTCGATTACAAGCTTCGGGAAAAGGAGGCCCTCAGCGACCCCCGCGACTATACTAAGCGGCCAGTATGCAATGCATGGCGCGACGATCAGCCACGGACCGCGCACACCTGCCGCGTAGCAGATTAGCGCCGCCGCAACCAAGATCGCCACCGACTTGGCGCGACCGTGTGAATGGTCCATGCGAAGCCGCTCGCCACACTTCGGGCACATGAAGCCTCCTCGGCGGATTACGGCAGGCGACAACCCTCGGCCGCATGCCGGACATTTTACCGTTCCAGCCATAAGAACACCGCACTCCTCAGCTTCGCGGGTGGCGCATACGTTCCGCAGTTTGGAATGTATGCGATCACACAATGGGGTCCATGGGCAAGAGCGATGTATCGCGGGAGGCGCAGACATGCGCCATGGCAATCATTTTTCCCTTAAATCCTCGGGAAGCTCATTAAATTTCCCAAGCATTCCATAGATTCGTATGAGGGCGTGATTCAGCATCCGCTCTCCGGCGCCGACCTCGACATAGGTGTCCGAATCGCCCGCGCCGTATCCTCCCTCGGTGGCTGCCCGAATGGTTGGGATATAGTCAAAGTAACCGTTTGTGTAGCCGAGGAAAAAGGCGTCGGGCACCGGACATCGGCCTCTCCATTCGATCTGGAAATTGACGAAAGGTTCACCCGACATTCCCACAAAGGCGATCTGCTTATCGATCAGCAGGGTCGTCACAGCAAACGGGAGCTGCTCCGGCGCCTGCGATTTGAAGAAGTCTGCGTGGTCGTCAAAGATCTGTGGCCCAAAGTCCTTGAGAAGGCCCTGGCGGAATTCCCGGGGATTCCACCGAACACGCATGGGCAGCACGTCTTCAGCGTACTGCAGGCTGGGCTCTGCCGGCGCCTGGGTGTGAATGCCTTGCGCCACTTTCACAACTTCCTTGCCCAGTGTTTCACCGGTCCACAGGCAGTCTTTGACAGCGCCGTCCGCGAGCGGAGTGGCGGCATCGTAGGGATTAATATCACCCGGCGCCCCCTGCATGAAGAAGCAGATGGGGTGGCCGCCAAAAGCCTCTGCGACAAACTTTGCCATGACGCCGGGAAAGTCGGCGGAATACTCCCGGTTGTCGGGGCCATAGACCACGGGATGGCACGCATAGTTCACCAGGATTGCGAGCGGCTGCCCATCGGTGCGGTCAATTCGTAAAACCGAAACGGTGGGGTCTACGGGAGAAGTGGGAATTTTGGTGGGATCGCTCCAAAGCATCTTTACAGTGCCGTCCGCGTTAACAACCCGGCGATTGTAACCAATGAAGGCGCTGCCGTAACCCGTTCCAATCCGAACCTTATCCAGATGATGGCAGGCCTCCTTGACGGCGCCGCCAATCTTTTCAACAGCGGCTCGTTCCCAGGCCGTGACGCCGGCGGGGGCGTCAACATCGACGATGTTGGGGCCGGAGTGGGTGTGCGAGGCCGATAGGATGAGATCGGATATTCCATCCTGTTCACGCAGCGCGGCCTTCAACCGGTCCATGGTGGCGGGATCAAAGGTGCGCCCCAGGTCGAGAGTGACGAACGCCACTCTGGTTTGGCCTGTTTCCAAAACCAGGACGCGCGCAAAAAGAGGATCGCGGGTTCCCGTGGCAAACTCGTTGTTCTTGATGCGGGAGAAAAAGCCGTACATGGGAAGCCCCGCCGGGGGTGTGATATCGGCCTGCGCTGCCCCCGCCCGCAACACGGCCGCCGACGCGGAAGCGGAGAGACCCAGCACGCAAATAAAAATCCACAGCTTCTTCAGGGCCCAGGGCATAGAGACGCCTCACACTTTCTCTTGCGGCAGGCACTTTGCATCAGAACGTGCGCCGCGAAGCTTAAAGGGAACCATTGTATCCGGAAAAGCCGGAACGGGCAGGCATGGCACCGGATTTGCGCTGCGGGCTTTTTCTCTCTTTATCCTTCAGAATTCAAAATTCTCTTTGTCCCCACTCAGCCTGGCCGAACGCAGAGACAGAAACCGCCTCTGCGCCAGCCCCGTTGCGACATCCGTTCATGTTGCGAAAGAAGGGTCGCATACATCGCAAAGGGCGCGATCCCGCACTGCGGGACGCCACCCGCGGTTTTTTGCGAAAGGGCACGGATTCATCCGTGCCGAACGGGGCATGCTCATTTCCTTTTTGGGGCTTCAGCCCCTGTGGCCGGCCGGCGCGCCAGTCGCGATCCAGTTTTGACATAGAGGTATCCAGCGGCTAAAGCCGCCATCCCCATTGCAGGCATTTACGGCACGAGTGAACTCGTGCCCTTTCTCCCCGGGGCCGTCCCGATCCATCGGGGCGCCCCCCGCGAGAGGCTTGAGGTGATGAACTGTAGTTCACCCGGAATGTATGGAAGCCTGCGGCGCGCCATGGCTCCGCAGTATACGCCCTGCGGCCCATCAAGACCAGTCCCTTCGGGACTACGCAGACACTACAAAGCAAGCGTCTGCGCCAGCCCCGGGTTAGTGTGGGACCGAATTCTCGCAGTGGTGCGAACCTTTCTTGGCCTTCAGGATATCTTCCAGAACGTAAGCTATGGCGCGGTCATCTTTCGACGGGTGTTTCCGGTACCAATCGCTGACCGCTTCCGCCAGCCGCTGCGCGGCAGGCTTGGCGACCGGGTGCCCGAGACACACGAGGTAGCCTTCCACATAGCCTGGCTGCTCACCGCCGAACGCACCTCTCCACCACAGACCGTCATAATATCCATGTGGATTTGTGTAGACCTCGGCACCCGGCAGGCTCGGAGGCGGCGGCGCCGGGCCGTCGATCTTGTCAACCAGTTGGAGGACACTAAGATTGCTCTCCTTGTGCGCGGCGTAAAATGCGGCAATTCGCGAAGAGAGATCCCGGACGGATAGACCGTACCCTTTGACTGAGGCACCCGGCTTGGGGAACTTGCAGTCCAAGTAGCCGTTCAGAAAGCCGTGTCGTTCACCGGTCCCGGCCGACATCCACCAATCATGCCCCAACTGTTGTGAGGCTCGAGTGGTCGTCTGTGCATGAATCACGGCGCACGAAAACAGTACCGTTAAAATGTAGACCCATCCGCCTCTCTTCATAAAGGCACCGCCTCACTGGTTTGGGTTGTTTGGCGCGATGTAGATTACCTGCGGACTAGGATGAAAAGCTCCCGACTGGGGAACAATGTCCGTGTGCGCGCCAATGTTGTTGATCATTGGTCCCAACCCCTGAGGATCAGCGTTCTCGTAGGGCGCAAAATACGTGTTATTGGGACGGACTGTTGCAATATGACCATGGCCAGTGTGTGGCTGCCCGGCGAACACTGTTACGCCCTCATCCGCCAGCGCCTGAGCCTCGCCGGGCGAAACCTGATGGTACTCGCCGCTGTGCAGGAGATTTTGGCGGGTGGCGCAGATTCGCGCTTTGTCGAGTCTGCGATCCCGCGAAGCGGGACGTTTCTGTTTGTCATGGCATCCGATCCATCGCTATGATCGAGGCATCCTCCAGGAAATAATACCTCCAGCTTGACCACGGCCAATCGCCCGGCGACCTGACCAGCCTTCGCTCCACGGGATTATTGTGCATGTCATCCAGTTTTTCCAGTTGCTTCTTTTCACTCCAGATATTCATGTCGTAAAACCGCCGCTGCCACACGCGGCCATTGGCCTCGTCGTGGACGGTTGCGGGCAGGGAAAATCGCCGCAACATCCTGGCGCTACCCGCGTATGTGCCACCCGCCGCAGAGTTTTGAGAATGGATCGTGCCGTGCGCCGCGCGCTGATCCTCGCTCCACTCGTCATCCTGAGGAGTCCCGCCGAAACTCAGTGGGACGACGAAGGATCTGCTTTTCCCTGCCAGTCGCTCAGAAACCGAATAAAGCAGATTCCTCGTCGCCTCTCAGCTCCTCGGAATGACGGGCACAAGGGAAGGGTTGGCCGCCTCGGAGGGCCATAACAGCAGATGGAAATGCTCCGGCATCAGAACGTAGCCGAAAAGCCGGAATCCCAGTTCGGCGCGCAACTCTGCCAGGGTGGCAACAAACTCGCGCTTGAAGCGCTCGGAATTGAAAATCTGCGTGCGGCGATAGGTGCTGGTGGTCAAAAAGTGAAGATCGTTTTCGCCGTAGTATCGAGGCGGATATGACACCGCGCCATTCTAACCCATCTCAGCTTCGCTGAACGTCCCGATCCATCGGGGCGCCACCCGCCCGGGAAATCACCACCACGCCCCCGGTCTTGCCCACCAGCGCCTTGTGAACTGGAATTGTAGCCAAAGGAATGGCGGGGCAATCAGGAGACCGAGCCACCGCCCATACTTGAAGCCGAACACAACCATAGCGGCCAGGCAGGCAGTTGCAAAAATCTGCGACCAGATACCCCATCCCAGACAGTGGTGTTTAGCGTCCTGGTGGTAGCTAAGCATTGCCACCGCCCATAAGGCAATAAGAGATGCTGTCGGATATCGATCCATCAGGTTACCCATCAGCGATCGATGAGTCGCAATGATCACCACCAGGGCGAGCAGCCCGGCGGCTTGGAGTGCACTGGAGAACTGCGCCCGCCTGGGTCGCTGCCGGTCCGCGTTTTGATAATCGTTCAGCATTCAGATTCCCCTTCGGAGCCAAGCACACTGTGGCGGCATCTCCCATGCGGGTGCAGCAAGAGAATTTCGATTACACTCTCCTCGAAGGCGGCAACCAAGGTCAAAAACCCGTCTGGCGGGTGGCGCAGATACGCGCTTTATCGTGTCTGCGATCCCGCGAAGCGAGAGGCATTTGGTGGCTTCATGGCATCCGGTCCGTCGCTGCCGTTGCGGTGGCTCGGTCGCCCAACAAAAATTTCATAGCCCTCTACCTTGAGGAGAGGGTGGTCGCGCAAGGCGACCGGGTGAGGGGTCTTCCTGCCTTCTTCATCCTTCATCATTCAGAATTCATAACCCGCTTTGTCGCGCCATTCTAACCCCACTCAGCTTCGCTGAACGCAGACATTAAAAATCAATATCTGCGCCAGCCCCGGATTCAATGAAGAAGCTCCCTTTTCGGGGACCGGTGGATGTCGCGAGCTGCGATCACTTTGAACACGGAACGTTTTCGGTGACGAACCTTGTCGCAGTAGTTCGGGTCCAGAACTCCAGTCAAGGTCGCGATAAGCGGGTGGCCATAATCCGGATGGGGCAGGATGCGGCGCCGAAGCTCAGGAACACCTGGTCCGGACTCCTCCTCAATCAAGAGCCCCACACCCTTCTCACTGCACTCCGGGCTCCAGAGAAGAGCCCCCTCCTTGAACGCGCTTATCCGTACGGTGATGACCACGACTTTGCCCGAGTATTCAGAGGTGTGGGCCAACAGACCGCAGAATGAGACCTTTTCGCCGACTTGCCTCTTCGCACGGTCGCAACGCAAAGATACAGGGTGAGAACCAGCCATAGGGAGGCAAAGACAGAAAAATAAAAGAAAGCCACGTGATTCTCTCATGGTGTGCACCCCCAAGCTCGGCAGTCGTAGAGCGCGTTCTGGTAAGCGTCCCTCGTGATGTCGAGAACGTGCTTACTGTAGGGCATCCCAGGGGCCCATCCTGGGTATTGGTCTGACTCGCTGGCCCTACCCAGTCCCATGTCCACGTAGGACTCACTCTGGTATGCGCGGTACTCCTTATCGTAGACCGTCCAGAAGGGACCTGCCCCACCCTCTGTCCTGTTGGCATCCATCCCATGCGTTCCCTCGTGCGCTACAGTCTCGCCCCTTCCGGGTTCGCCGTACCTGCCCAATTGCTTGGGGTCGAGTGTGATTGTCGTCTTTCCATGCTCGGTATGAGTCACACCAATGGCACCCTTCAGGTTCGCAAACGCGATCGCCGGCCCTTTGCCGTTATCCGTACCGTAGAATTTCAGGACTGCGTCAAGCCGCTTGCGCTCGAACGTCCCCTCCTTAAGTGCCGCGTCCGCCTTGCGCACCGCGTTTAGGGCTTTCTTAAAGGTTTGGCATTGTTGGTTGTTCCCATTGCACGCGTACAACCCGCTCGGATCATTCAGGCTGGTGGGGTTGTTGCCCACATAGGCGTACATGTTCCAGGTCTGCGGGTCGTCAAGCTTGACGACTTTGCGGCCGCCGGGGTCGGGGGTCATCCAGCGCCCGAAGTTCGACGAGTACTGGCGGTTGAGCGTGTGGTCAAGCTGGTCCGCGTCGCGCTCCAATCCCGTGTACTTGTACGCGTTCCCGCTCGACGAGGCAAAGTCTAGCTCGTCGCCAAAGGGCAGAAAGTCGCTGTCGTCCAGAACGTTTCCGCCGGAGTCCGTCACCACCGCCGACGAGCCCAGCTTGTCGCTCAGATAGTAATCCACGCTCCCCGAGGCGTCAATCCGCGCCAGCCGCTCGCCGTCAAAGAAAACGTACTCAGCCGTGACGTTCCCCCCCAGGTCGCTCTCCGCCAGCACCTCGCCCCCCGCTCCGTGCCAGTAGACCTTTCCGCTCGCCTTTTTCACCCGCTCGCCGTCGCCGTCGTAGACGTACGTGTCGTCGCCGTACAAGCTGCTTGCCACCGTCGCCATCCGCTCTTCCGCATTCCAAGTATAACTCTCTGTGCCTGCCCCCGTATTGAGCGTGTTTCCCGCCGCGTCATACGACCAGCCGCTGATCTGGTTGCTGCTGGGGTTGCTGGAGTTGAGCGACAGGTTGGTTTGATTCACCTGGCACTTGGTCGTCGTAATGTTCAGAAGGTTCCCCCACCCGTACTGGCGGGTGGCGCAGACGCTTGCCTTGTAGGGTCTGCGTTCTCGCGCAGCGAGAGGTTTCTGTTTGGTCTCACGGCAACCGATCCATTGCGATGCCAGAGAAGCGCCACGGGTAGCGATCGTGGCACGGGCGTCCCGCCCGTGGACCAACATGGCCAGGATGGCCATGCCACATGCCGCCGTTTTAACCCCACTCAGCTTCGCTGAACGCAGACTTTAAAAATCAAAATCTGCGCCACCCGCCAATCCACGGCCCCGCTCGGGTCGGTTTCCATGGTCGTGGAACCCACCGCGTCCGAGTGGTCGATGTAGGCGCTCGAGCCCCCCATGTTCAGCCGCTGCCCCGCTATCCGCGCTCGGAAGGAATCAAAGGGGCCTGGGTGCCCACACGCGTTCTTAGGGCAGAGACTGCCGCCTCGTCGAAGCGATCGGGTAGGGCAGAGAGGAACCTGAGATCCTCCTTTTGCCTTAGCAACTCCTGCTTCATTAGGGGGTGAGCAGCAACCTCCTTCAGTTCAGGTAAATAGTCCGGTGAGGGACCCAACCCTACTATGAAAAAATATACTGAATCTGTTGCTAGGGTAAGAACGTCAGCCAGTTGCCGGAGATCGCCTTCTAGGATGAAGTCCAATGTGTCGCTCATCGCGAGCGCGGCATTCAGCGCGTATGATGTGAACTGGTGGGAGAAAGCCTCAGTGTCCGGTGCGCGCCTGCGACAGTCCTCCCTGAGTGATTGGTCGATCCTATCGCGCCCCCAATCCCGCAAAGAGTCCCATGCCGCTTCCCTTCCTCGCAGGTAGCACGAATCATCGAATCCGGTGTCCATTGAGAACGCGGTCAAACTTGGCAACATCCTCTCGAAGACTAGCAGCGCGAAGGCAAGCTGCTTGGCACGAGAAAGCGTGGCGATAGAATCCAGTATTTTTTCCTCTCCGAACATCGTATCCACCTTACTTTAGCAGGCTAAGCGGCTCAACTCCTAAGGAGCGCAAAAATTGGACGCACGCAGGACATATGGGTCTGCTGGCCGCGACGCCGGTCGGCGTAAGGCCCATCTCCCGAGCCTTGTTAACACCCGTCACCTCGGCGTGGCCGCCCCCCCTCGCCTCAATCTCTCCCTCGCGGAGCATCGCACGCTGGGCGGGTCGCAAGCCGCGGGGCTCACTCGAACTGATTACGCGCACACCTTCCTCCGTCTCCGTCACCGCTGTTGTGGTGAAGTCCGCACTTTTTCCCAGAGCGCCCGCGAGCTCAGACGCCCGAACTGCGGCTGCTTCCTCCCCGGCCCCCGGCACGAAGAGCAAGCCCACCCCAGCACCGACCATCCCCGCCCCCTGCGTTGGGTTGGTTGCCTCGAATTCGGGCAGCTGAGGGCCTTGCATTTCGGGATCGGCCTCCAGTTGCAGGTTTACCGTTGAGATGAGCATGTTGAGCAAACCTTTGGCCATCCCAATGCCTAAATCGGTTATTTGGTCAAGACCATATCGCCCATCACTAAAGTGCATCGAAGATTCTTCGAACGACTCACCATTCGAACTGCAGCCACTGCCGTCTGGGCCGTTTGCGCAATCGCTTTGTAAGCCACTCGGGTCATTCCGACTCGTTGGATTGTTTCCCACATAGGCATACATATTCCAGGTCTGCGGGTCGTCGAGCTTGACGACTTTTCGGCCGCCGGGGTCGGGGGTCATCCACCGCCCGAAGTTCGACGAGTACTGCCGGTTGAGCGTGTGGTCAAGCTGGTCCGCGTCGCGCTCCAATCCCGTGTACTTGTACGTATTCCCGCTCGACGAGGCAAAGTCTAGCTCGTCGCCAAAGGGCAGAAAGTCGCTGTCGTCCTGGACCGCTCCGCTCGCGTCCGTCACCACCGCCGACGAGCCCAGCTTGTCGCTCAGATAGTAATCCACGCTCCCCGAGGCGGCAATCCGCGCCAGCCGCTCGCCGTCAAAGAAAACATACTCAGCCGTGATGTTCCCCCCGAGGTCGCTCTCCGCCAGCACCTCGCCCCCCGCTCCGCGCCAGTAGAGCTTCCCGCTCGCCTTCTCGACGCGCTCGCCGTCGCCGTCGTAGACGTACGTGTCGTCGCCGTACAAGCTGCTTGCCACCGTCGCCATCCGCTCTTCCGCATTCCAAGTATAACTCTCTGTACCTGCCCCCGTATTGAGCGTGTTTCCCGCCGCGTCATACGACCAGCCGCTGATCTGGTTGCTGCTGGGGTTGCTGGAGTTGAGCGACAGGTTGGTTTGATTCACCTGGCAC
>Ga0307372_10001250_pt1 | contig 44758 bp, 47 predicted proteins | sample OX1MG_FD_202533 | JGI IMG/M metagenome (GOLD analysis project Ga0307372, IMG submission 202533) | Soil microbial communities from Risofladan, Vaasa, Finland - OX-1 | ecosystem: Environmental > Terrestrial > Soil > Coastal area > Acid sulfate soil | place: Finland: Risofladan, Vaasa | collected...
TTTATTGTTTTTATGATATGTCCTAACCCCTTCTCTCCAATGTGTCCCAGTCCAATATGCTCGTGTCTGTCTAGATTATTTCCAAGTTCTCCCTTGGAGTCATTGAGGTGCAAAATTTTGAGGCGCTCAAAACCTATCACATCATTTAATTTTTCAAGTGTTGCAGCTGCACCCTTTTCCGTACTCATGTCATAGCCAGAGGCAAAACCATGACAGGTATCAAAACAGATGCCAAATCTTTTGGCAGGCTTTAGCTCGGATAAAATGGAAGCAAGCTGGTCAAGATCAGAACCAACACTGTTTTTTTGGCCTGCCGTGTTTTCAAGAAGAATCATCACATCATCTGGTGTGTCTTTGGCAGCCTTTGTAAATGCCCTGACCAGCATCTCAATTCCTTTCTTGTCTCCTTGGCCCTTATGACTTCCCAAATGTGCTACAATGTGTGGAATTCCTAGCTTGCTGCATCTTTTTACCTCGTCTATTAGCGAACCAAGCGATCTTACAAATGGGTCCTCTTCTGGGGAGGAAAGGTTTGGCAAGTATGGCATGTGAGCTACTGTTGCAAATCTGTCAATCTTGGTCTTGGCAAGTTTTTCTTTGAAACTTGAAGCATCACTGCTTGTTAATGGTTTTGCAGCCCATCCTCTTGGGTTGCGGGTAAAAATCTGAAATGCCGAGCATCCTATTGCTACAGCGTTATCAACTGCCTTGTCTATGGAACCTGCAATGGATACATGTAATCCAACCTGCATGCCATTAATTTATTTGGGCATAATTTAAACTCGAGGGAAAATAATCCAAGCTAGTTTTACCATGGCAAGATGATATAATCAAATTTTTAACTTGGTGAGCGAGAAATCCCACATGCTTTAGCGGTGGGATGAAAGCTAACTTGAAATCAACAATGGTATTTTTATGTCAATATTACACATAAAGAATAGAAAACAAAATGAGGAACTACAAATTCAGACTATATCCAACAGTATCGCAAGAAGATGTATTGGTGAACAATATCAATGTGTGCAGATGGGTTTACAACAAATTCATTGATTATACAAAGAAAGGAACTGTCTCTCAGTATGACCTACAAGACTATCTAATAGAATTGAAACAACAGGAATCTTGGCTATACAATTACCATTCCAAGATGTTACAAATGGTATGTGTACAGATGTCAGGATCTCAAAAAGCATTAAAATCATTGAAAGAAAATGGCAGAAAGACTGGCAGTCTAAGGTTTACAAGATATGGAGAATATCGAACTTTTATCTACAATCAGTCAGGCTACAAACTAGAAAATGGTAAACTAACACTTTCAAAAATAGGAGATATCAAGATCAAACAACACCGTACCATTCAAGGAAAAATCAAACAGGTAATAATAACTAAAACAAAATCAGGTAAGTGGTATTGCTCTGTAACTTGTGAATTAGACAAGACGCAGCCTCCAATAATTAATTTCAAAAAGGTAGTTGGAATAGATGTAGGTATCAAGAACTTTGCATATGATTCTGATGGATTTGTTACACCAAATCCACTGAACCTCAAGAAAATGTTGAAACCACTTGCAAGGATACAGAGAAAAATATCAAGACGACAGATTGGGTCAAACAATAGAAAGAAGGCAATAAAATTCTATCAAATAATACATGAAAGAATTACAAACAAAAGAAAAGACTTTCATCACAAACTTTCAACAACATACGCAAGAAAATATGATGTTGCTGTAGTGGAGAAATTACAACTGACCAACATGGTAAAAAATCCCAAATTGTCTAGAAGCATAATGGACTCGAGTTGGGGAACATTCCTGCAAAAATTGGAATACAAATGCAAACTGTATGTTGAGGTAGAACCAAGAGGTACCACCATAGATTGTTCAAGATGTGGAAACAAGGTACCAAAATCTTTGGCAGTACGAATACACCGATGTGACAAATGTAATCTTGTAATCGATAGAGATTACAATGCAAGCATCAACATATTGCATAAAGTAATACCGTCGGAAAGACGGGAATCAACGCCTGTAGAGATCTCAAAGAGGTCAATGACTCAGGAAGCCCATGTCTAAAGACATGGGTAGTTCACGGTAAACGAGGACAAGAGAACATGCTAAAGATTGGAGTAAAGGATTTGGCAAAATATCCTTTTCTTACAGAGGCTGGAGAGTATCTGCGAAACACAGGACTGAGTCTTGAGCAGCTGGGGCATCCAGACTGGCAACCAATTGTTGAAAAGGCATATGGCAGAATTGTAGTTGCCTCATCTGGACAAATCTATGGGTCTGGTCTTGAAACACTGGACAATGACTCTGAGTTGCTTTCCTTCATAGTGGCAATAATTTTACTCAAGTCTGCAGGCATTGCAACTCTTATTCGAAGGTTTTCTCTTGCAGAATCAAGAAGAGCTGAAAGATACTTGCAACAGGATCTCTGGGTAAGCCGAGACAAAAAAAACCTAGAGCTCCCATTGAAGATAATCCAGGATCTCTTTGCAGTCAATGTATCAATTGACAATGAAGATTTTGTGATCAAGGTTCCTGATTATCTACATCGAGCAATACATTTTCATGAAAAGGAATGGAAGTTGGTAAATAGAAGGGTTGCAAATGGCCTTGTCTACCTGAGTGCACATGAAACAGTCAGGCTGATACGTGCTGAGCTTGGTGAATATATCAATGGAAAAATCCAATCAGTCAATGTTGATTCTATACCTCAGAGCTTCAGACAAAGGGTAGCAGATCTGGTGGCGCTTGCCAAAAAGTTTTCTGACACGACCTATGTGTCTTCAGAATATCCTCCGTGTGTCAAGCACGGAATTGAAGTTTTAGAAAAAGGAGAGAACCTGCCGCACTCTGGAAGATTCCTTCTTGCTACCTATCTTCTCTCAAAGGGTCAGACGGTTGATCAAATTGCGCCCTTGTTCAAAAATGCCCCTGATTATAACGAAAGAACTACCAGATACCAACTGGATCACATCTCTGGCTCATCTGGAAGCGGAACCAAGTACCAGTGCCCGTCATGTGAAAAACTACGAAGCGAGAGTCTCTGCTTTGCCATCCCTGACTGTGATGGAATAATAAATCCCGTACAGTTTGGCAAAAAGAGGAAGAGCCAATGAATGAAAAAAATGCCTTGCTGATAGAAAGCGCATTCAAGGAATATTATTTTAACCGTTTTGATCTGATACATGTTCCACAAAGAGCCGCGGAAAGGGAGTTTGGATATCAAAAATTCAATTCTGGAATGACTAGGCATCTTGTTATAAAAAACGACAAGGAACTCCATCTCATGCTGATGAAGGAGGTCCCATCTGACGTATATTGCTCAAATGCACACTATATGTTTCCAAACCTTCCCATGTCAGAAAAAGACTGGAAAGGTGCTGACCTGATCTTTGATATTGATGCAAAAGACTTGGCCCTTCCATGCAGAAAAGATCATACCATCTTCAAGTGCAGCTCTTGCAACAATTCTGTAACTGAATTCCAGTCGCAGTGTCCAAAATGTGGTTCTGGAAAATTTGAGACTGCATCTGTAAGCTGTAAGAATTGCATATCGGAGTCTAAAAAAGAGGTTACAAAGCTTGTTGATATACTTACAACTGATCTGAATATGCAAAAAGAACAGATCGAGACATATTTTTCTGGAAATGAGGGGTTTCATGTCCGTGTAACCAATGCTGACTACGAATCATTGGGTTCTCAGGAAAGAGCAGACTTGGTAGACTATATCATGTTCAATGGTGCAATACCTGAATCATTTGGAATAAAACGACAAAACAACTCCAAGTCATTGCTTCCCACCTTTGAGGAAAAAGGATGGCGAGGCAGAGTTGCACGTAAACTATTTTCATCAAGATCAAAGGTACCCAAAGTCACACGAGAGATAATTGCAAGTGGCTATTCTGCATTTCAGGTACAACTAGAAGAGATCAAAAAAACCATGGGAGTACGAGTTGACCCCAAGGTGACCATGGATATCCACAGAATATTTAGGCTTGAGGGATCAATTAACAGCAAGAGCGGCCTTTCAAAAATTCAATGTACCAACCTTGATTCTTTTGATCCATTTTTGGAAGCATGTCTGCTTGGAGATGATAATGTGGAGATAATGGCAGACTGTCCATTGCAAATAAGACTAAAAAACAAGAAGTTTGGTCCATACAAGAGTGAAATTGTTTCTCTGCCAAAGTATGCTGCAGTTTACATGTTGTGCAAAGGACTGGGAAATACAATCTGAAAAAAATCTTGCTTTGACTTATTAATGGTATTTTGCGAAAGAAACTAGGTAGACATTAGTTTGACACAAAGGAAGGTAGCCTGATTTTGTACAATTCATCGACCCAGTCCAGCCCACCACCGCGTGATGCTAGTAAATATGTCAAAGTTGGTATCATTGCTCTAATAGCTATTGTAATTTTTGTCCTGACAAGCAATCAGGCAGTAATCATGTACATGAACTCGCAAGAGTTTGGTACTCTGTTTACAAAGCCGCTTTACTTTTCATTACTCTCTGCAGTGGTTTTGGCATCTATTGCGTTGATACGGGTAAACATCAAAAACCGATCATCAATCTCATGGTATGCCCTCAATACCATCCTGACATTCTTCAAGAGGGGAAGCAATTATTCCGTAACAGAAACCATTCCAAGTTTCAAGGATTACAAACTAAATGTTCCAAACTTTATCATCTGGCAAATAACAAAAGTTGTGCTTTTTGGCGCATTCTTTACAAATCTAATGTTTGGGTTTGCACTTGCTTACCTGATTGATGGGCACAGCTTGGGTGTTAACAACATATGGCAAATATTCTCACTCCCATTTGTCACACCACCTACTGATCCATCTTACGCAGCAACTCATGTAGTGCCAATGATTCCATCATTGACAATTCTTGTTCCTCCAATACTTGCTGTAATCGGTCTCCGACTTGTACTCTATGTGGGGTTGCATAACATTGTGGGACTGGTCACTAGATATCTACAAGATGCAGCAAAGGGCAAGCCAAAGATTCTTGATTATATTTCCACAATTGAGGCAATACTTGGAATTGGAATCATCTGGGCTGGAATTAACATGTTCTTTACAAACCAAATTGATTACAATACCCGGTATGCAATAGGTGGTACACTGGCTGCAGGCTTGGCACTTGTTGTATTTTATTTCATTGACAAGTTCAAGTCTAGAGTAATCATGCTTCCGTCGAAACGTGACATCTACATTCGCGTACTTGTTTTGGTAATCATTGTACTAGTTGCCGGTTCCATAATGATGATAAACAACAGCATTGCTGATGCAAGAAAAATAGAATTCCTTGGTCCATACAAGGCAGAGCAGATAGGTGTAAACCGATACCTTGGACAATTAGACCAGATAACCGTAGTTCCAAATAATGTAAAGCTAAGCTCTGTTGCGGCAAGTGACATTCCAAACTATGTTGCACAAAATAACGATCTGTTAAACAAAGTTCGAGTCTGGGATTGGGATGCAGCATTTGCAAAACTAAAGCCTGAGATTGGCCTCATACCGTATGTAGATTTTGAAAATAATGACATACTGAGATTCAATGATACTCTGTATTGGACTGCATCTATGAAACCCATACTGCCAGATTCAGTTACTCCGGAGAACCAGTGGTATAACCAACATCTTGTCTATACTCATGTTGACAATGGTTTTCTTACACTTAATGCCCAAAATGGAACAATTGTTGACAGCAACAAGTTCTTCAAGCAACGAATGATTTACTATGGAGAGGGTGGCCTGTTCTCAGAAACATGGGCTGCCTATCCACAGGACAGACAAACCTCTGCTGAGCTAAACAATGCTACATACAATGGAACTGGAGGAATTGAAGTCAAGCCACCAATAAGCCAGCTCTTTGAGCCCAACTTTTTCTTGTCATACCCGACTGAGCCAATACACATCCTCAGATACAGGGATGTACATGACAGAATGCAGCTGCTCTATCCATACTTCCAGTATGACTTACTTGGAAAGCAACTAGATATTCTTCCTGTAAGCGATGGGAAAAACACATACTGGCTTGTACCTTTGGTTGTAGGTTTTGATACTAGCAATGTTCCATGGTCAATTAGCAATCCATACCTGAGACTGGTGGGATATGCACTGGTTGACATTTACAATGGCAAGGTTACCTTGATAAAAACTGGTGATGACTTTTTCACAAACATGTTTGCAAGTCAGTATCACGACCAGTTCATTGACATGCCATCATGGCTTGACAAACAACTCAAATATCCAGAAGCTCTCTTTAACTGGAAAGTTGAGATGTTCAACATTTACCATGTGACAGATACTTCGACGTTTATACAGGCAAAAGATTTCTACGAAGTCCCAAATGGCCTTGGAACTTATTATGTGGAAGAGAAACCACCTGGATTTGACAAGCCAACATATGTAGGCATACTCTCGCTTGAGCTACGAGGCTCTCAAGGGAGAAACTTGGCAGGCTATATGATTGTGCAAAATGACGTTCCAAACCTTGGCAAGATGCAGTTTTACCAAGTTCCGCTTGATTCCAAGACAAAACTTTTGGGACCAACTGCAGTACGCGAAGCGTTATCAAGAGAATCAGCCTTTGCTCAGCTACAAACCCTGTTGAGAAACCCTAGAGTGGGAGATAATATTTTGTACAGAATAGGAAATCAGGACGTTTACTTTATTCCTGTTTATACCGCAGGTTCTGGTGGTGTGGTTACACAGCTAGGAACCATTGCAGCAGTGGGTGCTGCATTTGATGGTGAATACTTTGTTGGCCTAGGAAATACGCCACAGGAGGCATTTGCTGCTTATCTGGCAAAGGTCGTCGGTGTTGCACCAGATACCGTCACGGCTGCACTGCAACTAGACGAATCGTCTAGGGTATCTACCATAAAAACAATACTTGGTGACCAAAAGATAACCATACTTACTCCAATGTCGATCCAGTTCCCACTTACATTTGAGGAAGGTAAGGTGTCCTTTATACAACAATCTGACCTTGGCAATACAAAGAGTCTCATATCGGAATTTGTGAAAAACTTTGTACAACAAAACGATAACAAGATATTGTTTTGGCAGGAAAACGGTACGGTCAAGCTGGGAGCTGTAACAGTAGATAACAGCGTACCGGAACTGCACTATATCACAATAGGTGTAAGATAGTTGCTGCTAGTTGTAGACAATGGCTCTGTCTACACTTCCTCACTCTTGGACTGTATGAGAGATCTTGGTGTAACATTTGAATCTCATGTATTTTCTGATGTACCCTCGATAGATGTCGGAAAATACTCCTCCATGATATTGTCAGGAAGGCGAAAAAATAATCCACAAATGAATGTGATAAACTCGCGACTAGTCAGACACTCACTAGATGTGGGTAAGCCATTGCTTGGTATATGCTATGGTGCAGAAATCCTTGCACTAACTCTAGGTGGGACAATAAAGAAAATGACATCTACTAGACATGGATTACATCAAGTACAAATCATAGAAAATAATCCTCTGACAAGTGGAAAGATTGATGCCTTTGAAAGCCACTCTTACATGATATCAAAACTTGGCCCTACTTTTATCCAGATAGCGTCATCTGATGATTGCAAGTTTGAGATATTCCAGTATTACAACAAAAATATTTTTGGAACACAATTTCATCCCGAGATGAGTATGGACGGAAGATCTCTTTTGGAAAAATTTTCTTCCATTAATGGTATTAATAATACGTAAATTATTGGTTCCTTGATGGACCCAACCCATACGCTAGAGATACCAATTGTGCAAGAGGAAAACATTTGTCTACCGCTTGTTGTAAGCGCCGTATCAAAATACTGGGGAGTTGACTTGCCGCTAAAAGAAGCCGCAGAGATTGCAAAAAAATATCAAAACATGAAAGGCAGCATACTCATAGAGGGTGTTGAGCTTGCAGAAAGGCATGGCCTTGCTGGCATTATAATAAATTCTACTCTAAAAGAGCTCAAAAAAATGATCGACATTGGTGTACCACCAATTGTTATCTTGCCTGGAGTAAAGGACGTGGTACAGCATGCATCGCTGATTGTGGGATATGACGAGACAGAAAAGACAATCTTTCACTATATACCAGAGCCTGAAAAGATAGGAGCTATACCTGAGAAGATATTTGATGAGCAGTGGCAGGAAGATGACAGGCTGATGATCTTGCTTGTTCCACAAGACATACTGCCAGACATCAACACATTTGATGAAAAAAAAATAAAATCAAACAGGCTGTGTTTTGACGGGGAAAAGCTACGACTGCAGGGCAAGACTGGTGAGGCAATGCAAACACTAAGGCAGGCCCTTGAAATTAGCAAGTCAAACTCTACTGCCATGTGTCTTTTGGCAGGAATACTAAATGACCAAAACTCTAGCGAGTCAGTGACTTATTATAACAAAACTATAGCGTTGCATTCAAAATACTATCTTGCATACCGGGGGCTTGGAAATTATTATCTCAAGACAAAGGATTATCCCAATGCAGAAAAATACTATACTCTTGCACTAGGGATTGACTCGACAAGATTTGCGCCAATTTACAAAAATCGTGGACTGGTAAGATATGAACAACAAAAACTTGGTGCTGCAAAACAAGATTTTCAAAAATATCTAGAGCAGATGCCTGAAGCACATGACAGGGCTGGGATTGAGCAGGCAATGTCGCAACTATAATTTCTTCAGAAAAGTTTTAACGCTCATTTTGCAATCAAGGATACATGGGATGCATTTTTTGCAATATAGCAAACGGGACAATTCCTGCAAAAAAGCTATACGAGACCCAAAACTCGCTTGCCTTCTTGGATGCCTTTCCGCTTGCAAGAGGCCACACTCTTGTGATTCCAAAGAATCACTATGACAAGGTCCAGCAGATGAGCAAGCAAGACAATGGGGATCTCTTTGAAACAGTACAAGTGATGGCTGGAAGACTTGAATCTATTTCTTCATCAGTACTGATTGCAATCCATAACGGCAAGGAAAGCGGACAGGAGGTACCACATGTGCATGTGCACCTGATCCCTCGAAGCACTTCTGATGGTGCAGGTCCAGTTCATAGCATGTTTTCAAAAAGGCCATCCCTTGATGAAAATGAATTTGAAAAGATAACAAAAATTATCCAAAACAAATGAGTGCGGAGTGCGGGAATTGAACCCGCGACCTTCAGCTTGGGAAGCTGACGTCCTACCAGGCTGGACTAACTCCGCTAAATCAAAATTTGGTGTCTAACATTATATAGGTACGTCCAACTTCGTGCCTGACCTAATGAATAAAATTTGCTTTCTTTTTCTAGTTTTAGAATTTGGCAGTCGATTAGGATTACGGCTTTGATTGTTTGCAGTATACTCTTCAATCATTTTTTCTATTCTGTCGTTTATTCTTGGGTTGAGTGAACAATGCTGACCATAACCTAGAATCCTGGATCACATAGTTACAATGAAAGACTTTGACTATTCTATTTCAGACATTTCTAAAATTTCTGGAGTAGGTTTCAAAACAACTCTAAATATTGTACACAAGCTGGAGGACCTATTATCTTATCGGTTGATCAAGCACAAATATCTTGCATCATCAACCAAAGAAGTAACAGTACCCTTGGAAAAGTTAATGGCGATGTCTTGCTTTTTGCTGTAGGTGGAACTGTAGGGTTTGTTTTTGGATTGATTCAACGATTTATTTTTGGCTCACAAAGATCAGTTACAAACTCTGAAACTCAATAGAACCTGGAATATATTTCCATTAGAACTATGGACATTATATGCAATTTGACGATAATGCAATTAGTAGTTTTAAACAGATTATCAATAATGAGTTAGCATATGGTATATTTTTACATGATTGGGCTATTAGAAAAGAAATAGAAAACCACCTATCTATTCAGCTATTTCAAACATCCAAAGGTATGGAAACCACATTACTGAAATTATTGAAGCATTACATAGAAAAAGCAAAATCAAAAAGCATAATTGGATTTACAGAGGATGATCCTGCACTTACTGCCATTGCAACCAAAACGGTCTATGAAATGACCATTCCATTTTATTCATACAATCTAAATGACGATGGTGCACTTAGTCAATGGATTAAACCTGAACATGTCCCATGTTCTCTAGTGATACCTTACTCATCCAATGATATTCAAGTAAATGAAATAATCAAAATCTTTACAGAAAAAATGATCCCAATCAAACAAGTAATATCATTAGTGGAAGAACGTCCTCTAGAAGCTGATTTTCAAAAATTGAACATAGAATATGTTAGCCTAGCAAATTGGCCGTCAATAAAAGAACGAATCAAGGCCTTTAGGAACATAATGCCTGAAAAAATGGCTTCCATTCAGAGCCTTTTCAAAGGGATCTAGGAATCCAACCCACTGGATCAAATCGAGTGAAGTTAAACCCCTTATCTAGTATTAGTCATGTTAAATGCTGGATGCTAAGGGGAATAGCGGCCATAGATTGTTTAATTATTAATACATCTATCATATTTTCTATGGATTCAATGGGTTCCAAGTCCATAACTTATATTATAAAGATCGAGGGAGAAAATCATACATATGATGGAACTAGTAGATTCTAAACAAAAAGATAAGGAATTACAAGAAAAGGAAAATTTACGTCAACTCATCATATCTACTGAAGCTTTCAAGTATTATAAAGAAAAGATAAAGTTAGCATATGGGGAACCTAGTCACTTCTACTTTGATTTTAGAAGATTAACTGGACATCCTAAGGGAGCTAACTCCGTTGGCACTGTCCTTTACAATGAAATCATAAAATTAGGTGATGTAGGATCTGTAGGCGGTCTAGAATCTGGAGCCATCACTGTTGCTACTGCCATCTCTGTTATCAGTTCACTGAACAATCAAAATAATCAAATTCATTCATTCTATGTAAGAAAAAAACCTAAAGAAAATGGATTGAGTAAATGGGTTGAAGGCTGTATAATAAAACCAGCTGTTATAGTAGATGATGTAATTACTACTGGCACATCTGCACTTAAAGCAGTAGAGAAGGTTAGAGAAGAAGGGCACAAAGTAGAACATATTATCGCAATTGTCTTTCGTGGAACTGCAGAGGATAAAGAAAAGATCGAAAGTAATAATGTAAAATTACATTACATATTCGAAGGTTCTGAATTCACTAAAAAATACGAGAAAGAACATCCTGAAGTTCTAACCAATTAGATAGCCGATCTTTAGAAATTTTATTGTATTTTGAAGAAAATTTAAGAAAATTATAATAGAAATTTTCTAACAACAAGTCAAATGATCATACATCACAGGTTAGCGATAAACTCATGATTCATTATTAAATTATTATGCGGTTCTTGAAGCCTGCGGTTATGAAGGAGATGCCATGAAACTTCTAAAAATTGTTCTCGGTGCCATCGTGGTTGCAGTAGCTCTTTTAGTATTAAAGAGAAAATGAAGAACTCCAGTAGTTAACACGGGGAACAAATACCCGTATATTTAACAGAAGTAATCAAGCCAACATTATATAGTTTGGTTGGTAAATTAATCCATGGATGCAAAATGTCCAGAATGTGACAAGGTTGCAATACTTGATGACGAAGTAACAAGTGTCAAGTGTTCCCACTGTGGGTTTGAGGCAAAATATGATGACTATCTTAATTTGATGAGACAAAAGGTTGGAGAATTGGCAGAAGACTTTCAGTTTGACAGACCTGGTTTCTAGTTTACCAGAACGATCCCTTGTCTGAACAATCCAAGTGCGCTCCACAATTTGTGCATATCATGTGACAGGCTTGCATTGAAACCATTGTTTTGTCGCAACGGGGACACTTGATTGGTTCATTCAATAACATAGCAACGCGTTTGCATTTTTAAAAGATTTAGGCAGCATCTGTCAAGTTATCAGAATATGCCATAATTACCATTTGATCTTTTACGAAAATCATCTATTTTTGGTCAGGTTCTGTCAAGTTTGTGGCTCATGCCTTCAAACCCAACTTGCTTCCATCCAACTTTGGTGGATTATGGCATTGTGTTACCCAAGTTCCCCTTTTACTTTCTCTTAAAGCCCACTAGGATTGCAGAACTTGTTCTAATAACTTGACAACCCCAAAGATTAATTAATAGTTTAAAGATTTTTTTTACTACTTGGCCACGTTCAAGCTAAACATATCTGATAAGAAAGGAAGAACCATCACCAAAGAGGTAAAGGAAAAGGAGGCTGGACCATTTTTGGGTGTGATAGTGGGTACTGAACTTGATGCTGCACTGATAGGAGAATCTGGCAAGCTAAAGATAACTGGCGGCAGTGACAAGTCTGGAGTTCCACTGAGAGCAGATATTCATGGCGGTGCAAGAAAATACATTTTATTATCAAAGGGTGTAGGACTACGTGATGCTGAAAACGGACAACGAACTCGCAAACTTGTAAGAGGTAATACCGTAACAGAAGAAGTCTATCAGCTAAACTGCTCTTTTGATGGAGAGCTCAAGATAGAAGAAAAACCAGCTGAAGAATCTGCCGAGAAAAAGGCATAGGTTAACATATTCGTTTTTTTTATCTTTGTACGTGCACTGGAAAGAAACTCTTCCGGACTGGTATGTAAAAAAATATGGCTATCAGCCATGTGTAAACATTGGGACTGCAGGTCATGTCGATCACGGAAAGACTACTCTTATCCAAGCCTTGACTGGTGTATGGACCAGCGCACATAGCGAAGAACTCAAACGAGGAATTACAATCAAAGTTGGATATGCCGATGCTGCATTTTACAAGTGTAAGAGCTGTGAAGTTCCACTTGGTTATTCTGTAACACCAAAATGTAACAACTGTGGAAAGGAAAGCGAGCTGTCTCGTGTTGTAAGTTTTGTGGACAGTCCTGGTCATGAAAGCCTGATGGCAAACATGTTGTCCGGGTCTGCCTTGATAGATGGTGCAATGCTCTTGGTTGCAGCAAATGAAAAAGTTCCTCAACCGCAGACAAAGGAACACTTGCTTGCATTGCAGACACTTGGGATAAAGCAAGTGGTTATCGTTCAAAACAAAGTTGATTTGATATCATATGAGCAAGCCATGGAAAACTATGCAGACATTGTAAAATTTGTCAAGGGAACAAGCGCTGCCAAGGCGCCTATCATTCCAATCTCTGCGCAGTCAAAACTAAACATTGATGCACTAATTGGTGCCATTGAAGATTCAATACCAACTCCTGAACGTGATGATAAAAAAGACACTGTAATGCATGTGCTGAGATCATTTGATATCAACAAGCCTGGAACCAAGATTAAAGACATCAAAGGTGGAGTTATTGGAGGAAGTATTATTCAAGGAATATTCAAGGTAGGGGATGAAATTGAGATAAAGCCTGGCCTGCCAAATGAAAAGACTGGCAAATACGAATCAATCTTTACAGAGATTGCATCTCTTGGAACTGGTGCAGGAATAGTAAAGGAAGTAAAGGCTGGCGGGTTGATTGCACTTGCAACCAAACTTGATCCTGCCATGACCAGAAGTGATTCATTGATAGGCTCTGTGATAGGAAAACCAGACACTCTGCCAGAAAATTCTTACAGTGCAAAAATTGAGGTAAATTTGTTTGATACTGCAGTGGGCTCGGGTGAAGGGATCAAGGTCTCTGCAATCCAGACAGGCGAGTCATTGAGACTCAGTCTTGGGACTGCACCACTGTTATCCAAGGTAACAAGTGTGAGGGGAAAAACAGTTGAACTACAGTTCAAAAGACCTGTATGCATCTTTGAGAACAGCAAGGTAGCAATAAGTCGAAGAATATCTGAAAGATGGCGACTGATTGGTGCTGGTGTATCAAGTGGTTAAGGTAATTTGCGATTCTAGTTTTCTTGTGCTTGTTGCATCAACGAGGATAAAAAATATCTCAAATGTGGAGACCGAGATTGGAACCTTGGAGTATGTTGTACCAAACATGGTTGTACGAGAACTTGAAAAACTAGCTCTTGACGATAAAAAAAAAGCTCTGCTCAAAATGCGCTAAAAATTATAAAAAATTTTCAAACAATTGACATTTCGGGAAGATCTGTTGACGATGCTCTGGTCTCTTATGTAAAAGAAAATGGTGGAATAGTGGCTACAATTGATGCTGAGCTCAAGGCAAGGATAAAAAAAAGTGGAGGCTCGATTCTTTCCGTTTCAAGCGACAAGATTGTTCTTGAGCCAAGTAAGCTTTAATTTTGGCAGAACGAAAATTGGATTGTGTTTGAATACAAGGGAATAAAAATACAATGGCTTGGCCATGATTCTTTTCTGCTGACTGGAAATATCAAAATAATGACTGATCCATTTAAAATAACAAAACAAGAAAAAACTGACTTGATTTTAATATCGCACAATCACTTTGATCACTGTAACATAGATGATCTAAAAAATGTCTCAACGGAGGACACCACCATTGTTGCTGCAAATGAATGCATTGACATGTTGAAAGGATTTGCCTTTAAGGAAAAAATTGGAATCTCTCCAGGACAAGAAAAAACTGTGAGGGGAATCAAGATCAGGTCTGTTCGTGCATATAATTTGGACAAGATAAATCCTGACACAAAAAAACCGTTTCATCCAAAAGAGGATGACAAAATAGGCTTTTTGATATCGTTGAACGGCATCACGATATATCATACTGGTGACACTGACTTGATTCCAGAAATGTCTGATCTCAAGCCTGACATTGCTCTTGTACCTGTCAGTGGGACATATGTGATGACAGCACAGGAGGCAGCCAAAGCAATAGAGAAGATCAAGCCAAAAATTGCAATCCCGATGCATTATGGAACAATTGTTGGCAGCGAAAAAGATGCCCATGATTTTAAACAGCTGGTAAAATCATGTGATGTTCAAATTATTGCAAAAGAGTAGAGACGTTACTGCAAACATGTGAAGCAGTATATTGCCGCCTCATTGACCTCCTGAGATCTTTACGGGCATCTTTCTACAATTCTTCTAGTCTGTTGTTTAGATAGATTTAACGATCTTTTCGCCATGGATTTATAAACAGAATACATTCACCCAAAAATTAACTTGATCCAAGATGTCAAACTGTTCAGGGTACGAAAATTTGATTTTCATTTGAGGCATCTGCTTGTAATTGGAATTCTCGCAATTTCATTTTCCATTTCTGCAATGGTTAGATCACAAGCTGCTGATTATGGATTTCAACTAAACGAATTTGATCCGTTCTTTAATTATCGTGCAACACAGTACTTGCTTGACAATGGGCTAAATGCATATGTTCATTGGCACGACACCATGAGTTGGTATCCAACTGGGCGAGATGTTTTTTCCACTTCACAAGTTCCGTTGCATGTAACAGATGCAGTTTTATACAAAATATTTGGCGGCGGATTGAGCCTCTATGACTTTACCATAATTTTTCCAGTAGTCTTTGGTTCAATGACTGCAATAGTAATATTTGCTCTAGTGCGAGTTTTGGCTGGTACAAGTGCAGGGCTCTTTGCATCGCTCTTCTTTGCCCTGTCTCCACCAATTATAGTCAGGGGAACAATTGGCTGGTTCAAGTCTGAACCTCTCGGTTTGTTTTATGGACTGCTGGGAGTATACCTGTTTCTTAGTGGGCTAAAATCAGAGAACAAGAAAATTGCCATATCGAAATTAGTAGGTGGTGGATTCTTTCTTGCAATAGGCTTTGCATCTTGGGGTGGAATAGAATTCTTCCTGCTTCCGCTTGGCATATTCTTCATTGCTCTGCCTTTCCTACGAAAAGATCACAATTTCCTGCTCTGGGCAGTTCCATTGTTTGTAATAGTAACCATGGTGATATCCGGAGGACTATTTGCAAGACCAGGACCGTCCTTTGTGTTTGGTGCAAGGGGGCTGACAATGATTGGCCCTGCCATACTGCTTGTCATAATAATTTTCATTCAAAAGTATAGCAAAGAACAGCATCGCATACGCAACAGCCTGTTGGTCATGGTTGCATTGTTAATAGTAGGCAGCGCAGTCTTGTCTGCAACCGCTTTCAGTTCTGTAAGCTTCCGTTATCTTAATGCAATGAATCCCTTTTTGACTTCAGAAGATCCCTTGGTTGACTCTGTTGCAGAGCATGCCACCCCAACACTTGCGCAAAACTTTAGCTACTTTTCGGTGCTGATGATTTTTGCGGGCCTTGGAATCTGGCTTGTGTTTAGAAAAAAGAATGGGGACCAAAACGCATCAAGATTCTCGCTTAAAAATGAGATGATTGTATTTGCGTTGATAATTGGTATCGCTGGGGCATATGCGGGATCGACTTTCTCTAGATTAGAATTGCTTACAGCAACTTCTGTAATCATACTTTCATCCATAGGCCTTGCAGCACTTGTATCAGATATTTTCAAACGGGAAAACAAGCAGGTCCAAGTTATCGAACCATCTAGGAAAGGAGGCTCCTCAAGAAAGGAAACTCCAGTAAAGAAAACAATCGATCTGCTTGGAAGAGTTCCAAAGATAGCATTTGTTGCAGTCATTGTTGCATTACTAGTTGTTCCAGCTTTGTATCCTGCCAATGCAAACTGGATAGCAATAACAAAGTCTCCACCTACAATTCTTAATGGGGGATCAAATTTTGCCATCGCTACTGATGACTGGCCAGATGCCATGAACTGGCTTAAAAATAATACTCCGACAAATTCCGTAATTGCCTCCTGGTGGGACTATGGATACTGGATACAGACTCTGGGAGGAAGAACTACACTTGCTGATAATGCTACAATTAATACAAATGTCATAGCCAACATTGCAAGAATTCTGATGAGTTCTCCTGATGAGGCATGGAAGATGCTAAACAAAGCAGGTGCAAACTATGTCCTAATTTACGTTGTAGGCCAAAAGTTTACCTCAAACCATCAGGACCTTTACATACTTGGAGGTGGAGGAGACGAGAGCAAGAAACAGTGGTTCATGAAAATAGGAGGTCTTGATTCATCCAAATACCTGCAAGATGATTCCTTTACACCAACTGACTATTTCTGGCACGATACTTTGCTTGGGCAAATGTTTCCGTTTACTCCGCTAACATACTATGATCCAAACACACACAACGAGTCACCTACCTATACTACGGGCTATACTGCAATTTACTCAAAGACCATCAAGTATCCTGCAAATGGAACTGGACCACTACGTCTAGCGTATTCATCCCCAAGCTTGGATAGGAACGACTCGGGTGTCTTTTCTGGCGTATTGATTTATCAGGTCAATCCAGATTACAAGCCTCAAGGAACATCATCCAGTACATTGCAAGGAAATAGCTCAAGTACATTGCAAGGAAATAGCTCAAGTACATTGCAAGGAAATAGTTCTGCCACTATCGTAAAACCTGTAACCACTACGGGTAGCGGTGGAAACATTGCAGTGATTGATACAAAATTTGGAGAGATAAAATTCAGATTACTTGATAACATTGCACCAAAGACCACTGCAAACTTTGTCAAGCTTGCCAATTCTGGTTTCTATGACGGGACTGTATTTCATAGAATAGTGCCGGGATTTGTAATACAAGGCGGTGATCCTAATACGATAAAAGGTGACAGACGCACCTGGGGACTTGGAGATGCGGGATATACAATTCCTCCAGAATTTAGTACCAGCCTGAATTTCACAAAATACATGGTAGGCATGGCACGAGGCGGTGATCCAAACAGTGGAAGCTCCCAGTTCTTTATCACACTTGGTGATGCTCCATGGCTAAATGATCAGTATACTCTATTTGGTCAAGTCATATCTGGCCAAGGTGTTGTTGACCAAATTGCATCACTCAAGACAAATCCTGACACTAGCCAGCCAGTGGATGCTGATTCTGCACGCGTGTCAAAAATTAGTATAGAGTCATCTAACAGTACTACAAAATAAAACTGGTTTTACTTGTATCTGTCTGAAATGCGATACCTTGCATACTTGTCATCTGGGGAATATCTTCCTGGATGAACAGTGACAGTCGGCTGTCCACATTTGGGACACTGGTCTTTTAGGGTGTATCTCTTACAATCTGTACATTTTCTCATCTGAAAGTGCATTCTGCTAGCCTTCTCTTGTCTTCTTTGATTCTTCCCTTGTAAACTTGAAGGCGCCTCCCTTCTTCTCTATTGCATCCTGGACAGCAGAAAGAATTGGTTTTAGTTCTTTTTCTGCCTCCTTGAAGTTTGGTGCAGTAAGAGTGATGCGATACTTGGGAGCTCCAATATATGTCACAGAGATCTCCTGTTTGTTTGCAGTAGCATCAATTAATGCATGCTTGATTATTTCAATGCCGTTTGACTTGTTACATGTAATCTCAAAGATTCCTCGTATCTCAACATGGGGAACCTGGATCTTTGCACCAAGTTCTGCAATTACAGCCAATGCCTTTGGAGGAATACTGAGATTATCTAGAATGGATATTCCTTTTGCTGAAACTTCTGAAAATGCGTCATATACAGAGCCAAACTTGTCAACTAGAACATTTTCTAATTTTGTCATCTCGGACTCGGACAAGCTGACACGAGATTTCATGTTTTCAATAAGGGCTTCTTCTTTTTCACCGCGCTTTATCTCTAAAAGTTTCTTCTTTTTTTGATCAGACGATACTTGCTTTAATGACAAGTCTATTTCAGAACGTCGTGGGTCTACACGTTTTACAAGTAGGACTTTTTTCTCTCCTGCCTTGAGGAACTTTCCTACATTTCTTATCCAGCCGGTAGCAATTTCTGAGACATGCAAGAACCCTTGGATGTTGTTGAACTCATCAAGGGAAACATATGCTCCCTGGTCTACTATCCTTGTTACAGTTGCAATAACAATCTCTCCCACCTCGGGAAAATCTTGGACAGTTGTCGTCATAGCCTTCAAATTTATTGTACATAATTTAATGTTGTTGCTGACTAAAAATCAATTCCTTTTTTTGCTTTTATCCCAGACTTGAATGGATGTTTTATTTCCCTCATTTCAGTAACAAGATCTGCTTTTTCTATCACTTCATCTTTAACATGATTTCCTGTAAGGACCAAGTTGACATCATCTGGTTTGTTTGCAATAATTTCCAAGACATCTTTTAGATCTACTAGGCCTAGATTTACTGCATAATTAATCTCGTCTAATATCACAATGTTGTATTTTTTTGAATTGATTTTTTCTTGTGCAACCTTGAGTGCCTCCTCTGCCACTTTTTTATGATCCTCAATTGGACTCTTGTCGTCTAGTATTCCCACAAAGCCCTTGCCTATTGCTGTGAGCTCAAACTCTGGCTCAAGCCTCTTTGATGATGTCATCTCGCCATAATGCCAAGAGCCCTTGATGAACTGTATCATGCAGACTTTGTGGTCATAGCCTATTGCGCGAAGAGCCATCCCAAGGGCTGCTGTTGTCTTTCCCTTTCCCTTTCCGGTGTAAACTATGACCAAACCCTTTGACATTGAGAATATTTTTTTGTGCGCTAGGTAAAAAGATTGGGTTGGAAAAACCAAGGCAAAACCACAGCTTAAAATGTTGCATGACAAAAATTTGAATAATACAGATGGCTAAAAGTTACAATTATGATGTAGTAGTTGTCGGAGGAGGTCCGGCAGGCCTGTCCGCAGCATGGGGTGCTGCAAAAAAAGGCCTCAGTGTTGTCGTGCTTGAAAGAGATGAGGCAATTGGGCAAAATGTAAGGACAAGCGGTGTAACATGGATCAAGGAGGCAAAATCATTTGGGATTCCACCTGAATGTTACAACGAGATAAGCAACTATGCTTTTTACTCTCCAAATAATTATGTGATAAAAAAAAGTGAGACTGCCCAGGCAGCAGTCTTGGATGTGCGAAAGACATACCAGTTTCTTGCATACCAGGCTGCAAGCGAGGGGGCAGACATTTTCTTGCGGACCAACGTAACTGATGTGATAAAAAATGAAAAGGGGAAGCTGAGCGGTGTCAAGGCGACCTCGCTCAAGGAAGAACTGGTTTTCAATTCAAAACTTGTCATTGATGCAAGTGGCTTCTATTCTGTTGTTGGAAGATCTCTTGGAATTGCTTTGCCGTGGAAAAGATTTGGAGCTGGTGCAGAGTATGAGGCCTATGTAGACAAGGTCAGCTCTGACACGTGGTATCTCATGGTTGGCTCACAGTATTCCCCTGCAGGCTATGCATGGGTTTTTCCTTTGGGAAAAAACAAGGTCCGCATAGGGGTAGGTGTTGGCAAGCCCAACTCCCAGGCAGATGCCAGCAAACTTTTGATCGAGTTGCTTGAAAAAAGGCCAAAACCGCTAGATGACCTTGGCAGAATTGTTCCAGTCGAGTTTCATTATGGTCTGATTCCAAACGAAGGACTACGCGAGTCGACAATAGATGACAACCTGATAATGGTTGGAGACTCTGCGGGACAGGCAAACCCGCTGGTCCTGGAGGGAATTAGGTATGCAATTGAGTTTGGCAGGGCTGCGGGAAGAATTGGCGGCGAGTCTGTGGTTCAGGGGGATACATCTAGGGAATCGCTGAAATCATATGAAGAAACAATGAAAAAAGCAATAGGATCAAAGATTGCAGCTGCAGTAAAGGTGCAGTACAGGTGGCTGAACCTAAGCGACCAAGAATGGGACAAGGAGATTGAAATCATTGGTGAGCTCTCTGCTGAAGAATTTCTTGATTTTATCAAGGCAGACTTTGGCATGACAAACATGCTAAAACTTGCTGCACACCATCCAAAACTCGCACTGCGACAACTCTTTCAAATTATAAAAAACACTGGCAAAGACCCTGAGGCATGAATATGCCAAGAATTGTTGTTGCTGGTACCACAAGCGGTGTAGGAAAAACATCGATAACAACTGCGATAATCCATGGACTACAGGAAAGGGGATACTCGGTCCAGCCGTTCAAAGTGGGGCCTGACTTTATCGATCCAAGCTATCTAAGCTCTGTCTCCGGAAAAATTGCACACAACCTTGATTCCTGGATGATGGGAAAAAATGGAGTCCTCAAAAACTTTGTCCAAAATTCGCAAGAAGATATTTCCATAATTGAGGGCGTGATGGGATACTATGATGGGTTTAGCGGCAAGTCAAGCTTTGCAAGCACGTATGATGTTGCAAACATAACAAAATCAAACGTAATTCTTGTTTTGGACGCAAGCAAGGCCGCTCGCTCTATTGCTGCAACCGCATTGGGTTTCAAAAATTTTGAGAAAAACTCTAGAATATGCGGCGTAATACTGAACAAAATTGGGAGCAAAAAACATGAGATATTGTGCAGGGACGCACTAAAAAAAGTAGGGCTCTCAATACTTGGGGTGATCCCACGGGACAATGACCTCAATCTGGAATCAAGACATCTTGGCCTGATACCTGTACGGGAGAAACAATCCCTTGACAAAAAAATAAAATCAATTGCCAAGTCACTCTCAGGTTTTATTGAGATTGAAAAAATTATCAAGCTTGCCAAAAATGGACCCAACCTACCAAAAATCCCTGTCAGAAAGAGCGAGAAGATACAGACAAAGATAGCAGTGGCCCTTGACGAGTCCTTTAATTTCTATTATCAGGACAATCTGGATGAACTGCGGAGACTGGGTGCTGAACTTGTGTTCTTTAGCCCCGTCTCGGACAAAAAAATACCCACCTGTGACGGAATCTACATTGGCGGCGGATTTCCAGAGGTCAAGGGAGACTTGCTTCAAAGAAACAAGACCATGACAAGACTGGTAAAAAAATATGCGGAAGATGGCCTGCCAATCTATGCGGAATGTGGCGGGCTGATGTACCTGACCAAATCCATAATATACAAGTCTGGGAAATTTGCAATGGTTGGGCTTTTTGATGCTGTAACGGTAATGGAAAAGAGGCTAAAACTGAACTACACTAGTGCCAAGATTGGGCCAGGGTCTCCCTTTTCATTACAATCAAAGACTGTCAAGGGTCACGAGTTTCATTATTCAGAACTTGACCTGTTATCAAAGGATTCTAAATTTGCATATGACATGTCAATTGGCATTGGCATAAAAGACAAAAAAGATGGTCTGACTGTACACAATACGCTTGCATCATACATGCATGTGCACTTTGCCAATTCTCCAATTGCTGCCAACTTTGTAAAGTCGTGTATCTCTTACTCGAAAAAGTAGGGTGGTTATTTTGATGTTATTGGGTCTTGTTTACAGAACTAGTCTATAGATAATTTTGACTCCAAATCACTGATGGCATTACGGTTTTGATCAAGATATGCAATTATAAAGTCGACACCAAATTTATCAAGATGTAATACGGCCATACTTTTACCGTCATCAGAAAGTAATTTTCTTTTTACCAATTTTCGAGTTATCTTGTCAAAACTCTTTCTGGTTTTATATGATGTTGCTATTTTTTGCCAGTGAATCCTGCTTCTTACTTTTTGTAAACTGGTGTAACTACTTTTGCCTATGATCCGCTCATCATACATCTTGAGCAGTATTGCTATCTCATAATTCTGTAATGGCATGAATGGTTATGTATAATTATACAGTAAGTATTATATTAATATACATCATTATTATGTTCATGCAAGCTCACACAAGAACAGATTTTGCTACCGCAGTGGAAAAGACTCTTGAGACCCTGAAAAGTGGTGAACCGTTCACACAGAACAAACTAGCACAAAAAACAAAATTAAATTTTAGAACACTACAAAAAGTTTTGATTCATTTGGGGCAAGTCCAATCAGTTCTTCAAGATAATATGATTGACATTTCAGATTTAGACAATGTGAAAATTGTGCGAATGAAAGAACGGACTGGTTTAGCATCATTTCCTGAAAACATGCAGAAAATGATCATAAAAACACTATACTATCCTACTGCATCAAGAGAAGAAGAAATACTGATTCATTTACTTGTGCGAAAAGCTGTATCAAAAGATTCTGCGATACATATTCCAGAAGACACAATATTAAGAGAATTGCTGGAAATGGAATATGTTACAAAAACAAAATCTTCTTCATACTATCTAACATCGGACGGAATTATGGTGGCAAAAGGCGCACTAAAACTATATCCAGAACTAAAAGAGATCAAGGGATCACACTAGGAAGAATTTCTTGCCGCAAGAATTTTGTATAATGCGTTTACAATTGCAGAGGCGCATGGACTGCCCCCCTTTCTGCCAATGTTTGTGATGTATGGAACATTGCTTGCACGAAGCTCGTCCTTTGACTCGACTGCGCAGACAAATCCCACTGGAATTCCAATTACAAGTGCAGGCGATGTCATGCCCTCTTTTATCATCTGTATTACCTCAACCAATGCAGTTGGTGCATTGCCTATTGCTACTATTCCGTGATTCATTTGCTTGGCTGCCAATCTCATTGAAGTCTGGGCGCGTGTCTTGTTGAGTTTTTTTGCCTCCTCTATTACAACAGGATCTGATATGCTGCATATCACCTGGTTTCCAAACTTTTTCATATTGTCCTTGTTAAAACCGCCTATCACACCATTGACATCAACTATGATGTTGCAGCCTTTCTGCAATGCATCTATGGCACTCTGTATTGCATCCTTGTGAAATACCACCTTGTTATCTCTTGCAAAGTCAAAATCTGCAGTGGAATGGATTATCCTCTTTACTATTGTCCACTCGTCAGGTGAGTAGGGGTGAGTGCCAATCTCGCTGTCTATTATTTCCATGCTCTTGTCTTCAATTGACTGGCCCTTTTGGGTGATCATGTCTCTACCTCTTGAGCCCTTTCAATAATCAGGTCAACCATCTTCTGGTCGGTACCCAGGTGCTGTGTTATCAAGACTTGGTTCAACTTGTGCTTCTCTAATGCGGGCTTGAGGTCAGCATTGATATCTGTTTTTACATGTGCGCCCTCGTGTAAAAAGTAAAAGACAACCACCAGGACCTCGGGGTCCCTTTTTTTGCATATTTGTATTCCCTGCTCTATGTTTGGTTCTTCGATCTCAAGAAAGCAATAATCTACATTTCTATATGAATAGGCAAGCTCGTCTACTACATATTTTATAGACATTTTTGCATTAGGGTCTTTGCTTCCGTGTCCTATTACCAAGACATCCACCTTGTTGTCTTGCAGCAAAACTTTGCCCTTGTCAAGCGCTGACTTGATTCTGTTTCTGACCAGATTCACAAGTGTCATGTGCATGGACATGGGTTTTGTGACAAGAAATTTTACATTTGTTGCTGACTGGTACCTTATAACTTCGGTAACAGCTGCCTTTACTTTTTTTCCTGGATACAAAAAGTATGGAACTATGGTTAGTGAGTCAATGTCGCTTTTTAGACACTTTTTAATTCCGTCCTCAATGTATGGCGGAGTTACCTCCAGGAAACAATATTCTGCAAAAGCATAGCCACCTTTCTTCTTTACTTCCTTGCAGATAACCTCAAGCTCTTCTGATGCTTCTCTTTCCTTGCTTCCTCTGTCTATTAATAACAGGCCTCGCTTCAACTTGTCCTCCTTGCTATTGCAATTGTAAGGTTTGGGGGAAACTTGTGTTTTTGTACAACCAGCTCTCCGCCCGAGGCCTTGATTGCAGAAGCCTCTGATACACTTGGCGTGCCCTCAAATGTTTGTACAACATCTGAAGGATTTGGTATGCTGATTGCAGAAAGATCTGTCTTGTCAAAATACACTAATGGAACATTCATCTCACTTGATAATTCCTGCAGTCCCTTTACGTCCGCTTCTTTTTTAATTGATGCAAACTTGGCAACTGATCTTGGACTCATCTGAAACTTTGAGAGGCAAAAATTCATCCCTTCTCTAATGGTATCCTTTGTGGTGTCCCAGTGCAGACCAACTCCTACAACCAGGGTCTTTGGCCTGTAAATAACAACGCGTCCCTTGATCTCGCTGTTTTCTATAATCTTGTCTGAGATGACAAGAAATCCCTTGCAGTCAGATGCTATCATTTCATCAAGCGACTTGTAAATGTGGACGTTTTTTGGAAGCTCTTTTTTTGGCATCCACCAGTCTTTTTCTCCTGCATCCTGGAAGACTCCAATTTTTTCTTCGTTTACCATGAATGCGCTAACCTTGGTTACACTTGAGGCCTCGTCAATCTCCCAGCCAAACTCCTTTCCAAGCAGGTCTACTGCAATTGTCTTGTTTACATCTGCTGCTGTAGTGATGACCGGAATGGCTCCAAGGGCAGAGCCTATCTTTTCTGCAAGCTCGTTTGCCCCGCCCAAGTGGCCTGAAAGCGTGCTTATGACAAATTTTGCAGTGTCATCTATTACCACCACTGCAGGGTCTGTCTTTTTGTCCTTCATGTGCGGCGCAATCAATCGTATAACTGCACCAAGGGAGAAAATACATACCAATGCCTCGTTATTTTCAAACAATTCTTTTATTTTTAGGGTGGTGGATTCGTCAAACCACTGGATGTCTTTTCCATCCTGTCGAAGCTTTGACGGGGAAAATATCTTCCATGTGGGGAAATGTTTCTTGAGTAAAGTTGCTATCTCGATACCGTTTTTTGTTATCGCAATTATTGCTACACTTTCCACAAAATTGTCTTGCTAGGTCTCAAGATATTTGTTACTGTACCATAATGGAAGATATCCAAGGAATTCGTAAGATGTATAGAAAAGGAAATGGACAAGGAACAAAATATAGAGCAAAGATGAATCCGTGGTCATTTTATGAACTGCAACGACAGATCGAGTACAAAGCAAGATGGCTTGACCCGATGCCTCGAAGCAAGATGTTGCATGCAGCATTGACATCCCTGTCAGTACTTGTATTGCAGAAAGAACATGACATCTTTCGGTGCTCTTCGGGTACTAGTTTTGACCCACATATCGCACACTTTGAGCTTGTTCCCCATGCCTTTACGTAATTTACTGGCAGACCAAGCCAGACGGGATCACAAGTGAAGCGGTGATGACAAAACCTAGTAGTCAGGAACTAGTAATCTGTCGAGTCGATATGATCAAGTCAAGTGTGGAATGAATGTTCAGATAACTTGACAGAACCTTTGTTGCTTTTAGGATGGGCTCCAATCACCTTGCCATCAAAATCAAACATGATTACCTCGATCTCAAACTTGTTGTCGGAATATTTTCCTAGCTGCTTGTGTGCCTCTTCACATATGATATCAAAATAACCGGAAATGTTTTTTTCATTGATTATTTCAAATACGTGCCTTGCTGTGTTTGCTTTTTTTATGCTATCCAGTACGTCTTGTGGGGCACCGCACCTTTTTGCAAGCTCTGAGAGAAATATCATGTCAACCTTTGAGCCCTTGACATGGGTCTGCTTTACGCCCATTGACATCTTTGCGAGCTTTCCTATGAATCCTGCAACATGTGCCTTTTTGATTCCATTTTTTGCACAAACCTGGACTGTATACCCTGAAAAGTCTCCCATCTGGACAAAGCAGTGGTCTGGCAGATCAAACAGTTTCCTTGTAAAATCCTCGCTTCTTCCACCTGTTGTTAATACAACGGTATCGTCTTCCATTGCTCTTGTGACCTCTATGCTTTGTCTGATTGACGCTGCAAAAGATGCAGTCGAATATGGTATCACTATGCCGCTTGTTCCAAGAATTGAGATGCCTCCTAGGATTCCAAGCCTTGGATTGTCTGTCTTGATGGCAAGCTCTTTTCCCTTTGGAACTGATATCATTATCTTGATTCCATTTTTTTCAAGGAGGTTTTCTGCAACCTCCAAAATATTTTCATTGATCATTTTTTTTGGCGTTGGGTTTATTGCAGCAGCCCCGATGTCTAGTCCAAGCCCTGGCTTGGTAACCCTGCCCACTCCCTCTCCCCCGTCAATCTCTATCTTGCCAATCTCTCCAGTAAGTGTAACCTGTGTTCTTATCTCTGCACCGTGAGTCACGTCTGGGTCATCTCCTCCATCTTTTATCACAGTACAAGTGGAATTGTTTTTGTCAAACTGGCAATTTTCAATCTTGATTCGAATCTGTGATTTTTTTGGCAGAGTTACATTGACAAAATCTGTCTTACTTTGATTTATGATTGATAACAATGCGGCTTTTGCGCCAGCTGTTGCACATGTTCCGGTGGTAAAGCCCGTTCTCATATTTTCCTTTGGCTTGTCTTCTTCTGACATGAGATGGTTTCAACTCTCTTGCGTATTAATTCTTGATGTCATTTCAGGGTTCTGTCAACTTGATGGCTCATCTCTGAACCTCAACTAACTTGCTTCCATCTACTCGAAGGATTAATGGCGTTAAGTTGTCCACGTTCCCATTCATCGCTTCACCTGAAAGCCCTCTAGGATGGCAAAACCTACTCCACCCCTTGTAAGCAATGTTCATGGATGCAATTACATCCCTGTCCATTGTTCCCTTACAATTAATGCACAATAATTTACGATGTTGTAACCTGTCCTCTTGGAGTCCATCTCCGCATATTGGACAGAGTTGGCTTGTGCGTTTTGCATCTACGAAGGTAACTGACACTCCTTCCCATTCAGCCTTGTACTGAATCTGACGTTGCAGTTCGTAGAACGACCATGAGTTTAATTTTCTGCGATACTTGTTTCCCTGACCATTTCCCTTCCCGTAGAGTTTTCTGATTCCCTTTAGATCTTCTAATACTGTCATTGATTTTGATTCAACTGCCCTTTGTACGATATCCTTTGATACCTTGTGGAGATGTTGCTGGATTCTTCTGCTTCTACGGTTTCCCAGTCTCTGCTGAAAGTGCTTCTTTACTCGTACATCAAGTCTCTTGAATGATGATATCACATGAGATGTATTTTCCTTGATTGACAATAACTTGTTTGTTTTGTACATGATTGAACCATCTTTAGTTGATATGGCGATGTTTCTGAGGTTTCTATCTATTCCAATAGTATTTTCTGGAATAATTTGTTTTACTTCTTTTTGAATGGACAAAGACAGCGAAGTTGGTGTTATTGTAAATGATTTTACTTTTAATGACTTGTCTGATAAAATTTCTAGTGTATGACTGTTCAATAAAACATGCTGATAGTTCCTGTCACCTGTTGGAATTACCAGTAACATGCCATTTACCTTGAATCCATAGCATGAAACGAGGTATGGTTTGGAAACATATGGAGATTTTGGTGTTCTGCCCTTCTTGATGTCTCTTTTCATCTGGGCAAGTCTACCCTAGCTTGTGACATGGCAGTAAGCTTGTATTTTGACTGGATATCAAATTCATTGAGATCTTTGTAATGAAGTGACGAGAATTTTTTTAGTGTTGATATATTTTCTTCCAGACCTATCCTGATGCAATGGTTTACCATTTGCCGAAAGGTTTCCATCATTGGAAGCAGGTCTTGGTGTCTATACGGCTGCTTGATGGATTTCATTGCGTACATTGGCATACTTGGAGATTGTTTGTATTTATCATTAGTGACGAATCATGATAACCAGATAGAATCTCATGAGCCATCAAGTTGACAGAACCTATTTCAGTATGGTTGATAAAATTATCCACAGGGCCATTGCTCCAAGCCCTCCATAAAGTATGAGATGTGTGATCATTGGAGAGCCTTCCTTTTCCTGGTTGTGTTCATAATCTTGCAAGTCTTGGGCTCCAAAGTTGCGTCTAAACTCTGCAAAGTTTGGCCCAAAGTGAAACTCTTCATTTGCTGTCTTGTCGTATTTTTTCCAAAAATCAGAATACTTGGTAGCTACCTCGCTTTCTGAAATCCTTGTTTTTTTCTTTTCTTCGCTTCTTAGCTGCTGGTATGCCTCTGTTACCTTTTTGAATTTCTCGCCGTTGATGTCATCCTTGTTCCTGTCTGGGTGATATTTCAAAGAAAGCTGCCTGTATGCATTTTTTATCTCCTTCTGGGATGCTCCTGCTTGGACGCCTAGGATCTGGTGGCAGTCTGCTGTATTCAAGTGTGATATAACATGGCAAGGAGACCAAAATTAATTTATTGGCGCAACTGTGCTTTTGTATGAATCAGTCAGTTGTGATTACCGGTGCAAATGGCTTTGTAGGAAGAAACGTCGGTATGTTTCTCTCAAAGAATGGATTTCGTACAACAGGCCTTGTTCGCAAGGGAAGAACCATACACTTTGGAAAGGCAATAACAACTGGGACACTTGATGAACCAAGCCTTGTGCAAAAAATCAGGGGCTCTGATGCATTGTTGCATTTTATTGGCCGGGGAAAACAAACTGTTGACTCTGAATATAGCCTAGTCAATGTAACACTTGCCAAAAATGCAGTGGCACTGTGTAAAAAAGCGAAAATAAGAAAAATAATCTACATCAGCGGTCTTGGAGTCGCCAAGTCTTCAACTCTTGGGTACTTTATTTCAAAATACAGGGCAGAGCAAGAGATAGTCCACTCTGGACTTGATTATACCATTTTTAGAGCATCATATGTGATAGGAAGAGACGATCCGCTTTCAAAGAATCTACAACAACAGGTGAAAAAGGGACAAGTGATAATTCCAGGCTCTGGCAATTATGTGTTCCAGCCAATTTTCATAGATGATGTATCCCGTGTAATAATCAAGGCTCTGGCAGAAAAAAAGTTCTCAAACAAGATAATTGATCTGGTGGGACCACAGGTGGTAAGCTATAATACTTTTGTAAAAGAATTCCTACGCGGAACTAAAACCAGGGTGAAAAAGATAGACTTTGAGAGTGCATATCATGATGCATTGCATAACAAGGGACCGTTTGGCGTAGATGACCTTGGTATCATGGTGGGTGGCTATGTTGGCAATCATAAAAAACTTGCCAGTCTTGCACAGATGAAATTTACAAGATATCAAGAAATTCTAAAACTAGGATCTGTTACAGCCTGAAAGGAACATAAAATAATTTCTCTTACTTGTTCTCATTCTATTTGATGTTCTAACCTGTCTGGCGTGTGTCTAGAGTAGAAAATGGACATATGATTTATTAAATTCTGTTTGTAATTACAAACAGGAAAATCACAATGACGCTTAAGAAATCAAAAAATTTGGATTCTAGTCAGATCAAAGATGATTTGTTTCTACAATCTATGAAACAAATAATGGACGAGAATCCTAGGCTGTATTCTAAACTAGCTAAACTTTGACCTTAACTTTTGTTTTCCACCTTTCTGTTTAGGTATTCTTCTATTTCGCTAAATATTGTAGGATCATCTTCAAATTTGTACATTGTCCTAACCAAAAGATCTATCAATTCATCTTCTTCCTGATCTGTTGATAACCTTAAATTAAATCCATTTTTTTGTAAAAAATATTTTGTAACTATGATTGCTATTGTTTTGTTTCCATTGTTGAATGGTTGTTGCCATGATATGCCTCCTAGAACCGCTGTTGCTTTTTTGATAATTCTTGTTCTCTGATCTTTGATATCATTAAACGAATTAGCTTTTGAAAATACCCATTCTATTCTTTCGTCATTTACTCCAAACGATTCATTTCTATGATTGACTATGTGTTTATTTCCGAGTATGATGTTGCTTATGAGTTCATTAGAAAAATTCTCTGACATTTGATATCTCTACGTGATTATATTTTGATCTTTAAATAAATGTCTAAATAATTTGAGATGATTTTTGGGTTGTATGCCTACAAGCCTGAAGCTTGTCTTAGTACATCTACCTTGTCTGTCTTTTCCCAGCTAAACTCTGGCTCAGCCCTTCCAAAGTGACCATATGCTGCACTCTTTCTGTATATTGGATTCTTTAGTTTTAGATGGGAAATGATGGCAGAAGGGCGCATGTCAAAGTGTTTTCTTACAATATTTTCGATCTGTTCCTCAGGGATCTTGCATGTGTCAAATGTATCTACAGTGAGGGAGACTGGCTCTGCAACTCCTATTGCATATGCAACTTGGACCTCGCACTTGTCTGCAAGTCCTGCTGCAACTATGTTCTTTGCGATATATCTGCACATGTAGCATGCCGACCTGTCTACCTTTGATGGATCTTTTCCAGAAAATGCGCCACCTCCATGTCTTCCCATGCCGCCATATGTGTCCACAATTATTTTTCTTCCAGTGAGCCCTGCATCGCCTGGGGGACCGCCTATGACAAATCTGCCTGTTGGGTTTATGTGAATTTTTATCTTGTCATTCCACAACTGGCCGCAGACTGGCTTGATCACTTTATCGATTACCTCTTTTCTAATTTGTTCATTTGTTACATCTGGGGAATGCTGGGTTGAAATCACAATTGCATCTATGCGCTTTGGTTTTCCGTTTTCATACTCTACTGTAACTTGGGACTTGCCATCTGGTCTTGCCCATGGGAGTTCTTTTTTCTTTCTTGCTTCTGCAAGACGTTTTGTAAGCTTGTGTGCAAGCAAGATTGGCATGGGCATCAAGTCCTCTGTTTCATTTGTTGCATATCCAAACATGAGGCCCTGGTCTCCTGCTCCTTGATCTTTATTGTCATTGGCAGTGACTCCCATTGATATGTCAGGGCTTTGTGCGTGAAGCGACACCAGAACGCTGCAAGACTCGGAATCAAAACCATATAATGGATTGTCATATCCAATTTCTTTGATAGTTTTTCTAACTACATCCTGGATGTCAAATCTTGCCTTTGAGGTAACCTCGCCGGCTACTACTACAACACCTGTGGTGGTTAACGTTTCCACTGCAACTCTTGAATCTGGGTCTTGCTTTAGGAACTCGTCCAGAATTGCATCAGATATCTGATCGCAGATCTTGTCTGGATGGCCCTCTGTAACTGATTCTGAAGTAAAAAGATAGCTTCTATGAGAGGCCATGATAAAATTTCCTATAACTCATTTTCTAATTTTATGAAAAGTACGTTGTTTCCCCTTACAATTACTCTGCCATAATTTGCAACTATCTTGCCGTTGCTAATTTCTTCTGCATCTGTCATGATTAAATTCATGTATGAATCCACATTGTTCATCTTACCCTTGTACTCGATTTCACTTTTTAGTCGAACTGTAACTTTTTTGTTAATGCCTTTTTGCAATGTTGTTAAAGGTCTTTTTGGAGTTGCTGCTTGTGACAATCACACATCACTTGTCACCACTGCTTGAAATAGGGAATAAAAGGGTTCTGTTAATGTTAAATTTGCAAGTTAATGTGAACCAAAGCCTTACCTATTACAACTTACACTTCGATTTGTGATAACTCTTGATTAAATTGATTTCCACTGGTATTTTGGGACTGGATGATTTGTTAGGTGGCGGCATAGCATCTGGTATGATAACCGATATTTTTGGGCCAGGAGGAAGCGGTAAAACACAACTTGCAATGCAAATTTCTCTAAATTCATTGCAAGACGGCACTGTACTATACCTGGATGCCACTGGCGGATTTCGGCCAGAAAGGATGTTGCAGTTAATCAAGTTGCAAAATTTGGAGCCCTCGCTTCTTGATGATATCATTGTGGCACGTATGACAAACACTGCAGAACAACTAGACTATGTCAAAAAAATATCTGAGATGAGGCCCAGTCTTGTCGTGATAGAAAACATAACAGACTTGTTTGCATTCGAGTATTCCAAGGAAGCAAATCTGCTTGAAAAACATATTAGATTCATGGAGTACATGCATGAGCTTAGCCTGACAGCAATTAGCACCAAGATTCCTGTTGTTGTAACCAATATGGTACGAAGCATGGATGGAATAGAGATTGAAAACTTGAACAAGTCAATTAGCATGTTTACCCACAAAAAGATAAAACTTGAAAAAGATGGCAAAGTGTTCAAGGCCCAGGTGCTGCCCTCGTTTGGAAAAAGAAAAGAGATACTGTATACCATAACTGAGGCGGGATTGGCGCAAGTGCATTAACCAGTTCTGCCAGGTTGATGATTCATGTCTTCAAACATAACTTACTTCCATCTACTCTGGGGATTATTAGCATGATATCACACAAATTCCTCTTTCATTGTTCTTCTGAAAGCCCTCCAGATGGCAAAACCTACTCCACCCCTTGTAAGACATGTTCATGGTATATGCAATATGGATGTCCATGGATTTCTTACAAGTCACTGTACAACAATTGACTGGGCTTATGTGCAGGACTACACCGAACTAGAGGACAAATGGATGGATCTACTAGAACTTGCAACTAGAAACAAAAATCTATGATTTATGGTTCTCTCATAAAATATGGAGATCATATTTATAGCGAAAACTGGAAAAGTCAAATTTTCTTTTATCAATGCATAAATACTAAATTTTCTTGAGTATTGACCAAGTATGAAAATATCGATTTGTGTGTACAATGCTAACATACAGACGACTAAAACGTACGTAACTCTAAAATTCTCTGAAATGAATATGATCATGTGCAATTATATGGAAGAATCAGTAACTAATCTCTTCAAGGGAAATATGTCATGAGTCAAGAATTGGTCTATGAAGCATTTCAAGGAAAAGAAGCTAGTGCTACCTGTTCTGCATTAGGTGCATTACTTGCCAAAGATAATTCTGGATTTGATATAGAAGATATTGCTAAAAGATTGAATAGTGATGTGTCATCTGTGTGGTTGGCGATAAGTAGACTGAGACATGAAATTCCCGTCTTGGAATCATTTCCAGATTACAAAAACAAAAAAATCCTTCCAAATGGTAAAGTAAGAATTTACTACAAATACAGAGTAAAAGCTGAGTTCTTGACAGCCTTGTCTAAACTAATAGAAGGTTAAAAGCTCTTATACCATGTTTTTTTCACTACCTAATGGCATTTCGAGTCGACATCAATGAACAATTAAGAAAACATGGTATACAGCCAATCGAAGATGCGTTGGTTACTGGCGGGAGAATAATTACCGTTCAAAAATTGTCCATTAATGATCATGTCATTATTGCTGGGTTTACAATTACTTTTGATAATTATGATATGGTAACATTTGCACATGCCGACTTACAATATTGTGATCATCCTCCAAAAGAAGATGATGAAGAAAAATGTGAACGAGTAAAAATTAGCCCAATATTGATGAATTGTTGTAAAGACATGATTCAGACAAAAATAAAAAGAGGGAAGAGTAGAATGCCTAATTCTGACAAAATGTAGGATCTGTTTAAGACATAGTATGCGATCGAGTTAATTATTGGCTGATGGTCATTTTCTTATTGCAGGCGGAAGTTGTATTGGGTTTAGTTTTATGTTGTTTGCCGTGTTAAGATTTTCTTCAGACTCATTACAGGAGGTAACTACTCAACCCTGAAAAAATAAAGCCACGAATCAAAGGTTATTTTGTAATAAATGCGATCTGTTTGATAGTTTATGAGTCACAAACTTGACAGAACGCCTTAACCTATTTATCACTCTGGTAATACCGAAATGACATGGCAGGAATTTTTGACTATATACCAATTATCGCCGCTGTTTTATTTGGTATTGGTTTAGTTGGTGTAATGGTATACGAACGATCTAGAACAAGACAAAGCAAAGAACCAGAATCTACCGCTTGAGCTAGAAGAAAAGTTTCGCAATCTTGGTTTTGAACACCTGACCGAGATACAGCAAAAGGCTGTTCCTGTAATATTTCAAAAGATTGATTCCTTGGTGGTTGCGCCAACTGGCTCTGGCAAGACAGAGACTGCCGTAATTCCAATATTTTCTCGAGTTGCACACTCTAGAAAACAGGGCAAGATAAAAGTACTCTACATCACTCCCCTTCGCGCACTAAACAGGGATGTTTTCAAGAGAATCATCAAGTATGCTGAAAATGAGGGACTGCGAATTGAGGTAAGGCACGGGGACACGTCGCAATCCATGAGGCGCAAGATAAACCTGGCCCCGCCTGACATCTTGATAACTACGCCTGAAACTCTAATCATACTGCTCACACAGCCTGTAATGCTACAAGCCCTTGATGAGATTGAATGGATGGTAATAGATGAGGTGCATGAGCTATTGGGAAATGAAAGGGGAGCCCAGCTCTCGCTCAGCCTTGAAAGGCTCCAGGCAAATACCAAATATTCCATAACAAGAATAGGACTGTCTGCAACCGTAGGAAACACTGCAGAAGCTGCCAAGTTTGTGGTTGGCACAAAAAGAAAATGCAAGATAATTGAGGACCACTCGATTCGAAAATATGATGTCGAGGTAAAGTACATCGAGGGTACAATTACTGATGTAGTGGACCATGTCATTGAATATGTAACAAAAAACTATCCGTCATCTCCTGTCTTGCTGTTTACAAATACCCGGGGCGAATCAGAGTATATCGCATCAGTACTAAAGGAGCGCTCTAGCATCACAATTGATCTTCACCATGGTTCTCTTTCCCAACAGGTTCGCGAAGAGACTGAAGACACACTGCGAGCTGGCAAGCCCGGAATAGTTGTATGCACATCTTCGCTTGAGCTTGGCCTTGACATTGGATCTGTTGAACTTGTAATCCATTATGGTTCCCCAAGACAAGTTTCGAAACTCATGCAAAGAATTGGCCGGAGCAGGCATACGCGCGGGTCGTCAGCAAAGGGACTGATTGTGACAAACAACCCCGATGATGAAATTGAGGCGCTGGCAATCTTGGAACGTGTCAAGGAAAAGTCCATTGAGGATCAGATAGTCCATGATGGTGCACTAGATGTTCTTGCACACCACTTGGTTGGGATGAGCATGCAGTTTGGCAAGGTATCGCTTGACTTGGCATTGGACATGATAAAGCAAGCCTACTCGTTTCGAAATGTAACAATAAAAGAACTCATCGAGGTGCTTGAGGTTTTGCACAATGGCAACATCATATACCTGGACAAGGAAGAGATGACCTTTACAAAAAAAGGCCGCTCGTTTAGGTATCACTTTGAGAACCTGTCAACCATTCCGGACATTTTAAAATTCAAGGTCTTTGATACTGCCTCTAAAAAAATAATCGGAAGCCTGGACCAGAGATTTGTGGGAGACAATGGGGAGCAGGGCAGCGTCTTTGTGCTGCGGGGAATGCAGTGGAGAATACTAAATGTTGATGACAGCTCACTGAAGGTAAACGTGGAACCAATCCAGTCTGCTGGGATAAATGTTCCATACTGGGAAGGCGAAAACATCCCTGTTGACTATACCACTGCAAAAAAAGTCGGCATGGTCAGAACCAAGACAATTGTTACACCCTTTACAAATAAGGTAATTGACAACCTAAAGCTTGGGGTAATTCCGGATGAAAAAAACATTGTAGTTGAATCACAGAGGGTGAGAAATACTATTGTGATGCATTCCTGCTTTGGAACAAGAATCAACTCTACACTTGCAATGCTGCTTTCTGCAATGATATCTGCAAAGAGCGGGTACCTGGTTGATTCAAGGTCTGATGCATATAGGATAATGCTGTCGTCAAACGGGCGCATCCTTGAACAGTCTGTGCGTGATGTTATCGCAGACGAGTATGATTTGCAGGATATAGTGCAGGCCTCGCTTGCAGGAACACACAACGTAAACTGGAGGACATGGTGTGTTGCAAAAAAGTTTGGAATTGTAGGCAGGGAGGCAGTATATGACAGAAAGTCTGCAAGATTCTTGTATGAAAAATATTCCAAGACTGCACTTGCAAAAGAGGCACTGCGGGAACTGTACCACGACAAGTATGACCTGCAAAACACATCATATCTATTACAAGATATCAAGTCAGGACAGGTTAAGATATCATGGGTTGAGGTAGAGGGCTTTTCAAAACTTGCAGAGCCGATACTGGACCATACGACCAAGTACTATGCATCTCCTGCAAACATGGACAAGGGGATACTTGACTTGGTAAAAACACGGCTGATGAAGACACGGCACAGGCTGGTATGTGTACGGTGCGGCAAGTGGGAAAAAGTAGTCGAGACAGGACAGGTAAACGAGATCCCGTCATGCCCCTACTGCAAGTCCAGGCAGATCTCTGCAACATTCTACTCTGACTATGACCTGCCAAAAATAGTGCAAAAAAAGATTGCGGGAAAAAAAATAACAACCGAGGAGAACCACAAGTTTTCTAGGGCTTGGAAGGTGTCATCGCTTCTTGCAAACTTTGGCAAGACTGCACTTGTTGTTATATCAGGATATGGCGTGGGTGCAGACACTGCAGCAAGGATTTTGCGAAACATGGTAGGCGAGGAAGAACTCTACAAGCAAATTTACGAGGCAGAAAGGCAATACGTTACAACTCGGGGATTTTGGGACTAGGTTTTAATTGATTGTTTTCTGATTTTGCCAAATTCTGGAAAGATCATTGACACATTGTTGAAAATTCATATTCTAGTATTTTACAATGATTTTGATATGCCATATAAAATCCAGCCTAAGATGTAATATTTTTCAACATCTTCGACCTTTAATTTCCAATCTCTTGCTAATTTTTTTAGAACCTGTCCCTCTATCATTGCATCCACCTCTCCGGCTCTATGGGCGCATTTACTATGATCTTCCATTTTTCACGAATGTGGCCGTGTTTTGGTCTAGTTGGATCAAGTAAAGAGTAACCACTCTTCAATTTTCTAGAAGAAAGTAAATCAAGATAATCATGCCACTGAAATATTTCACAGATGTATCCTAATCTCTTAATCACTGCAGTATTGCCAATCTCTTTTGCATAATTAATAATTTTTTTTACATCTAATTCATTTTTAGAAAAGTAGATAGACTTTGCAATCTCTTCTGTGCCTCCGCAATGTTCTGGATGGTCTAAACAGTCAATTATTGTTTTTTCTGGAGACGAAATAATTATCTTTCTTCTTTCTATCTCGATCTCTTCTGTTCCAAATATTTTACGCGGATGAATTGTAACAAACACATAATGCACATCCAAAATATTCCTAGAGTTCTTTGGCTTGGGAGTAACGATGTAAACAGAAGATGGTGTCTGTTCTGTCAATCCGTGATAGTTTAGAGCGCTCCAATATCCTATGTAGTATGGTTTTGTAAGAAGCGATCCTATGACAAAACTGTGCATGGTATAACTATCTGCACCGGTCTTCCCAGTTTCTAGTGGGACTATCACGTAAACACCTCTTCTTATCTTGAGAATCCATTTCTTACGAATTAGCTGATCTAGGAAATTCTTTGGCTTTTCAACCAAGTCTTTAATGTCCTCAAGTGTGAATATTCTCTTGTTTCTGTAGCTTAGTTCTGATAGTGCCTTGGACTCCCTGTCCGATAATGTTCGCCTATATTTTGTTATGGATATTCGTTTCATCACACGCTTATCGATAAAAGAATATAGGTAAAGTTACTTAAATAATTTCCTGTAGTGGGTATTGTCGCTACCATGCTCCTTTGTATATCTAGAATAATCCTATGTGTAGGAAGATTGAAGAAATAGCCGGATATCGATGCGTCATTTAATATTGGAAAACCCGCATCGCATTGTTCTCTTGTGCTACAAGCGCAAAACATGAGTCAATTGCACAAAGAAAGTGATTTGTACAAGGGGAGCACTGATGCATCACAAACGGCAATATCAAAATGATGACAACCGTAAAATCCATGAAGCTTTAGCGAGTGAAGTATATCATATGTATCTGAGGAAAATTCTCTAAATTCTATCTAGAAATTCTGATTGGTTTTTGGAAAGATCATCTGTCAGGTAAAATCAGTTCTTTCGTGTGATTACTGAATAGGCAGACAAGAACAACTCTGTTCTTCCCTCAAGTCCTGCCTTTGCATTTACCGCAGTGACTGAAATTATTTCTCCCTGGGTGAACTGCTCTAGAAGCCTTGCCTGTGATCTCCAGCCCTTGAGCCAAATCTGTCCGGTATCATCCTCGATGAATGTCTCGGAAAGCAATACGGTTTCGCCACTCTTTGTCTGGATCTCGCGCTTTTCTGGCGATTTTAAAATTATTGCCTCGATGCAGTATGGTGTCTCGGCTGGTTTTATCTCCTTTATTTTTGTCCTAATGTCCTGCAATGTTGGAATGTCTTGACCGTCTATCTTTCTTACAAATGAATCACCTTCTAGTATGATTGATTTTCCATAAACTTTTGACGGCATGCATTCAATCACATCTCCCAGCAAAAGATCCTTTGTAACAAGTGCTGTATCGGTAATGCTTACAAGTTTCTTGTCCTGTGTTGTGCCAAGAATCAATGTGTTTCCTGAATCGCTTTTTGTAATTGATAAAATTCTGATGACAACTGGCTGGATCTCTGTTGCGCCCTCTATCTCTAGTACGGTACCCTCGTCGCCGTGGAGCTCAAGCCCCATCTGGCCAACCTTTGTCTTGACTCCTATCAGTCTTGTCTTTGCACCCGATGTTACAACCTTTGGTATTGTGCTCTCGTCCTTGTTCCACAGTACAACTCGCACTATGTTTCCATCCTTTCCCTTGAGCCTGAGCTGCAGAGACTTTCCCGGCTCACCCTTGAAATTTGTAAACTCTGATGTTCGTAGATTGCCGTCAAGAATTCCTGTAACTACTAGATTTTGCTGATTCTCTTTTACATTGCTTACATCATCTGTGATGTCATCAATGGATGGTATGGTGCTTGTTGTACCATTTGGCTCAACATTAGAGCCAGAACCAACATTGATTATCGGGTTTCCCTTCATGTCTGCTTTTACATAGGCCTTGATTATCTTGACCAGGTCTCCCGGTTTGATATTTTCGATACCTGGCAAGTTTGCCTTTTCATCCCACAACTTTACCTGTGCTCTGGAATCTCCGTCATATACTGTCATTGTGCGCAAGAGAAACTGAGAGCCGTCCTTGCGAGAAAATTGCTTTACTGGATAAACATTCATCACTCTTGTTGCCAATGTAATCTCCTTTGCACCTACATAGAGGTCCTTGAGGCCCATCTCTACCTTCAGGGGCTCGCTTAGCGACACACCAAGGTCTGATGATATGAGAAACAATGCGCCCTGGTCTGTAAGATATCCTGCACCGATCTTTTCCTTCTTTCTTAATATCATTTCATCTATCTGTGCCTTGGTGAGATCGGGCCTTTGCTCCAAGAGTTTACTCATCAATGAATCAAATTCTGACAATGAAAACCTGATGGAATGTGTATGATATAAAAATTGTTTTGTACTAGCGATCTTTTTTTCTGGCCTTGAGATTAGAAATGAGCGAAATGATCATTGACATGTAATGATATCTTGACTTCTTTCTGTGAATACCAGATTTACCTTAACAGTACCTCTATCTCAGGTGCCATGAATATTCTGTTATGTTCTCTCAATATGGTCATGTCCACAAGATGCCCTATTGCTTTTTTTGCTGGAGGGATCTATCTGAGGTATTTTTTATGCTCCTTGATGTATCTCTTGATAAACCATTGTAGAAATACCCTGTCTCTGCATTCTCTCAAGAACTGAACATGTGATGTATTTCAGAACCTAATGCGACAGTTGCGATAAAACAACCTTTCTTGCTTGGTTGATTTGTATATCCTGTGGCTTGAATTGTAGGTCTTGTACCTGCAAAATTCAAGACTTTGTAATACTGCGTCTGGGTTTTTGTAGTCTTGGTAACACCAAGCAAGAGCACCTTCATCTAATAAAGAAAAGCCAAAAGATTTCAAAAATGTTAAAGACCTGATAAAAAACTTGGAAGCAGATTAAAACTTGATAATTTGGGAATCCGAATGAAAATAATTCTTTTATAATGCATTACTGAAAAATAAATTAACATTATTTCCAAGTAGGTGAAATATTTTCATATATTGTGGGCAAGGATAGAATGCAAAAAGGAACTAATTTAGCAAAGTAACTGATTCCATGTCAATTATGTTGGAGACTTTTTCATCTATACAGATAGAGGCCATTATTGAAGATAACAAAAGACTTGTTGAGCAAAGAGGTGAGCCTTTTTGTGTAGTCAAAGATAGGCTAGAAAATGTATTTTCTAATGTTAATTCATACAATGATATACAAAACAAAAGAGAGAGAATAATACGAAAAGCATCTCACATATTGGGTGGGATAACTTATCAACAGCCTTTTTGTGAAGGTAATAGGGAAACGGCACTTACTCATACGATATTATTTTTACGGGATAATGGATTTGATTTACCATTAGATACACAAGAAGATAAACAAGAAATCTTTGATTTATTATACCGAACAGTTTTCAAAGATGAACTTGATAGAACAATAATTACCGAAGTGGAGCAATATCTTACAAGGAAAGTTATTTGATTAATTTTTTATTATCTTTTGCTAGGGCCTCATACAAATCTGGGTGTTCAGCCCTGATTCTTTCTGCTTTATCCAGATGGGATTGAATCTCAGCCTCCGTATTACTTGCAGATTCTTTCTTGTGAGAGATTCTAGAACTATTTTGCATGTTCATTATGTACCTAGTATAATATATCAAGATTTGTAGGTTTACAGGTTTCTATGTCAAAGGACCCTGTGCAACATCTTTCTTCTAGGCACACAGGTCGTGCCAGACTTGACCACAGGTGAGGATGTGATGACATAATCTCAAACTATTTCTGAAACTACAGAAACTGCTCCAGTAATCTGTCTAGTTGATGTGGTCAAGCCATTAGATATGCATCCCAATAGACGGTACCTAGATTAGTGGGGAAAAAAGATCGAATCTATTGTACTGTATTGAGGTAAATTCGCTTTCAAAGTCATATGGCAATTTCATTGCAGTGGATGGCATTGATCTAAGAGTTGAGCGGGGAAAGATCTTTGGGTTCTTGGGACCAAATGGTGCTGGCAAGACAACAACCATGAAACTTTTGACTACGCTGATTCCTCCAAGCGGTGGCAGGATGAACATTTTGGGAATTGATGGTATAAAATCACCCCTTGAGATACGCAAAAAAATTGGAGTTGTATTGCAGCAGCCAAGCTACGAGCCAACCCTTAGTGTTGAAAAGTCGCTTGAAAAATATGGCATGATGTGGAATGTGGATAAAAAGACACGAAAAACTAGGGTCGAAGAACTCCTTGTTGCATTTGATCTTGCGGATATCAGGAAGAAAAAAAACGATGACCTGTCAATTGGTCAGAGGCGAAGGGTTCAGGTTGCCAGGGAATTTATGCATGACATGGAACTGTTGTTTTTGGACGAGCCAACTGTAGGGCTTGATCCGTCTGCAAGAAGGGGACTGCTTGATTATATCAAAGGAAAGGTAAAGGACGGCCTTACAATATTTTTCACTACTCATATCTTGGAAGAAGCCGAATATCTCTGCGATGATATCGCAATAATCAACAAGGGAAAGATAATTGCAGTTGATACGCCAGAGGAGCTAAAAAACAAGTTTGGAAGGCAAAAGACCATCAAAATTCATGTCAGCGAACAAGAAAATATGCCATCTCTCCTAGCTGGCATACCTGACTGTACCATCGAGCATGATTCCGGTGTTGTCATTACAGTCCACTCTGCCCAGTCAGAGCAGGTTCTCCAAAACATACTGCAGATACTTGCCTCAAATCATATCCCAGTGGAGGACCTCAGCGTTGTTCCAACAAGCCTTGAAGAGATATTTCTTTCAGTGGTGAAAAATTCTAATGAATCCAATAATTCGTCTAGTCAATAGGAACCTTACAATTTCCCTTAACATGGGATTTGTAATATGGCAGATTATCTTTCCGTTGATTTACATCTTTGTTGCAGGCTTTGCGTATACTGCTCTGATACACCAGGTTCCGTTTGGAAACAAGACACTTGACTATCCTGCCTTTATTGCAACAGGAATGATTGGGTTCAATATCATGAACAGCACACTGATCTCTGGAATAATAATATGGAATGACAGAAGACATGGGATGTTTGAGCAGATTCTTGTTGGGCCTTTTACGCGCGCCCAATACATTTTATCAAATGTTTATACCATTGGGATAATAGGGCTTGTGAGTGCTGCAATGATTACTGCGGTGGGATACCCGCTGTTTTTCAAGCAGGTAGAGTTTAACGTTTTGACCATACCGCTTGTGGTATTTGCATCAATTACGGGTTCGATACTGTTTGGTTCAATTGCATCAATCATTTCAACTAGACTCAAATCAAGCGAGGGGTTTAACGTTGTAATTAATACGGTATTTCTGTTCTTTGCATTTGTAAGCACTGCATTTTATCCTGCACAGGGGGCTCCTCCAATCTTATCCACTGCGTTTTATTTCAATCCCTTGACATATCTTGTAGATGTTGTTCGTGCAGGAATTTTTGGATACTTTAATGGTATGGTAGCAACTGAGATGGCAGTACTGGGAATTGGAGCTACCATATTATTCCTGGTTGCGACCAAACTATTGTCAAAACTTGAACTGTAAAATTTCCTTTAAATTGAAAGGAATGTATCACCTACTATGATTATCCCTACCATACAAATTTTTGTGGTCATCCAAGTCAATGAACTGGATAAGATTTTGTTCTGACAACCATCTAAAAATAAAAATGATGTATTGGTGACTGGCTCATTGTAGTATATTATCTGATTTAGGGCAATTATGTCTATGTGATTAATATATATAAATTTATTATAAATAATAAAACATTATATGTATTTCATGTATATAATACTAACATGGTGTTAACCCATTCGCTGCCAGAATCAATCCCTGATGTAATACGTGCAGTTTCATTTGCCCAGGAATTCAGTGATAGGCCAGTCTATAGCATAAAAAAAGATGCGGTTCCGTTAGCTGGTTCCCTGTTCACTGCCTATCACCGATTGCATATTCTAGAATCACTTAATCTTGCTAAACTTGGACGTAATCAATTTGAGATCAAAACAGATGTTGTTTCACAACCGTTATCTGTATTAAAGAAACTTTTGCCATCATTAATTGCATTAAAGAATGCTAAAAGATTTGGAAAATATTATGCTGAATCAGATGTAGTTTTTGCCAGAAAGAATATTCCGGGTCAGGTTTTAACTACCTTGGATTATGCTGCATGGGATGTTACCAAATATCAGACACCTTCTAATTTTTACGTATATGTAAATGATCTAGATGCTGCATCCAGATTTCTAAAAGAAGAAAGTGGATTCAGTGAAGGTGATAATGGACGAGTTGTATTGCTTCCACTTGTAGGTGACTTTACCAATAGAATAGAAAGAGTGTATCTAGATTGTGTAGCAAATGGCGGAAGAAGTTCACTTGATGCTATATCTATAGAGTTACAGTATGGCGACAAATTAACAACTAGAGCATATTTTCCTATTGAATATGTAAAAAAAGTACAGGAAGAAAGCAATAGATCAAGATATGAAATCCCCTAGTGCGTGAAGCAGTTGAAGTAGCAAAAGATATTGGTGATGTTGTTCTTGTTGGAGCAGCCGCAGTAATGCTACATACAAAAGAAGGAAGATCTTCTGAAGACTTGGATTTTGTACTAGCAAGTGAACTATCTGATTATATCTTGTTGGATAAAGGATACATCAAACTCAGAGATAAGAGAGACTCTTGGCAAACTCCTAGGCATTTTAAAGTCGATTTTTTTAGAAAGGATGTGGGTGAAATATCGATTAAATCCATACTGGACATGTCTACAATAATTCCAGTTGACACTAAAAATGCATTGAGAGTGATTAGTTTGGAGTGTCTCATAGTGGCTAAAAGTAGGGCAGATAGACCTACTGACAGAGAAGACCTTCGGCTTCTAGCCAAAAAGAGATTTGATGAAATAGATTGGGATGTTATTGAATCACTATCAAAGTCTGATATGGAACTTGAGTCTATGAAGAGAAATATGAAATTCTATCATGACACTTGATGCCTAGGAGATAATAAAATTCTCAAAATTTCCTTTAAATTGAACCTTGACGTATTGATATCAACATGCAGGTAAAAAGGCGCAGCAGTTTCTGGTTCTTGCTTCCAATCATATTCAATGTAATAGGAGGAGTCATTGCATTTTTTGTCATACGAGAGGACGATCCTAGAAAGGCCCGAAATTGTCTATACCTTGGAATAATGCTCTGTATCATACCTGTTTTGTTGATTGTTATACCGATACTTGTTGGAATTAC
>Ga0307372_10001251_pt1 | contig 44750 bp, 45 predicted proteins | sample OX1MG_FD_202533 | JGI IMG/M metagenome (GOLD analysis project Ga0307372, IMG submission 202533) | Soil microbial communities from Risofladan, Vaasa, Finland - OX-1 | ecosystem: Environmental > Terrestrial > Soil > Coastal area > Acid sulfate soil | place: Finland: Risofladan, Vaasa | collected...
TGCTGAGCGTGTTCGTGGGCGAGCGGCGGGCTCCCAGGCGGCAGAACGCGGGTCGCCATCGGCTCGTGGCTTCCCTCCATTACTTGCGGGCTCGGCCGCTCGCGTGGACGGCGATCTGGGCGGTCGCGCTGCACTGTTCGCTGACGATGGCCTATCAGGGCATGCTTCCGATGTTCGTGAGCATGGACCTGCACGCCGGACCGTCCAGTTACGGCCTGCTGCTCTCCACCATCGGTCTCGGAGCCGTGATCGGGTCGCTCGCCCTCGCCCGCTTCTCGGACAGCCGCTACCGGCCCGCGCTCTTCGGGCTTTCTCTGGTGGGCAGCGGCGCGAGCCTGGCGATCATGGGCGGGGCGCCCTCTGTCGGCGTTGCAGTGGTCAGCGGATTCTTCGTCGGCAGCACCCAGGCGATGTTCATGTCGATGACGCTCGCGCTGATCCAGGCGACGGTGGAGGACGAGTTCAGGGGCCGAGCGACGAGCTTCTACCAGCTGATCACACTGGCCCCGATGGCTGTGCTGGGCTGGGGCATGGGCGGGCTCGCCGACGTCACGGAGCCCCGGCCACTGATGGTGGTTAGCGGATTGCTCTTTCTTGTGGTCATGGCCGCCTTTGCCGCCCTCTCACCCCAACTGAGGCGGCTATTCAACCCAAGCGGCTGGCGGCAGGCTCCCTTGTTCGCGCCGGAAGCGGACGTGATCGCGCGAATCGTGCGCTGAGCCGCTGATCGGCGCTCGCTTCCTCCTCGGAGGTCGAAGATTGTGGTCGTCTGAATTCCGGTGCCGGCCGCTGGGATTGCGCTGGCGAGATGACCGGGCAGCGCAGGCCTGAGTTCATAGCGTTGATGGTCGGTTGTCTTTGAGAATGGTTACTCATCAACAGCAAATCGCCGAAAGCCGCTGCCGGCCAAGACTCCGATCATATATAGGGACGCGCGAGGAATGCATGCCCGTTAACGATCTAGAAACCGCGGGCGGGAAAGGCTGTTCGGTCAAAAGACCTCAAATCTGGCGAGCCGGCAGGCCTGACGTCTTGGCTGTCATTGGCTGTCATCCGGTGCGGGCGCGGACGCTGGCGGACATAGGCGAACTTGGGCAAACGTCCACGGACGCCCCCGAACGGTTTTGAAGACCGCGGGGCGGACGTTCGCTAACGTCCATCAACGTCCGCACAGATTCGATCGCCAGCATTGGCAGTCCGCCATCGCCCACGGACGTCCGCAGCCGTCCATGGGCTTGGCTGTCACCTTGGCTGTCGGGAAGCACGGACCGCGCGAGCGCCAGCGCGCCTACCTTCGCCGGATCCGGCCTTGAGCAGCTGGGCAATCCGCTGGTGGGAGATCCCCAAGACGCGACCAGCGTCTCGCACTGTGAGGTGAGCTCGTTGGACCAGGTCTGCTGCCACGGCCGCGCTCACGGTCACCGCCTCCGCCTGTAGAACTTCTGCCTCTGCTCGCACCTTTCGAGCCCGAACAACCTTCATCTGGAGTTCGCGAGGCACGATCGGCTCGACCTTGATATCGAACGAATCGGCCCGGACGTCCAAGAAAAGAGCGATCGCGTCGCGGACTATGGCGTCGACTTTTTCGAGCCGGCGCGCCTGCGTATTGACCCCTTTCAGCTCGGGGACGCTGATCGCCCACCAGTCGCCAACGCGCTGGCATCGAGCGGTATATGTCTTCAGCTTCATCTTCTCCACCATCCTCGACCCAACTCCTCTTCAACCGCTTTGAAGATGGCTTCCGCTGTGATCTCGTTGATCTCCCGGTGCCGGGGGACAGTCACCTTCGCAGCTCCGCATCGCCATACCTCATGACGTCCACCCTGTCTCACCAGACGCCACACCTTGCCTTGAGCGCCCGCCTCTTGAGCTCAAGCCCTCTTTTCGGCGCATCGCTACACGAATCACTACATGCGAAGACTCGCTCACTGGAAGCGGATCGAGGCCAGGTTAGCCCCAGAGACCGGGTGGGCCTACGCCGGCGGCGTTCTTGTTGGGCTCGATAAAGATCTTCGCCGGAGCGACCACAACTGCACTGCGTGCTCCACTTCCAGGGCTGTCTGCCATGACAGTACGGGAGGTCCTAACTCCAGACGAAAAGACTTGACGGTGCCGCGTGCCAGTTCTGGGTCCGTCGCCGCCTGTCTGGCCAAATGCATTGCCACCGCCTCGACGTCGGCGTCGGGCACCGCGGTCCACGCAAGTCCAAGTTCCTCTGCGCGCCGACCATCGATCTCAGCGCCAAACAGGCTCATTGCTGCGGCTGCCTCTCGGCCCGCGACGCGGCCCAGCAGTTGGAAGTGACCACCCCCGGGATGAATGCCGATGCGTAGGAAGCCACTTACGATGCGCGCCGTTTGCGACACGATGCGGAGGTCGGTGGCGAGCATGAGGTTCATGCCGGCTCCCACCACATGGCCTCGAACCGCAGCCACGGTCGGTGGGAGCAAAGCGCCAACCCGAACGAACCCCGCGTACATCAAATTGAGCGCCCTGTAGTGCTCCGGCGATGTCGGGTCATGTCCAACCGCCTCGAGAACCGCCCGATGAGCACCGGCGCAAAATGCGTCACCCTTGGCCATCAGCACGACGGCTCCGATATCCGGGTTCCCATCGACCGCGTCGCAAACGGATATCAACTCCTCGACCATGCCCGCGGTGAATGCATTCCTGCGCTCGGGAGCGTTGAGGGTAATGGTGGCGACGCCATCCGCGACTTCCATCAGGACTTCATTCAAAGCGCTGTCTCCTCCCAAAGATCCCGGCGTTATGAAGAGCCCTAACCTCGGCCAACGAAGGGCATTTTGGTCGCCATAACGGTCATAAATTGCACGTTTGCCTCAAGTGGCAGACTAGCCATGTAAACGACGGCCCGAGCCACGTGCTGCAGATCCAGCGTGGGCTCAACCCCGATAACGCCGTTGGCTTGCAGGACTCCTGCTGACATCCTTTCCGTCATTTCAGTCGCCGCATTGCCGATGTCGATCTGGCCGCAAGCGATGTCGTACTTTCGGCCATCGAGCGATGTCGACTTGGTCAGTCCCGTGATCGCGTGCTTCGTGGCCGTGTATGGCGCGGAGTTGGGCCTTGGAGCGTACGCCGAAAGGGAACCGTTGTTGATGATCCGCCCACCCCGCGGCTGTTGGCTCTTCATGAGCTTGATCGCTTCTTGCGTGCACAGGAAGGCACCCGAAAGGTTCGTGTCCACAACCGACTTCCATTGTTGGTATGTCAGATCCTCCAATGGCACCGCGGGAGCCCCTATGCCCGCGTTGTTGAATAGGAGGTCCAGGCGGCCGAACGCCGCCTTGGTCTTCGCGAACAGCTCTTTGACTGACGACGGATCGATTACGTCAGCTGCCACCGCGAGCATTTGTGCGCCGAGGTTTGCTCCCTCTGCAGCTGTCGCCTCGAGGAGCTCAATGCGTCGGCCGGCCACCGCGACTGAATAACCCTCCTGTGCAAGAGCTAGCGCCACTGCTCTGCCGATTCCGCTCCCGCCTCCCGTGACGACAGCAACTCTCGCCGTCGCGCCCATTTTCAATGCACCTCCTTCACAAGTTTCCCCTTCAGCCAGAGCCCCGCTAGCAGAATTCCCGGACACATCTTGCATAAGACAGATACCCCGCCGGAGAGCGATTTGCCTCCGCACCAGTATGAGAAGGTCCGCGGCCGCCCGCAGACGTCGGGATGTTCGGAAGAGACGTGCATCGCCACGACTGACCGTTGGCAGCCGTATGCTTTTGATGCAGGTGAAAACACGCGAAGTGCTCCAAAAGCGGGAAATCAACCCTGTCGACATCAAGATCTGGGCTGACAAGCTTTGACCACCGAACCGCTATCTGACGCGCGGGCCGATCGGCTGGGCCGCGGACAAGGCACGTGTACTCGACTCTGACCTTCGGCGACCCTGAGTGGGCTCGCCGGACTGTCTCCGAGCTTGAGGCCTTTGCAAAAGAGCACGGGGAAACACTCAGGGCCTACACGCGGGAAGGGCGTTTCCCGCGCGCCCTCTACCTGGAGATGGGACAGCGTGGATGGGTCGGTCCCATCACCCCCAAGCGTCAGGGCGGCCTCGGCGCGGGAATCGCCGAGTATTGCTTGATCGAGGAAGAGGTCGCTCGGCTTGGACTCGTGTCGCCCCAAGTCTCTATACAGGGCCAGCGATGGCTTCTCGTGTGGGGTAGTCTCGAGCAGAAGAAGCGGTACTTGCGTGGCGTGGCGACCGGCGAGCTCATCTTCTCCGAGTCGATCTCCGAACCTGGTGTCGGCTCCTCGCTGAAGCTCATGCGCGCGACCGCTCACCGTGACGGCGACAGCTGGATCGTTGACGGCCAGAAGACACACGTGAACCTCGGCGCCGAATCCGACCTGACGATCTTCTTTGCCATGGCCGAGGAGGGTCTAACGGCGTTCCTCGTCCCGATGAAAGAGCATGGCATCTCAACCCGGCCTACAGACCCGATCGGGCTGCGTCTGCTGCCAACGGCCGACGTCATCCTGGATAGCGTTCGTCTACCGCTGGACGCGGTTCTCGGAGCGCCGGGGCAGGGACTCGAGACCTTCCTCAGCACCTTTAACATCAGCCGGCTTGGCAACGCATCGGAGCTCATCGGCTTCGGCCGTCGCGCGCTGTCGCAAGCGATCGACTACGCGCGCGACCGCCAGATAACGACCGACTCGGTTGTGACGGACTTCCAGGGCATCCAGTGGACTGTCGCCGACTGCTACGCCGGGCTCTACGCCGCGGCACTGGCTCGCGACCGCGCCGCAACGCTGGCTGACCTGGGCCAGGATTGTGCCCTTGAAACCACGCTAGCTAAAAAGCTCGCGATCGACGCCTCCGACCAAGCGGTGAACCAGGCCTTCTCGCTTGTCGGCGGACACGGTCTGTACCACGACACTGACTTTATCCAAACGCTGCAGGACATGAAAGTACTGCGGACCGCTGGCGGGTCTCTCGAGGTGATGCGCAACTACATCGCACGCAAGGTGCTGCGAGCGCCAGACTACCTAGGCTTGGGGTGAATCGGATTCAACCAACGATCGCCAGCCTTCTCATAGACCGCGCCGAGAAGCGGCCTGGCGCCCCCTTCGGCACAGTCGAGGAGGCGTGGAGCTTGGGCGACGCGGTGGCGCACGCCGCGGGGTTGGCGCAGGTGCTGGCCGACCTAGGAGTGCGGCCCGGGCGCCGCGTGGCGCTGGTGGGAAGGACGTCAACCGCGTACTTGGTGGCGTGGGCAGGTCTACAGCTCGCAGGTGTCGAGACAGCGCTCGTCAACCCCGACTATCCGGCTTCCCTCTTGGCGGAGATGCTCAAGAATCTCGTCCCCGACGTGGTCGCGTGGAGCGGAATCGCGCCGTATCGTTCGGTGGACGCGGCTGCCATGCACATTGATTTGACGCAGCTGACGGCCGGGAACATTCGGGTCGATGATGGGTCGGAGCTGCACTGCAATCCGGCCGGAACCGAAGGCGTCGCCGGGTTGTCTCGCCGCCCGGATCAGATTGCGGGCTACATGCACACGTCGGGAACAAGCGGTGTTCCGAAATTCTGCGCCCAGAGCCAGGAATACTTCCTACGCCTCGGGCGCTTTGTCGCCGACGCCCTGTGCTTGTCGGCTCGGGATATCGTTTTCGCCCCGTTGCCGATGTTCCACATCAACCCGCTCGGCTACGGAGTCCTGGGCGGCCTGACCGGGTATGCCGGAGTTCTCGGCGCCAGCCGGTTCTCGGCCAGCGGTTTCTGGTCGGCGGTGCGCCAGTCCGCAGCGACGATTGCGGTGCTACATGCCCCGCCCGTGGAGATTCTGAAGCGCGCCGTGACACCGGAGAGTGCAAGCGGGCATGGCCTGCGCGCGATCTTCTGGGCCGACGCCGACTTCCTCGAGCGGTTTGGAATCCCGCTTGCCCTGTCCGGCTACGGCTCGACGGAGGTGGGCGGCCTTTCCCACGTTTGGAAGTGGCGAATCGGCGAACGTTGCGACGTCCCAGAAGGCATGTCGCGCTACGCGGGGGCAGCGCGTCCGGACGTCGAGTGGCGGGTCAGCGATGCGGACGAGATCCTTATCCGCGGGAGGCGGCCTGGGGTGTTGTTCTCGGGCTACGTCCGGGGCGGCAATGTGGTCTCTCCGCTCGACCAGGAGGGCTGGTTCCACACTGGGGACCTGGGCCGGATCGACGATGACGGGAACCTCGTGTTCATCGAGCGCCGGACGGAATCTATCCGCGTGAAGGGTGAGTTCGTACCCATCGGGTTCGTCGAAGAGAAGTTCGCGAGCATCCCCGGCGTGGATGACGTGACTCTATGGCGGACGCCAAGCGATCTAGTCGACGATGAAGTGGTCCTCTATGTCGTCGCTGCTGTCCTGCCCATCGAGCGGATTGTCGAGGTCGCCGCGGAACTGCCGAGCTTCATGCGGCCGGCACTTCTGCGGCACGTCGCCCACCTGCCTCGCGACCCGGGGGTCGGCAAGGTGCAAAGGCGGCTTCTCGCCGACCTCGTTTGCGTAGAGGAGCGACGGCTGTAGACGGCGGGGCGTCGGCTGCCTGGAACCCGCTCGCGGGAGCTGTCGATACCCATGTCCATTCCTCACCGGACACTGTTCCGCGTCGCCAGAACGACATCGAACTGGCGCGCTCGGCCGCCGATGCAGGGATGGCGGCCATCGTCATCAAGAGTCACGAACTTCCGACTGCAGACCGTGCGATGCTCGCGCGCGAACTGGTGCCGGGCGTCGCCGTGTTCGGTGGGCTGGCTTTGAACGCGGCCTCCTGTGGTGGCCTCAACGTGGACGCTGTGCGCAACACGATTGCGCTCGGTGGAAAGATCATCTGGCTACCGACGGTCTCGGCAGCGAACCACCAGGCGTACGTGGCACGCAAGACGGCTTTGGACCACGTCAGGAATCTGAGCACGAGCAATGCCATTGTTCATGTGTGTGACTCCTCGGGTCGGGTCCTCTCGAAGCTCGACCGAATTCTCGACCTCATCGCCGAGGCCGACGTCGTCCTTGCGACTGGTCACTTGTCGCCGCAGGAGGCGGCTGCAGTGTGTAGTCGGGCTCGAGAGCTCGGCGTCCGCAGGATCCTGGTCACCCACCCCGAGATGTCATTCATCGCAATGGACCTTCCTACCCAGCGGGACCTCGCCGCGCCGGGCGTAATGTTCGAGCGCTGCTACGTGACGCTGTTAATGGATCGAGTGCCCGCTCGGACCATAGTCGACTCCATCCGAGCGATCGGAGCGGCGTCGACAATACTTGCCACTGACCTCGGTCAAGCGGCGAATCCCCCGGCCACGGAGGGTCTACGCGACTACTGGCTGGCACTCAGCCGCGCCGGACTTACGGTAGAAGAGTGGCGGCAGATGGCGGTTGAGAACCCGGCCGCCTTTCTCAATCTGACGTAGCGATCGCGGGTTTGTCACGCGCGAAAGGCGAGCGGACACTGCCGGCACAAGGGCTCGGCTTTCTCGGTCAGGCCCCCTTGAACTCCAGGATGTGGAGCCCCGCGTTGAAGTCGGTGACATACATGATGCCTTGAGCATCGACGAAGACATCGGCCGAATGGAGAACCCGCGGCCGGTTCGGTCTGGTGTCGACCCAGTGCTCCAGTGACGTCGAAGGCACGTAGAAAGCCACCTCCTCCGGCCGGTAAGGGTTCCGGATGTCGAACACCCTCACTCCGGCGTTCTGGTAGGTGCCGAATATGATGTCGGAGCTCTGGAAGGACCCAGGCCGGTTCTCGTGCAAGTTGTGGGGGCCGAAGTGGCCGCCCTCTGAGCAGTAGTCCTTCTCCGACGGGGTTGGGCAGGTTGCGATATTGACCGGGTTGGTCTTGTCGCGGACATCGATCACCCAGGTGTACTTGACCTGGTCGGCGCAGTTGTCCGCGATCGCTTCGTCGGCGACGATCACGTAGTCCTTGGGCTCCGGCACGCGATCATTCAGGGGAATTGCGACATGGGTGCCGCCTCCGAAGGGTGGGTGCCAGTTGTGATGCGCAAGTAGCTTCGGCTTGGCGGCGTCGCTTACATCCAGAAGCGTCAGGCCTCCGTCACGCCAGGCGCCATAGGCGATGTCCTTGGCAACGATTGCATGGTGGAGGGCAACGCGGTCGCCCTTGCCCCAGGTCGGCTGCTCGCCCGCGCCCGACCGCATGCCGGGGAGCCACCAGCGGCTCACTTCCTCCGGGCGGGTTGGGTCGGTCATGTCGACAATCATGAAAATGTGGTCGGTAAAGCCTCTGAGTTGCGCCGACACGTACGCGTAGCGCCCGCCGACGTACCAGATCCGGTGGAAGCCATAGCCATCGATCTCCATCCGGCCGATCTCGCGCGGTTGGTCCGGCTTCGAGATGTCGTAAACACGCATGCCGGCCGAGTAGTCGACACCGCGCTTGCCGAGAATGTGTTCGCCGCCCGCCTGCTTGATCGACTCCTCGACCGACTGTCCGTAGTAGTTTTCCTCGTGCGCGAATTTCGGGTTCGCGTAGAAGTTGTACTCGTCGACCACCAACAGCAGGTCCTCGTGCGTCTGTAGGTGAACGTTCCAGTTGTGGCCGAAGGCGGGGATGAAGTTGACGGCCTTGGGGTGCTTCGCGTCTCGGACATCCATGACGGTGAACCCGTTGCTGAAGATGTGCCCGATGTACGCGTACCCGCGATGGACCATGATCTGGACGCCGTCCGGACGGCCACCTTGGTCCGATTGGCTGATCAGCTCGATGTTCCTGCTCAGCGCGCTGCTCTTGCTATTAGTAGCCACCCGTGTCTCCTTTGAATGGTGTACCCAGATTGTGGGCCCAATCTATAGACTGGCTTACGCTGTCCTCGCGTGCGGTCTCAGTTTGAGACTTGCCGGGACGCTCGGCCCGCTGCCCGGCAAGCGGGTGCCCGTAGGGCGGGGTCCACGGTGAAAGACGGGCCATTCAGCCCAAAGGGAGGTGTTGCCGCGATGAGCAAACAAGTACAGCACCCGGTGGACCCACGCCGGTACAGCCGCGTCGCATTCGACGGCTTTGGCCGTGCTCCGGCTCGCTCGTACCTGCTCGGGATCGGCTACAGCCATGAAGACCTTGAGCGGCCGATCGTTGGCGTAGGGCACTCCTGGATCGAAACGATGCCGTGCAACTTGAACCATCGTGACCTTGCCGCCTCGGTTAAGAAAGGCGTTCGCGCCGCCAACGGGACTCCAATGGAGTTCAACACGATCGCAATTTCGGACGGCACATCGATGGGCCACGAAGGGATGAGGGCATCGCTTGTATCTCGAGAAGTGATCGCCGATTCGATCGAATTGGTCGCGCTAGCCCACTGCTTCGATGCGCTCGTGTGCATCGCCTCGTGCGACAAGACAAATCCCGCCGCGATGATGGCGGTCGCCCGGCTCGATCGGCCTGCAGTGGTTGTGTACGGAGGATCGATCATGCCTGGCTACTTCCGAGGCGGCCAGGTGGCGGTCGGCGACATCTACGAAGCGCTCGGTGCGGTGAGCGCTGGCACGATGTCATTAGCGGACCTACGCGAGCTCGAGTCGGTTGTTTGCCCCGGGCCTGGGGCCTGCGGTGGGCAGTACACCGCCAACACGATGTCGATGGTGATGGAAGTGATCGGCTTATCTCCTGTGGGGTTCAATTCGATTCCGGCGGTTGACCCTGCCAAAGCCGACGCGTCCGAGGACGTTGGGCGCTTGGTCATGGAGGTGCTCCGATCTGGCTTAACACCATCGAGGATTCTGACGCGGACAGCATTTGAAAACGCGATTGCAGCAGTTGCGGCGTCAGGCGGGTCCACAAACGCAGTGCTTCATCTGATCGCGATGGCACGCGAGGTGAGGGTCGACCTGAGCATCGATGACATCGACAGGGTGTCGAGACGTACGCCACTACTTTGTGATCTGAAGCCCGCGGGGAGGTTCGCCGCATATGAGTTGTACAAGGCCGGAGGCATCGCAATACTCACAAAGCGTTTGATCGAAGGCGGCCACGTGGACGGTTCAGCTTTGACGGTGACTGGGCGGACGCTCGCTGAGGAGTGCGCGAAGGTTCAAGAGACGCCGGGCCAGCAGGTTGTCCGCGATGGGTCAAATGCTTTCGCTCCAGAAGGCGGTCTCGCGATCCTTAAGGGGAACTTAGCCCCTGGTGGTTCTGTCGTGAAGGTCGCACACGATACTCCACGTATCCATCGCGGTCCAGCCCGTGTATTCGACCGAGAGACCGACGCACGCGAGGCTGTGATGGCCGGTCACATACGGCGAGGAGACACGGTCGTGATTCGGTACGTTGGGCCGAAGGGGGCCCCCGGAATGCCTGAGATGCTTTTGGTCACTGGTGCGATTGTCGGTCAGGGGCTTGGAGACTCGGTTGCGCTGATCACCGATGGTCGGTTTTCTGGCGCAACGAAAGGCCTCATGGTCGGTCACGTAACTCCGGAAGCCGACGTTGGGGGGCCGTTGGCGGCATTGCGTGACGGAGATGTGATCCACATCGACGTTGATGCGCGCATCGTGGAGGTCGAGGGCATTGACATATCGGCCCGATTGCGCACCCGGGTTCCGCCGCCAAGAAACCACACGAGGGGGGCGTTAGACAAATACGCGCGCCTCGTCAGTTCGGCCAGCGACGGCGCGGTCACCATTGGTTGATACCTGGCGTTGTGGTGAGAGAATCGCTTGTTTGCCGGCCTTTCCAGCTTGAGACTCGCTTGATCGCAAACAAGCTTGGGAGCCCTGTAGGCGAGGCGGCGCCCGCTATTGCGATGCGGGTTCGATTACGAGGTTAGTAGGCTTTTGGCCCCTCGCGTACAAGTCGATCTGCTCTGCGGCGATCCGCCATGAGCGCGCCCCAAAGCCAACCGTCGAGCCAGCCACATGCGGCGTAATCGTTATGCCGAGGGTAGTCCACAGTGGGTGATCCTGAGGTAGCGGTTCTGGGTCGGTGACGTCGAGAAGAGCCTTTATCCGACCTGTATTGGCCTCCTTCAATAAGGCCTTGGTCTCCACCAAGGCGCCACGGCCAGCGTTGACCAGGATCGCACCATCCTTCATCCGAGACAGAAACGTGGAGTTCACTATGCCGCGTGTTTCCCGGGTAAGGGGCAGCGCGAGCACAACAACGTCCTGTTCAGGGTGAATCGCACGGAACTCCTGCATCGACAGGATCCCGTAGCGAGCTCTCCGTGCGACCAGGCTCACGTGGCAACCAAAGGGTTCGATCATCCTGCGGATATTCAAGGCAACGTCTCCGGCGCCGATAACCGCCACGTGTTTGCCCTCGAGTGAGTCGGTCACCTTGGGATCCCACGTCTTTCGCGCCTGTGCCTCCGCGAAAGAACCGAGTTCGCGATAGTGCGCAAGCAGCATGGCAGCTACCCATTCGGCAGTCGATCGCCCGTGGGCCCCGCGTGCATTGGAAAGTGCGACTCCTCGCGGCAAGTGTCCGACCCACACCTCGAAGCCGGCACTAAGGGTTTGTATCAGTTTTAGCCGCGGCAGGTGCCGCATGTAGTCGATCGCTTGCGAGACTGGTATCAGGCCAACGACAATGACTTCCGCTTCCTCTTGCCCTGCCTTCGGCCGCAGACTGAGGTCATAGACGATCGCTCGGACGTTCCGGTAGTGCTCGAGCGCCCGCACGCCGTTATCGTTGGGAACTAGCACGGTCAGCGATTTGGCATCAGGAACGACCGTCATCTTGCCCTGGCACTTTCAAGTCCGAGAGTACTCGCTTTGGTTGGTCAGCCGAGGTCCTGCCCGGCCATGGCGAGCAGCCTGCGCGCTCTGGCGACAACAGCCTTGTCGATCATCTGCCCTTCAAGGGCGACCGCACCGATCCCGGCGTTCACCGCAGTCTCATAGGCGGCGATAACTCGTTTCGCCTCGTCCACCTCTTCGCGCTTGGGAGAAAAGGCGAGATTCACGGTCGCGACCTGGGCCGGGTGAATGCAGAACTTGCCACCCATTCCAAGCGAACGGCCCAGCACCGCTTCGGCCTGCAATCCCTCCGTATCTCGCAAATTGGCGTGGACGGAGTCGAAGGGCGGACGCAGGCCCGCAGCTGCCGAGTCCATGACCAATTTGGAGCGCGCGAACAACAGCTCCAGTCCGTCGGCACGGGCGATCAAACCAAGGTCCACGCCAAGGTCGATTGCCCCCAGGGCAAGGGCCGTCACCCCTGGAGACAAGGCGATGGCATTTGAATCCTGGAGCCCGAGCGCAGTCTCGATGAGGGCGATGATCGGCGGAGCGCCCTCTCCGACCTTTGCGACCGAGGATCGCGAAGCTTTGGGGAGAACGATCGCGGCAACATTCAAGCGCCGAACCAGCGCCAGGTCACCCTCGAAATAGGGCGTGTCCGCCCCGTTCACGCGAACCAGAAGTCTTTGTTCGGAGCCGCTGGCTGCAAATGCGCGATCCACAATCACGCGAGCGCAATCCTTCGACTGAGGCGCGACCGCGTCCTCGAGGTCGGCGATGATTCCGTCAGCATCGCCATCCAAGGCCTTGGCCAGCTTCCTCTCGTCAAAGCCGGGCACGAACAGCAGCGACCGCGCCTCCTTGATGCCGCGAGCCATTAGATGAACACGTCGCCGCAGGGTCCGGATCGCGGATCGCGGCTCCTTTCGACTTCGGCAGCTGTCAATTTGGTTGCTCGGTGGGATCCCACATGGCCCTTGCTATCTTGGCGACAGCGATGAGAACCGCGGAACATACTCGAAAATCATCTCAACTTGAGACGATGGGCGGCACGTGCCGCGCTTAGCATGATCGACATCCAGCTTGCCTGATCGCGATGACAATACATCCGCCCCGCCGACGCTCGGTTTAGGGCCGATCCCGAGCCTTCCCGCAAAAGCCCTTCTGATGCCTGTAGCGATCTTCGCCCTCACGCTCGCCGCCTTCGCGGTCGGAACCACCGAATTCGTGGTCACCGGCCTGCTCCCGAACATAGCCGGTGATCTTCACGTCACCATCAAGGATGTAGGGCTGCTCGTAAGCGACTACGCCTTTGCCGTAGTGGTGGGCGCTCCGCTCCTGACCGCAGCCACCATCCGCGTTCCACGCAAGCCCACGCTGGTCGCGCTGCTCGCTCTGTTCGTGGCCGGGAATGCCCTCTGCGGGTTGTCCCCGAACTACGCCGTGCTGATGGTCGGCCGCGTCTTGGCTGCCCTGGCTCACGGCGCCTTCTTTGGAATCGGAGCCGTCGTTGCCGCGGACATGGCCCCTGTCGGCAAGAAGGCTCAGGCGATGGCTCTGGTGTTCACCGGCGTGACACTTGCGAACATCATCGGCGTGCCGTTGGGGACGCTTCTGGGGCAGCACGCGGGCTGGCGATCAACCTTCTGGGCAATCGCCGTGCTTGGCCTGGCGGCCACTGCGGGAGTTCTCAGATTTGTTCCAACTCTACTCGTTGATGCGCAGGCCCCGGGATTGCTTCGCGAGGTGAGATCGCTGCTTCGGCCCCAGATCCTGCTCGCCCTTTTGATGAGCGTATTCGGCTTCGGAGCCGTGTTTACAGTCTTCACCTATATCGTTCCGATCCTGCAGACGTTCGGTAGGTTCAATCCAACCGAGGTTGCCGCGGCGCTGCTCGTGTTCGGTGTCGGCTCGACGGTTGGAATGAACATCGGGGGTCGGCTGGCTGATCGCTGGTTGCTGCAATCGCTAATCGGGATGCTCGTCGGCGTGGTTCTTGTTCTTCTTGCCCTCCGCACCGCCGAGACATTCAAGACCACCGCCTATGTGGACCTGTTCTTGTTCGGAGCCGCAGGTTTTGCCGTGGCCCCTCCCCTTCAAACCTGGATTGTTCAGCAGGCACGGCTTGCGCCCACGCTAGCCAGCGCCTTGAATATCGGCGCTTTCAACCTTGGAAATGGCCTCGGAGCCTGGTTGGGTGCCACCGTGCTCACAAGCAGCTTGGGCCTGGCCGCAGTGCCGGCCGCCGGAGCCTTGGTCGCAGCAATCGGGATCGTCCTGACCTCAGTTCCCCTGTTGACACGGAGGGCCCAGCCACCCCCAGTCGATGCCGGCCGCAATCCGGCCCTGTCCTGACCCCTTTCTGATCGCAGCTCCGGCAGCGAGCTGTGCATAGCCGCGCTGTTTCAACTTGGCACACTCCCGGGACTTCCGGCGGTGCCAGAATGATCTGCATGGCAGTTATGAGCAAAGTGACAGAAGCGAAGGCCCGTGAAATCCGTGAAGAGTTGCCGGAAATCAGTCTCCTGCAGTCGACCGAAACCCAGGACAAGATCATCGCCCTGTGGTCAAGTTTCCTTAGGGAAAGCTCATACGCCCGGATCGGAGACGCGCCGGCTTTCCCAGGGTTGCCGGGTTACGACCTTGCTCGCCACACCAGGCACGTGATCAAGAACTGCCTGGCAATGGCCGACACGATGAAAGAGTTCTGGGACATAGACTGCGACCGGGAGGCTCTTCTCGCCGCCGCACTGGTTCACGACGCCTCAAAGCTCGTTGAGTACACCGGGACTGAGGGAAAGAAGACCGAAATCGGAAAGGCTCTGCTCCATGCTCAGCTCGCCGGCGTCCGGTGCCTTGACTTCGGCCTGTCGCCAAAGGTGGCGAACATCGTCAGCTATCATCCCTACACTCCGCCCCACGTGCATGTGCGCCCGCAGTACATCGAATTTGTGATGCTGACCTGGGCCGACCTGGCCGCCGTGGATCCGATCTTCATGCTCGCGGGCAAGGCGACTCACCTGGAGTTTGCCAAACGCTTCTTCGAGATCGAGTAGCTCCCCTCCGAAGATGGGCGGCGGCAAGGTACTGGTTACGGTCGACTGGCTGCACACGGTTCCGCAGTTCGCTCAGCAAATGCGGGAACGTATCGAGGGTGCCGGCTTCGAAGTAAAGTTGAGTCGAACGAAGAAAAGCCTCAGCGAGGCCGAGGTGACTCCGCTGGTTGGCGACATCGTTGGCTACATCGCAAGCAACGACGACCTCAACGAGCGGGTCATCGATAAGGCCAAGCAGCTGCGAGTGATCTCGCGTCAGGGCGCCGGTTTCGACCGGATCGACCTCGAGGCGTGCACTCGCCGAGGCATCGTGGTTTGCAACGCATTCGGAGCCGGCGCGCCTGCCGTAGCCGAGTTCACTTTCGGCTCCATGCTGGCGATCGGCCGGCATATGGTCGCGGGTCAGGCGGCGCTGAAAGCTGACGACTGGTGGCTACGAACCGATATCGGCGGCACCAGTCCGGTGGGCGCGACCCTCGGAGTGGTGGGGCTCGGGCACATCGGCCGCGAACTGGTGCGGCTGGTGCGGGGATTCAGAATGCGCGTGCTCTATTACGACGTGGTGCGAGCGAGTGACGAGCAGGAGCTAGGTGCAGAGTTTCGTGCACTCGATGAACTGCTCGCCGAGTCGGACTTCGTCAGCATCCACGTCGGGCTGAACCGCGCCACCTACCACATGATCGGCGAGCGCGAGTTCACGCTCATGAAGCCGAGCGCTTTCATCGTCAACACGTCGAGGGGCGGCGTGATCGATGAGGATGCCCTTTATCGCGCGATTGTAAACGGCCGCATCGCAGGTGCCGCGCTTGATGTGTTCGAGAAGGAGCCCATCGCGCCCGACAGCCCGCTGCTGGGGTTGGGTGATCGGATACTGCTGACCCCGCACATGGCCGGCCTGAGCGACGCCGCCAAGCAGTCGATGCTCGATCTGGCGACGGACAATCTGCTGGCGGTTCTCCAGGGCCGGCGGCCTCGTTTCGTGACCAATCCAGCGGTGTACGAAAAGTCGAGTTAGGCCGTACTTGGTCGCGCTGCGGCGCTGTTCAGAACCTCGGCCTCAGGTAGTTGTTGCTCTCGATTCGCGAGATCTGCTCCGGGGTGGTCGAACACCTGGTAGATAACGCCATCGGTTGTCTCTGGGCGTGTAAAGAAACTGCGAGTCGGGCCGATTACGGCGGGCGTTTCGGACGACATCGCCACCCCGAGCTCTTCAACGTCTCGACGATCCCCAGGACGTTGTCCACCTCTATCGCAACGTGCTCGATTCTCGCGGCTGCATCGCCCAGTCGCTCCTGGCGCTGCCGAGGCTCGGTGACCTCAATGAAATTCGATTGCGGCATCGCCGCATCGGTAAAACGCGGCCTCCAGCCGCCCCCGGATGGACACGTCACGTTCGAACGCAAAGCCGAACACTTCGGTGGCGAAGCGGCGGGCAGATTCCAGGTTGTCAACCACGATCCCAACATGATCAATTCGTCTCGCCTTCATGCGACGCCTTCCTTTCTATATATATATATATATACCGATCGCGCTCGAGGTTCAGGGTTTCCCCGCTCCCGGCGCCGTCAACCCTGTCCGTGACAGCGTCTGCAGCTCCTTCTCGTCGAGGCCCAGCCAATCTCTGAGCACCGCATCGGTGTCCTCCCCCATCGAGGGGGATCGCTTCGGCGGAACCCGCGAGGCGCCGCTAAACACCAATGGTGATCCCGCCCGAAGATAGGTTCCAATCCCCGGCTGATCCAGCTCAGCGAAAAGAGGGTTCTTCACGGAGCAGCGCGGATCCACGCTGGCGAGCTCCTTGAACGTCTGGTAGGGGCCCCACAAGACCCTGTGCCGGTCGAAGGCTTCTTGAACTTCCAGGTATGGCCTGGCCTCGATCCAGCTGCTGAGGAGCTGCGAGATTTCGTGGCGGCTCTCGAACCGGTCACCCTCGAGCCGGAAATCGGCGTGGCGGCTTGCCTCCAGTGCCCGCAGCTCGCTGCTCAGCCCAGTCGCGTCGAGAATGCTCTCCCATTGGCGCGAGGTTAGAGCGACGACGATCACGTATTTGCCGTCCGCAGTCCTGAAATCGCGCGAGTACGTTCCATAGAGATCGTTGCCGAAGCGGCCCCGGGGAGTTTCGTTCAGCTGCGCTTCGCCGATCATCCCGAGGTGGCCTGAGACCGCTAGGGCCACGTCCGCCAGGCTCAACGTGAGCAGCTGACCCTCGCCTGTCCGGGTGCGGTGGAGCTCCGCGGCCAGCAGGCCTGTGGCAATCAAATAACCTGTGAGCGCATCCCAGGCCGGGAGCACGTGATTCACGGGTCCCTCCCATCCTTCGGGGCCGGTCACGAACGGAAAGCCCATCGCCGCGTTGACCGTGTAGTCGACGGCGGCGGTGCCGTCGGGGTTCCCGGTCAAGATGGCCATGATCAGATCCGGTCGATCCTGGACCAGGCGCTCGTACGAGTTCCAGCCTCGTGTGGGCAGGTTGGTCAGCACGATGCCCGCTTCAACAATCAGCCTGGTCACCAGCCTCTGACCTTCTTCGGCGCGAGTGTCGATGGTGACCGATCTTTTGCCCTGGTTGAGCCCTGCCCAGTAGAGGCTCTTCCCGTTGTGCAAAGGCCAGCGATTAGCGTCGATACCGCCGCCGGGTGGGTCGACACGGACCACTTCAGCGCCCAGGGAGGCCAGCGTGGCTCCCCCGAGAGGCGCCGCGACGAAGGCGGACAGCTCGACCACCTTGAGTCCGGCCAGGATCGGCCGCCCGTCAGGCTCGATCACGACTGGCCACCAAAGAGCGTGCGCCCGATGACCCGCAGTGACAGAACCTCCTCCGCCCCTTCGAAGATGGCGAGCACCCGGCCGTCGACGAAGTATCGGGCCGCATTGGTCTCCTCGCCGTAACCCATGGCCCCGTGCACTTGCATCGCTTCCCGGGTGACCAGTTCGGCCATCCGCGAGGCGTATAGCTTTGCGGTCGAAGCGTCGATTTGTCCTTGCCCGATGTTCAGGAGCCGCGCGGCTTCGTACGCCAACTGGCGACTTGCGTGCACGCGCAAAGCCATGGTGCCGATCTTTGCCTGGATCAGCGGAAACTCGAATTCCGGCTTGCCAAATACGACTCGCTGCTTTGCATATGAGACCGCGCTGTCAAATGCCGCCTGCATGACCCCGACCGCGCGGCCAGCAGTCTGAACGCGGCCCATGGCGAAACCGTCCATCTGCAGGTAGAAGCCCCGATCGAGCCACTCTTCTCCTCCGACAAGGGCTATCGCAGGCGCACGAAAAGCATCGAAAGCCAGCTCGAACGTATGCATGCCTCGGTAGCCGATCGTCGGGATGGCCCGGCCGCGGATGCTTCCTCCACCTGGCTGATGGTATTCAAAAGCGTGACCGGGGAAAGCCGGCTTCTCTAGGACAAAGAGGGAGAGTCCCCGATGCCTGGCGTCGGAGGTCCGGCAAAGTACCATGAGAAGCTCAGAGCGACCGGCGAAGGTGCACCACAGCTTGGTCCCGGTGATCTCCCATGTGCCGTCAGCAAGACGGGTGGCCCGGCACTTGAGTGCCGCCACGTCTGACCCATAGTCCGGCTCGGTGACCGCGACCGCCACCATCTTCTCGCCCGCAGCGATGGCCGGCAACCACAGACGCTTTTGCTCTTCAGTACCCCCGCGAAGAAGGGCCTGTACCAGGATCTCGGGGCGGGTGATGAGACTCCCTCCGGCCGCCAGGGAGGCACGCGACAGTTCCTCGGTCGCGATCAGCATCGCTTCGAAATCGCTCGACTCCTTCGCGCCCCCGTACTGCGTAGGGACTGAGAGCCCGAACAGGCCGAGCTGGGCGATGCCCTTGATGACATGCTCGGGGACGTCGAGATCGCCGCGGTGGATGTCCTGGGCGTGGGGTTCGATCTCGCGGACGGCAAAATCCCGCAGAGTCGAACGAAGAAGACGGTGGCTTTCATCGGCGCCGACGTCCTCCAGTGGAATCATGCGCTGGGCTAGTTCAGCCAATCGCCGATCCAGCCGGGTGGCTGTCGATTGATCGGATCCAAGCAGCATGGCCACCGCCTGCTCTTCGGCGATTTCCGCCAGCTCCTGGACCAGGGGGTGCCCCGTCGAGTCGGCCCACCGCCGCATTGCCCTTGCGGCCTGCGCATGCGCGTGACACCATACGTAGCGGTCCACGTCGATTTGATGCGCATCGGGCCCCTCGGTCGCGACAAGAGCAGCGACGCGTTTGTGCAGGTCTTCAAGGGCTGATGCGAGGGTGGTCGCGACAGCGTTGCTCACTCAGCTGCTCGCAGTGTTCAAGCGCGCAACCTTGGGCGCACGCCCTCGGCGGTAGACCATCACGGTCCGCTTGAAGGTGATCACCGGCTTACCGTCCTGGTTGAAGCCAGTGGTGGCGACCGTGACGATCCCGACGTCTGGTCTCGACTTGGAATCCCGCTTTTCCAGCACCTCTGATTGCGAGTAGATCGTGTCACCCTCAAAGACTGGATTGGGAAGCCGCACCTCGTCCCACGATAGGTTCGCCATTACGTTTTGCGAAATATCCGTGACACTCTGACCCGTAACCAGGGAAAGGGTCAGGCAGGAATTGACAAGAGGTTTCCCGAACTGGGTTTGCGATGCGTAGAAGTGGTCGAAGTGCACCGGGGCGGTGTTCTGCGTCAGCAGCGTGAACCAGGCGTTGTCCGTGGAGCTCACCGTCCGGCCGAGTGGATGCTCATACAGGTCCCCAACCTCGAAGTCCTCATAGAAACGCCCGCGCCAGCCTTGTTTAGCAACCTTGTGCGTAGGTTCATCAGTTTCCATGTCCACTCCTCCACTGCCATGTGGCTCGTGTTAACCATCGCCAGAACTGACAATGCCGGCACAGGGGATCGCTTCTCACCAGATCGATGTGCCCTCGGCTACGGCCTCCAGCCACTGGCGGCAGCTGGATAGGAAGCGGGCAGCGGCCAGGCCGTCCATCACCCGGTGGTCTAGGCTGAAGCAGAGGTACATCATCGGTTTGACAGAGATCAGTCCGCCCACGGCCACCGGTCGTTCAACGATTGCTTCCATGGTCAGGATTCCGGCCTGCCCAGGAACGATCACGGAGTAGCTCAAGAGAGTGCCAAATGTGCCCGAGTTGTTAACGGTGAACGTGGCGCCCTGCAGTTCGTCGGCGCTGACCTTGCCTTCCCGAGTGCGCTGCGCAAAATCGCCGACGGCCCGTGCAATGCCGGCGACGGTGAGTTGATCAGCTTGGCGGAGCACCGGCGTTATGACTGAGTTCTCGAGGCCAACCGAGATGCCAATGTTGATCTGCCCGTGAATGATCAGCTCGGCTTCATTGAAGGTCGCGTTTACCGCGGGATGCTCGCGAAGGGCTGATGCGGTGGCCTTGATGACGTACGGCAAGTAGGTCAGTGAGTAGCCTTCCAGCTGCTGAAATCGGCCCTTGTTGGCGGCACGATTGGCCACCACCCCACTCATATCAACCTCCTGGGTCTGCCACGCATGAGGAATCGTCGCTTTGCTGCGCGTGACGTTCTCGGCAATCAACTTCCGAACTCGGGTCAGTGGAACCGCGTGGTCTTCGAGTATTGGTTGCGGGGTTGGACCCGTTGGGGACCCAACCCGCTTTTCGTCGATGGCGCGCTGCACATCCTTCTTGGTGACGCGGCCGCCTAGGCCAGTACCAGCGATTCCCTCGAGGTCAACCCCATGCTCCCGTGCCAGCGCCCTCACAGCGGGAGAGAACTGCCCGCTCGAATCCTTGCCCAGGCTCGAACTGATCGCCGACGCTGAGCGCGCCAGGTCCGGTGGCTCCTTGCCATGCTCAATGCCGTGCGCTGGCGGAATTTGCGAGCCTCGTGACCCATCCTTGACTGGTTCCGGTGGCGAAAGCACGCGATAACTGGCCCTCCCAGCAGCGTTGTCTGCCCCCAGCGTGGAGGTGGTTAGCGCTGTCTCGTCAGCGCCAGGCCGGCTGCGTTTGGATATCTCGCCCGTCTCCACCACTGCGATCTCGACACCGGCCCGGACTGTCTCGCCCTCCTGGATGAGGATCTGTTTCAAGGTACCCGTGACGGGAGAGGGCACCTCAGCGCTCACCTTGTCCGTGTCGACCTCGAGAATCGGCTCGAACTCCTTCAACCTGTCGCCAGGCTTGACAAGCCATCGCGCGATCGTTCCCTCATCGACCGACTCACCCAGTCGCGGCATGGTGATCTTGGTCTCGCTCATGGCTCGACCACAGTTTCGTCGCGCTGACGCCTGACGCGTGCCGGCAGGCTCGAATAGACATGTTCAAAGATGTCTTTGGGACCGGGGCGAGGGATCGCTGCAGCCCGGCGATACGCGCTTTCAAGCTCCGACTCGACCTCGGCCAGCACTTCGGTTTCGATGCTTTGAGACCAGATCCCGGCGCTGGTCGCGTACAGCCTGAGCCTTTGAATCGGATCGCGCTCAGCAGCCAGTTTGATCTCGCTCTCGCCGCGGTACTCCTTCGGGTTGTCCGACGTGTTGTGGAATCCAACGCGATAGGTTCGAGCCTCGATCAGGGTCGGGCCGTCGCCGCCAAGGGCCCTCGCGACGGCCTCCGCTGTTGCTGAGTACACGGCAAATAGATCGTTCCCATCAACCGCAACGCCCGGAAACCCGTATCCGTCCGCCCGTACCGCGAGGCTGGACGCCCTCGTCTGCTTGGAGAGCGGGGTCGAAATCGCATACTGGTTGTTGATCAGTAGAAAGATCACTGGGACTTGCTGCACCCCGGCGAGGTTCGCTGCCTCATGAAAGTCCCCCTCCGAGGACGCACCATCTCCTAGGTACACCAGGACTACGCCCTGTTCACGACGGAGCTTGAGAGCCCAAGCGAGCCCTACCGCGTGCGGCAACTGAGTTGCGATGGACTGATTGCGCGGAAGCAGCCGGACTCCGTCCGGAATCCGGCTGAAGTTGATCTTGCCCATGTAACCGGCCAGCAGTCTGTCAAGAGCCAAGCCATGACGCAGCATTGCGGGCTGCTCGCGAGACGCGGGGACCATCCAGTCACGCCCGGGGTCGAGCGCCAAAGCCGATCCAACAACTGCTGCCTCCTGACCGTGCACCGGTCCATAGGTGCCGGCGCGACCCAATCGCTGTAGCTTCGTCACCCGCTCATCGATTGCGCGCGACAGCAGCATGAGTCGCAAGGCATCTCTCACTTGCTGCGCATTCAAGAGGCCGACGGCGCCTTTGACCAATCTGCCCCTCAAATCAAGAAGCTGCAGTTCGCCTCGTTTCTGAGCAGACTGCCGGACCGATCGACTCGAGCCGAGTTCGGCCACGGTCAAAACTGCAGTGTCGCCCTGGCTGCGGCCAGGACTTTGTCCACGGAAGGCAGGTAATAATCCTCAAGCGCTCCGGGCGGGTATGGAGTGTCAGGCGAAGCCACCCGCAGAACGGGAGCATCCAAGGACATGAAGGCCTCCTGCTGTAAGGTGGCGACCACTTCGGCTCCGAAACCCCCCGTGAAGGGAGCTTCGTGAACGACCACCGCCTTGCCCGTTGGAGTCACCGACTTGACCAACCCTTCCACATCCAGGGGTATCAGTGAACGCAGGTCTAGAACTGCTGCTGAAGCCCCTTCGGCGGCCAGACGATCGGCCGCCTCCAGGCAGAGGTGCACTGCGGCGCTCCAGGCGATCAGGGTGATGTCGGTGCCGCTCCGCACCAATCGCGACACGCCAAAAGGGACCGTGTAGTCACCATCCGGTACCTGTCCATGGACCGTGCGGTAAAGCCTTTGCGGTTCCAGAAACATCACTGGATCGGGGTCGCGGATTGCGGCGAGCAGCAGCCCCTTGGCATCGTCCGGAAAGGCGGGGCATACAACTTGTACGCCAGGCGTCTGGCTGAACTGGGCCTCGATCGAGTCAGGATGGAATTCCGGCGTACGGATTCCCCCGCCAAAGGGGGCGCGAATCGTCACCTGGGCGGCATAACGTCCCCGTGACCGGAAGCGATATCGACCGAGTTGAAATCCAATCTGATGAAAAGCCTGATGGGTGAATCCAAGGAACTGGATCTCGGCGACAGGCACCATCCCACCGATCGCCAATCCAAGGGATGCCCCGACGATCGCTCCTTCGGACATCGGCGTATCCACAACCCGATCAGGTCCGAACCGATCAAGAAGTCCGTGGGTTGCGCGATAGACGCCTCCAAGCCTCCCTACGTCCATCCCGAGCACCATGACGCGGTCGTCTCGCTGCATTTCATTCAGCAACGTGGATCGGATGGCCTCGAGAATCGTGGCTTCGTGAGATGGCCCCGAGCCGGCGCTATCCATCACGAGACCTAAGCCGGGCAAAAACGACTAGGACAGACGACGTGGTCTCGGCGCGTTTGGAACTTACCCTCAACTGGCTCGCAGCCGACCTTGAGGACGGTTCACCTGGAGTCGGAGTGGGGCGACAGCTCTGCCCAGCAGCTCATACGCATGCAGTCGCCGGTACAGAGTTGCGCGCGACAGGCCCAGGTGCTGGGCGGCGCTCGACACATTGCCGCCGGTAAGGGTTAACGCACCTAGAATTGCGTCCGTCTCAAGCCGCTCCAGCAAGTGCAGAGGTTTGCTGATTGTGCCCGCGACGATCTCTGCCGGAAGGGCCTTGATGCCAAGCTCGTGGCCCCTGGTGGCAGCGACGGCCCTGGCCAGCACGTTGCGCAACTCGCGGACATTGCCCGGCCAGTTGTAGGCTCGCAGGGCGGCCATCGCCTGGTCACTCACCTTGAGCTTGCCGCCCACGCCGTGGAGAGAGCCGACCTCATTCAGCAGATCGTGAACGATGGGGTCGAAGTCACGCCGTCGTTCTCTCAGCGGCGGGACATGAATCACCCTCATCGCGATCCTGTCAAGCAGATCACGTCGCACCTCGAGCATTTCCCGAGAGACTGCTCGGTTGCTGGTGGCTGTGGCAAGAATTCGAGGTCGGACTGGAGACTTCGGTGCATCGAGGGTTCTAAGCAGGTAGGCCTGCAGAAGCGGCTGAGCATCGTTCACCCGCTCCAACAGCACCGTAGAGGCGAAGCCCTGCGATAAACACTGGCGCCACGTCGCTTCCCACTCTCCGGGTTGTGATGCCGCACAATCGAACACCGCCATCGGACCGGGTAGTCCGCTGTTCCGAAAGATGACCGATGCCAGGGCTGACTTCCCACTGCCCGGCTCCCCCGATATCAGCACGGGATCTCTTGACTGCGCCGCCGAGAGCGCCAGCGCCACCCATTCGGCGGCCATTGCAAAAGGAGAGCAGTCGACTCGTCCTCGACGCACGCCGTCAGATGAACGACCATAAGCGGAGGCCGTCATTACTTTCCTTGCCACTCGAGAATGTGTACGCCCGCGTTGAAGTCGGTCATGTACATCAAACCCTCTTTGTCGACAAAAACGTCTACGGCGTGGATGACGCGCGGCCGATTTGGCCTCCGATCCATCCAGAATTCGAACTTCGCAGGCGGAACGAAGTAGCCCACCTCGTCCGGCCGATACGGATCACGGATGTCGAAAACTCGAACCCCCGCGTTTTGGTAGGTCGCAAAGATCAGATCTGAGCTCTGAAAAGCGCCTGGCCGATTCTCATGAAGGTTGTGGGGACCGAAGTGCCCACCTTCCTTGCAGTAGTCCCGTTCCGCGGGCGTCGGGAATGTCGAGACCGTCACCGGGTTAGTGCTCTCTCGAACGTCGACAAGCCACGTGTACTTGACCTGGTCGGCGCAGTCATCCAGCACCGCTTCGTCGGCGACCACCACGTAGGGCTTCGCTGTCGGAACACGGTCCGTCAAAGGCAAGGAGGTGTGGGTACCGCCTCCAAAGGGCGGGTGCCAGTTGCGATGGGCAAGGAGCGCAGGCTTTGAGGGATTGCTGACATCGATCAACGTCAGGCCGCCATCCCGCCAAGATCCGTAGGCGATGTCGTGGGCGACGATCGCGTGGTGAAGCGCGACCCGGTCGCCTTTCGCCCAGGTAGGCGATTCACCACCCGCCGACCACATCCCAGGTAGCCACCAGCGCCCGACCTCATGCGGGTGTGCTGGATCTCCAACGTCGACGACCATGAATACATGGTCGGTGTAGCCGTCGAGCAGCGCAGCCACGTACGCATACCTTCCGCCGACATACCAGATGCGGTGGAATCCCAGGCCCTCAACCAACATCTCACCGATCAGACGAGGACGCCCGGGAGTGGAGATGTCATAGATGCGCATGCCGCCCCTGGCGATCTGCGCGTCCGTACCCGCCTCTTTCATGGATTGTTCGACCGACTGGGTGTAGTAGGTCTCCTCGTTGGTGAACTTGGGGTTGGCGTAGAAGTCGTATTCGTGGGCGACCAGAAGCAGGTCTCCATACGCTTGAAGATGCGGACTCCAGCAGTGCTCGGGCGCCGGAACAAAACCTGCCGGCTTCGGCCTCTTGGGGTCGCGGACGTCCAGGACGGTGAAACCGTGACTGAAAAGTTGTCCGACGTACGCGAATCCGCGGTCGACCATGATCTGCGCACCATCCGATCTTCCTTCCATCGAGGATTGGCCGAGGAACCGGATGTTCTTGCTGATCGCTCCATCCAGGGTCTGGTCGCTCATTGCTGTTCTCTCCCGCGGGCGATGAAACGGCCGCCCGGCTTTCTGTTCATTCAGGCGTAGGCTTCGAGATCGCTGACCACTTGCAGTCGGTTAGGCCGATTGCATCTTCTCCGCAGCAGCGCGCAGAGCCCGAAGCAGGAAGGCTGCCTCGCTGCCGCATGTCAGCAGCCACGCACCCTGCTCGCGCAACTGCTGGGCGGTTCGCCCATAAGCGCCATGCTCGACCGGCATGCCTAATCGGATACCGGCTGCCAGGGTTGCCGCCTGCACGCGTTCCACCGCCGCCACCAGCCGAGGGTCTTCGCTCGTACCGACCAAGCCCATCGATGCCGAAAGGTCGCTTGGTCCAACGTGGACGATATCTATCCCCGGAACGCGAATGATCTCCTCGATGGAATCGACCGCCGTCGCGTCTTCGATCATCACTGCAAGAACTGTGTTGGCGTTGAGCCATTCGGTAAGTTCCCGTACTCCGCTCAGCCCGTGCGCCCCGTACTGTGCTGACCTGGCGCCGCCCCCCATCCCGCGATGACCTAGAGGCGGATAACGCACGGCCGAGGCAACCTCTCTCGCCACCTCGGCACTACCAACGTGAGGTACCAACACTCCGTCCGCCCCGGCATCGAGCACTCGGAGTATCAGCTTCGGATCGTGCGAGGGCACGCGCACGAGTACGCCCAAACCATGAGCAGCCGCAGCCCTCAGATGGTTCTGCAGCGTCTCCAGGTTTATCGCAGCGTGTTCGAGCTCGATCATCACGACCTCGAAACCCGCCAAACCAACAAGCTCGACGATTGCCGAATCGGTCATCGTCACAAATGGCCCGACGACGGACGGCCGCGTGTTCATGAGCTCACGCAGGCGATTCCTTATCACGAAGAAGAACCTCTCATCTCATGAGTCCCCTACCGAGCATCCCTGCCGCGGCCACCGAGGCTTTCTCGGTGCCCGCGGAGGGTCTGCTCACGAATCAATTACCTAGACTCCCCAGATCTTCTTGTAGACGTCCCGGTAGCCGTTGTTTGGGTCGAAGATGTTGTTCTGGCCGCCGTCGGCGTTCACGTCACCTTTGACCACGAGGTGGACCGGCTGTACATAGCCGCTCGGCGGCTGGCCGGACAAAGCGCGATTCATTTCGTCGATCATCTGCCACCCGGACAAGGAGAGCGGTTCCGGCACGGTGGCGGTTTGGTACTGGCCGTCCCTGATTCTCTGGTAGGCCGAAGCGCTACCGTCGCCGAAGGACACCATCACCGGAGGGCCGGCGGGACCGATGCCGAGTGCCTTGAACGCCGGGATCGAGAAATCCGCATAGCCGTCGTTGATGAACATGAGTGTGGTGAGCGCCGAACCATACTTCTGGACCAATCCGGTCACGTAAGTCGGCATTTCCTGGGATCCGTTGGTGAGCGGAATGTCACCCTCGGAAAGAATCTTGCAGTCTCGGCAGCGCTGAATCTCTTCCTTCATCGAGTTGACCTTCAGCACTGCGATCGGGAAAATGCTCCAGTCCACGATCGCGACTCCAGCTTTGCCATTGGTCGAAGCAATAACGTAGTCGGCCAACACCTGTCCGCCGACCACCTGGTCTGACTGGACGTTGTAGAACTCGGGAGGATCCGCGGTCGGGCCTGGGTAAGTGGTTGCGTGCCAGCCCACGACCTTGATGCCCGCCTTAGCTGCTTGCTCCAGCTGCGTCTTGATGATGTCAATCGAGATGCTCGCGTTGATGATTCCGTCGGGGTGAAGCGCCAGGGCCTCGTTCATCACGTTCAGGGCGCCCGCGGCGGTACCCTGGGCGTCAAGCACCTGGAACTTCCAGCCGATCGCCGTCGCAGCCTCCTTGGCGCCAGCACAGACTCCGGCTGGTCCACCGTTCTGCTGATCCTCTGAAACGCAGACGACAGATTTACCCGATACAGCTTTTGGCCCTGTTGTCGGTCCGTCCCATGTCGTCACCGGAGCGGTCGCCTTGTCCGCATTCGCCTTGGCAATAGCGACGAACGGATCAGTAGAGGTATTTCCACTTGTGGTACCACTACTTGAGCTTCCACACCCCCCAACCACCAACAGAGCTAGGATCGCGATCGCCACTCGCGCCTTGATGGCATTCGTGCCTCTGCTGAGGCTCCCCAACGAAAGTCCCGTCATGATTTCCTCCTGAAACTGAATACGCTCACGGCCGGCACATCCTTCCTTGTCATCTGACCTCCTGTTTTCGCTCGCTACTCCTAACTGCCTCGCGACTTGTTGTCAACGCGTTTGCCCTCCTCCGAGCCGCAAACCCGGCCAGTCCGACTGCGACCAACAGCGTGATTCCGTTGAACAGCGGCTCGGCAAAGAAGGACCCGCCGAACTGCTGGATCCCTGCGATGCCGACTGCAAGAACCAGCACCGCGACGAGGGTGCCCCACACGTTCACACGTCCTGGCCTGATCGTGGTAGACCCCAACAGCGGGCCGACGAAAGCCGGCAGCAAGTAGTCAGCTCCGACATTGCTCTGGGCCACCTGGAGCTCTGAACCAAGCAGGACCCCGGCAATCCCCACCATCAGGCCGGATGCGATATAAGCGCCCATCACATACCGGCCGCGCGGAATCCCGATCAACTCGGCCGCTCTAAGGTTCGAGCCCAGCGCATAGAGGTAGCGCCCGACCGGAAGAAACTCGAACGCAATCCACAGCAGCAGGGCGATGACCAGAACGTAGATGATGGGAACCGGTATTCCCAGGATAATTGCGCCGTTTAAGTTCTGGAAGTCGATGGGGAGGTTGGTAGCCACCACCTGGGCTCCGTTCGTGTACCACTGAGCGAGGCCGTAGAGTACCGAACCGGTACCGAGTGTGGCGATGAACGAATCGATCTTTGCGTAGTAGACAAGGGCACCGTTCACCGCCCCGATGGCGAGGCCCGCCAACAGAGTGACCAGCACGGCCGCCTGCCAGGGCAATCCCTGGTGAACTTGCAAAACGAGGGAGAGGATGTATGTGAGGCCGAGCCCATAACCAACCGAAAGGTCGAAGTTACCGGTTGCGATGACGATCATCTCGCCCAGTGCCAACAGTGCGACCGTGGACTTGTCGTAGACGATGGCTCGCCCGGTGAGTGGCGTGAGGAACGTGTTTGGAAGAAGGATCGCAAACACGATCACCAACAGGATCGTGACGATCAGGAGTGCTTGCACGCTGAAGACGTGGGTCACCAGACCGACGACCTCAGAGCGTGAGGTCGGGCGTCCCCACACCGGTCGCTTGGGGCCACCTGGCTCGCCAAGCTGGGTCTCAGTGACGGGTTGTCCGCTGGTGCTCATCAGCTCAGCACTCCAGCTGGGACATCCGCACCAGTGACGAGGTCGGTCAATCGTGTTAGGGACATCTGGCTTCGCGGCAGCTCGACAGTGGTCGCGTCCCGGTTGAAGATAAGAGCCCGAGTGGAAATTCCTGCCACTTCCTCGAGGTCGGACGAAACGAGGATGACGGCGTGAGACTCATCCAGGGCATCGATGATGATTTGATAGATCTCGGCCTTCGCACCAACGTCAACACCTTGCGTCGGCTCTTCCAATACCAGCACGGTGCTGCCGAGACCAATACTTCGCGCGAGGAGTACCTTCTGCTGGTTGCCGCCACTGAGCGTGTCGATTTGCCGCTCGGGGTCGGAAGGGGTCACAGAGAACTTGTCAGCCAGTTGACGAGCCAGCCTGGATTCATCTTTTCTGCGCATCAGGTCGGTGACGTGCCGACCTCTTGCAGCGGGATTCAGGAAGAGGTTCTCTTTCAACGTCAACCGGGTTGCCAGGCCCTCTTCCTGGCGTTTGCTGGACACGAAGGCGATCCCGTGAGATATGGCATCCGATGGGCTCGTGAGTGATACAGCTTGTCCCCTTAGTGCAATGCTTCCTGCCGAGATCCGTCCGATCCCGCACAGGGCTCGACCGATCGCGTCCTGTCCTGCTCCGCGCAGACCCGTGAGAGCAACGATCTCGCCTCCCATCACGCTCAGGGAAATAGGGCCAGTCGTTCCGACGACGACGTCGCGGGCCTCCAGCAGAGGGACCAGCGTTGGCGGAGGGGGCTTCAGGAACACCTCTGACGGCGGACGACCGACTATCAGCACGACCAGTTCGGTTGGTTTCGTGGCCGCGACCGGCGAACTGTGCACTTTCCTTCCATCTCGGAGCACGGTCACCCGGTCGGCAAGCCGGAACACCTCGTCGAGGCGGTGACTGACGTAGATGACAGCCACACCATGCGCCCTAAGTCGTCTGAGAACTTCAAACAAACGGGCGACATCACTCTCCGGAAGGCTGGCGGTGGGCTCGTCGAGCACGATGACCTCCGACTCGAGCGCCAATGCCCTGGCGATTCCGACTATTGCCTTCTCGGTCTGGGACAGCGCAGAGATCTGGGCATCGGGGTCGATGTCGCTTCCCAGGATGCGAAGCGCCCGGCCGGCTTCATCAGAAGTTCCGCCCCAATCGATGAGACGCCATCGCCGTGAGTACCCGCGAACCAGAGCGATGTTCTCCGCAACAGTCATCCAGGCGAACAAGCCGAGGTCCTGGTGAATGAACGCGATCGGAGAGCGCTCGCGCAGGCCCCTGCTGAGAGGTCGCCCGTTCACGAGAATCTCCCCGGAATCGGGCTCGTGTATCCCTGCCAGCAACTTGATCAGGGTTGATTTGCCGGCTCCGTTGGCGCCGAGCAAGGCATGTATCTCGCCCGGCACTATGTCGAGATCGACATTGTCAACCGCCAAGGTGGCACCAAATCGTTTCGACACGCCGCGGAAGCTGACAGCCGGGACGCTCGAACCACCCGGCTGGGAAGGAGCGCTGCTGTCCATCACCCGACCTTCAACGGCTGTCTCACCTCTGGCTGGACGACGGCCAGCCAGAGCGACCGGGGAGCGCCTGACTTCTGCACGCGGCCAGGAACGTCGACCGCGCCTTGCACTGCAGCGCTATACATCACCGACAGCTTCCCCTTGTCGTAACTGCCCAGGATGGTTGGCTCCTCTGGGCTGAATGGCCCGTGTGCGCCCGAAATGTACAGCCATTATTCGGCGCCATTGTTCGGCTGTCAATGGCTTGCGTTGTCGGCGGTTCCAAGATTGCGGCCTGGTTTGGGCGGTTTGTCTAATACGAACAGGGCGCCGCCAGATGTTGAGCCCTATTGACCGGAGCGCACTTTGGTGGGAACATTATCCGAACAAATGGAGCTGCTCTGTCCGGCTCCGCGGGTACAGGCCCCAATCGCTACGATTCTGGCCCTGGTTCGATCTGTAGGATGAGCCCAGTCCGAACTCGATCGGCTATGAGCAGAGCCGCCCGAGCAAGCGGGTCACCTCCAGTCAGTCATCCGGAGGACGCGATGTCATCCGACACCGGAGCGTCAGTCGGGGCTGGACGCGCTCCTGATGAAGAAGGAGCATTGCCCTCCAACACCCGCCCGCGCAGAGCCGCCTATCAGAGGCTCGCAGACCACCTACGCGCCGTGATCGCGGAGCAGCGTTACAAGTCTGGCGCACGCATGCCGACTGAAGCCCAACTCACCGAGTCCCACGGCGTCAGCCGCCATACAGTGCGACGAGCGTACCTCGAGCTTGTCGCCGCGGGCCTGGTCGACCGGGTGCCCGGGAGAGGTACGTTCGCGGCGCGGCCACTCCAGTACGTCCGGTCCTTCGGATCAGTTGATGAGCTGTTGGCCTTGTCCCTGGACACGGAGATGGAGATCGTTGAGCCGCTAGAACTGTCGCCCGACCCCTCCGTGGCGACCAAGCTGGCGCTCCAGTTCGACGACGTCGCGAGGGTCGGCTTCAGGCGATTCCACAAAGACCTGCCCTTCTGCTTCACATACGTGTACCTCCCGCCTCGAGTCGCGGAGGCTCTCGATGAGACTGGTTACCTTCCTCAGCCGGGGGCTCGGAGTCGAATCACCATCATCGGAATCCTTGACCGCGTCCTACCCCATCGCATTGTGGGGTCGAAACAAACCGTCACTGCTGTCGCAGCGCCGAGCAATATCGCCCAATGGATTGATTGCGATCCATCGCAGCCGATTCTGCGCATCGAGCGCTTGCACTTTGACGACACCGATCGACCAGTCGAACTCTGCATCAACTACTTTCACCCCGAGCGGTATTCGTACCGCCTGCAACTCCGAAGAGGGACTGAATGATGCCTCTAGAGCAACCGTTTAAGTGATCGTGATCGCGTTGGAGTTTGAAGATCGGCCGGTGCTCACTGGGCTGAATTGGCCCGACTTCGATTGCACTTTTGCGGAGGTATTGCCATGGCCTACTGGGTAGTCGGCGCGGGCGGCATTGGATGCGCGATCGGGGCGCGACTGGCGCAACATCACCCCTTAATCTTCGTGGACTCGTGGCATGAGAATGTCGATGCAATGCGGCGTTCGGGCTTGACCGTTGACTATCCCGACGGACAGGTTCATGTCGAGCCGATTAGGGCGTGGCACCTCACCGAGATGGGGCAGATAAATGACCCTCCAGAAGTGGTGCTCCTAGCCGTTAAGTCTTACCAGACAGCCGAGATTGTCACCTCCCTGCTCCCGTACCTCACCGAGACATCGCCGGTCGTGTCGTTGCAAAACTGCATCAACGAGGACACGATCGCTTCGATCGTCGGTCCGAACCGCACCATCGGCGCGATGGTCAGGTTTGACGGAGCTCTCAAGGGCCCCGGGCACGGCTCGGCCACCCGCAAAGAGCGCAGATTGGTAATCGGACAATTGGACGGGCGAATCACGCCACGACTTCAAGAGATTGGCGCGGTCCTCTCGCAGAGCGTGCCCACAGATCTCTCGGACAACATCTGGCGCGAACTCTGGTCAAAGCTTGTACGAAACACAGAGGTCAATGCGGTCGCCGTCATAGGTGGCTTGGGAATGGGGCAGATCGTCACCGACCCTACCGCGCGCCGACTTGCAATCGCGCTGGGGATGGAGACGGTGAAGGTCGCGCTTCGGCTTGGGATCGAGCTCGATCCCACAGAGCTGGACGGCCCTGTAAGCGCGTACCTGCAGCCTCTCGGAAGCCCAGAGGTCAACGGACTCGAAGAGCATTTTCGGAAGATGTTCGAAGCGTATCCACAGGTGAAGGCCTCCATGCTCCAGGACGTTGAGAAAGGCAGGCCCACCGAGATTGACTTCATGAATGGCCATGTGGTGAAAAAGGGCGCGGAACTGGGCATTCCGACCCCCTTGAACGCGGAGATGGTTCGGCTCGTAAAGGAGGTGGAGGCGGGGAAACGCCGTCCAGACCGGCAGGCGGTGGCGGAGGTCTTTGCCCCTCTTGCGGCCAGCGTCGCACAGGTGACCTGAAGGCTAAGCGGTAGCAGTCTCGCGGTTCTGGCCTGAACAAACCAGGTTATTGAGGCTATTGAATGGGAGGTACGGGGTAATGACGGACCACGACGTTAAAGCAATGAGCGAGCGCTTCATGAAGTGTGAAACCGGTCACATTTGCGATGCGCTGGAGCACGTTGGGATCAAGACTCCCGCTCTGCCGGATCAAATCCATCCGTTGACGAAGAAGACAAAGTTCGCCGGGAAAGCAGTGACGCTGCGGCTTGCCCTGAGCAGGACGGGAAGCGAGTCGCGGCGCTTGAATGAGGTCGTCGAGAATGCCGCTCGGCCGGGCAGCGTGGTCGTCATCGATGCCCTTGGCAAAACGGGCTCGACCCTGTTTGGCGACCGAGCTGCTTTCACTGCCAAGCGCAGTGGTGCTGTTGGCGCGGTTGTTTACGGCGGTTGCAGGGACATCGACGGGCTCAACGAGCTCGATTTCCCGGTGCATGCTATTGGTCGGGCGCTACCGGCTTCAGAGGGCAAGTACCAGGGGCTCGAGATCAACGACGACGTGGTCATTGACGGAGTGCTGATTCGAGCAGGAGATTGGCTGGTGGCTGACGGGTCTGGGATATGCGTTGTACCGCAAGACGTGGCGACCCGTGTCCTCGAGCTCGCCGAAGAGCGCGAACAGATCGATCGCGATTCCATGGAGGCTCTCAGGTCTGGCAAGACGCTCCGCGAAGTGCACCGGCACTTCAAGGATGACAACGTCGAAGCTATCGCTCAGACCGAGTAGGTAATCGAAATGACCGCGTTCAGGTTGGCGGACGTTCGTCCGCCGAAATTCGACAGACTCGCTGCGCGAACGTTGGCCAGGCTCAAGAGGATCCAGGGCTTGACTGCGACTGCCTCTGACATTCTCGATGGCACGGGCTGGAACCTTGCCGTTCCGGCTGCGTTGCTGCCGTCGCGGTTCGGAAAGCCGATCGTCGTTGCCGGGCACGCCCTGACATTGCGGTACCTTCCGGAGCGGCGACGCATCGATACCGACGTAGCACTAACCTCACAGTCCAAGCTCTCCCACCAGGTCGTGTATGACCTCGCAAGCCCAGGCGACGTGATGGTGGTCGAAGCTTCCGTACGCGATCCGATATCGGTTCTCGGTGGTCGAGCGGCAAGTGCAGGTGCGAAGGCCAGGCTGGCCGGGGCCATTGTCGATGGTGGTGTGCGCGATATCGACGAGATACGCGCAGCCAGGTTCCCGGTCTGGTCAAAATGGGTTACCCCAATCAGCGGGAAAGGACGCCTGGAACCGATCACGATCAACGGCCCTATCAGCTGCCTTGGAGTTCAGGTTCACCCTGGCGACCTCGTGTTGGCAGACGAGACAGGTGTTTGTTTCGTACCGCTGGATGTCGCGAAAGAGACTGTTGCACGCATCTTCGAAGTCGCGCAGCAGGAAGCCGGCGACCTGCGTGCCCGAGGAGCGCGACGAGGAAGGTAAGGAAGCAGGATCCTACCGGAACATTCGCGGATCGTCAGGTCCTTCAAGGGCACGTTTTCGCTCGCTGAGCCGGCCACTCTCAATCCGCCTCAGCAGGCCGAGGAACAAGAGGCCGAGCAGACAAAGGGCGGCAAGCCCGAAGAGGCCTACGCTGAACGATCCGGTCAGGTCCTTGACTGCACCTAGGGTCACAGCGAACGTCAAGCCGCCGAGATTGGCACAAAGATTCCCAAAGCCGCTTGTCAGGCCGGCCGAAGCACGGCCGAACAAGTCGATCGGTAGCGAGAAGAGCGGACCGAAATAGGCCTGTGAGAAGACACCGTTGATGGCGACCACGAGGAACACCAGGACGAGGCTGTGCACCGGCACCAGCAAGCAACTGGTGAGGGCCAGCACCATGAGCGAAATGGCGATGACGAGCATCGGATTCCGCAGTCGGTCGGAAATGTACCCGCCCAGGATGTTGGCCGGGGCACCGAGCGCCGCGGCCATCGCTACCGCCAGGCCAGCGACTTTGAGGGGCTCTCCCTTGTCCACGACGAGGAGGGTCGGCAACCAGAACGCCAAGCCTGAAACCACCGCCAACCGCACGAACTGAATCGCGCCGATCATCCACAGCGATCGATTGCGGAGCACGGAGAGGAGCTCTCGCATAGGTCGCTGGCCGGTACTCCCCTGCGGTCCACCCGAGCCCACGAGTTGATAGAGGGCCAAGACGGCTAGCCCTAGAGCGGAGAAGATCACAAACAGGCTTCTCCAACCCAGCGGTCCGACAACCAGTGGTCCGATTGCGTTCAGGAAGACATTCGAGGAGAATCCGCCGGCAATGTAGAGGCCCATGGCAGTTGCGCGCCGTGCGGGCGAGAAGAGGCCGGTAATGAGCAGAAGACCCGGAGCAAACACAAGGGCACGAAAGAAGCCAGAGACAGCCTGGTTTGCGAGGATCATCCAGTACTGGTGGAGTTGCGACAGATCGAAGGCGGTGACTATGACTCCCAACAGCCCGATTGCGAAGAGTCGTTTGGCGCCGAACCGGTCGGCCATGTAACCGGCAGGGATCTGCATGACCGCATAGACCGCCGTCGAGGCGGCGGCAAGCAAACCCGCTTGCGTGAAGCTGATCGCGATGTCCCTGCGGATCAAAGGAAGAAACAGCGCGATACCGCTGTAAACGAGCGATTGCACACTCTGGCATAACACCAGCAGCGCTACGGTCAGCCCTGGCTGGAAAGGCAACCTTCCTGCTTTTGCGACTGTCCTAATCAGGGACTACCTCACCCACCCTGTAGGCCTACAGGCTGCCTGAATCACCTGTGAGGTTCCCTGGAGACTCGGCGGATAGGAACTACGCCACCTCCTTAGCGTGAACGCCGCGATAGTAAGCGACTTCGAACTCCGCTGGCGGCACGCCGCCGATGGAGCTGTGAAGGCGCCTGCGGTTGTACCACTCAACCCACTTGGCGGTGGCCAACTCGAGCTGTTCGAATGACCGCCAGGGTCCTTGCTTGCGGATGACCTCGGTCTTGTAGAGACCGTTGACGGACTCGGCCATGGCATTGTCGTAGGAGTCGCCGCGAGAACCGACCGAGCAGACGGCACCGGCGTCCGCGAGCCGCTCGGTGTGAGCGACTGAAGACGTCGGTCACGAATGCGGTGTAGGCGACGCATGCCCAGGTGCTGACGTAGGTGAGATCAGCGACCCAGAGCCGGTTTGGTGCGACGGCCATGAACTTACGGTCGACGAGGTCGGCCGGCCTCTGACCAGCGTCCGCCGGGAAGCTGGTTGGCCAGGTCTTGCCGCGCACCGTACCAACCAATCCGAGTTCAGGCATCAGCCGCGCGACATGATCACGGCCGACTGGAATGCCTTCGCGGTTCAGCTGGCGCCACAGCTTCCAAGCGCCGTAGACATTGAAGTTTTCCTTGTGGACGCGAACGATGTCCACCTTCAAGTCCTCGTCGTGGAGCTGGCGCGCCGAGGCTGGCCGTGAGGACGCCGCATAGAAAGTAGATGGGGCGACCTGAAGTTCCTTGCAGATCGGCTCGATCCCGTAGAACTACCGGTGCTCATCGATGTACTTCACAGCCTGGGCGGTCGAGGGTCGAGCTCCCTCACGAAAAAAGCCGAGGCCGACTTCAGGATTTCGTTGGCTCGACGCAGCTCTCGATTCTCACGCTCGAGCTCCTGGATCCGGGCCTTGTCCTCGGTGGTGACGCCAGGTCGTGCGCCGCCATCGATCTCTACCTGCATGGCCCATTTCCGCAGCGACTCCGGGGCCACGCCGAGCTACCGAGCCAGTTATGAAAGGGGACCGGCCGGTGGGCCACCGAATGCGCCTCCGAGTGCCGACTCATCCACGGGAGGAACCACCGAGCGAGGCAGGGCTGGAAAGATTGTGGGCCGCCTCTCGCGCATCACGTCATAGATCGCGTAAACCAAGTCATCGTGATTCGGCTTACAGAAGTAATCTCCATCGCCGCCATACGCTGGTCTGTTGGCTGTGGCACAGACTGTTTTCGGAGGAGCGTCCAGAAAGTGGAAGGCACCTTGAACCTCAAGGACGGCATGCATCATCGCGGCCGACGCCCCCCCAGGAACGTCCTCATCCGCAAATACGACGGCGCCGGTTTTGCGCACCGACTCGAGAATCGAGTGATTAATGTCAAATGGGCTGAGGGTCTGGACATCGATCACTTCGACTTCGATTCCGACCGCGCTTAGAGTTTGAGCTGCATCCATCGCAATACGGCACATGGCCCCATAGGTGACCAGGGATAGATCTGTACCTTCCCGGATAACCTCAGGGACCCCGAGAGGAAGCTTAAGGTCGGCAAGATTGTCTGGCAACGCCTCCTTAATCCAATAACCGTTGAGAACTTCAATGACCATCCCCGGGTTGTCTCCCCTAAGTAGCGTTCCGTACATCCCGGCAGCTCTGGTCATGTCACGCGGCACGCAAAGGTAGATCCCGCGGCACGAATTCAAGACCAATCCCATAGGGGATCCAGAGTGCGTGATTCCAACCAAGCGATGGCCCTTGGTCCGAATTACAACAGGTGCCTTCTGACCACCGGCAGTCCTGTAGTGAAGGGTTGCCAAATCATCGGAAGCCACTTCGAGCGCGAAGAGGAAGTAATCGAGATACTGAATGTCCACAATTGGCCGGAGTCCACGCAGTGCGCAGCCTATTCCCTGACCAAGGATTGTCGCCTCACGAATGCCGGTATCCGTGATTCTCGTTTCGCCGTACTTCTTCTGTAAGCCCTCGTAGACCAAATTCACGTCCCCAAGGCGCCCAACATCTTCACCAAGCATGAATAGGCGCGGGTCTCTAGCAAGGGCGGCGTCGAAGAACCGGACCAGCACGCTTCGGCCATCCACGAGCTCAGGCTGGTCGGAGTATCTCGGAAACGTAGGCTCTATTAGCAGAGGGGACGTGGCGGATTGACTGAACAGGTGCGACCGGTACAGTGTCGCTCCCGCCTCATGTGATTCGATTGCGTGGGTAGCCAGCTTTACCGCCGCAGAATCAGACCTCCCACGCATCGTTAAGAGCGCGGCGGCAATGCTGCCTTGTGTTCGTCGCCAATCGGGAGCCTCGCTCGACTCGACTGGCTCATCCGGTTGTGCTCCGGTTAGGTTAATTAACTCTCGCGCACGTCTCGCTCGGTCAGCGAGAGCGCCGTTGTACGCCGACCAGGCCGAATCGCGCTCCGAATCAACGAATCTTGACTCATCTGCTTCCAGCTTTTCGAGACTTAATTCGCTAACAAAGCCGCCCTCGATCATCCAAGATCGCATCAGCTGCAAGCAATCGTGTTCAGCCTCCCAGACCAGCCGCTCGGGGCTCTTATATCGTTCGTGGCTGCCGCTCGTGGAGTGTCCGAAAGGTTGGGTGAGTTCCGTCACGTGGACGAGCGCTGGGTGATGAAGGTCCCGCGCCTCTTGTGCGGCGATAGCATAAGTCGTGCGCAGGGCCGCATAATCCCAACCCGGTACGACGTGAATATGCATCCCACTGTCACCATCCCAAGCGAGGCCCGCGAACGCCCTAGACACCGAGCTATGGGCGAGCTGCAGGTCGTTTTGCACGGAGATGGCGTAGCCATCGTCCCAAACAGATGCCACGAGCGGGACCTTCAGGACGGTCGCAGCATTCAATACTTCAAAGAAGATGCCTTCTGCAGCAGACCCGTTTCCGATCGAAGCGAAGACCACCTCATCCCCATTCCGTGAAAACAGGTCCGCGACTCGGTCCATGCCCTGATCGGTGCGATACAACTTAGACGCATACGCGAGACCCAGCGCCCCAGCCATCTGAACGGCCACGGCGCCGTAGCCGGCCGCCGAGTTGATTTGGTTGAGCTGCGAAAGCCATTGACCTTTACCGTCCAGCAGGCGTGATGCAAATATATTCACCACGTTGCGGCCTCCCGACGACGGCTCGCGACCAACATCCGCGTCACCATACAACTGCGCAAATATCTGCCGTGGCGACGCACTGGAAGTCGCAAGTACCCACGTCTGATCGCGGTAATACCCGGCCCGCCAGTCACCGGAACGCATCGATCGCGCGACAGCAACCTGAGGCACTTCCTTGCCGTCGCCGAAAATGCCGAATTTGGCACGGCCCGATATGACTTCGCTGCGCCCGACTGCGCTGATTCTCCGGCTTCTGAAGGCGACGCGATAGTCCTCAAGAACTTCCGCCGCGTTGAAGTTCCCGTTGGCATCGCCTGGCGCCACCCGCTCTCTTGTGAACCGGCCTCTCTTGGATTTCATGGCTTTTGGAGGGTTCTGCTGGCGTCGCGTTCTAGGAGTCTGACAGCAGGCGATGAGGCCTTCCACGTGAATGCTGGAACGGGAAATGGCAATGCCGCCTCGCTTCAATCGATAAAGTCACGATCGATTGTAGGCTGAAACCGTATCGGCTTATGGCGATATCGCCTTCGTAGAAGGTGTTGGGTTCGAAAATCTCGTCATGCGGCTTGCGGCACCCGGCGATAGTCACTGAGCAAGCCGCCGAGGCGAGTGGTCCGCTCGATCTGGCCATCAGTTGTTTTGGGTGAGGACCGCCCGCCAGGAGTGCCTCGAGCACCTGATCCCGATCAACGAGCGCCACCTCCAGGCCGTTATCGACGAATACTGCTTGCACTACAACGGCGAGCGCTCTCGGCGCCATCAGTGGAGTGATGATCACGCGCGCGCCAGCCGACCTGAACACACTATCCGCCTGAGGCGCGAACTTCCGGTCCCGGTCGTGGATGACGAACCTCAGTCGGATGCCTTCGTCCTCCAGCTTCCAGCACAGGTTCCTGGCCTGCTGGGCAACCCAGTCTTGGTGGGGTTCGGCGGTGCAGCTTGCTAGCAGGACTCCCGCGTCGCCAGGTGAACGTAGATGAGAACGTAGAGACGCTTGAAGAAGATCGTGTCCAGGCTGAAGAAGTCAGCCGCTACGACGGTCTCAGCATGGGCGGCCAAGAACTGCTTCCAGGAGAGTTGGGATCGGCGGCCGACAGGTGGGATGCCGGCCCCCAGTAGCACCGACCTGATCGTGGTCGCCGCCACCGTACACCCCAGCTTCAGGAGCTCGCCTCGAATTCGAAAGTAGCCCCACCCTGGGTTCTCGCGCGCCATCCGAATGATCAGGTGCCGGCAGTCTTGGGAGATCGGCGGCCGGCCGCGGCGTGTTCGACCGCGATAAGCCGCCCACTTTCGGCGCACCAATGCACGGTGCCAGCCGAGAACCGTCTCCGGCCTGACATGCAATCCCGCCCAGGCCGATCTGGGGAGGCACTCGCGCAAGGCGGCCATGATCATCCGATCGCCTGCGCTCCAGTGCACCCGCTTGATCTGCCTCTCGAGAACCTGAACCTGGCGGCGGAGCACCAGCACCTCGGCCTGGAGCTTGGCTCGGTCAGCGCGGCTGGTCGCGACCACGTCGAGCAGGAAGCGAACCAGCGAATAAAGGAGAGAAGCCACCACCCCGGCGCAAGATCCTATCCCGCCGCGCTCATCGCTCGCTCAAGACCGGCCACTGAACGAGTTCGACGTATTAATTGAATCCCACAAGTCTGCAATGTAGCCTCTGCCTTTCACTCGATTCGAGCTATTGCTAATAAACAGTTATCGACAGCAAACCGGCGACATCTTAATCTCCTAAGCACGCCGGATCTGTCGATTCAGGTGTGGGTTAGCGCTCGTGGTCTTTTGGACCACCCAGCTCGCGACGCATGGCACCGAATGCGCGAGTGACCTGATCGGGTCCAAAATTCCCCCTTTTCAGATCGACTGGTAGCTCACCGGCCGCGAACCGTAGGTAGTCCTCGGGCAGATTGAGAGCCCTAGCTAGCTGCCCGAGCAGAGAACCGGTCGGCGGGTTCCGTCGGCCCTTCTCGATGTCGTGCAGATATTGCGCGGAAATGGGGGTTCCATCTTCCTTGGTCAGCTTGGCAGCCAACTCCTTTTGACTGAGACCGATCTGTACTCGAGCTCGGACCACAATGTCACCAAACTCCATCTCTACCTCTCTGCCTTATAAGACTTGTTGCGGCCTCGACCGCTGACAGGCTTGAGATGGTCTGCAGAGTCGAGCGAAGCCGCGTACCGTCCAAGATTCGCTTCGTCACCGGTGGCGGCGATCAAGCAGTGCACGCACTCAGGGTCCCGCACAACTCGCTTGGGGGTCAGCCATTGCGCTGTCTTGCCGCGTCCGGTACCTATCAAATCCAGCTCACTCAATATGTTGATAGGTCTGATCCCACTAAACCACACAGCGAACTCATTGACAGCCGCCGCCGCCACGCTGGCGTTCAGTGAGACCACCGCCGGCGCCACTTCATCGAACCCGCGAACATAGCCACGATCCCGAGCAAAGACTCGCTCCGCATCAGGCGCAAGAAAATAGCGCGCTTCATCAGGGTCGATCTCACCCATGCAGTTGAGGCATGGCCCGCCGGGGACAACGGAAGCCACCCGTCCGCCAGCTTCAGTTACTTTCCCTTGTGATGCGTCGATTCCTGTGGCCAAGTCGATGTAAGGAATCTGATAGGCGAGCGCGAGCTCGTTTAGCACTAGTCGCGCACCGTCATTATCCATGCAGCCAAAAATGAGATCGCACCCTCGCACGGCGTCAATTGCAGATTTGTCGCGCAAGTCGGCGCGAAATGGCTGAATGGCCGCCTTCTGCGCTACAGATCGAATAAGACGTGAAGCCAGGTTCACCTTAGGTTGGCCAACATCCGTCCTCCTGCCCGTGACCAGCCTGTTCATTGAAGTTGCGTCAGCCAAATCAGGGTCGACAAGCACGAAGTCACGTACGCCAAGAAATGCAAGATTCTGCACTAGGAGCGATCCTGTGCCGCCGTTGCCGATCACCGCGACTCGTAGCCGGCCCAGCTGACGCTGTCCCTCCTCAGTGAACCACAGACGTTGGCGGCTCCAGGTCTCTAATCGATCGGCATCTCGGGTCCCATTGGAGCTAACTAGCTGACGGAGACCGCTTCCCGCGACGACGATGCTGCGCAACTCACCTTGCCGATTGTCCGACCCGAACCACTCGCCAAAAATGTGAGGCCCGGCCCACACCGTGGCCACATAAGGCCGGCCTGGGAGGGACGAGAGCATGTATGGCACTACTTGGCGCAAGCCCTCCCTGTCAACTGGCGACCACGTCGGGTGTGAACCGCCATGGTTGTGGACCTCGATCAAAGTCGTGCCTTCGCGCACGGCCTTATTGATGTTGTCAAGCAGCGTTTCCAGTGGCACCTCATGGGCACCTCGATCAATAGTCACCACCTCGTCGGGCACGAGCGCCGAACCGGTCGTCCAGAGGACAGGTTCGCCGTTTGACCATGTCCAGCGCGCGCGCAGAAACGCGAAGTGTTCACCAAGCGGACTGAGGTGGCGATTGACGTCATTCCAGATGTCTTCACGAATTCGAAGAGTTGCCATTAGGTCGCCTCTCGGAGCCTGGCTTCTATTCCTTCAACGTAAGTAATCAAGTTGTGGCCGCGTCCGATGTCCGCATTTGGCCGCCAGGTTCCTGCTTCGACGTGATACGAGAAGATCGTCCATGTCGAGCCATTGAGCTGTTGGCCCGGCGAAGAGTTGCCCGGCTGAGCCCCGCTTGCGAGCGTCACGCCTTGCTCAAGGTAGAAGTTGTCGGGTGGCGTAATTGGGTAGCCCGGCGGCACGGTAACGATGAGTTGACACAACTGCTTGGACCACCCTGCAGGCAATGGAAAGCTGAGAATTCTAATCCAGGTGACGTCAGGGTCAGCATCAACCTCGCCGTATTTCTGCCGTAACAATTCCAGCTCCCGACGCCTGTGTTCAACCACAACAGGGACGACTTAGCCGCGCTTGAAGTGCGGTGGCCGCTTGAAGTGCTTGGCTTGTTGCAAGTCAAAGCCTTCTCCAGGATCGACGGTCCTTTGACTCCCGTCCTCCAGCATCTCGACGAGCTGTTGGCCACCAGCCTTGCTCATGAGGTCTTGGCCAGTGACCTGCGCTTGCTGAAACTCAATCGGAACGTCGTCGATGTAGGCGACAAACCCGTTCTCCGCTGCCAACTAAATCTTCCTCCATGCTAATCCGCAGATCCGCTAATCAGCAGATTAGCATATTCTTGCCGTCGGGCGCAACATGCCAGTTGCCTGCGCCAAGCCGTACCATGGCGCCCGGATGGCGAAGCCCGAGCGATCTGGGGCGTGGCCGAAGCCGGCGAAGGTCACCGAGAAAGTCGTTGAGCCTACGAGGCAAGCCCAAGCAGACAAGAGTGTCGATTCGGTCGATCCAAGGCGCGAGCTCGGGGCCGAGCATCAGAACAACCTTTCAAGCATGGCTGAGGACGTGGCGAAGGCTCGGCGGGTTGCGGAGGCAGGAGCTTCTCGAGCCCTGATCAAGTGACCTGGCGGACATCATCGCCTGGGGCAGGCCCGACCCTGCCGACGATCCAATTCAATTGCAAACCAATGCCGACTGGGACAAGCTCCGAAGCCGCTACCCATCACCGAGCCTCGACCGCGAACTAGCACTGACACAGTGCCTTGCAGTCGCCCGCGCTAGCGGGGCGACTTGCTGTGTCATCGAGACCCGCTATTTCGATCGTGACTACCGGAGCGAATACGCAGCATTCGAGGCTCGATCATTTCGCCTAATTCCCGACGCCACACACCGCCTCCATTTCTTTCGCGACCAAGTGAATCTGGCAGATCTCGGCAGACTGCCGGCTGGCATAGCTACTGGCTATGTCGGCTACGTTTCGGTTCGCCCAAGGCCCATGGGCAGAGTGTCGCGAACCATGCTGACGGCGCCGCCTCATATGGCTGCCGGGGTTCGGACCGCGGTCGAGGAGATAGTCCATTTCTTTGGCGAGCCTCTTCGAGTGACAGCAGCCCCATTCATGGAACAAGACACGGAGTTCCTTCGATGCGCGCATGTCGACTCGTGGATGTGTCACTACGCGGCCTACCGACGTGGTGACGTGGGCAGGCGGCTGTCGGCAGACTTTGCACTACGCGCTGATCCGTCCCTCGCCCCCTTCCGACAGATGCCTTCAGAGGGGCTCAACCTCGAGCAGATGACCGATGTGCTCCGGACTTTTGGCCTGCCGCCGATCTTCTATAACTTGAGCTCACTGCCAATGCCCGATCTTCGCGTGCCTTGGTTGACTCTTCCGACGGTACCTCCGCCGGGCACTCCTCCGCATCCTGGCTATTGGGACCGCCGGATCATTCAACTTTGTTGCCGATATCTCAATTCTGGCTTTCCGCTTATCGTCTGCACGCAGGGCCACGTGTTCATTTTGGTGGGCTACTACCGAGATCCCGCCAAGGGGCCCAGCTGGATCACATTCATTCGGCACGACGATGAAACCGGTCCCTACCAAGAAGTTACGAACGTCTTCAACGACCAAGCGTTCTGGGCGGGCGGGAAGAGGAGCTTCAATTACACGCCGTGGGACTACATCGTCGTTCCGCTGCCTGAGCGAGTATGGATGACCGGGGAATTCGCTGAAGCTGCCGGCGCTTATGACCTATCCGATCTCGCCAGCCTATGGGCCGCTAAACGCGGTCTCAAGTCTGCAAGCGAGATCCAAGACCTGATCGCGAAGGGAAATTTGCGCATGCATACCTACGTAACGACATCGAATAGGTACAAAGCATCTTTGGATGGACGCGGTTTCGATGCCACCCTTGCGCGGGCTTACCGATTGGCACGATGGCCGTACCGAGTATGGATCGTCGAGGCGGTTGATCGTGCGAAGCGCGAGGCGGGTGATCTGCGTTGCATTGTTGGTGAGGCAATCTACGATGCGACCTCAACCGATCAGGATTCGTTTATCCTCGCGGCGCATGTTCCAGGGGTCGCTTGGGTCCGAACTACTGAGGGCGAGATATTTCCTCTTAAACCCTCGACGGCTCCGTACGAGACGGGAGGGTTCGGGCCCGCCTAGACATCCCACGGCTGGAAAAGTCAAGCGGCAACGTCAACCTGAGTCGACCACGCGAGGCTCTCGCGATAGATCTGGCGGTTAGTAAGGCAGCCGTGGAGGATGCCGACCAGACGGTTGCCG